>ERZ836877.677-NODE-677-length-57121-cov-24.152192_pt1 | contig 57121 bp, 42 predicted proteins | sample MGYA00519469_ERZ836877 | MGnify/ENA primary metagenome ERZ836877 (study PRJEB31850, sample SAMEA3708809) | human gut metagenome | biome: human gut; feature: human-associated habitat; material: faeces | place: China | collected 2014 ...
GATAACACTATACTCCGACAACTTCCCCACCCACCGGGAATATCCGCTGACCCATTATAAGGATCTGACCAGATAACGGTCAATGCCACATATACACATATAAATGATGAATCCCGGCTTTTGACCGGGATTCAATAGTTTTTGTTGATTTGCTATATTTATTGCTGTGAGAATGCGTTTATAGTGATCTGGGGGTTTGCTGAGTGGCGAGATATTGGTCAAGAGCGGCTGGCATTGAGGGTGTGCCCGGGGCCGGGGCCGACAGGTCGAGGCGCAGACCGTTTTCGGTTACGGCTTTTGCCGTTGCCGGGCCTAAGGCTCCGATTGCCATTTTCTGGTTTGACGCGTTTATGTCGGGAAAATTCTTCTTCAGAGACATCACACCCGCCGGCGAGAAAAATATTATGCAGTCGTAGTCGAATTTCTCATCGGGCTGGAAGTCGTTGCTTACAGTACGGAACATTACGGCTTTCGTGCAGTTAACCGTGCCGTCTGCTAAATATTCGGCTTGAACTTTATGGACATCGGCAACTGGGAAGAGGAATTTCTCATCTTTGTTCTTCATGACATGGGCGACGAGTTGCGGGTCGTCAAGTTTGCCGGAAATGCCAAAATTGATTTTACGTTTACGGTATACTATGTATTTCTGCAGGTAGTGCGCGATTGACTCGGTAGTGCAGAAATATTTCATTGTATCGGGTATTGTAACCCGTGTCTCTTCTGCGATGCGAAAGAAATGGTCAATGGCATTCCGCGAATTGAAAACCACAGCGGTGTAATCCGCTATATTTATTTTCTGTGCACGGAATTCTTTTGCCGTAAGCCCTTCTACCTTGACGAATGGACGGAAGGTAATCTCCACCCCGTATTTAGTGGCAATGGCGTTATACGGGTTTTTATCGGATTCTGGTTGAGGCTGTGATACAAGTACTTTCTTAATTTCCATATCAATGTCTTCCGAAACGTTTGTTTTCCTAAAATTATCCGGATCTCATCTGGATGTCAATATAACCGATGCCACAAATTTGGAGCATGACAATAGAGACAAGCAGAAGACAGCCGGTCGGGATTCATCTTAACCAGAAAGGAGAGCAAAAAAAGGTCGTTGAATATCCGAAATCAGATATAGAAACCGGCTACGGCGACGGTTATAATCACCGGAACCATTTCTAAACTGCAAAGGTAGTATAAAAAGAGCACCCATGATGCCCCTTTTGAGGAAAAAATGCGGAACCCCTTCCAAATAAAGGCAAGTTTCGCCAAAATGAAGGCTATCGAGGCTATAATTATAAGAACGTCGGTCCAATCAGGCCTGCTTATACATATAAGCGCGCATGGTAGCCAGAGCAGTCCGAGTAATCCGGTTGAAGCCGCGAAACCGCGTACCCACAGTCTGGTGTGAGCCACACTTTCGAATACCCTGCCTACGATGTTGTATGCGGTCCACATAAACAGGAGATACAGCGACATCAGGCATATGCAGAAGAGTTGATGAAACAGAGGCACAGGAACGTCAGCCCCGATCCATTCCCAAACGATTCTCTGCAGTGGTGATGAAACTTCTGTGGCGGCTCCGAGCAATACCCCTCCGGCAAAAGTAGTGAGAACAATGAGGAAGAATAGAAGTGAAGTCTCGCGCACTGTGGTATCGAAAATTGAATGGCGTTCGCGCACAGAGGTCAGATCCTGAAACAGCGATGCTATGAAACGTGAGGAATTCTTCATCTTGATCGCCACGATGATGAAAGGTATCATCATCAGTAATACAATCCATGAAGCTCCGGTTTCGTTCCGACTTTGGTGGTATTCGGCAGCGATGGGTGGTTGCAATGTAATTCCCCATACCGGTTCTGACACGAAAATGGAGTCGGATGCGATAGAATCCGCTGCAATATGGCTGGCGGCAATAGAATCTGATGCGAGTACCCCGACCGAATGGTGAGAATAAAGGTTAAGAGTATCAGGCATTGCTCAGCTACTGTTTTTTATTGTTGCCGCCAAGCCATCCGTTTTCCCTGTACCATACGGTGCAGCGTTTCACACCTTCAGGAAGGTCGACCATCGGAGAAAAACCGAAATCCTTCTTTGCCTTAGAAACATCCACAGTCCAGTTGCGTTGCCGCAGTATGTTATATTTGTCGCTGTTCAGAGTAGATGGCTTCCCGGTTGCGGCACCGATTTTCTCGGCAATGGCACAAGCTATTCTGACAGCACCTAACGGCATCCGTACCGGCATTACGAACTTCTTGCCGAGCTCATGCTGCGCCAGTTTGCGGAATTGAGCCTGAGTCCATACCGACGGATGGGCCAGATTGTAAGTTTCTTTGACGGGTGCCTTTTCGAGAGCATCAAATACCGCAGCTGCCAGATCAGATGCGTAAAGGAATGTGAGATCCTGACGGCGGAATCCGACCGAGAAATCGAATCCTTTGGCTATACTCTTGAACATCAAGAAATAATCATGATCGCGGGGACCATATAGTCCGGTAGGTCTGAAGATTATGTAGGGTATGCCGCTCATTGTAAGCCACATCTCTGCCTTAAGCTTGGAAGCACCATAGCGTGTGTTCGGTCCCGGCAAGACATTGTCGGTAAAAGGTGTGCGGTTTTTTTCATCACCAGGACCCAAAGCCGACAGCGAACTCATATACAAGAACTTGTCTGGCACCATGCCAACTTCCTGCAAGGCTTCGGTGAAATCTCTCAGATATTGGTAGTTTATACGTGAGAAATCAGTGAAACGCACACATTTGGTCGCACCGAGATTATATACGATATAGTCCCATTTCTCTCCTTCCGGTAGGGAATCGCGCAGGGCGCGACCAAGATTTTCCGGATTATCGAAATCGAGCACCAGAAAATGAATCGCAGGATCTTTGAGATATCTGCGCGAAGTGGACTGGCGCACTCCGGCCCATGTGTCATATCCTCTTCTAAGGGCTTCCTCGACTATAAAACTGCCTGCAAATCCTCCGGCCCCCACTACGAGAACCCTTTTTTGTCTCCGGTCAGGTGTATTGTTATCGTTTATGGTGATGTTTGTCATTATGATTTTATTTAAGCAGACCGAATCCATAACCCTGCCTAAGTAGCCATTCGATAGATTCGGGTAGAGCCGTGCGCAATTTGTCGATGCTTTTCAAAGAGTCGTGAAAGACGATAATGGAACCGGGGCGTGAGTAACGCATGACATTGCGCACTACTCTCCGGGCATCGACATGGCGCGAATAGTCGCGGGTAACCAGATCGTAGAATATAAGCCGGAAACCATGTCGTTTCAACAGTGTCCATTGCCTGCGGCTGATCCATCCGTGTGGAGGACGGAAAAGTTTGGTCTGAGGATTATGACTGTCGAGAACTTCGGCAAGATATTCATCCGGATTCATCAGCATAGCCTTAACGTGATGCATGGTGTGATTCCCTACATTATGACCACGTTCCATAACCATCCGTGCTATTTCTGGATACTTTCTGACATTATCTCCCACCATAAAGAAGGTGGCTTTTATTCCATATCTGTCGAGTATGTCGAGAATCTCGGGAGTGGCCTCAGGAATAGGTCCGTCGTCGAACGTAAGGAAGACGGTCTTCCCCGCGTCAGGTATTCTGAATAGACCATCGGGCAGAAGAGCCCTCAGGGGGCGGGGAAGACGTTCTATAATCATCTTTATTCGGGTTTGGAAACGGATTATTCGCTTTTGGAATCGCTGAGACGTTTCGCCCTGGCCTTGTCAAGGTTTCTGTAGTTGGCGTTTTTCTGAAGTTCAGCCTCGTTGCCCCCCTGACTGAGGTAGTAGTCAACCAAAGTCCATAGCGCGGAGTCTATCATTCTTTCTTCTGCCGAAGTCGCCGCATATTCTTCAGGCGACAGCTTTGCGAGTTCATTGGACACCTCGCTCCATAGGCCAATCTCCTTTGCAATCTCATCAAGGGTTATTTCCTCGGAACCCGAGGCATTGTCGGAGGCGGCCGACGCACCTGTGTAATTGTCATAATACTCCTTTACCATCTTGGGGTCGAGAGAGTATTTACGCATTATACCAGCTACCGTATCACGGCTACCACCATATTCCAGATACAGGTTGATGATGCGCTGGTACTGATATGGCAGTAACTGGCTTTCGTATGTCAGCGATGGACGACCGAACTGCAGATTCATCGCAGTGGCGTATCTTACGTATGGCGCGTAACGTTCAAGCTGCCTTTTAAGGATGTTGAGTCCTTTTTTGCGTGCTTTGGCATCGGCGAGGGTAGAATCATCACCAAGTTCGCAATAGATCTGCGCAGTTGTAAGAGCATTTGACAGATTGTATGGCGAAACGGCCTCCGGTGTCTTGGATTGCATCATGTCGAGCACTTGCAATGACTTGCGGTAATCCTCCCGGGCTCCTTTCGGATTGCCGTCGGCGCTCTTGCGGTCACCGTCGGCCAGCAACTGAGTGGCGAGATCGACCATTGAGGTCCGGACGGATATCAGCATGCGTCGTGCGGTCTCATCGAAATATGGGGAATTGCCCGGTGTAGCGTTTTCGGCACCTCCCCAACGATATTTCTTGGTAATCACATCATATGCACGGTCGGTACGCGAGGCCATTTCGGCCTGTATCGTGGGAACAAGCTGATGAGTCATACCTGTGGAACGAAGGTAGGGAGTGAGTCCCAGATGATATTCATCACCCACAGTCATAGCCCAATAGATAGGTCTTTTCCATCCTTCGGCAGCATTGGTGGCGATTAGGTCGAGCATCAGCAGTTCGCCTAAAGAGATATAACCTTTCTTTCGGTAAGAGTCGGTCTGGCTCAGATCTACGGTAATATAATCCACTATACGCGCGGTATCTGCGGGTGCCACAAGCCCCCGCGCTATCACTGCGCCGCGGTCTACGGGAATTCTAACTACCTTGGAAGGAAAGGCCGGATAAGAGTATACATCGCGTCCGAAGCCACGGTAAACGGCTTTGACCGATTCCAGGAGGTCGGCCGGAGCACTGTCTTGTCCGAGGAGAGCCACGTCGGCCCGTCCGTATGCGATATCGGCCGGAGTGCCGGTGAACCTGATGCCTGGGGCGGTATAACTCTGGCGGCGCATCTGGTTGGCATACCAGTCGGAATTCAGGTAACTGAGGTTTACTATTTTAACGTCGGGACGTACACCTTCGACCTCCTGAGCGTACCATAGCGGGAATGTATCGTTGTCGCCGTTGCAGAATACAATGGCATTGGGTTCCAGGCTCTCCAGATAGTTTACGGCATAGTCGCGCGCCGCATACCGTCCTGAGCGATCATGGTCGTCCCATGTCTGCGATACCATCTGCAGAGGAATGACGAGTCCCACTACGGTTGCGGCTGCGGCGGTAAACACACCGGCGTTGCGGGCCCGTCGGCCGCTCTTTCTCCATCCGATCATGAAGAAACGCCACAATGCGGCGACACCCATGCCTATCCAGATGGCGAAGGCATAGAAAGAGCCGGCAAAGGCATAGTCACGCTCACGTGGCTGTTGCGGTGGCTGATTAAGATAGATCACGATGGCTACGCCTGTCATGAAGAAAAGGAAGAATACAACCCAGAATTGCTCTATGCCTTTTTTGCCGGCGAATGATTGCCATAGCAAACCAATCAGACCGAGTATAAGGGGGAGCATGTAATATTTATTGTGTCCGGGATTGTTTTTGCCTAAGTCGTCGGGCAGAAGAGACTGGTCGCCAAGACGGGTATTGTCGATGAACGGGATACCGGAAATCCAGTTGCCTGCATCGAGTTCTCCCATCTGATTGAGCACGTCATTCTGTCGGCCGGCGAAATTCCACATGAAATAACGGGTATACATGTGGTTAAGCTGGTAATTGAAGAAATAGCTGAGATTCTGGAAAAATCCAGGTTTAAAAGCCTGTTTTACGGGGTATGAGAGCACACCTGTGTATTCGTTGTAGGAAGGCTGGGCCGATACGTCGAATTCAGGCACTTTGTTTCCATCTTCATCGAGAGCGTGCAGTTCTTCGAGCGAGCCGTTGAGGGTGTCGAGGTTTACCCAAGTCGGATAATATGAGCGGTGCATACGGCTGTAAATGCGCGGGAACAGCATATTCAACTCCGGATTCATACGAGTTTCAGGTTTATAATCCCTTTTGACGTATCCGGGTTTACCGCGATTTACCAGACGCGCATTGGAGGCTTTGTCTTCTTCGCTCAGGAATCCATATTCGGAAGTAGGTTCGGCCCCCGGTACCACCTTGGCATACATGGGCTTTCCGCTCTCTACTATGGTTTCATACCTTGGTGTGGTGAGTACTACGGGAGAGCCGTCATCGTATGTGGCCACGGTATCGGTATAGCTGCCTGCAAGACGCTTCATAGGAGAGGAATTCAGCGTCTCGCCGTATATCAGCGGATTCTCACCATATTGCTCACGGTTAAGATATGAGGCAAGGTCGAAGACATTGTCGGGAGAGTTCTGGTTCATGGGAGTATCGGCCGACGAGCGTATAAGAATCAGCGCGTAGCTTGAGTATCCGATGAATATTACGGCCATACTCCATGTGGCTATGTTGAGCCATCTTACCGGCAGACGGTCGCGGAAAAGAGTCCACAGGGCCACAGCCGCACCCAGGGTGAGAACTATGAGCCACCAGATGGAGTTGCCGAACCAAAGGGCTCCGGATATCAGCAATGTGGCGGTAAAGGCTATGCGAATGGCATTGGCCGACTTCTGGCTTCTGATTGTATATATGGTCCAGATAAATACCGCCGATGCGACAATGGCGTAGGCGAGCGCGCCTGAATTATATCCCATTCCGAGTGTGTTGACAAAGAACAGCTCGAAAAGCTGGGCCACTTTTATGAATCCCGGTACAAGACCGTACAGCACCACGACTATTATGGCAAATGAAACGGCAAGGGCTATCAGGGACTTGACCAGATTCATATCCTTTACCTTCCTGTAGGCGAACACGAGCACTATGGCAGGAATGCATAGCAGGTTAAGGAGATGTACCGCCACGCTGACACCTATGATATATGCGATAAGAATCAGATAGCGGTCGGAATGAGGCTCGTCGGCATGGTTTTCCCATTTCAGTATGAGCCAGAATACAAGGGCCGTGCAGAACGATGAAAAAGCATATACCTCACCCTCTACGGCCGAGAACCAGAATGTGTCGCTCCAGCAGTAGGCCAGTGAACCCACGAGTCCGGAACCCATAATGGCGATGAGTTTGGATTTTGAGATACCGCGACGCATGCCGGTACGGGTAAGCAGAGCACGTGTAAGGTGGGTGATAGTCCAGAAGAGCAACAGGATGGTAAGAGCGCTCAGCAGACCGCTCATGGCGTTGACCATCAGCGAAACGTACTGCGCGGAGGGTGCGAAATTGGCAAAAAACCTGGCCGTGAGCATGAAAATGGGATTGCCCGGCGGGTGTCCGACCTCCAGTTTGTCAGCCTGGATTATAAACTCTCCGCAGTCCCAGTAAGATGCGGTAGGCTCAAGTGTGAGCCAATAACTTGCGAGCGCAATCAGGAAGACAGTCCATCCTCCTATGTTGTTTATCAGATTGTAGCGTTTCGTAATCACAGTCGCTTTTGTTTTTCGAGTCGCTACCCGAAATTTATGTCTTCGGGATGCTTTATGTAACTGAACTACAAATTTAATAAAAAGGTGGGAATAAGTTAGAGCCTGTCTGAATTTAACACGATTTTATAATTGAGATATGAATGGATAATAAAAAATGTCCGCCTCTTGGAGATGGCGGGTTTACGCGAGTTTTCCTTTGAGAGCTGCGAAAGCTTCTTTGAGCTCCGGGATACGTAAAAGTCGCATCATAAGTATATAGCTTCCGGCACCTGCAATCGCGCCGAACGACAGTATAAGGAATGGATGAAAGGACGCCGCAAGGGAGATTACGATCCATGCCAGGGCGCATGAGGCCAGTGTGATAAAAAGAAAAGGTAGCGATCCTCGGGTCATGAACAGAATCGAAAAGCCTGTGCGTCGGCAGGTTATAAGTAGAACCGCTATATATGTCAGCAGTGAAGCCGCCAATTGTCCCCAAACCATCACAGGCAGACTATGGCTCCATACGGTAGCGAGAATAGCGCCGACGAGCAGTGAATCTTTCGCGATCTCGATAATTACCAGCGACCGTGCGTAACCGAGCGCAAGCAAATAATTGCCGAGCAGAGAGCATAGAACGACGGGAACTCCCCGTACGGCAAGAATCTGAAACAGCAGAATAGCATCGTCCCATTTATTGCCGAAAAGGAAATGGAAAAGCGGAGTGGCCAATGTGGCGAGTCCGAGCAGGAAAGGTAAGGAGATAAAAGCTGTGAAACGGTTAATTCTCTCCACATATCGTTTGAAGGAGTCCGGATTGTCCTGTACCCGTGCCAGCAGCGGCACAAAAGAAGATGTTAGAATCTGGGATATGGAGGCGCTACCCATTTTGCTCCATTTGTCGGCCTGGGTATAGACGCCCAGAGAGGATATGGAATACCATCCACCGATAACGAAGTTATAGACGTACAGGAAAAGGGTATTAAGAAAAGAAGAAGAGAATACGCCGAGGCCCACACGCCATATTTTGGCAAAAGAACGTCGCGACACCACCATAGCCGGAAGCCATTTCCCTGAAACCCAAAGCCAGACAGTGCGTATCGCGGCCTGCGATACCGTTTGCCACACCAATGCCCAGGCCCCGGCGCCGCGCACCGCGAGATATACTCCGAGAGCTCCGCCCAATGTTAGGCCGGCTATGTTGGATATGGCTATTTTCTTTACCCGCATTTTCTTCATCAGACGGTTGGTCTGCACTATACCGAGACCGTTAATCACGAAAGCGAGAAACATGATCTTGGAATATGGCACCAACCGTTCGCCAACCTTGAAGAACTCTGAAATCGAGGGAGTGGCGAACCAAAGGATGAGGTAAAGGAGTATGGAGACAGACAGGTTGAACCAGAAGACGGTGGAATAGTCATCTTTGCCGGCCCGTTTCAGACGCAACAGCGCTGCTCCGAATCCGCTGTCGATAAAAACGGTGGCGAAAGCCTGGAAGATATACAAGGCGCCTACAATACCGAAATCTTCGCGGCTCAGATTATTGGCCAGCACTATGCCTACAGCGGCAAAGACCACCTGAGAACTCAGGCGGTCTATGGTATTCCATTTCAAAGTGCTTGCGGTGGCCTTCTTGAGAGCCGGATTCCCTGTCATCAGAGCCGATTATTCAATGGGGATGAGCTTTCCTCCACCCTTCTTGTTGACAGCCGGTTCGCCCTTATAATATATTTTGGTGGAACCCAGACAATTGACTTTGAGGGTATACTCCGGCCAGCATCCTATTGTTCCGGAGCCCATGCATTTGCACTCCACGGTGTCGGCCTTCAGGCAGTCTGCCTGAATCGTGCCGGTGCCGAGTAGAGTGAATTTCGCCCAATCGCACTCGCCCTGGAGCGCGATTGTACCATTTCCAGTGGTAATCTTTGCCTCTACACCGGTTGTTTTCAATCCGGAGATCTCAATGGCTCCGTTGCCTACGAGTGTGGCCTTGAAACGCGGTACCGGTGCCGGATTCTCGATTTTCAACGTGGCGTTGGTAGAGTTGGTGGCCTGTTCGAGGAATCTGGAATAGACGTAGATTACAGGGAGGTCAGGACGGCCGACGGCTTCTGTATCGACGCGTATTTTCAGTTCTCCTTTGTCTACGGAGAAAAGAAGGTCGTCGGCAAACCTGCGGTCAGTATTGAAAGCTACCGAACCAGAAGAGTCAGGCACGCAGCGGTAAATGACACTTATGGAGTCGAGTACTGAGATTTTGTTAAATTCGCCCACATTGTGCAGGTATTCATCGGCTCTGAGAGCGTTGGTCCCGAATAGGAGAGCCATTATCATAAACAGAATCTTTTTCATATTTTTTGTTATTGGTTATCGGTCGGGGAGTCAGGCAGCATGTCGGATTCCGGCAGGCCGTTGGCGTAAAGAAAATTATCTTCGATATCTTTTAGAATAGTATCTATTTCAGTAAGTTTGCCGGCACGTAGCAACGCTATCCGTGTCTGGCGGAAATTCGGGATTCCCTTGAAGAGGGGAGTTGCGGCGAGATGGCGGCGAATATGCAGAATACCGCGGATTTCGTCTATACGTTCCACAGACTCTCTTATCTGTCGCCGGAGCATTCCCATTTTATCCGCTATCGTCAGCGGCGTATAACTTCCGGAATCGAGATATTGACGGATATCGTGGAATATCCAGGGAGCGCCAAATGCCGCCCTTCCCACCATTATGGCGTCGACCCCAAAGGTATCGAAAGCCTTGGCCGCCTCTTCGGGCGAAGTGATGTCGCCGTTGCCGATTATGGGAATATGCATACGGGAGTCGTTTTTCAATTTACCGATAAGAGTCCAGTCGGCCTGACCGGTATACATCTGGGAACGGGTGCGTCCGTGTACTGTCAAGGCTTTGATTCCGCAGTCCTGCAGCATCGGCCCGAGATCTGTTATGATTTTATTGTCGCAGTCCCAGCCCAGTCGGGTCTTGACCGTAACCGGAGTATCGACAGCAGCCACCACTTTACGGGTAATGTCAAGCATCTTTGGAATATCGCGCAGCATACCCGCACCGGCTCCTTTGGATGCCACTTTTTTTACGGGACAGCCGAAATTGATGTCGATAATATCAGGGGCGGCCTGTTCCACAATTTTAGCGGCCTCGACCATCGCATCGGTGTCGCGCCCATAAATCTGGATAGCTACCGGACGCTCGGCATCGTTTATTTCCAATTTCCGGCATGTGGACGCGATATTACGTACGAGGGCTTCGGCCGATACGAATTCGGTATATACCATCGCGGCCCCTTGTTCGCGACACATCAATCTGAAAGGGGCATCGGTAACATCCTCCATAGGGGCGAGGAGTACAGGACGGTTTCCGAGTTCTATGTCAGCAATCTTCATATGATGTTCCGGATAATGTCAGCATAATGTGAGACGGTGGCTGGAGTTTTCAGCTACCATACGGGCTACTTCGAGCAAATCGGCCGGGGTAACGTCGCACACTCTTGCGGCAGAGTATGCCGCGTCGTGTACTTCATTGAAAAACAAAACGCTCTTACCCATCGACATGGCTGTAGCTTCAAGATTGTCGCTGTTTACCAGAAGCTGGCCGCAATATTGCTTCTTGATTTTGTCGAATGTGCTTGGAGAGAGTTCTTTGTCGGCAAGACGACTTAGCTCACGGTCAATGATTTTCAAGCACTTGCCAATCGCTGATTTGTCGGCTCCGAAATAAATGTATTCCATTCCGGTATCGCTCAGCATTGAAACAGAGCTGTCTACTGTATATACCAGACCGCGGCGTTCGCGCAATTCTTGATTTAGACGTGAGTTCATGGAGGGCCCGGCCAACAGACTGTTGTAAAGTAGAAGAGCATATCGGCGCGGGTCATGACGATTAAAAGTCGCGGCCCCCACCAATGTATGGGCCTGATGTCCCTGACGGTCGCGCAACTCATTGAAATCGGGTATGGAACACGGTGCAATCCGATGGCGCGGGGTGTCGACCCGTTTCAATTTGCCGAAATGCTTTTCTGCCAGTCTTTCAATCCTGGCGGCCGGGTCGGGAGATTGAACGAACAGCACCATGTGGCCTGGAGTGTAAAGCCGGTTTACGAAATCCCGGCAATCGGCCGATGTAAGCGACCGTACTGACTCCGGCGTTCCGAGAATGTCATGCCCCAATCGGTTTCCAGAATAGGCAAGCTGTTCGAATTCATCGAAAAGGTCATCTGCCGGGTTGTCGAGTGCGCCTTTGATCTCCTCGATGACCACCTCCTTTTCCTTTTCTATTTCAGATTCGGGGAAAGAGGCGTTGGCTATAAGGTCGGCCAACAGTTCGATAGCTCTTTCCGGTTCGGTTGCCGGCGCGATCGTATATACAACTGTAGTCTCTTTCGAGGTATATGCATTCAGTTCGCCTCCGATAGATTCCATGCGGTCGGAGATGTGCCAGGATTTGCGTTTCCCGGTACCTTTGAAAATAGTATGTTCGACAAAATGAGCAAGACCTTGACGTTCATCAGGTTCGTCACGACTGCCGGCATCTATGGCGACACCGGTGTAAGCCACTCGGGAATTTGACCGACGATGGACGCACCTCATACCGTTTGAGAGAGTGAATATGTTGTACTCGTAAGGCTTAAGAGCGGCAACGAGGCTTGAAGCGGTGGTTCCTGACATACTCTGGGAATCTTGAAAGGGGGATAGGAGATGGTTTTTTTAACTATAGGATGCAAAAATACAAAAAAGAGAGCAAACCAAGGTTAATGAAAAGAACAATACTTGGCTTGAAATTCCTTAAATATGTTCTTCGAGTGGATGCTTTCAGAGTTCCTACATGGAATGGGAAAGATATTCTCTAAAAATAATTATCTTTGTTGTTGGCCAAAATTTCTTAACTATGACGCTTACTGACGCTTTAAAAATTTGTTTGGCGTATATGACCGGCATCTTGGCGTTGTTACTTACGGTATCATGCGAAAGAGAGCCGGGCAAAGACTCCGATCTTGAGCCGGAGTTGCGTAGCCTTGATGCACTCATAAAACATCTGCCCGCGGTAAACCGGTCGATAGAGTCGCGCATGGACTCTCTGGCTGAATTGTATCGTGAATCTGCCGGTACGGCAAAGATTGAGAGAGCGTTGGAACTAACCGAGCAGTACAGGCTCTTCAACGCTGATTCCTCTCTATATTATGCGACTGTCGCGGTAGAGCTTGCAAAGCAGCGCAACAAACCTCATCTGGAGAACATGGCTCGCCTTGAGCGTGTAACTACCTTGGCTACGTTGGGGATATTCTCTGACGCTCAGGACGAATTTCGGGAAGTGAGAATAGATACCACTTCATATGAGCTGAAACAGAAATATTTCTATGCGGGACGTACTCTATATGGGTATATGAGCGGCTATCTTACGGACAATAGCGAGTTTTATGAAGATGCGAGACGACTTTACAGATCGTATGATGACTCTCTGATTTCGGTGCTCCCCCAGGATTCCCATATGAGGGAATTTCTGATAGGAGAGAAACTCACCACGCAGAACCGTTATAACGAGGCGGAAAAGGTAGACTTGCGACTGTTGGCTAAACTTGATTCCGACACACGACTTTATGCGATGACCGCGTTTCAGCTGGCTTCGTGTTACCGCATGGAAGGTGAACCTGAGAAAATGGCCTGTTATCTTGCGAAAGCTGCGGAGGGGGATCTGAAGGCAGGTGTGAGGGACGGCTTGGCATTGCCGATGCTTGCAAGTTATCTTTACAGCAAAGGGAATATAGACCAGGCATACCGCTATATCAACATATCGCTGCAGGATGCCGCTACCGGAGGAATGAGGTGGAGAGCCTACGCCATAGCGCTCCTTGTGCCCGGTATCGATGAAGCTTACCACGCGAGCATGGCCGCCACAAGAAAAAAACTGTTGATTTACACCGGTATTACGACCACGTGTCTTATAGTGGCCGTGGTATTGTTGCGTCTGGTGTATCGTCAGAGGAAGCAACTTCACGGCCTTGCTCTTGAACTCGACCAGAAAGCCAAACTGCAGACTTCATATATAGGCAACTTTGTGGCTATGTGCGCTACTTACGCCGACAGATTGAACCATTTTACCGGTGTGGTAGACCGCAAGCTGGCTGCTGGAGATATCGACAGCCTTCGCAAGATGATGAAGTCGGGCAAATTTCTGGAAGGGGAAGATGAAGATTTTTACCGTATATTCGACTCTGCCTTTCTGGATATCTATCCCGACTTTGTAACGGGATTAAACAGCCTTCTCCGCGAGGAGGAACGCCTGAGCTGGAAAAAGAACAAGCCTCTTACCCCGGAGTTGCGCATTTACGCTCTTGTGCGTCTCGGGGTGAATGAGAGCACCCGTATAGCGCAGATATTGCATTATAGCGTATCTACGGTATACGCTTATCGCAACCGCATGCGAAACCGAGCCATAAACCGTGACGAGTTCGAGAAAGATGTAGTAGGAATCTCGGCTCAGAATATTCCGGTAACATAGCGCGGGCGGACTATTATCCACTTAAAAAAGATGGATAAAAAGGCCTTTGAAATCCTTGTAAGACATTATAATTTATCTTATATTTCATTAAGACTAATTTGCTGAATATCAAAATTAACTATCTTTTATAACTTATATTTGAGATTGTAAATTAAGTTTAATGTTTGCATAAAGAGAAAGAGGGTAGTAATTTTGCATCAGACGAAAGGAAAATAGAAAACCTTACGTCAAGTCTGAAGCGTCAGACTCTTGAGTGAACTGAATAAATTCGTTAAGTGAGTATCGGCATCAGTGCTTAGATGATGTCGGAAAAATACTCCACTCAAGGTAAAAAAAGATTCAGTAGGTTAGTTAAAAGTGTTATTAGGTATCGTGGCGAAGATATAAATCGTAGCCACCGAAAAGACCGTGAGGTCTTCTTTGAGTCACAAAGACAAGGAAATCGTTTATGTTAGGTTTGTAGAAAAATTTGATTCGCAAGACAATTGCCGGAGCCTCTCGTGAGAAAGGCTCCGGCAGTCTTTTATACTCTGTTCCGTTCGCAGCTGACTTTATATATTAAGAGTCAGGGATAGACGTGCGGTCTTTATGTTCATTGAGATCTGTAGGGTGTTCTGCTCCAGGGGGAGGCAGTCTTCGGTCGAGTATGTGATACGCCAGGTGTAGCCGTCAGCCTCCGGAGTGGCCTGGATTGCGGAGGCGCAATCGGAGGTTACTTTCAGTCGTCCTCCTGATATGAATGGGTGTCCGTTGAGCATTGTCGTGACTTCGGCCACACCATCGCTTACCACCTTGCCGGAGATAGTAATGCTTTTGTAGAGTGCGTTATATTGTTTCTGCAGTTCCCTGGCCTCTTTGCGGCGTACGGCATCGAAGAAATATTCCTGAAGCGATGCGAGCGTAGCGTCGGCTTCGCTTATCTGAGCCGCCGAACGTATGTCGGTTATACCCGCTTTCAGGGCTTTCAACTGTCCGGCCTTCTCGGCATCGGTACGTTCAAACTCGGTCCTCATCATGGCAAGACGCTCTTCCGGGAAAGGATATAGTACAGTCAAGCGGTATAACTGTCGTTTGCTCTTCTTATCTTCAAGCTTAACCCAATAGGTGGCAGTCGCTTCGGAGAGAGACACCCCTTGGATGAAAGGAAGCCGTGCCGCTGTAATTTCGGTGCTGGCATCAAACTCCTCACGGGAATTGACTTTGTCGCCGTCGAACATTTCCGATGACTTATGCAAAGAGCGGGAATCAACATTAGCTGCGACTGCCATGACAATCTGTCGCACCAATTCACGCTGTGCCTGTTGCCGACATTCTTCAAGAGTAAGACCTTCGGCAGTAACCTCAAGCGAGCCGGAGGGGTTTGAACCCACCCATTGCGGCACTTTCTTTTCGCTGCGCTCCAGAATCTTCCAGTCATCGGCGAAAGTAGGAAGAGCGATAAGTAGAAAGGCGGCAATAATGAATATGATATGTTTTTTCATATTTACGAATTTGCTAAGTAGTTGGTAAAAATTAATCGATATATAAACAGATGGAAATCTTGAACAATAAAACTTGTTCTTTCGGGCCATTTCGGCATTGTCAGTCAGTCGCATATGTTATATGCTCCTTCCCTCCGCAGCCGAACTGTCTCCGAAATAACGGCGTTTTATATGTTCATTAATTTTCACCAACTACTTACCGGAAGATTGCGTATTTCTATACGTGTGGAACCCAGTTTGAGTTCGACATATGGCAGTTCGCCCGGATTAGACTGTACATTGTCGACACACATGGTAATCTTGGTCATAATGCCGGCAGGGAACTTGTAGTAATATCTGTTGTCTGGCATTGAAAGACTTCTGAACTGGTTGCCATCGGCATCCACAACTTGTGTAAGGTTGCAACGCGCATCATAATCCACTCCATTTGCGTAGACAACGCTCAGTGTGATATTCAGCCTGCGGTTGGCTGGAGAATAACTGCATGCCACCTTCTTCACGGTGCAGTCGGAATCTGAAACGAAAACCGTAGTATTATTTTCCGGTGCGGCCGGTTTTGGCTCAGGTGCCGGAGCCGGTGGATTTACTGGCTCTGGACAAGGCTCCGGAACGGGTTGTGGTTCAGGAGCGGGCAGAGGTTCGGGGTCCGGTGTAGGCTCGGGTTCCGGTTGAGGTTCGGGGGCAGGTTGCGGTTCAGGCTCTGCTATTTCTGCAGGGGCAGAAGGCTTAGCTCTGAATTTCTCTGTCATAACCAGTGCCTCGTCATAACATGGAGCGGTAGGAGGTATGGCACGCACAAGTGCAAGGGCGACATCAAAATCCCCGGTCAGCGCTGTCGAGAGTGCTTCGTCGAGAATAGCCTTGCAATTTGAGGTGAAATAGTCGGTTATCGCCTTGCGCGCATTACGTACAAAGCGCACATAAGCGGCATCGTTCACCTTGATGGCGTTGACAAGAGACTGCTGAACACTCTCATCCGAGCCATTGCCGGTGGAGCTCAGCGGTGTAGTAACGGTATAATATGTAGCTCCGTCCCGAAGGTTTACAGCGCTAAGAACAAGTTCCGCCTTGATTGTAGATACATTGCGTACCAATCCGTCACTTGAGTTTTTCTGGATTCCTACGATCTCAGCCTTGACAGCAAACGGTGTAGCCCCGCCGGCGGCCATAGCCTGGTTGCGGCTCAATATGCGCTCAAGTTTGGAGAATAGAAGTTTGACGTTAGATTCGGAGAGGTCTCCTTTCATGGCGCGGGCTATGAACATGGTCTGAGGTGCGTCGGTCGTTTCGGCCGGAGCGGACTGTGCCGCGAGGGGAAGCGCCATAGCAGACAATACCGCTAATAGCAATAGGGATAAAATTCTGTTCATGATATTCAGCGTATTGTGATGAGCACACGCTGGCCCATCGAGGTTACTTCGGGTTTATATTCATCCCCCAACTGGCTTTTCAGGAAACGCTTTAATGCAGAGGTGAAGTTGGAGAGCCGGTAAGAGCGATTCTTCTCGTTGTCCCAAAGAGGTACGTTGACCGATGCCTTGATGAACTTGTCGGTAGAGATGCCCATATTGTAGTTCCCTTGGAAAGAGTTGGCTCGTATCCACTCTTCGGTTTGTTCCATGAAATCATCGCCTGTGGCTGGAGCTTCGCAGGCAAAATCCCAGTCTACACCTTCTCCGAGTTGGAACTCAAGATTCATCTGACGGCCATTGCGGGCCATTTCGGCAAATGCGTTGTCAAGCTGAGAGAAGAAGGAATCGCTTATTTTCTGCAGAGCGTCGTCTACAAGTTTGGTCTTGTCTGTAACATGGTATCGGCCTGATGCGAAATTTCCTGCGGCAAGCACACCTTCGGTCTGCCTCTCCACAGCCTTAAGCGCCAACGTGATGCTCGATGTCTTTCCTGCAGCGTCTGACTGCGATTCCACATCAACGTTAACTACGATATCTCCCGGGAGATTCTGTACAACCATAGTGCGTACGTCGGTCTGGGCATCCTGACGCAGCAGGTCGTCAGTTTTGGAATTTTGCAGAGTTGTCATGAAATCGCGGGTCTTGTAGCCACGGGTGGAGAATGTGGCAAGCAGTTTGTTTACGGCATGTTTTACCGCCGGGTCATTCTCGACGAGAGATTGCATTTCCTCGAAGCTGCCTCCGCCTTTCACCACAGGTACGACTACTATTACGGGGTTTATGGCGCTTTTGGGAGTTTCCTGCTTCTGAGGTGCCCAGGCATGGGAAAGAGCTACCCCTTTCGACATCATATCCTGCTTAAGGGCATTGATATTGATCGGGACATCGAAAGTAACCCTACGTTCGCCTCCATATTTGGTTTCGGAAACCTTGGTTGGTTTTCCTGTAAGGAATGAGAGATAGCGGCGGTTTGCGAAGAAGCGGTATTCGTAATCCTCGGCCGGAGCGCCAAACATCGGCTGGCCATTATTCAGACCTTCTACGCCTTGGTGCATCAGAGTCTTGAAAGCGCCCTCCACGGCATCTTCCTCAGCCTCTTTCCCTTTGCGGGCCGAAGCGGTAGCACGCAATACAGCTTCCGAGCCATTCTGGATCTGCAGGTTGCAGATGGCGGCATAATCCTGGGCCGGAGACAGCAGGAAGCCCAGACAGAATAATATCGATATTGAAAACAGATATTTTAGTCTCATAATGTTAAGTCTACAAAAACGAAATGCCCTGAGGGGGTCGGAATATAAATTCCCACCCCGTTCAAGGCTTTGAAAGTCAGTATTTTTTAGGATTACCCCTTGGGTTTATTTGCACATGGTACGAACGATTACCGGGTCGCCGGTCTTCATTGCAGCCAAAATCTCAACGCCGCCTTTCTTCACCTTGCAAAGCGACATTTCATCGTCGACTTCGGTAACCTCAACTTCGCCGATTACTTTTGTAACAACCTTAGTACCGATCTTTTTGGAACCGCGTACTTCAAATTTGTTTCCCTTTGCGACACCATCTTTGCTGCCAAGGCTGATATATAGGGTTTTGACCTCTTTTCCTTTAGCCTCTTCTACAGCCTCCACAACACCGTTGAGAGGGAAAGCCTGGTCTACAAATTTCTTAAGACCGCCGGCCACATCGCCTTTAAGGCTTGCCACCGCAGCGTCGGCACTTTCCATGACACCTTTCTTGATTCCGGCAAGCGAGCCGCCGAGACCCATGAATCCCTGTTTGGGGAGAGTGAAAGTTTCGGTATCGGTAACCTCGCCGTCAATGGCGTTGACAACTTTCAGGGTGAAAGTAACGAAAGCATCGAAAGAATGCGTTCCGCTTTCAAGAACGGCTTCCTTGACATCTATAGTTGTGATAGTACCGTTCAGCAGAAAATGGGAGCCGCGGATTTCAAGAGCCTTGGTCGTTTCAAGGTCATCCTGGGCAATGTTGTCTTTCATGCGGCGTATATCCTCGTCCATACGGCTCTGTTCCGTAATAGCGTCGACTACATCCACACGTCCGGATTTTGTAAGAGCTTCCACAACACCGTTGCGGACAATCTCTACCCATGCCTCTTTGTAATCCTTGGGGTTAGAAAACTCCTCCACATATACCGTGGGTTTGGCGGCCGATGCCGCTACTGCGCATGCTATAACAGCGATTGCGGTGAGAAAGAAATTTTTCATATTAGTTGGTATGGTTTGTCAAAAGTGATTGAGTATGGTCGGAAGCGGTGATTGGCAAGAATACTCAGCTAAAATCGCTGCCTTCCATCGTATAGCAAATTTAATATCCTTAAACGAAGATTACAAATACCCCCCCCCATTTTAACATTTGGAAACAAAAATTAACAAATAAGACAGACAAATCCGCCAGCCATACTTTTCTGCCGATGGCTGGCGGATTTGTCTATTTTTGTTTGCGAAACAGTATATCCTGTATCAGCGAACCATAGTTTTGGCGGATATTCCTGCCGAGTTCAGGATGTAGATGCCCGCGGGAAGAGATACGGACGATGAGCCTGCCGGTAGAGTGGTGGCCAGACGTCCGTCCGCACCGAATACATTTACCGTATCGGGTGCGTTGTCTACAATGAGCATTCCGTTTGCGCTGCGGACCATAAGAGTCTCGGTATTGTTCACGTCTATATCCTTCACGCTTGAGGAAACGTTTTCAGAAGCTATGACAACATAGCAGTTGGGGGCTACGGTCACGCTCTTTGACTGAGCGCTGAAAGTAGGATTGCTGTTGAAGCTCTTCGAGATTATCCGGTATTTGCTGTTGTCGTCGTTCTGGAAGTCTATGGACACAGTAATATTACCACCGTCTACATTGGGGTTTATCACCGTGTATATTTCCCTATCGCCTAATGAGTTCTTGATAGAGCGGCCATTTGCCCAGAAAGAGTCTGTGCATTGCATCACGACCTTGGCACCATTGCGGATGTCGAACATATCCTGGTTAGCGAGACGCACGTGGATGAGTTCGGAATAATTCTTCATGAGCCCTTCGTGGTCCGGATCGTCAAGCAGGTTCCAGTTCACAATCTTGGGGTCGGTGTTGTTACCTCCGGTGGAGTTTTTGGTGTTCTCGGCATTGCCCATTTCAGAGAACATCCAGATCATGTGCGATCCGGGAGCCATAATCATCTGAGCGGCCGCCGAGCCGAGACGGTGCATGGATACCTCGGTATTGCCTTTTACGGCAGCTATGCCATAAGCGTCCTGTTCATAAGCGAGACGCTGTTCGTCGTGTGACTCAAGGTATGAGACGGTGCTTCCGAGTTTGCGGCCTCCGTCGTAAGAAGCATAGAAACGGTTGAAGTTGGTGTTGGTCGATATGCCCTTGGCATACTGGCAACCGGCGTAGTTTACATTTGCCCAGTTTAGCATGCCGAAAGCAGCCATTTCGTTTTCCTCTTTGGCACCGGCCAGATTCTCGTTGATGCAGTAAGCATCGGGTTCGATTTCCTGAATCGCGAGAGTGATCGCCTTCATATTGGCTACGCGCGATGCGTTGTAACCGTTTGTGCCGCTGTCTCCGTTGTTGGGATACGAGTCGTTGTCTCCCAGACCTTTTACGAGGTCGAACCGGAAACCGTCTACATTATATTCGCGCAACCAGTATTGCACACAGTCTTTCCACTGCTGGCGTACGAGAGGATGACCCTGATTCCAGTCGTTCAAAACGGAATAGGCATGGGGAGCGGTAGCGTTGTACATCGGGTTGGAACCTACGTTATACATACGGTACCAGGGATGCATCCAGTCACTTTGGTTGAATACCACATCGAGAATAACCGCGATGCCGTTGGCATGGCACTTGTCGATAAACTCCTTGTAATCATCGGGAGTTCCGTAAGCCTTGTCGGGTGCGAAATAGAAATTCGGGTTGTATCCCCATGAGATATTACCGTTGAACTCATTGATGGGGAGCAGCTCTACGGCGTTGATTCCGAGTTCCTTCAGGTAAGGTATTTTTTCGATAGCCTGACGTACGGTGCCGTTACCTTTGCGGGCTCCTTCGGTTCCGGTGAAATCGCGGAAGAGCATCTCGTAGATAACCAGATTGTTCTGGGCCGGACGTTTGAAATCGGTAACTTTCCAGTCATAATCGTTGAGGTCGGACTGGTAAACGGCGAGAGGTACGCCACCTGTAACATTCGAAGGGTATTGCGGCAGACCGGGGTATATTTCGGGAGATATGTATTGGTCGTTCTGCGGATCGAGAATAAGGCGCGCGTATGGGTCTCCTACCTTAATGTTGCCATCGATAAGGAAATAGTAAAGATACTGTTTGCCCTCTTCGAGTCCGTTGACAGTCTGCCAGAAATAGCGTATGCCATCTTTCACACAGCTGTTCATGAGACTTGAATCGTCAGCTTCGAAATTGTTCCATGAGCCGAGCAGGTAAGCTCCGGCCTTTAGGGGAGCGCCGATACAGAAAGTAACCGAACCGTCGGCGTTGCGTACCGGGCCCATTTTGATTTCACCTCCGGGATAGTCGACTTCGGGAGACCCTTCGGCCCATGTATAACGCTTGTTTGACTGGAGGAATTTGCCCTTTTCGTTAGTGGCGGTGGCCCTCACAATGTAACCACCGGAAGTGATAGGCTGGAACTGATATTTCACTTCAAGCGAAGTGGCATCGTCGGCCTGTGCTACCAGATTGTTGTTGACATAAAAGCGCAGGGCCGCTTTTTCGGTGGTGCTCATAGAGAAAGTAGCGTCAGCACTTGCGGCGGTGATCACGTCGCCCTCTATTGAAGATTCCACGAACAACTGGAATCCATCTGTAAGCACGTCGACGAGAATATCTTTATCTCCGGTATCTTTACCGGTCTTGCTGCCGGTGGAGTTGCGGAAAACGAAAGCGAGTTTCTTGATGGTCTCGGTAGCGGGTACGCCGTAGTAAGTGCGGATATTCCCGATGTTGAGTTTCCAGAGGTTTTCGCTTACGTACTCGAGCTTGTACTTGGCGAGATTTTCGCCCCATGTAGGAGCGTAGAGCCAGTCGGTGTCGTTTTTGGATTTGTCGGTTATAACGCCGGTGTGGGCATACAAAGCAGTCGATGCCGGTGTGTTTATCAGCCCTTTCGAGCCTTGGTCGGCATGGAAATAGATTACCACATTGTTGGCATCTTCCAGCAGTGGGGATGGCTGGGTAGTGACTACCTGAGCCGAGAGCCCCAGAACTGTTACCAGCAAAGCTGATAAGCAAAGAAACAAAGATTTCATAATAAGAATATATTTAGAATTTGATTAATCGGGAATTAAATTGATTTTTACCTTTATTCCTCCTCGGGAATATAGGTGGTTTCACGCAGATGTCTGTATTCCTCCCAATCGGGGTCTTCCTCGGCTTCTATCCGCAGAGGAAGCAACGGCAGGTCTTTAAGCGCGCGGTTGAAAAAAGAATTGAAGACTTTAAGGTTTTTGGTATAGAATATCCAATCTCGCCGGCCATCGCCGGTATATATTCCGGTCATTACAGCGATTTTATCTTCCGCTAAAGCATTATTGAACGCGTCGGTAACCTTTTCAAGTATTTCCGCACTCTCGGCGGATGGCATTCCGTCGGAGAGCGCGCTGTATTCCCATGCTACGTCCACACGGTAAATATACTTTCCGGAAGAGAACTGTTTTTCAAGTCCGTCGTGTCCGGAAGTGATGATAGTCAGGCCGTTTTCAGCCTCACAGGGATATGACCACCATTTTTCGGTTTTAGACATAAAGGATTTTGTTGTCGTTAGTCATTTGTCATTAGTCGTTTGGCATTGTGTTTCAGACTATGCGTTTGACAGCGGACTATATCAGTGTATTGTAACCAAAGTGGCTCCGAAACCGTATTCTCTGAACGATGCATCCTGCAGAGAGGCTTTAGGATACTCTTTCTTCAATTTGTCCCATACGGCTCTGCGCAATATTCCGTCGCCTTTGCCGTGGATAAATACTATCTTCTGTCCTATCCTACGGTTGTTGGCCTTCATGGTTTTCTCCACGGTATCGAGTTGCAGGGCCAGCATATCTTTCGGTTCCATGCCGGCGGTAGTGTCGGTAAGTTCGCCGATGTGCAGATCGACCTCTATGAGCGGCAGAAGTTTATTAGGGTTGGATGCCGGATCGGGTTTATTCCCTTTCTTTTTTATGTCGGCCTCTTTAGGCCCGTGGCCTGTGGAGGCGGCATATCTGTCGGTAAGCTTCTTGAGGTCTTCTTTCGCCGGAGCTTCCCCTTTTGGGGTGTCGCGATCCATAAGCTGAATCTCTATCACCGGGTTGTCGAAGTATATACCGGCACGGAAGCAATGCAGTTTATGAAACTTGGTAAGGTCTATTCTTCTAACAAAAGAGAAGGGAGACTTCATCTCGAAAGGTTCATCACGGCGCAGAGCTATTCCCTGGAGCATAATTCTACCGTATCCCGGAAGATCCTGCATATTTATCCGTTGTAGATCCACAAGCTCGTTAGGAGCCAGCTCGCCGCTTGCCACGAGCGTCCAGCGATAGTCATCGTTGTCCCGTCGGCTAAGGGAATAAAGCAGGGTGTAGTTCGAATCGTTTACGAGAACGGCATTGAAACTTGTTTCAGAAAGTTTCTTGATGTCGAGAGGTTCGAAAGCAATCGCGATAGAAATACGGTCGCCGTGAGCGGTAATCTCTACCGGCTCGGGTGCCGGTGCGGGCGTGGCATCTTTAGAAGGGGCGGGAACGTTGGGCCGGTCCTTATCGGCGGCCACGGGTTTGCGTCCCTGGTCGAAAGCCTTCTGGTCGAACATGAGTCTGGGACCTCCGGCTTCTTTCTTATGTCCTGCGGGAAGGACCACTACGAGGTCTTTCAGCAGGACCGGTGTTTCGAAGCCATCCTCATCTACGAAAGCCACTTTGCCTTCTATGCGGGTAATCACACCACCGCCAACTGCGTTGAGGTAGCGTACGGAATCTCCTATTTTAGCCATTGTCCTTTTTATCTGATGTTCCTTCAAGCTGTTCCATGTACTCCCGATCCACTTTCTCCTCGCGTGCTTCATAAGCGTCCACGATACGTTGTACAAGCGGATGGCGCACTATATCTTTCTTGCCATATTCTATTATCCCGATTCCGGGTACTCCGCGCAGAATCTTCAGAGCCTGCATAAGCCCGGATTGAATGGAGCGAGGCAGGTCTATCTGAGTGGCGTCGCCGGTAACGATCATTTTGGCGTTTACGCCAAGACGGGTCAGAAACATCTTCATCTGATGTTTGGTGGTATTCTGAGCCTCGTCGAGTATTATGACCGCATCGTTGAGAGTACGGCCGCGCATAAACGCGAGCGGTGCGATCTGAATCGTATCGTTCTCCATATACTCCTTCAGGCGCAACTGAGGAATCATGTCTTCGAGAGCATCGTAGAGCGGTCTGAGATAAGGGTCGATCTTGTCTTTCATGTCTCCGGGAAGGAACCCGAGTTTCTCTCCCGCTTCCACAGCAGGGCGTGAGAGGATGATACGTTTACAAGCCTTGTTTTTGAGCGCGGCGACTGCCAGGGCGATGGCAATGTAAGTCTTGCCGGTTCCCGCAGGTCCGAGGGCGAATGTAAGGTCGTTTTCAGCGAAAGACTTCACCATCTTGGCCTGATTAGGATTACGTGGGGCTATCGGGCGTCCGTTCTGGCCGAAAATAATCACTCCTTCGGCATTCACAGCACGTGGGGGTTCTCCCTTGACAATATCGATTATGACATCTTCGGTAAGCTTGTTGTATCGCGACGCATAGGCTTCTATTTCCTTGACCTTGCGTTCAAACTCCGCGGTTGCTTCATCATCGCCGATTACTTTTATCACGTTGCCGCGCGCGGCCATACGCAATTTGGGAAACAGATTGCGTATAAGGTTTATATTGCTGTTATTGACACCGTAGAAAATCTGCGGGTCGGTATTGTCTATTATAACTGTCCTTTCGTTCATTCTTTATTACAGGAGACTGTCTGGATTAAAGTAGACCGCCAGGTCGACCGGAATGTCAGCCTACGGAACCTTCGAGGGTAACCTGCAGCAGTTTCTGGGCTTCTACGGCGAACTCCATGGGTAGTTTGTTCATGACTTCTTTCGCATATCCGTTTACAATCAACCCCACGGCTTCTTCGGCCGGGATGCCTCTTTGGCGGCAATAGAAGAGCTGGGCCTCGTTGATTTTGGAGGTGGTGGCCTCATGTTCCACGGTAGAAGAATTGTTTGCCACATCGATGACCGGGAAGGTATGGGCACCGCAGTCGGCTCCCATAAGAAGGGAATCGCACTGAGTGAAGTTACGGCAACCCGAGGCTCCGGGAAGCACTCTGACCTCTCCGCGATATGAATTCTGGGAGCGTCCGGCCGAAATACCTTTCGACACTATTGTGGAACGGGAGTTTTTGCCAACGTGTATCATCTTGGTACCGGTGTCGGCCTGTTGGTAATTGTTTGTAACCGCCACGGAGTAGAACTCGCCCACGCTTTCGTCTCCTTTGAGGATGCATGAAGGGTATTTCCAGGTAATCGCCGATCCGGTCTCGACCTGAGTCCATGAGAGTTTTGAGCGATGTCCGCGGCATAGGCCGCGTTTGGTAACGAAATTGTAGATGCCGCCTCGTCCATCGCGGTCGCCGGCATACCAGTTTTGTACTGTGGAGTATTTTACTTCGGCGCGTTCTTCCACAATAATCTCCACAATGGCGGCGTGAAGCTGGTTTTCATCGCGCATCGGGGCCGTACATCCTTCCAGATAAGATACGTAGGCATCGTCGTCGGCTACAATCAATGTACGTTCGAACTGACCGGTACCGCTGGCATTTATACGGAAATATGTGCTCAGTTCCATGGGACATCTTACCCCTTTGGGAATATATACAAAAGAACCGTCGGAGAATACAGCCGAGTTAAGGGCCGCATAGAAATTGTCGCGGTAGCCAACCACCGATCCGAGATACTTGCGTACAAGGTCGGGATAATCTTTCACCGCTTCGGAGAAAGAGCAGAAAATCACACCGAGTTCCGCAAGTTTCTCGCGATGGGTGGTTTTCACTGAAACCGAATCCATTACGGCATCGACTGCCACGCCGGCCAGATGTTTCTGTTCCTCAAGTGAGATACCGAGTTTGTTGAAAGTCTTTATAAGTTCGGGATCGACCTCGTCAAGGCTCTTCTTCTGAATCTTCCTTTTGGGTGCGGCATAATATGATATCGCCTGGAAATCTATTGTCGGGATATCGAGATGCGCCCAGGTTGGGGGAACGAGAGTCTGCCAATATCGGAAAGCTTTCAGCCGGAAATCGAGCAGCCAGTCAGGCTCCCCTTTAAGGCGCGAGATTGTGCGTATCACATCTTCGTTGAGGCCGGGAGGTACTATCTCGGTCTCTATGTCTGATGTGAATCCATATTTGTATTCCGATTCAGTGGCGTTTTTTATGATATCGGCGTTCGAGCCCGTAGGTTCATTATTGCCGGGCATAGCCTTGAAATCTTCTTGCTGGCTCATTCTTTTTTAATGATAGCGGCTATTGAAGTGATTTAAACTTTTTTACGTAAACTTAAAATAATGGGAAAGTGTTTACTTCGCGCTTAATCTTCTTCAATATTTTGGCATCTTTTCCATCTTTCTTCAGTCGCCATGCCCGCATGGCTCCCTCATCAAGAAGAAAAACCTGCTCAAAATCTTAAAGAACCTTAAGCACGAAAAAGTTTAAATCACTTCATTATATGGTCTGCTAATGCTATAAAAACAATTTTAGAGCCAAAGTTACTTATTTTTTTTGAAATTCTGATTTTTAGCCGCATGTTAAACCTTATAATCGGGTCAAGTTTGGTCAGGAAGATTAAAATATATATCTTCGCACAAGGAAAGCCATGCTTTCGCATCAATCACGATACATAACTGAAAAACACACAAAGAACCAAAACAAGAAAGTCTATGACACAGATATCAAAAAGAGTCCAGAATCTCTCTCCTTCGGCAACGTTGGCCATGTCTCAGAAAAGCGCGGAAATGCGTGCCCGTGGTATAGACGTAATAAATATGTCGGTCGGCGAGCCTGACTTCAATACTCCCGATTTTATAAAAGAGGCGGCCAAGAGTGCCATAGACGAGAACTATTCGAGGTATACGCCGGTGCCGGGATATATGACTCTTCGTAAGGCTATATCGGAAAAACTGCGTCGTGAGAACGGACTGGAGTATGCTCCCGAGCAGATTGTGGTAGGCAACGGAGCCAAGCAGGAATTAGGAAATGCCCTTCTCGCACTGGTGAATCCCGGCGATGAGGTCGTCATACCTACTCCGGCATGGGTGAGCTATATAGAGTTGGTAAAACTGGCTGAAGGAATTCCCGTTACAATCCCTTCCGGGGTAGAGGATGATTTCAAGGTGACGCCGGAAAAACTTGAAGCGGCCATAACTCCGCGTACGCGCATGATTATGCTCAACACTCCGTCGAACCCTACGGGTAGCGTATATACCCTCGAAGAACTTACAGCCCTTGCAGAGGTTATAAAAAGGCATGAGAATGTGATGGTGCTGGCCGACGACATATATGAGCATATCAACTTTGTTGAAGGGCGGGTGGCATCTATAGCTCAGGTAGAGGGGATGGCAGACAGGGTAGTGATAATCAACGGCGTGTCCAAAGCCTATGCCATGACCGGCTGGCGAATCGGATTCATGGCCGGTCCGATTGCCGTAGCCAAAGCCGTAACCAAACTGCAGGGACAGACAACCTCCGGAGCTTCGTCGATAGCCCAGAAGGCAGCCGAGGCTGCTTATAACGGGCCCCAGGATTGCGTGGAAGATATGCGCAAGGCGTTTGAACGTCGCCGCGACTTGATAGTAAGTCTGGCACGCGAGATACCGGGATGGAAAGTAAACTGTCCGCAGGGTGCTTTTTATCTCTTCCCGCAAGTAGAGGGATGTCTTGGCAAGAGATCCGGCGATAAGGTTATCAGGACCAGTGGCGATTATGTGGAATATATTCTCGACGAGGCTCATGTGGCTTGTGTTGACGGTGCCGCTTTCTCAGCTCCGGGCTATATGCGGCTAAGCTATGCCACCAGCGATGAGAATATCCGCGAGGCCATGAGACGTATCCGCGAGGCCACCGATAAACTCAAATAATAAAGAAAAGAATAAATGTTATGAAGATACTTGGAAAATATGGGAACTATGGACTCGCCGTTCTGGTGGTAGTGCTTACCATGGTCATTGCCGTAGGATGCAGCTCGGATTCATCGTCTGAAGCCGAGTCATTGCTGAAGACTGTGCCGGCAGACGCCGATGCAGTGGCGATACTCAACGTAGAGCAACTGCTGAAGAAAAGCGGATGTAAGGTAAAGGGCACGGAAATAGAACTTCCGGCGGATTTCCGCAAGAAAATAGAGGAGATGAAAGACACCGCTGCCCGCAACACCATAATGACCATAGCCGGAGGCGAGGCCGGGGTGTCGCCCAAGGCGATCTGTGTTTTCTATGGCACCCGTACATTTATAACCGGGTTACTCGAAGACCCGTCGGCGTTCAAGGCATATGTTGAAAAGCGTACCAAGTCTTCTTTTTCTGAAGATGGAGGCGCAAACGTGAATCGTAATATAGCCTTCATAGGCAATCAGTTTTGGATCGGTATCCCGGGGTTGCCCGAGAGTGCCGAACTGGTAAGATACACCAAGCTGTCGAAAGACCAGAGCATGGCCAGCCACCTCTATGCGGAGAAACTGACCTCCATGAAAGAGGACTTGGAGGGAATGGCGGACCTGGGACAGGTACTCGGTACCACAGGCCGTTCGCGCGCTCAGATTTCCATGGCTATGGCGGCCCTCTTCGACAAGGCCACCATGATCGGTTTCAAAGGAGAGGTTGGAAAGACCGATGTGGAGATAAGCGCCCGCTTTCTCAATTCCAAGGGAGAGCCGGCCAAATACCTGCTCCCAACCGGAAAGATAGATACCGAAGTGCTTAAGAAAACAAGCGAGAAGACGCGCACTTTGGTTGCGGCATATGTGCCTTCCGGTCTGGTCGATAAGATAACCGGAATTTTCGCGTCGTTCGGCGGAGGTCTTCCGGAGTCGCTCACTGCGCCGCTGAAAGAGATAGACGGCACGCTTGCTTTTTCTGAAGGGCCTGATGGCATGACCGGAATCGTTTCGACTGCGAAAACTCCTACTCCGGCACTTGTGGAACTAACCGGCGAACAATCACGCATGACTGTTACTATAGATGGAAAATCTATGCTGCTTAACAAAGGTACCGTACCGGGAGGCAACCTTGAAGTGTCGACTATATCGGGATACTTCAAGGGGGCCATGTTCGGAGCCGTAGGCGATAAGCTGGTCGGGATATGTGATTATTATCCCGGTTATTGCGAAGGCATAATGGTGTCGCCGGTCGACAACACGCTTGAGATAAAGATGTTTGCCGAGCTTGGTTCCGACGGATGGCAGAAATTGCTTGAGAAAGCCCTCTGAGGATGATGAGGCGGAAATGGATAGGATAAATACTATAGAGCTTGAGAATCTTCTTCCCCTTGTATTCGAGGGGGAACGGATTCCGCAATCGGAAATATGGGACGGCAGAGCTGAGTTCTGCCGTCCCGGTCTCTATATGGTCGAGGCGAGGAGTGGCGGGGGCAAGTCGTCGCTTGTGTCCTTTATATATGGAGCGCGCTGCGATTATCGCGGACGCATTCTTTTCAACGGAAAGGATATACGGTCCCTGACTATATCTGAATGGCAGGAACTGAGACGATGCCATTTAGGGTACCTGCCTCAGGAACTGATGCTGTTTCCGGAGCTTACGGCGGTTGAAAACATAGAAATCAAGAATTCGCTTACACGGTTCAGGAAGCGGGAGGAAATAATAGGTATGCTCGGAGCGTTAGGTATGGGCGATAGGGTGGATTGGCCTGCAGGTAGGCTATCGGTGGGCCAGCAACAACGTGTTGCCATAGTCCGCGCTTTGTGCCAGCCTATGGATTTTCTGCTTATTGACGAACCTGTGTCGCATCTTGATGCGGACAACAACCTTATAGCGGCGGAAATGATAGCTACGGAAGCTGCCCGGCAGGGTGCAGCGGTGATAGCTACTTCGGTAGGAAATCCCCTCAGCCTTGATTATAGCCAACAAGTATCGTTATGAATCTGTCTGGAAAACTGTTGTTGAAGAATATGTCGGCCGGAAGGATGGCCGCCTTTATACTTTCTAACGTAATGGGGTTGCTGATAGTGGCAGGCGCCATACAGTTTTATACCGATGCTCGCGGGATATGGGAAGATGAAGACGGGTTTATGAGCGCCGACTATCTGGTCGTGAACAAACAGGTAACCGGTTCCACTCTTTATAATCCTGCAGAATCGGAATTCAACGAAGAAGAGATATCGGAACTTGAGAGGCAGCCTTGGGTAAGAAGCGTAGGCAGGTTCAAGACGGCTTCGTTCAGGGTTGGCGGTTCTCTGACACACGGAGGAGCCGGAATGTCGAGCGCACTCTTTCTGGAGTCCGTGCCGGACCGTTATCTCGATGTGTCGGCGCGCGACTGGCATTATACACCGGGGCAACAGATTGTGCCGCTCATCATACCAAAGGACTACCTTACCTTATATAACTTCGGCTTTGCCGCATCTGCCGGGATGCCGCGAATGAGCGAGCAACTTATGGAAGGCGTCCCCTTGGAGCTCACACTTCGGGGAAGCGATGGAAGTATCATGGAGATACCGGGTAGGGTGGTAGGTCTCACCAACAGACTGAACACTATACTTGTTCCGGAAAGTTTCATGGATCAGGCCAACGCCCTTCTTTCTTCCGGCAAATCGGGGAAAGCCCCGACGCGGCTTATAATAGACACCAACAGCCCCGGAGATACGGCAATAGCGAGTTATCTAAAGGATCATGGCTGGGAGCAGGCCGGAGGCGACGGGCGTAATTCGGCGGCCTTTCTGCTGAAAGTCGCGGCCGGTATAGCCGGTGCCATAGGCATAGCCATCACCTTTATGTCTTTGATGATATTGTTGCTGTCCATTTCTCTACTCATGGAGAAAAACCGACAGAAGATAAGGTCGCTGTTATTGCTCGGTACGCCGCTTGGCGAAGTATCGCGTCCTTACCGTTATGTCGCCGCGGCCGGTGCGTGGGGCGCATGTGTACTTGCATCGTGCGGAATACTGGCGCTTAGACAAGTCTATATCCCGTCATTGAAAGGACTTGGCGTAGATGCGGGAATATGGTGGGCCGGAATCTCTTCAGCGGCGCTTCTTGCGATAGTCATAACCGTGGCGAATATCCTGACTATAGACAGGAAAATAAAAAATAGCTGGAAAGGCATTTGAATGGTCTCGGGCAGTCGCTCCTACTCTTAAGAGAATGTTTGAATTTAACACGAATTTATAATTGAGAGATGAAGGGAAGTTAAATCCAAACATTCTCTAAGAGACCGAATGATTTAAATTAATAAGAGTTAAATATTGTTAATTATATATTGTTCGATATAAATATAGTCCAAAAAACTGAAAAAATAGTTGAAAATATTGTTACATTTGTCCGAAATATCGTAACATACGCGAAGTATAGAATGCATAATTCTTTGTAGCGGGTGTGAAATCGGTATGCTGTAAGGCGGAAGGGAGGTTGTGCCTGAATCTGCAACGGGTATGTAAAAACAGATATAACCTTAGAAGAGAGATTTTTAACCATTATAACCAAGAACTAAATCATTCTTGCATGAAGAACTTCTGTTATCAACTGAACCGGAAGGTATGGTTGACAGTAGCAATGCTGCTGGCCTTTGCCCTTCCTGCGTTAGCTCAGAAGATCACGGTCCACGGCAACGTGGTCGATGAACTCGGCGATGCATTGATTGGCGCCACCATTATGGAGAAAGGCACCAACAACGGCACCGCAGCCGACCTCGACGGCAACTTTGAGCTGAACGTCAATCCCAATGCCACATTGGTGGTAAGTTATGTTGGCTACGATCCGATGGATGTGCCCGTAAACGGAAACACAGACATACACGTAGTCATGAAAGAGAACTCTACAATGCTGGCCGAAACCGTTGTTATCGGTTATGGCTCCGTAAAGAAATCAGATGCCACAGGCTCAGTAGCCATGGTGATGCCCGATGAGGTCGAGGCCGGAATCTCGACTTCCGCCCAGGACCTTCTGGTAGGTGCTTCGCCCGGTGTGGTTGTAACATCTTCGGGTGGTTCGCCTGAAGGCGGCGCTACAATCCGTATACGTGGTGGCGCTTCGCTCAATGCATCGAACGACCCTCTGATCGTGCTTGACGGTGTGCCTCTGGTAACAGGCGGAATCTCGGGTATGGCCAACCCGCTGTCGATGATATCTCCCGACAACATCGAATCGATGACAATTCTTAAGGATGCCTCGGCAACCGCTATTTACGGTTCACGTGCATCTAACGGTGTGATCATCATCACCACAAAGAAGGGTAAGAGCGGTCGCCCGCAGGTAAACTTCTCTGCTTCTATGCGTGTGGAGACTCCCCGCAAGACCTGGGATGTACTTGACGCAGGCGAATACCGCGACAAAATCATAGGTTACTGGGGTGAAGGCTCCGCAGCCGCCAAGGAACTCGGCGATGCCGATACCAACTGGCAGAAAGAAGTGCTCCGCACAACCGTTTCTCAGGACTACAACCTTTCTATAGGTGGTTCGGTAGGTTTCCTTCCCTATCGCGTTTCAGGTTCCTATACCTCTAACGAAGGTATCCTGAAGTCGAGCCGCATGCAGCGTGTAACAGCCGGCTTCAATCTTAACCCGAAATTCTTCAACGGTCTGCTTCAGATCAACGCCAATGTGAAGGGTTACTACATGCGTAACAACTGGTCGGACGAAGGTGCCGTAGGTTCCGCCGTATCGTTCAACCCGACTGTTCCGGTGATGAGCTACATTCCCTCTGGGAACCCCGACTTCCCCTACTTCTACAACGGTTACACCACAATAGCCAACAAAAACACACAGGCTTTCAATATCAATGCCGCGCTCAACCCAGTGGCTATGATCGACAATGTGGATAACTATTCAGACGTATGGCGTTCCAACGGTAACCTGCAGATCGACTATGCATTCCACTTCCTGCCGGAACTGCACGCCAACCTGAACCTCGGTTACGACGTAACCAAGTCTACCTCGAACACCACCCGCGAGCAGAACTCGCCCGTAGCATGGAAGAGCAGCCCCGACCAGAACGGTGCCTCCTACTACAACTGGTACTACGAGATGACCCGCAACACTCTGTTGGATTTCTATCTTAACTATAAGAAAGACTTCGAGGCCATCAAGTCGAACCTTGATGTAATGGCAGGTTACTCCTGGCAGCGCTTCGACAACCATAACCGTGGCAACGGTACCGTCTATACATCAGCTGGCTTCCAGAATCCCGGCGATAACGGCGGTAAGCTGGTAATCAATAACGACACCGAGAAACTTGTAGGTACTCCCAACTCGCCGGTAATTCCTTACGAGAGCGGTAACCTGATGCTGGTTTCTTTCTTCGGCCGTTTGAACTACTCGTTTGACGATACCTATCTTCTGACATTCACCCTGCGTGACGACGGAACATCACGTTTCTCGAAAGACAACCGCTGGGGTCTCTTCCCCTCTGTAGCGCTTGGCTGGAAAATCAACAACATGCCTTTCATGGAGAAATTCCGTGCCGACATGAACGAGTTCAAGCTCCGTCTGGGCTGGGGTGTTACCGGTCAGCAGAGCGTGGGCGGTTACTTCCCCTACATGGTTAAGTACAAACGTTCGACTCAGGGTTCATACTACCCGAACATGTATACCGGTAAGTATGAGCAGAACGGCGAGGTCGTAGGTTACACTCTCTATCCCGAAGGTTACAACCCGAATCTGAAGTGGGAGCAGACCACAACATGGAACGTAGGTGTAGACATGGGCTGGTGGAACAATCGCCTGACCGTGGCTTTGGACTGGTATCTGCGTGAGTCGAAAGACCTCCTGGCATTCGTAACCGTAGCTCCGGGTTCGGCAACCACCAACATGCTTGACCAGAACATCGGTTCATTGCGTAACATAGGTGTGGAGGCAACCATCGGTGCCCGTCCTATCGATACCGACAACTTCACATGGAACACTTCGCTGAACGTAGCATGGAACAAGAACGAAATCACCAAGCTGAACAACGAGGGAACATTCGTGCAGGTTGGTGGCATAGCCGGCGGTAACGGTAACACTTGTCAGGTTCATCAGGTGGGATATCCCGCCAACTCGTTCATGCTCTACGAGCAGGTTTACGACGAGAGCGGCGCTCCCATCGAGGGTTGCTACGTAGACCAGGACGGTAACGGTGTGATCGACTCGAACGACCTCGTGATCAAGCACTCGAAAGACCCGAAGGTAACCATGGCATGGAACAACAACTTCACATGGAAAAACTGGGACCTCGGCTTCCAGCTCCGCGCTTCTATAGGCAACTACGTGTACAACAACGCTCTTGCCGGAAACGTGACTCTGTCTGAGACCTTCCGTAACGGTCTGAGCAACCTGATGAAGACCGACTACTATTTCCAGGGCGGTCAGACTACCAACACTTACCTGAGCGACTACTGGCTGGAGAACGCCGGCTTTGTACGTTGCGACAACATCACACTCGGATACACCTGGCCCGACCTGCTTGACAATAAGCTGCGTCTGCGCCTCTACGGAGCTGTTCAGAATCCGTTTGTAATCACCAAGTACAGAGGTCTTGACCCCGAGGTGTTCGACGGTATCGACAACAACGTATATCCGCGTCCGGTAAGCTTCACTCTTGGTGTAATCGCTACATTCTAAACCGGGAGAGTTTAAAACCTATATAGAATAATTATATGAAATCATATATCAATAAAATAGTTCTTGGCGGCGCTCTTCTGACCATGGTCGGATTCACCTCCTGCGTAGGAGACCTGGACCAGTATCCAAAGGACGAGACGCTGCTGAGCCCCGATCAGATCAAGGAGAATCTGAAGGAGAACATCGGCCAGATGATGGGCAAGTGCTACAGCGGCATCGCCATCTCGGGTCAGACCGGTGCCGGGTCGTCTGATATCTCGGGCCTTGACAACGGCCGCAGCTGCTGGAGCCGCGCCATATTTATGCTGAACGAGTTTACAACCGACGAATGCCAGTGGATCTGGCCTGACTCGGGTATCTTCGACCTGAACACCAATACCTGGAGTGACTCCAACGAGAATATATTCGGTACTTATTCACGTCTGTATTGCCATATCTCGATCTGCAACGACTTCCTCCGCTTCGTAGACAACAAGGGTGGGTACGACGTTACGTTCGACGGCGAAATGCAGGGCATAGTGAACCAGTTCAAACTGGAGGCCCGCGCACTCCGTGGTCTCAGCTACTATTATGTAATCGACCTGTACGGTAACGCTGCCAACGCCTGGGATGATCAGGACTCAGGCGCGATACCGCCGCAGATGAGCCGTACCGAGCTGTTCAATAAAGTTACAGCCGACCTTGAGGATGTATTGGCACAGTTCCCCTCCGGCAAGCCTATCTATGGCCGTATCGGCAAGGATGCCGTGGAGGCTCTTCTCGCCAAGTTCTATCTGAACGCAGAGGAATGGACCGGCACAGCCCAGTGGCAGAAATGCTGGAACCACTGTAAGAATATCATAGACCGCCATGGCAACGAGGCCAACAACTATGGCCTTGCCAAGGATTACCTGTCGCTCTTCTGCGGCAACAACGATCTGTTCTGTCCCGGCGGCGCGCTCGACGACCAGAACGAGATACTCTGGAGCATTCCTTACGAATATCAGAAGACCGAGTCTTACGGTGGTACTTTCTTCCTGATCGCATCTGCCCTTTCGGACCAGACCACCGTTACTCCCGGTATGTTCGGTATCAACGCCCAGTGGACCTGTATGCATGCCCGCACACAGTTCTCCGAGAAGTTCAACTTCTCGAACGGTGTTTCGGAAGACGGTCGTACTTATGCATGGATTACCGAGGCAAACGATCCCGGTGTCAGCATCAACAACACCGACTTCAAGACTTTCAAGGATGGCTACATTCCCTGTAAGTTCTCTAATGTAGAGTGCGACCCCGCAACCGGTCTGATGCCTAAGTGGGTAGACCCCGCCAACGGAATACCCCGTATGGGTGTGTTCGACGGCTACTCGGAAGGCAAGGATGTTCCGAACCATACCGTAACTCCGGTACTTGACAAGGATGGCAATCCCGTAATGAACTCAGACGGCACCCCGAAGGTAACCATCACACCTGCCAAACCCAACTACGGTATCGCAGCCAATGCTACTTTCGCCAATGCCGATTATCCCGTAATACGTCTGGCCGAAATACTGCTTACCGCAGCTGAGGCTCACGTTCGCGGCAATGTTGGTTCGCAGGCCGACGCTCTTTCATATGTGAACGCAGTGCGCAAACGCGCAGGTGTGAACAACTGGAACGCAGCTCAGCTGAGCCAGGTAGACAATCTGCTTGACGAGCGCGCCCGCGAGCTTTACTGGGAGAATGTACGTCGTACCGACCTTATCCGTTTCGGCAAGTTCACCGGTACGACCTATGTATGGAACTGGAAGGCCAACATGCCTAACGGCGGTGGCATAGCTCCTCACATGAAGCTCTTCCCGATTCCGACTTCAGTTATCAACTCATATCCTGGCGGCGCATACAAACAGAACCCCGGCTATTGATAATCGCACTTAAAAGAGAAAAGAAAAGATGAAAAAAATCATATTTCTGATGGCGGCAGCCACGGTAGCCGGCGGGATGATGACCTCCTGCAAGGATGATACCCAGCCCCGTCTGGAACGGCCCACGGAGTTTGTACTCAACACTCCCCCCACGGCCAATGAAATCCTTGTGCTCTCAAAAGAAGGCACCGAGGGATCCACAGTGGAATTCACAGTATCGCAGCCCAACTACGGACTCGGTACACCGACCCACTATGAGGTGCAGACTTCATATACACAGGATTTCAAGGAGATGTATGCCATACCTACGGTAGGCACACAGGCCAAGATAAGTGTAAGCGCCGAGGACTTCTCGGTAGCGATGAACTACCTCAGCGGAATACGCGAGATGGAGGATGAGTCGAAGTTTACCGACGAACCCCGCAAGGTTTTCGTACGTGTAAGAGCTTTCATACCTAATTGCGACTACTCTGAAATCACCTCGAATGTGATATCGATATGGGCCAAGCCCTTCTTCGCTGTGCGCGTACCGGCCAAGATTTATCTGATAGGTACATTCGAGACTCCCGGAGAGTGGAACATTGATAATTGTACCAGTATTCTTGACGAAACGGAGAACGGTATAGGTTCGAACATCTACAGCGGCGTATTTAATGTACCCGCTGGTGCGGCTTCGTTCCGCTTCTATTCGGTGCTCGGCGACTGGGAGAACAATTCCATAGGTTCAGGAGCTGACGGAGACAACGTGGATATCAAACCTTTCGGAACCGCAGAGGGTCAGACAGCCGAGGCAGATCTCGTAGTCGGAGCAGCCGAGAAGGAAGGCAAGGGTAACTTCTCATTGCCAGAGTGGGCCGGCGGCAAGCTTAAGATTACCGTGGACCTCAATAACAAGAAAATGTATCTTGAGGTTGTGGAAATAACCGCAGAGTAACCACCCATTTTCAAAATTTCACTTAACCTGCCGGAAGCTCCGGTTTCCGGCAGGCAAGAAATAACCCAAGAAAGAAACAATGAAAAAAATTGCAATATTCTGTTCGGCGATAGCCCTTCTGGGACTGGCATCGTGCGACGACAAGAGCGATCTGGGTGTAGAGCAGAAGAACGCCCAGGAGAACGTTCTTTCGGCCGGCGGTGTAACGGTAACCCCACAGTCGTCTTTCGCAGGCACGTCGATAGATCTGAGCGCAATGCCCGAAGGCAATACGCTGGATGTACTGACATATACAATTAAGGATGCTCTTCCTGCAGGAGCCCACATGGCTTTCCGTATGGAACTCGGCAGTGACGCCAACTATAGCAAGAGCACCACAATCGACCTTACTCCCGGTGCCAACGCAAAGGCTCCCTACACCATTACCGCCGGCGACCTTGACAACGCAGTGTTCACGCTGTTTGGCAAGGAGCCTACGACACGCACAGTCTATACCCGTGTGGCCGCTTATATAGTAAACGGAACCGAACTTGTCCGTATCCGTGAAAATGACAGCGAGGCCTGGTTCATGGGAAAGAGCATGGCTATGACTCCGGTCGACCTTGAACTGTCGGAACTGGAATACTACTTCGTAAGTTCTTTGAATGGCATGAGCATCACAGGTGCCGCTCCCATGACCCATGGCGACAAACACCCGTATGATGACCCGGTATACACCTACGTAATCGACGTTACCGCAAGCGATGTCGCTTCGGGTAACGTAAAATGGGCTATAGCTCCGAAGAGCGCTGTGGAAAGCGACAATGCTTCGCTGTTGCTTGGAGCCGCCGATGGCGTTGACCTCACAGCCATGGAGGGTGAACTGAAACAGGGTGGTCAGGCTCTTGAATTTAACGCTCCCGCCAAATATCAGGTACGCATCAATGTCCAGAAGATGACCTATGAAGTAGGCTTTGCCAATGAACAGCTCTATGTATGGACACCGCAGCTGCAGTTCCGTTCGCTGATGGGTCTGCTCACCGGCGACTACGTCAACTATGACGGTATCGCTTATATTGGCGGTGTATGGAAACTCACCGGCCAGACCGACATGCTGTCGCTGCAGATAGGTCTGGGCGAGGGAGAAGGAAAACTTGCCTTCGGTAAGACCACTAAACCTATCGCCATACCCGCAGCCGGTGCCAACAAACTATACCGCATACAGGCCAACCTCACCGAGATGACCTATAATGTAACTGCGGCCGAGTCAATCGGAGTAGTAGGCGGCAACAACAACTGGGGTAACGACATCTCGGAAGGTGTTCCCGCTCCTGCAGACGCTGTATTTGTAGATGCCGGAGGCAACCACAATGTATGGACTGCAACCGTAACCTTCTCTGACCCGAAGAACCTCGAGTTCAAGATTCGCGCCAACAATTATTGGAATAGTGATGAGAAACCGAGCTTTGACCTTGGTCAGAACAATGACGCCGAGATGGATGGCGACAGAATACCTCTGTCGTTCGGTGGTGCCAACCTCAAGGTTCCCGAAGTCGGTACTTACGAAATCACAGTAGATTTCTCCATAGGAGCTACCGTGGGCCATCCTCATCCTTACTACCTCACTATCGTGAAGAAGTAAACGACACTCTTATATAAAACTAAAAGCGCGATTCCTTCTGGAGTCGCGCTTTTAGTTTTTAGTAATTGGAGTAATTGGAGTAATTGGGAATGGTTTTTTGATTTATAAATCCAGCTTGGGCTGGCATGGCCCGTATGAGCGGCGGTGATAGGGCGTGAGGCCGAGACGGTCTATACCTTCGAGGTGCTGCCTGGTGGGGTATCCCATGTTCTTTTCCCAGCCATATCCGGGATATTCGCGTGCCAGCTGGAGCATGAGCTCGTCGCGGTGAGTTTTCGCGAGAACAGATGCTGCGGCGATAGCGGCATATTTCCCGTCGCCACCTACGACCGTGGTATATGGTACGTCGTGCCAGGGATAGAAACGGTTGCCGTCGACCAATATGTGTTGCGGTGAGACTGAGAGTTTGTCGAGTGCCTCCTGCATACCGGTGATCGAGGCACGGAGAATGTTCAACTTGTCTATGCGTTCCGAAGATACCATGACTACCGCCCAAGCCAGGGCCTGCTCTTCGATAAGCGGACGCAACTCGCGGCGACGTTTTTCAGACAGCTTCTTGCTGTCGTCAAGTCCCGGTAAGGAAAAACCGGAAGGGAGTATCACCGCCGCACATGCCACCGGGCCGCAAAGGCATCCGCGGCCCGCTTCGTCGCATCCGGCCTCGATTACATCCGGATGCATAAAAGGAAGAAGACTCATTTGTCGCGTGAGATGATGAATTCAAAGATGTTGCGGAAAGCCTCTTTCCATGGGGAGGCAGGGAACGGAGCTATGAGTTTGTCCGCTTCTGTCTGCATATGTCGCATGCGCTCGAATGCATAGTCGATTCCTCCGTTCGCAATGGCGAAGTCAAGCAGTGTCTGGATCTCTGTATCGTCGAGCTCGCCGCGAATCAGGAGCTCGCGCATGGGCATAGCCTTGTCGGCGGGAGCGTTGGCGAGCGCGTATAGCAACGGTAGCGTTACCTTGTCTTCGCGAAGATCGTTTCCGGTAGGCTTGCCTATCTGAGGATTCGGGAAATAGTCGAATATGTCGTCTTTAATCTGGAAACAGAGGCCGAGCAGTTCGGCATACTCCACCATAGGTTGGATATCGGCATCTGGGGCACCTGCAGTCTGCGCTCCTATTCTGACGCAATTCATAAACAGGGAAGCCGTCTTGCGTTTTATCATTGCCAGATAGTCTTCTTCACGGAAGAGATGGGCCCTGGCATTGCATATCTGGTCTATCTCTCCAAGCGACAGCTCGGTGCCGAGGTCTGAGAGCGCGCGGATAATCTCTATTCTGCCGGTCTGTATTCCGGCTGCGAGCGCATTGGAAACGAAGAAATCGCCGGTTAGCACAGCCACATGGTTTCCCCATATCGCGTTGAGAGTGGGCGTACCTCTGCGCAGTTTTGTCTCGTCGACAATGTCATCGTGAATCAACGATGCGTTGTGAAGCATTTCAAGAGCCGCGGCGGCATGAAGCGTATGGTCGTTGACTCCTCCATACATTTTGGCGCTGAGCATTACGAGCAGTGGGCGTATCTGCTTTCCTTTTGTTTGCAGATAGTGTGTCACCACCTCGTTCATCATCGGGGTGGGTGTGGAGAGATAACGCCTTATAAGGGCATTCATCTCGTCAAGCTCGGGGTGTAGAGTACGCTGTATCTCTGCGAGAGTGTTCATGCGGTGCAAAATTACAAAATAAAATGTTATATTTACAATCAAAGTACGGGGCGAGGTATAATTTAAGGGGAAAAGGATGTTTTTTCGGGTTGGGAGGGAGGAATGAAGATATATAGATGGAAGAAAAGAGACTGTTTCTGCTTGACGCATACGCGTTGATATTTCGCGCCTATTATGCGCTTATAAAGGTACCGCGCATGACGCGCTCGGGCCTGAACACATCTGCTATATTCGGCTTTGTAAATACTCTTGAAGAGGTGCTTCGGCGGGAAAATCCTTCGCATATAGCGGTGTGCTTCGATCCGCAAGGACCCACTTTCCGTTCGGAGGCTTATGCCGACTATAAGGGTGAGCGCGATGCCACCCCTGAAGACATAAAGCTATCCATACCTTACATAAAACAGATTATAGATGCTTACCGTATTCCAGTGCTGGAAGTGGAGGGATTCGAGGCCGACGATGTGATAGGGACGATGGCCCGAAGAGCCGAAAAGGAGGGATTCACGACTTACATGATGACACCCGACAAGGACTTCGGTCAGCTTGTGTCGCCTTCTATATTGCAATATAAGCCGTCTTACAGAGGTCAAGACTTCGAACTGCGCGGCGAGCGGGAGGTATGCGAGCGTTACGGGCTTGAGCGGACAAGCCAGGTGATAGACCTTCTGGCATTGATGGGCGACAAGATCGACAATATTCCCGGTTGTCCGGGAGTAGGGGAAAAAACAGCCGCCAAGCTGATACAGGAGTTCGGTACCGTAGAGAACCTGTTAGACCATACTTCGGAACTTAAAGGAGCCTTGCAAAAAAAAGTTGTCGATAACGCCGAGCAGATACGTTTCTCCAAATATCTCGCCACCATACGGACCGATGTCCCGGTAGAGGAGTCTGTGTCTGACCTTGCACGCCGTTCGCCTGACCGTGATAAACTGTTCGCGCTGTTCCGTGAACTTGAGTTCAAGCAACTTGCCGACAGAGTCGCACGTCGTCTCGGCGACGAGGCCAAGATAACCGCCCCCGCGCGTCAGGCCAGTCTGTTTGATGATGAGGATTTCGGTGAAACAGTCGCGGATGTCGGCAATGAAAGTGTTGCGCCCGTAGCCGGGGAGCGTATGGCCCAATCTATTAATCCGACCGAAGTGATGATAGTCAGGGATAATCTGTCTCTGATGAAGATGAATGAGTCTCTGCTGGCGGTAGAAGAGTGCGGCATGTCGCTGGCCACCATAGGAGAGAACGATATGGCGGCCGAATATATAGGAGCGGCTTTCTGTCTGCATGATGGCCGCGGATGGTATGTGCCGGCCGATTTTGAAGAGGGTGTGGCGGCCGTTCTTGATATTATGGCCCGTCCTGACTTGAAGAAGGTTACAGCATCGGCGAAACGGGATATGGTCATGGCCTCGCGTCTACGCAATGATGGGAAAGAGCCCCTTGTGAACTTTTATGATGTTTCATTGGCCCACTACCTGTTGCAACCGGAGATGCGACATGGGGTGAGCCATCTTGCCGAAGGGTATCTCGGGGTTGAGCTGGCCTATGACGAGGCAGTTGAAACACCACAGGGTAAAAAGAAAGCGGTGAGGCCGTCGGATGAAGATACCGCCATGCGCGGTGTTACCATCGCCTTGGCTGTGCTGAGGATAAAGCCTGCGCTTGCGGCCGAACTGAAAAGCGAGGGACTTGAGAAATTGCTTCTTGATCTTGAGTTCCCGCTCGCAAGAGTTCTTGCCGAAATGGAGATCACCGGTGTCTGCCTTGACGTTGAGGCGTTAAATCAGGCTGCCCAGGAGATGGAAGGCCGGTTGCAGATGCTTGAGAAAGAGGTATGGCAACTTGCGGGCGAAGAGTTCAACGTAGGTTCTCCGTCGCAGGTAGGCGAGATTCTTTTCGGCAAGCTGGAACTCGATCCCAAGGCCAAGAAGACAAAAACGGGGCAGTATTCCACTTCGGAAGATGTGCTTGAGAAAGTGGCCCACAAGAACCCGATAGTGGGCAAGATATTGGAGTACAGGCAGGTAAAGAAGCTGATAAACACATATCTTACTGTATTGCCTGACTGCATAAACAAACGTACCGGCAGGATACATACCAACTATAACCAGACAATAACCGCTACGGGTCGCATATCGTCGTCGTCGCCGAATCTGCAGAATATACCGATACGCGAAGAGATGGGCCGCGGGATACGCAGGGCTTTCATCGCTACTCCGGGGAATCTGTTTCTGAGCGCGGATTACAGCCAGATAGAGCTGAGGCTGGTAGCCGACTTCGCCGGCGAGGAGGTAATGACCGAAGCTTTCCGTACAGGTAAAGACATCCACGCTATTACGGCAGCCAAGATATACCACAAGCAGCCGGAAGAGGTTACTGCCGATGAGCGGCGGCACGCCAAGACGGCTAACTTCGGCATACTGTATGGAATATCGGCGTTCGGTCTCTCGTCGAGGTTAGGCATACCACGTTTTGAGGCGAAAGAATTGATAGATAATTATTTCAAGACGTTCCCGGCGATCCATAGGTATATGAATTCCAGCATAGAGGAGGCGCGTGAGAAGGGGTATACGCTCACCAGAATGGGACGTAAGCGCCGTCTGCCTGATATAAACAGTAAGAATCCGGTGGTAAGGGGTGTGGCCGAACGGAATGCCATAAACGCACCGGTTCAAGGAGCAGCCGCCGACATAATAAAGCTGGCTATGATCAGAATAGCAGAAGAGATGCGTGAGCGGGGACTCAAATCGAAGATGACCATGCAGGTACACGACGAACTGAATTTCGATGTGATACCGGAAGAGTTGCCGGCAATGCAGGAGCTTGTAGCTCGTCAGATGGAGGGAGCGTGGCAAGGAAACGTAACGTTGACCGCGCAGACCGGAGTTGGCACGAACTGGCTTGAGGCGCATTGATTATAAGTCACGTCGTGTAGGCCTTATACATTTCGGCGGCAAAGCGTGGCCATGAGAGAGTGGTGGAGAAAGTCAGCCATGCCTTTTCTCCCATTTCAGCCCGCAGGATGGGTGATTCCGCCAGTCGCTGCATTGCGTCGGCGAGAGCTATGGGATCGGCCGGAGATATCAGTATGGCATCGTGCCCATCGGTAAGGTATTCGGGCTGAGCACCGTTGGTGGTGGTAACCTGAGGGCGACCCTGCGCCATGTACTCTATGTTGGCAAGTCCGAAGGCCTCGCTTGCTTCAGATGGAAGCACTCCGAAAGAGGCCCCGGCAATCAGAGGCATGGGGTCGGGTGTATGGCGTGTCCAGTCTATACGCTCCATTACTCCGCAAGCCTCCGCCATGCGTCTCAGACCGTCGACATAATCCGGATTTCCGGTGCCTACCACCCGCAGTCTCATCTTCACTTTTCTTTCCGCCATGATCGCCATAGCCTTTATTAGTGTCTCAAGACCTTTTCCCGGAGCAAGTCGTCCGTGATACATTGCGATGACCGGACCTTTGTCGGGCAACGGAGCCGGCGAGTGCCCCGGGGGCAACAGCAGACTGTTGTGGATTACACGCAAAGAGGCAGGATCGAAAGGAGTGTGCCCTTCGCGCCATGATGATAGAAAAACCTGTCGTGCCTTATGGGACACAAACAGATGGGCGTCGATATTGTGGTAAAGTTTGGAATATGGTATTCTCACCTTCCCCGGCGACACATAGTGGCGTGTTACCACGAGACGTACATCCCGGCGCTTGGCCAGGATGCGGGCCCATTCGGCAAGCTGCGCGTCCCGATACCTGTTGGCATGTATGGTAACGGCCTCTTCCCGAGGTAATGACCGTAGGAAGCGCCATAGCGATATAAGAGTGGAGAAATCGGTATATCCGCCGAAGCGTGCATGTCGAAGGGTTACCCCCGGTATACGGAACAGGGAGTCTACAGCCCGGGCATCGCGGGTAAAGATGTCGATATTCCATCCGAGACCGGCGAAATATCGGCATAGGTCAAGCACATACCGTTCTACCCCCGACCATCGGTTGGCCGGAACAATGTAAACCAGACGTGGCATATCGGTATACAGGAAGAAATCAGTTGTGTCCGGCGAGCATTACATGGATATCGATGCTGGGCAAGCCGAGGTAGGTACCTACAAGCTTGTCGACAAGTTTTCCCCGGAATGTGACTATACCTTGCTGGACACCTTCCTGAGTGGCAATCATGCCGTCGAAACCATGCATGAGCAGTATTTCACCAAGGAAATGCACCAGTACGTTGGAAAGGGCCATTGCCACGGTGCGCGGTACCGACATGGATGGGTGTGCGTTGCGCATATCAAGCAGATACACGTTTTCTTTAAGCACTCCCATAAGATTCTTCGGGAATTCGAAAGGACGGTCTGTTGAACCAATCAGAATTACATCGGCCGATTTCGCTTTGTTGCATAGTACGCGCGGATGTATGGCGAGCGTAACTATGTCGTCGCCACATTCAGGCTGCAACTGGTATAGCGAGGTTATGTCGTTGTTCATGACAGTAACCGAGGCTCCGGCGCTTCGTGCGGCTCTGGCTGCGGCTATCACTGCAACTCCACACCCTATTATGAGGACTTCGCAGGGGTTTATTCCGGCAACTCCGGCAAGGAGAACACCTTTGCCACCGCCTAAGAACGAGAGGTGGTCTTGAGCGTACATGATAGCTGCGCGACCGTCTATCTCATCTATGATGTTGGCGAAAATAGGTACTTCGTTGTGAGAGTACATATTGTCGAGACATCCCAATGTAATCTGGCGCTCCAAAAGTATCTTGACGGCCTCGGGCTCGAAGAGTTTCGGGGTCATGATGCAGAGTACGGTTGCTCCGGGAGTCACCTTGCGGAGATCCGCCACTCTCGGTGGCTCATAGGAAAGTATCACTCCGGCGGCAAGTACTTTCTCGCGGTCGGCGATCACAACCCCCTGTTCGGCATAGGCATCGTCGCTGAAGCTGATGTCGATGCCTGCCCCAGCCTCCATCGTGATGGTGAGACCGGAGGAAATGAGTATTCCGCATGTTTCGGGAGTCAGGAAAAAACGCGTTTCTTCCGAGTCGGGATAGTTGGCCAGAAGTCCTATGTGGTAGTCTGCTCCGGGATTTTCCGTATGTTCCGGTGCGGGCATCGTATCCAGCTCACAGTCTGATGCCGGGCGGTTGTGTTCTTCTTTCATCATGTTCCTGATATTATTTTTACGCTAATTTAGAAAAATAATCGGAAAACTTGTAATAAACAAGCAATAAATTAATCTTCTATTTTCTCGCCTTTGCCCGGTTTGCATACTATACCTTTGGTCTTCCTTCCGTTTATGGCTATCATGAGCGGTTCCGGAAACTCCACAACTCTCAGCGACGGAGTCTCGTAAACGGCAGGTTGCGAAGCGAGCCATTCGGAGTCGAAGAATCCCTGGCCGGCAGTCTGGTCTACTGTAAAGTATCCCACCCCGAAGCTGGTAAGGTTCTGGAAGAAATGCGTTCCCTGGGAGGGCTCTATGCGGTAACCGGGCAGGGCAGACTCGGCTATGAGTCTCGCGCCGGCTATCTGCGCCCATTTTACGGGAATGCCGAGCGAGGGGTCGCTTGAGCCCCAACGTCCCGGTCCGATTAGAATGTATGGCTTCCCTTCTTCGGTCATGCGGCGGTTCATTTCTTCGACTTCTTGCGCTGTCTCGGGGTTTCTTGAGGCGTCGAAAACATCCGGTTTCACATATACGATGTGTCTCACACCGGACATAAGTCCGTGGCCCAAGGCTGATTCGGAACGTAATATCAGTTCTGAATCCGGAATCTGCAGAATGGAATCGTCGAGCATCTCCTTACGGTCTACTATGGGACGCATCTGTAGCCAGTAGATAGAACCTTTGTGGTCGGAATGCATGGCATCGGGAGCTATTTCTCCGGCAAACTCTATTTCTACGGGGCGGCCCATGGCATAAGAGCCTGTAGATAGCATGAAAGAGATTAGATCGGCAAGAGGAAACGCCTTGTTTTTTAATACATTGGCAAAAGTAATAAGCTTACGGCCACGACCTGCGGGCGTGTCTCTTACCACACGGTCGTTCGCATCGTAGGTAGATACTATATATGGCAATGCGTTTGCCTTCACGGCATCGGCGACCGGCAACCGTACGATGTTGAAGCTGTCGTCAGTTTCCATCTTGGCCTCCTGATATGACGGAAGCGCGTAGAGGTATGTCTGGGTATCGCGCAGCGTCAGGTCGAGGGTGGAGGTCTGCAGGGCCTTTCCGGGATGTTTGGGAGAGAAACGCAGAGCCAAGCCTCCGTCCACTATATATTTGCCGAGGCCTGCCGCTACTTCCGCCACGCCCTCTTCTGCCTTTTCATGGTCTAACGGATAGTAATTTAGCGAACGGCCTACTCCTGAGAAGTCCGGGTAGAACAGTCCTTCGTGTTCTTTACCCACAACCTCCTGAAGTATCACCGCCATCTTTTCCTGATCTATCACGTTGCTGGTGGCTGTCATGTAAGCCTTTGAATCGGCATAGAAAACGGAAGCGTAGACACCTTTTACAGCATCGGAAAGCAGTGTGAGCATCTGTTGCTTGTCGGCTATGCATGGTATCATATATGTGGCGTAAATTCCGGCAAACGGCTGATAGTGGCTGTCTTCCAGAAGCGATGACGACCTGATTGCCAGCGGGCGTGATATGACGTCGAACAAGGCCATGAAGTCTTCTTTCAGTGATTCAGGCAATTCGGCGTGTAGAAAGGCCTGGAGTATATCGTTGTCGGAGGCATTGGAAAGGGCTATAGGGTAGAGGTCGTTGGATTCCATGAACTCATCGAAAACATCGGTGCATAGAACCACTGTGCGGGGGATGGATAGTTGAACGCCTTGAAAATCATCGCACTCGGGATGACGTTTTATAATCTGGTCGATAAAGGCGAGACCACGTCCTTTCCCGCCGAGAGAGCCTTCACCTATGCGTGCGAAGTTGGAGTAGTAGTCAAACCGGTCGCGATGGAACACAGCCACTACCCCGCGGTTCTTCATCTTGCGGTATTTGGCTATGCAGGTGGATATTACACGGCGCACGGCAGGAATTTCGTCGCGCGAGGTGAGGTCGTAAGATTTAAGCACCTCAGCTATGGGAAATAGTGCGCGTGAGTATAACCAACGCGATATGTCGTTGGATGAGCAGTGCAGAAAGAGAGCCTCGTCGGGAATCAGATCTATTTTCCGCTGCAGGTCTTTCAGGTCGTGCAGACGCATTATCTCTTTCCCTGTCTCCGGATCTTTGACCTGAAAGTCTCCGAATCCGAACAGGAAGCTCACCGCGTGACGGAGGTCCTGCGGGAGCGATTTCGAGTTTTTGTCGATGAAGGCGAGTCCTTCGGCATGCGCGATGTCGCGGTTGTCGCTTTCCTGCGATTCGATGATAATTGGCAGGTGAGGGTCGTGACTGTGTACGAAACGCGCGAACTGCAGTCCGGCCAGGGGGTCTTTCTCTCCGTTGCGAGGGAAGCGCATGTCGGAGACTATGCCGAGCATATTATCACCAAATTTCTTATAAAGAGCGCATGCCTCTTCGTAGTCTCTTGCAAGGAGAACTTTCGGACGTCCGCGCATACGCAGCATCTGCTCGTGCTCATTTAGCGCCTCTGTAGAGAAGACCATGCTCTGTTTGAGCAGAAATTTAAAAAGCAGAGGCAATATGGATGAGTAAAAACGAATGGAATCCTCAACAACGAGAATGCATTGAACACCGACTTGATTTATATCTTGTTCGGCATTCATGCGGTCTTCTATCAGTTTCACTATGGCCAGAATAAGGTCGACGTTTCCGAGCCATGAGAATACGTAGTCTACCCCGCGTAGATCTTCGGCGGCGATTCTGCGCCTTACCTCCTTGCTGAAAGGTGTCAGCACCACAAACGGAATGTCGGGATAAAGGGCATCGATGTTCTTCGCTTCGCGGAAGGTCTCGCCGACATCTACTCCCGGCATGGCGATAATGAGGTCGAATTTATTTTGTGCGAGTTGAATGAATGCTTCCCTGTAATTCGCAACAGTGACGAAGCGTGGAGGAGAAGATAGGTTCAGTGATACATATTCAAGGTAAACCTGCTCTTCAACGCGGCCATCTTCTTCAAGCATGAATGCGTCGTAAGGAGTGGCTATCAGAAGAACATTGAAGATACGTTTCTGCATCAGGTCGCGGAATGCGGTATCCCTGAGCATAAGCCGTTTGATGATGGATTCTGTGAGGGTTTTCATATGTAAAGCAAACATATTAAAAAATCGGGAGATTTGCAAGTCCGGCAAGATATAAGCACGTCACGTAGCCACGTGCCCCGAAGAGGGCACACAGAGAAAATAAAATTAAAAAAACACATTAAAATTTGGTGAAATAAGAAAAAGGTATTAACTTTGCAGACGCAAAAGGGAAACAATCCAAGGTGAAAGCCTCGGTATCCCGCCGAATACAAGACTCCGTAGCTCAGTTGGTAGAGCAAATGACTCTTAATCATTGGGTCGAGGGTTCGAGCCCCTCCGGGGTCACCAATTTTAAACTCAACTACTTGGTTTATAAGTAGTTGAGTTTTTCGTTATAGGTGTTTTGTCCACAAATTGTCCACCAAACTGAATCTTACACCTCACCGACATTAAAATTTTATGTTTTTGAATGTCGTTTGTCTGTGCTGAATGTCGGCGACATTCAATCGCGCGAACAAGTGAACGCTATTGGATGTTTTAAGAATCGTGAGTTAATGTTGACTCCCGTTAATTTTTACATAGCCAATGAGCGCCGACACAACCCCACCACCCCCACGACACAAAGAGCTACTCGACGAGTGGATTTCAAATAACTATGAAGAATACTGTGACTTCACTGAGATGATGCACTCGGTCGATGGCATCGGATTTGAGCGAGTATTTAATTTTGCGAGCAAACTCGCCCCCGGCTTCAAGAAGGCCGTAATACTGCGTATGAAAGATGACCGAGCAACCGACTTCAAGAATCTGGAAGAAATGCTGCATGAGGCTAAGATCGGCAACAAACTACTTGCCGGTTTTGAGAACCCTCTGCCCGATTCCATGATTACACCGATGCTTGCGTGGCTTTTTCGCGGGCGCAGTTTCGAGTGCATGGTCGAACTTGGCGAGGAACTCATCAGAAGTGGAAAGATGAGCTTTCTGCGCCGTATGGCTGCCAAACTTCTAATCAAAGGTATCATCAACACCAGTATCTCTATTGATGCCCGTACCGAAGATGATTGGCGACAGTTCTGTGAAGAACAAGATGATTTGGGCGTAGTCCCCACTGTGACACTTAAAATCGTAAGCAAATTCAAATCCGCGTCAACGGCTGATGAAACTGAAAATGCCGAGACCGCCGAAAAGAAAAAGCCTAAAACGAGGTCTGCCGAGCGAAAACCGCTTAAAGAACTTCTGACAGAAGATTATTTGCTGGAACTAATTGAAGAACGTGTCACTGTCAAGAAAAGAGCCAAAGATATAGCTATGCTTTACATCGCGCTCGACAAGGCTCACGTATTGCACAGCTGTACCATTGTTGAATTCCATTCCGCCCTTGATGAAGCCTTCGGCGAAAAGGCCGGTTATAAGAAAATCCATGTGCGTGGAGTGCAGGATGCTCACAGAACCTTCATGTCAAGGGTACAAAACAGACTGGTAATAGATTTTCCTGAGAACAAAGCGGAGTTGGCCGACATAAGAGATTTCCTCGATCTTCCCGCATACGCAGCAGTATAAAGACACCCGTTTTTTCATCATCTGCCAAAAGCCATCTGACAAATACTGTCAGGTGGCTTTTGGCATTTTTTGCCCTATGGGAGTACCTATTTTGTCAGGTTGTCAGTCGTGAGGCAGTCTCATATAAATTCGTTATTCTTCGTTTTCTTCGTTTACGAACTGAAACGAATTTAATCGCCTATCAATCAGCGTTATACATTTGCAACGGCACGAATTTTGTGCTTTCTTTGCACAGCTATTCCAAATGGAACAGCCGACGGTTACGGGTTAAGTTGCCTCTCGTTACCGGGTATAACAATGGCGACATATAGGAGATTCTGAATGACAGATATTCTTAGCATTTTACAAACCGGAGCCAATGTCTCTCTGACTGTAACTCCACAAGACCTGTTCGATTTCGCCAAGAATGTAATCGAACTGACGAAAGAGCAGATGTTGCCCATTATGGTGACAGCTGCTCAGACCACTCTACTCTCACGCAAAGAGGTAATGGAAAAACTCGGTGTGTGCGAGGTCACTCTCTACAACTGGCGCAAAAGCGGATACCTTGAGGCGGTAAAGGTTGGGCGCAAAGTTTTCTACCGTCAGGAAGATGTATTGAAAACACTGGAACTGCATGGAGACAAGAACGGAAAATAATGGAATATACCCCATGCTCATACTCGGCAAAGCCGTCGATATGAGTGTAAGTATCCGGGGCGGGGATTTTCCTCTGGGAGCATTTCCGTTGAAGATTCAGAGAATCGTCAGAGAGGCTCACGACTGTTACGGCTATCCGGTGGATTATCTTGCCGGAGCCATGCTTGTGGCTGTCGGACTTGGTATAGGCAACACCCATTTCGCAAGGCTCAAAGGAAAATGGGATGAGAGTGCCATACTTTTTATGGCTCTTGTCGGAAGACCTGGAGCCTGCAAGTCGCATCCGCTGAATTTTGCCATCAGACCGTTCACCGAGCTGGATGGTGTGGCAACACGCGCCTATGTCAAGGCGTGTGAGGAATATGAGCGTCAGCGCGAGTTGCCAATAAAAGAACGCTCAGAGCCACATCCTGTCGCCCCTGTCTGCAAACGGTTCCTGATTTCAGATGCGACACCCGAAGCGATGTTGCTTATCCATTCGCAGAATCTGCGTGGCATCTGTATGTGGAATGATGAACTTGCGGGCTGGTTCAAGAACTTCAACCGATACAACAAAGGCTCCGATGAAGAATACTGGCTAAAGCTGTTCAACGCAAATCCTTCCTTCTCTGATCGCAAGGGGGTGAAGAATTCGGTATATATCAGCCGTCCTTTTATCTCGGTTGTGGGAACAATCCAGAACGGTATTCTAAACGAGCTTGCACAGGGCAGCCGCACATCAAACGGTTTTATCGACCGCTTGCTGTTCGTCATGCCACACAATCAGGACAAACAGCCGTGGAGCGACAAAGAGCCGACTTTCGACATAGAAGCGGCATGGGCGGAGATAATAGAAAGGCTCGTTGCTATCCCATATGAAACGGATACCGACGGAAATGTCATAGCCAACATTCTATCCTTTGCGCCGGATGCGAAAACGAGACTTTACGAATGGCAGCGTCGGAATACCGAGGAATGTAACCTGGAGGAGTGTGATGCCCTTAAAGGAGTTTATAACAAGTTCGATTTCCATGCCATACGGTTCTGCCTGATATTGCAGATGGCGAGATGGGCCTGCGGCGAAGCCGACAGAGAGGAAATAGACCTTGTATCGGTAGAGAACTCCATATCGCTCGTGGACTATTTTAAGGCGACAGCCACAAGGGTTCAGGGCATTATACGCGATCTGTCGCTTTCTGAACTGCAAAGGGCTGTCATCATGGCTTTGCCCGATGAGTTCACCACAGAGCAGGGAGTGGAGATTGCATCAGCCAACTCCATGCCGGAGCGTACATTCAAGGATTTTATCCGGAGGTTTACCGGGATTCACTTTCAGAAAGTCCGACATGGCGTTTATTCCAAACTTTGACCGTAACCCTGCATTTTCTGCACTTTCTGCATTTTCTCCCCTCCAAAATGCGGATAATGTGGAAAATGCGACCCAGATCCCGAATAATCTATGAACGCACACCGATTCATTCTCCAGCCTTATAAGGGAGTGGCGACACGGCACACTTGCCCTGCCTGCCACAAGAAACGCTGTTTCAGCCGCTACATCGACACCGAGAAACAAATCTTGTTTTCTGATGATGTCGGAAGATGCGACCATGAGCAGAGCTGTGGTTACCATTTGACGCCAAAGGAATACTTTGAGCGCAAACCTCAATCAAAGCCACATCACCGCGATTTCGCCACTCCGTCAGCGTGTCGAGCCAAGCCGACCGAGCAGCGAAAGCCTACATCCTTCATCAGCGCAGAGACTGTTGCACAGACTCTGCACGGCTATGAGAAAAACAATCTCTATCTGTTCCTCCGCTCCAAGTTCGGAGCCGAGGATGCTCTCCGACTGATGAAAGAGTATCGCGTCGGAACATCTAAGCACTGGCCGGGGTCATGCGTGTTTTGGCAGACCGACATCAACGGCAGCGTCCGCACCGGAAAGGTAATGCTCTACGATGCCGACACAGGCAAGCGCGTGAAGGAACCGTACCATCATGTGACATGGGTTCATTCGTTGCTCCGACTGCCTGACTTCAATCTGTGTCAATGCTTTTTCGGTGAACATCTCTTGCCGATGAACAGAGGCAAACCTGTCGCTATTGTCGAGAGCGAAAAGACCGCGCTTGTGGCAGCTTACTATCTGCCCGAATATGTGTGGCTCGCTTCCGGCGGGAAAAACGGATGCTTCAATACTGATGCACTCCGTGTTCTCAAAGGCCATCAGGTTATCCTGTATCCCGACATCGGCGCGACCGACCAGTGGCGGCAGAAACTGAGTTTGTTCCATAATCTCGGCATCGAGGCAAGCATCTTCAACTTTCTCGAAGAAGTTGCCACTGATAACGAGCGAACAGCAGGACTTGACATTGCAGACTATCTCCTGCAAATCGAGCCTGACCAAGCCATAGTGCAATCAATGATACGCCGTAATCCGATGTTACAGAAACTCATTGATGACCTACAATGCACTCTCGTATCAGTTGAAAGGTACAGCCCGGATACTAATACAATTCACAAAACCAAAAACACTGAAAAACAATGACTGCGAAGAAATCTCCGTCAACAAACGCATCCAAGTCAACCGAGTTGACCGATGCAACCAAATCCAAAGTATCAACTCTTAATCCCGATTTTATTATGAAATCAGATAATTCAACCAACCCCACCAACGTAACCACCACAGTTAACAGCGATAACACTGTTAACAGCACTACTCCTGCAAACGCGGACAATCTGTTTGACAACGAACAGATACCGACAGAGGCAACAGCCGTAACCGCCACAACCGAGCCACCGAAGCAACAGCGTATCGGCAAGCAACAGCGTAAATCAGACTTTGCCGAGTTCAAGGCTACATTCCTTGCTCCTGCAAAGCTGGTAAACCGCCATGCCCTGAACATCGAAGGCGACCTGTGGGACCAGCTTGAGCGCGTTTCCAGAATCCTCGGCGACCGTGCCACTACTGTCAGCAGCTATGCCAACGCCATCCTCGCCGAGCATCTGAAACTGTATGCCGACGACATAGAAATCTGGCGCAAGCTCTGAGATAGGAACGGCATCGGATTAGCGGCTTAATCGGGGACTGACACCGCCTGAAGGAGTGGCTTCGCCATCTATCCGCAATCTTGAAAAAGTTGTGGGAGGCAAGATACCTTTTGAGTTTCTCAAAAGGGGCAAAAACAGCCCGTCCGGGCGGTTGTCGCCTGCCTCCCGATGGTCGCTGATCCGGTGTAATCATTATAATGACTTCAACATATTTCTTATGAAGAAATCTACAGGAAGGCCGCCTCTCGGACAGGCGAAAAAGAGCAACGCTGTAATGGTTCGTTTCAGCGATGCCCAGTTCGACATCATAGACATCAAATCATCCCGCGTCGGCATGAGCAGGTCTGAATATGTGAGGGAGGGAGCGTTGAGCGCCACGGTTGTCGGCGTACTTTCCGACGAGGAGAAGATGCTCCTTCACGAGCTTAAAAAACTCGGTCCCAATCTCAATCAGATAGCCCATCAAGCCAATGCCGAGGGATACCGAAGCGTTGCAGACAGGGCTGAAAACATCGTTGACTGCATCGCCGGATTCGTTCTCAAACTCAAAAACCGCATGAAAACATGATTGGAAAAATACTTAAATCCGGGTCGTTTGGCTCAAAGGTCGACTACGTTACCCGCGAGAAACACGACAAGAAAATCTTTACACCCGACACTTGGAAGATACTCGGAAGCCGTGGACTGATGGGCGAAAAACGCAATCAGATAATTGCGAGCTTCGAGGCTCAGGCTATGCAAAACCGCAGAATCGGCAATCCCGCCGGACACATAACGCTGTCGTTTTCCGCCGACGACAAGCCGAAACTCAGCGACGAGAAAATGCTTAAAATAGCTTTGGACTATATCAAGATGATGGGGCTGGACAAGACGCAGTTTCTCATCGTGCGCCACTATGAAACGGACAAACCGCACTGTCATATCGTGTTCAATATGGTCGGCGACAACGGCAAACGCATGGAATCAGGCCGCAACCGCTACAAGAATAAGAAGGTCTGCGAGGCACTGACTAAGCGTTACCGTCTCGCATTGCCGAAGCAGGAGGCTCCCGACTTGGAGAAACTTCACGGTCTTGAACGGGCGAAAGCGGAGATAAAAATTGCCGCTACCGAGGCCCTGCGTAATTCCCGCGACTGGCACACCTTCGCAGCTCTGTTGGCTAAAAAGAACATCCATATCATACCGAAATATCGCCGCGGCACGCAGGAAATGCAGGGCGTTTCGTTCCAGCATGGCGACTACAAGGTAAAGGGTTCGGATGTCGGCGAGGCTTTCAAGTACAGAAATCTCGACCGTTATTTCTCGCAATCCAACCGTCAATCGGAGCCGAGAAAAGCTACCGCCACACACTCCACCGCCCAAAAATCCGGCACATCGTCAATCTCCGACGAGACAGTCAAGGCTGTAAAAGCCACCGCCGCCACTGCTGCAAATCTTGCGGCTGACATCGGTGAGGGAGTGGGCCAATTCATAGGCGGACTGTTCCAGCCGGGACCAGCTTATGACCCGGATGAGGAACGTCTGGCATGGGAACTCTCGCATCCAAAGAAAAAGAAACCTAAACGTGGAATCAAAAGATAACAATCATGGCAAAGAAAGATGAGATCCAAGGCGTGCAGTGTGAGAACGCCGACTTCGAGATTATGCGCCGTCAGTTGGCGCGTCTTGAAAAAATGCTCACCGACAAATTCACCGAAGTCAATGACCGGATTGGAAGTATTACCGTTCAGGCACCTGCGTTTCTACCTCCGGCGGAGCCACAGCAACCGCAACCCATAGAAGTTTCGCTGCCTGACAGCATCGCCAGCCGCGAGGACATTCGCGCACTGTCTGGCGTAATACAGACGCTTAACGGCACGGTATCGCTGGTAATGAAAAGTCTGGCGGAGATACAGAAGGCTTTTGCGGCCATGCCCCGACCCGATGTCGAAGCCGTTGCAACGGATGCCGCGATGAAGGCAGCCCAAGCGACAGCTGACAAGGTTATCTCCGATCTAACTCCGAAGATTGATGGTTCGGCAGACAAGGCAGTCCGCCTCGGTGCTGTCAAGACAACCGGCATATCGTTTGACGATGCGGCAAGCATCCATCAGACGATGAAAGAGATGGACAAGAAGATTGATGTTCAAAAGGACTATGCACGACTCAGAAAAGTCAACCGCAATCTATTCATCGCAATAATGGTCCTGTTCAACATTGCGTGCTTACTCGGCTGGGGAGCTAATGAACTATGGAAGGAGCGCAAAGAGCTAATGCGAGTTGAATGGCTGTATCGTTCAGTGCGCTCGCGCATCAATGACTCCTATACTGAGTATATAACCGGAATGGAGAAGGAGATTCTATCCGGCTCCGACGAGCAACGCGACAGCATAAAGACTGAGACCGTCAAACGCGAAGAAACGGGGATACCGTTCCACAATTTCCAACCGCATGACCACTGGAAACCGGAGCCGCCAAAGCTCAGGACTGAAAGACCGAACCCCAAAAAAGAAGCAGAAATCGACAGATTCCCGCTACCTCATTCACGGGAACGACGGTTGACACCCGGAGAAGTCCAAGCAATAAAGGATATGCGGGCAAATCCCCATATCCCCGAAGACGCCAAGCCCGAACTTCCCGAAGGCTACGAATAATACTACCTAAACCTCAGCTAACATATAACATAAAAGACAGACAGTCCCGACGTTTCTGCCGAGGTTGTCTGTCTTTATTTATGTATGATCATGCTGCTTGCTATTTCAAAATTGCTGACCCAGTAGTACCTGAACCACCCACTTCGTCATAGTGGTCAACTTTCTTGCCATAGCCGAAAGTGTATGATACTGCAAATGTAATAC
>ERZ836877.679-NODE-679-length-56883-cov-10.908179_pt1 | contig 56883 bp, 59 predicted proteins | sample MGYA00519469_ERZ836877 | MGnify/ENA primary metagenome ERZ836877 (study PRJEB31850, sample SAMEA3708809) | human gut metagenome | biome: human gut; feature: human-associated habitat; material: faeces | place: China | collected 2014 ...
TGTCGGGCAGTAAAGACAACTTAGTTCAATAAAGGCATCGGTTCGGGGAGAGAGGTATCGGGTGATACGAATATGGTTAGCGGTAAGTTGGTCGAAGTCAGGCAGCGGACTCGCATCTGTGAACTATATCAGCAAGGTCTTTATCCATGCCTGTGTCAGCGGCTTTGTTGGTCTTGCAGAGAAGATTATCCACCGGATACCCGTTTGTCATAATCGGTTCCTTATATTTGGTTGGAGCGTCTTTAGGAATTTCCGGTGTCGGTTTCGTGATAATGCGTTTTATCTCCACCGGTTCAAAACTTTCTGCAAGTCCGGATATGTCGATTTCGGTCTCTTCGGCCTTTGCATCCTCGCTTGCCTTTGCTTTGTTGGCGGCAAGAATATCCATCGTTATCATTCCGGCATAATACAGAGCCAGCAGAATGATGAGTAAAACTATTATTTGTCCGTAAAGCATTGTATCAGAAATTTACACATAGTTTGTTGTTGCAGTTATCCCACGGCTCGAATCTCAATCCGAGTTTGCGGCCTATATCCTCGCGTGAATGGTCGCGTTCCATGTCGGGGTGGTAATACATGACATTCTGACCACGGATTACCAGATAGCCTGCCTTTTTCAGTGAGTGGCGCATCTTTATCCTCGGCTTGTTTGTAACAACCTTTATTCTCGTGATTGGCGGCAGGCCAAAAATCATACGTCTTTTCTCTCGTTTCATAATATCCTGACGAATACGGGAACGGATACTTTGTTCTTCTTTCTTGGTGCGCCGGAGGCCGAGGACGGCAACTATTCTTGATACGGAGCGTGACGATATGCCGGTTATGGCAGCGATTTCAGCATTTGAGTGAGAGCCGTGGAGTTCGCGTACCCTTTCCGCCAAATCAAGCCATTCGGGTCTGATACCCTTTTCAAGACCGAGTTCTTTGGCTTTAAGTGATACGGTCTTTCGGTTGACGCATAGATGTTGGGCTATTGCCGTGTCCGTTGTGTACGGATAGTTCTCTTTGAGATAGGCAATACTGTCGTCAGTCCAGATTGTCTTTTTCATATCTATTTGGTGTTATCGTTATCAAGAAGTGATTTGCTTTTCTTCCTGTACGCCCTGAGACGTGGAAGATATACAGTGATGAATGTTCTCACGATGGCGTTTATCACATCGGAACGGCATTTGCGGTCAATGTCGCATTCATCAATAGAATCGGCAAGATCTTTGTCAATCATGCAGACCTTACGCTCATCTTTCCGCTCCCTGAATCCGTATGCTGAAAGATTTGCCATGAAAGCGTCCCACATTCCGGCCGGGTCTTCCGAATTTTCATTATCGGGTATATTTTCTTTGGACCCGGTTATTGTCCCGTCAGGTTCATCGGACACCGTATGCTGTCCGACAGGGGTAGCGACATGGCGGATGCTTCCGAGCAGTCCTTCTATATCAGGGAATGTTGGCTTATCCATTGTTTGTTTCAATTTCAAGGTGTCCGAATATCTTGTTATATATAAGGTCGTAGGCTTCCTGTGTTATTTCCAGTTGACCGTCAAGATCTGAAAGCGTGCAGAATCGTTCCATGTCTGCTTTCATGCTTATTCGCGGTGTCACGAGTCCATATCGGCTGAAGGTCTTGCCTGTCTCGTCCCAAAGCTCCCGTTCTGTTTTTGTCCCGACTCTGGCATCGTGCCTGTTGGGAACAAGAATAAGCTCTGCGGTCATCTTTCGTCCCATAGCCTTTTTGAGATTTTGAATAAACGCTATGAATGTGGCGGTTGATGGAATAGTAGTGCGGTCATAATGGTAAGGACATATTATATAGTCGGAATTGGCAAACAGAGTCACAAGTCCCTGCTGTTTCAGGTTGCCGGGAGAATCAAAGATTGCCACACATCGGGTCTTGCGGATGTTTCCTATGAAATTGAACAGTGCTTCCTCCTTGCTGAGTGAGAACGGCAGCACCTCATAAGGGATTTCCACTTCTTCAGAGCCATAGCGTTTCAAATCGCTTTCACGCCGTTGTGCGAGACTTTCTTGTGAATCGCAGTCTACGACAATCACCGGAAGACCTTTCTTGACAAGAAAGTTTGCGAAGGTGACGCAAAGGGTGGTTTTCCCTACGCCTCCTTTTTGATTTGCAAATGTTATGATGATTGATTCGTCCATTGTGGTCCGTTTGAATTATTTATGCGCAAAATTATTATCCGGAGCCAAGGCAACAGGCCACTTTGGACACCTTTCTTAAAGACATTATCATTTTATGTTTTGAACATCGCATATTATATAGGAATAGAGCCTTGAAGACATCAAAGGCGATTGTCTTCAAGACTCTATGTCACAATATTGGCATGGTAATAAAATTCCGACGCTATACTTTCAGGCTGTTTTCATCATCAATCCTGTCATAATTTCCACGGTAGCCAACCTCCCATTCCCGGTTTTCGCCTCGCCCGGAAGCTGCATCGCGCAGACCTTTGGCTTTTGCAGACAGTTGTCCCTTGCCGGCTCCGCGCAGCCCTCGGTTGGATAATTTGGCCGGACTTGCATTTCTGAACTTTCTACGGGCAAGCCTTTTCAAATCAAATCCCTCTTCCGAAAGGTTGATTACTTGCTTGGATGAGAAATTAATGGCAAAATAATCCTCTCCGCTCTGACGTATATAGAACCCGGCGTTGCGTATTTCGGAACGTAACTTAACGATGCTGTCATCGTTAAATAACCGGCGCAGCTTGTCAACATCATTATAATAGTGTTGGCTTTTATTCTGAGATAGAGTTACAAGTTCAGGCTCGTTCACCTTATATATACTGCACAGCAGATCCCGTTCAGCCGCGGTGGTCGGTTGAAATGATTCTATCCTTTTTATTTTGTCATTTCTAAGAATGGTTGCGGCCATGAAACCTTTGAGTGGGCGTGTAGTATTTCGGTAGTGGAGCACTCCGCGCCGTATGAAGGCATTATAGCGGAATATTTTTGAGTTTATGCCCCATGTGTCTATTGTGGGATTGTTTTCAAGAAGTCTGTCGATGTAGGAATCAATACGCTCCATCTTGTCATCAGGAGTGGTGAAATCAAGGAGCGACTTAATGGATAATACCCAAGCTCCGTTATATACGGTTTTGTTGGCATGGTCAACCATCATATACCCATAGGGATTATCCGATTTGCCAAAGAAAACAAGGTCTATGCCTAATTTCCGCTTCACCTCTGCCTGGAGTTCTTTCTTGTCGGCACTCACATCACGGTATTTCTTAAGCATAGCCCACAGTTGCCTGCGTCGTGTCTTGTCAAGTTGCACCTTATGGAACCTGCCACATATATCAGCATATCCAATCTTTGCCTGAACCGCTCCGTCACGTTTGACATATACAATATCGTTCTTTTCATAAACCTCATATCCCATTGAGGTCATAAGAGCTTTGTATTGAGCAAAGGTAGAGAATGAATAGCCGAGTGAAGCAGCAAGATCCTCTGCGGCTTTCGCCTTGACATCCTTGCCGACAAGTTTGTTGAGTACTGCCTGAGAACGCACTCTTTCGTGATGGTCGCTGATTTTCTTTCCGTCCGGAGATATTCTGGATGTTACTATATGTATATGCGTGTTGTCAGTGTCGGTATGAGCATATACCAACAACGGCTGACCTTCGTTCCCGTAGCCCATTTCCTTGAGATATTCGTGGGCGAACTGCAATAGTTCTTCCTCTGTCTTTTCATGCCCCTTGCAAGAAATGGCAAGGTGGAACTGTGCTTTTTTTATCCTTGAATTTCTGGAAGAGTAGGCTATCATATAATCCTGCATTTCCTTTGCGGTCGGCTTTAAAAGCACGCCGACATGTCCGAGATTGCTCATTTCAAGAAGTCGTGCCACACCCTTTGCCACTTTTTTCTCATTGTATGCGACAGCATGGAAATTGGCACTCGACGGAAGAATAGTCGCTATCATCGCTTAATGTCTTTATGTCTTGGTATCTTTATGTCTTGTTCTGATATTGCCATACTGTCATAAAGACTTGTGTTTATGGTCTCAGTCTTATCGCTTTTCTGGCAATGTCAGCTTGTTCCGATTTGACTGCCTTAATCATCTTCTCCACGCCCTCAATCATGGGAGCAAGTATATCCTTGAAATAACTCTCGGATAACAGCCCTGCAACAGCAAGCTCGTTGGCACGTTTGACCGCCTGGTTGAGATTGCTTCCCATCCATGAGAGGTCATCCTGAAATTTCCTGCACAGTCTGGCTGTGTCATTGCACAATTCAAGACGGGTTTTGGCATCTGTGTCTGAAAACTCATTGACTGCCATTCTTATAAAGTTGCTGACGCTATGGTAGCGTTTTGATTTTTCACGTATTCCGGCTGCTTCCTCCGGAGTAAGTCTCATCTCAAATCTTTCGGTACGCTGCTTCATATTCAAAGATTAATTCACGAGGTACGAAGTGATTTCCCACCGCCACGGAGTGGTCGGCAAGTCGCTTTTCTACGGTCAAAACTTGGTTTTGTACGGAGAAAAGCACAACTTGCTACCTAAACTCTGTAACACTGGTACACTCCCGTCCTCAGTTCATTCACCCACGAAGTTACTCACCGCAACAATACCAATCATGCAGTTTGGACACCTTTTATTGATTATCCCTATATCTCTGCAAGGCATCATGGCTATAATCCTATATGACATCAAGACTATATGCCTGCAAGAAATATAAACTTAATTCCATCAAGTGACAAATGGATAATGCTATCCAACATTATTGCCTATGTAATATCAAGCCTGCAATATAAGCTATCATCATATCAGTATTTCATTATGGAACACAGTCATAATAAATGTATGCCACAAAGTCAGCAACGCATAATGTCTTTATGGCTTTCAGGGAAGAAATCATCAAGGCTTCAAGGGATAAAGAAATGGAAGTTCTGAGACACGACAAAACGATGCAAACTCTTGATTTATAAGGTTTTTTAGGCTTAAAATTTGCTTAATTCGCTGATTTTTAGTATATTTACATTCCAATAATAGTGTTGGGACGTATAAAAAAAGTCTGTCATGTTTGAACTTCTGCTTATGATTTTCCTTGTGCCGGTATTCACGGTGATATTCCTGCTGCTCAGATTCGGACTGTATCTGCTGAAACTTTCAGCGAGGGGTTGTTTATGGATAGTCCGAACCGTTTTAAGGCTCGGCTGGCAATTCTTGGTATGGATATGGCATAAGACTTACCGGGCATATCGGTCACGCCACCCGGCCACATATTGATAAATCCGTCATGGGTTGTTGACAGGATTTTGACGTGGCATGAATAGTGGGTTTGTTCCCTGCGGTGAGAGCTTTGCTGAATGTGGGGTAGAAAGTCATTCAAGAAGCAACAGTCGGCGCAAATGATTATGCGTGACATGATGTGAAATCAAATGCCTACCCAAATGCAGACCTAAACGCGATACCAAACGCAAAGGTGGATGCTGAAAAGCGTGATATGTTCTAATTCTAAAATAATTCCGAACTTGAACCAAAGGCCGAAAGAAAGGATAGAAAAAGTGGAATTGAATGGTGACAAATAAAGGGCAATGGAATTTCAGTCCTAATATTTAACATTTATTAATAGTAAAAGCGTCTATTATCTGTTAAAATATTTAACACTCGTTTTCGTGATACATGACCAATAGCTTCAGAGAACGCCAAATGTTGGGGACATTTTTTTGCTAAGAAATGATTTGGGGGACAATCGGGGGACAAAAATTAAAAGAGAAATCCCGCAACTCTTGATTTCCAATGAGTTACGGGATTTTACAGTGCCCAGAACAGGAGTCGAACCTGCACGCCTCTCGGCACTCGCACCTGAAACGAGCGCGTCTACCATTCCGCCACCTGGGCTTGCGGATGCAAAGTTAATGCTTGTTTCTTATTCTGCCAAATTTTTTTCAGTTTTTTTCAATCTGTTTTCCAATGTAGTGTTATGGAGTATCATTGGCCTTGCTTGATTTCGCTTGATACTTAGCATGATGGCAATTGCTAAATTGATTGCTGACGGGATATTGTATTCTACGGATGTCTTAGGAGTATGTTTGCTTTTAACACGGATTAATTTTTATAACATGCCTTTGCCATAATCTTGAGGCCTTTTTCAGTGCTTTCCGCTCCTTTTCTCCGTTACGGGCCTCGGCCCGCGCCTCCGAAAAGGAACGGAAATCTCTTGAAAAATCCTCTCAATCTTAAGGTAAGTTAGCAGTAAACACGTTCTGAATTTTATTTTTTTTCGTGGTTTATTGAACCTTCTTTGTGGTGGAGGTGTTCTATAGACAAAAGTAAGAAATTCGTTTCATGATGTTAGGTTAGTTAAGAGTATTATGGAAAACATTACAAGAGCCGCTGTGAAGCGGCTCTTGTAATGTTTATCAGGGTCTTGTCTTTATAATACTGTCAGGCGGCTAATACTGCCAGGCTGCGATTGTCATATCAACAATATTGTGCCGTACGCGATATAGCTATCATAACGTCCGTTGGTTGGCTTTTGGGCTTGGTTGTTATCTATTGGCCCGTATCGCGGATATGGTGCGGGGCAATATTCTTTAGAGTATTACCTTGCTGGCTTTGCCGTTCTGTTTCTTTATGTAGATGCCTCCCCCTTTTACGGGATTAACGCGACGGCCCTGCAGATCGTACCATTGTTCCGGTCCCTCTTTCACCGCTTCTATTACGGGAGCCGCCGTTGTGTTGGGTATGCGTATGGTTGTTTCTGTTGCCAGTTCGTCGTTGGTAGTGTAGCTAAGCGGGTTATAGTTGGGGAAGTGCAGTACCCATCCATCCGGCGGTATGCTTATCAGTCCGTCGCGCATGGTGGCGACATACTGAGGGAACGCTTCGGCATATTCGGCTTTTGTTGGATACTTGGTGGGAGTCATGAAATTCTCACAGTGGCTATACACAACTATTTCGTCGCGTACGGGGTGTATGATGCCCGTATACTGATAGGGGATTATCACGAAGTCAGGGTCGGTGGCATCGATTATAAGCGGTTCTTCCGATCCGTAAGGTTCCAGAGCTCCGAGCAGACGATAGTAGCCGGGACGGCGGTGGCGTTCCTGTACGGTTACGTGTGTGGTGGTCGGGGTGCCGTTGAGGTAGGGGGAGATGCAGCCGTCGGTGAAGTCGGATTCTCCGATGGTCAGCCAGTTGGGTATGTCTTCGCCCTCGGGAAGAACAATCTTGAAGTCGCCTTCGAAATTGACATCCCAGAACATGCTGGTTTCCGGGTCGAAGTATCCGAAGCAGGATGGCGGGAAGTATATCACGTTGTCCTCAAGTGTGGCGTAGCGTTCGGCCTCCCAGTTGTTTTCCGGAACTATGTGGGAGAACCAATAATTGAACTCGAAACCATTGTAGGCTATGAATTCCTCAGCATAAACATGTTTAGGGTCAGAGGCGTCGACATAGAAATAATTGTCGTCCGGCGCTCCTACTGCATCGGCAACAGGAGTGTCAGCTCCATAAGGAATCATGCGGTAATAACCCGGTACTTCATCGCTCTCGTCGATTTCTATTTCCCAGTTCAGGCCGTATGGAATCTCATCGAAAATGGTGAGAAGGCCTTCGTACCAGCGGCCGATACCGATTGAGTGCCACCCTCCTTCGACTATTTTACGGGGGGCATCATGGGGTGTGAAGTCGCTGCGGTCAGCTGTGGCCGCGCTGATACTGCCTATTGACAGTATTGTTGCCGCAAGGGCAACGGGCAAGTAAAATTTCTTCATGCAATAGAAGCTTGATAGTGTTATTGGCTTTGTATAAAAAAAGAATAAAAATCAAAATTAATAATCTCTTTTTACAAATGTAGCAAACTATCCGGATAATTCATAAAAGATGATGTTAAATCGGGAGATGAATGTGAATACTTTTCTGCAATCAACAGGGGTATGATAATGATTTTTTTTCTATTTTAGCGTAAAATTAGAGAAATGAAGTTTCGTACGCCATACATGCCGGAGCCAGGGGTCGTGAGGCTGTCGCCTGCAAGACCGGTGATTATGCTCGGATCATGTTTTTCCGACAATCTGTCGGCCCGCATGCGCCGTTGTCTGTGGCGTGCTGAAAATCCACTCGGAGTGCTTTATAATCCGCTCTCTATTTCACGTGCAATTGACCTTATGTTGCGCGATATCGGGCTTGAGGAGCATGGGGATGCCACGATATTTCAAAGCTACGGAGTATATCATTCCTGGCTTTTCGACTCTTCCGTTTCTTCCTATGAGCGCAAGCTTACGCTTGAAGACCTTTCGGCGATGGGTGCCCGTATGCATTATCTCCTTGAGAATGCATGTGCCTTGTTTGTTACCTTCGGCACGGCGACAGCCTGGTATCTTGCCGACCGTGAAGACTACGTGGTAGGCAATTGCCATAAACAGCCGTCGGACATGTTCTCCTCGCGACGGCTTGGCATAGAAGAAATAGTGGAGGAATGGAAAACCACGGTAACAAGAATCCACGAAGATTACCCGGATCTTCCGATTGTGTTTACAGTCAGTCCGGTGAGGTACATTAAAGAAGGATTCGTAGAGAATGCCCGTGCCAAGGCCACCCTTATCCTGGCCATAGAAAGAATATGTATGGAAACGGAAGGGTGTCATTATTTTCCGGCATATGAGATTTATATGGATGATCTCCGCGATTACCGGTTCTATGCCTCCGATCTGGTGCATCCTTCGGAAGAAGGTGTGGATTACATATGGGAGATTTTCCAGCAGACATATCTCGGGGAGGAAGAACAACGGATTCTTCATGCGGGACGCGACATAGTGCGCAGGTATTTCCACAGACCGAATATAAAGGTACGTACGGCTCCTCAGGAAGCCAACATGAAGAAATGGCGAGAAGACACACTTGAGTTGTGTTACAATCCGTTTCGGGAGGCATATCCCGAAACGTTGACACTTGAAGAGCTTGAGTGCGAACTTAAGGGCGCATTCTAAAGTTTTAAAGTTATATACAGATATAGTCAGAGATTATGTAAAAGTTGGTGGTAATCGAAATTACACCAACTGATTAAACAATTAAAGTTCATTAGGTAATATGAGCAACATCAAGTCGATAGGTATTCTTACTTCGGGCGGCGATGCGCCGGGTATGAACGCGGCTATACGCGCGGTTACGCGCTCGGCCATTTATTCCGGATTCAAGGTATTCGGAATCTATAGGGGATATAAGGGTCTTATAACCGACGAGATTGAAGAATTCTCTACCCAGAATGTCTCGAATATAATACAACGTGGTGGAACTATACTGAAGACCGCCCGTTGCAAGGAATTCCAGACCGAAGAGGGGCGCCAGTGCGCTTACGATGTAATGAAGCGTCGTGGAATAGATGCTCTTTGTGTAATCGGCGGCGATGGTTCTCTGACCGGTGCCCGTATATTCGGTAATGAGTTCAACGTTCCGATAATCGGTCTTCCGGGAACTATAGACAATGACCTTTACGGTACAGACTCCACCATAGGCTACGACACTGCTCTAAATACTATAGTGGAGTGCGTGGACAAAATACGCGACACCGCAACTTCTCACGAGCGTCTGTTCTTTATCGAGGTGATGGGGCGCGATGCCGGTTTCCTGGCACTGAACGGAGCCATAGCGGCAGGAGCCGAGGCTGCTATCATCCCTGAGATTTCAACTCAGGTAGACCAGCTTTCCGAGCTGATCCAGAATGGCTTCCGAAAATCTAAGAACAGTTCTATAGTACTTGTGGCCGAATCGCCGATAACAGGCGGTGCTATAGGTTTGGCCCAACGTGTGAAAGAGGAATATCCCGGATATGATGTCCGTGTGTCCATACTTGGTCACCTGCAGCGAGGTGGATCGCCCACGGCTAAAGACCGTATTCTCGCGTCACGCATGGGTGCCGCGGCTGTCGACGCACTGCTCGATGACCAGCGTAACGTAATGATCGGTATAAAGAACGACGAGATTGTCTACGTGCCTTTCACCAAGGCTATCAAGAACGACAAGCCAATCAATCCGGAATTGCTGGCAACGCTCCGCAGACTGTCCATCTAACCTCCACATGCTCTTGCGTAAGCATATACTGAAAACAAGAATAGTATAAACCAAAAGGGTCCGTATCGAAACGATGCGGGCCCTTTTGGTTTCTTGAGTAACGACTTGACTTTTTAACGGCGTCTTTTCTTTTTCGATTTCTTTTTAGAGGTCGAGGTGCCTTTCTTTTTCGACGAACCGCTCTTTACATTTCCCTTGGAAGGAATCCTGAGGGTCTTGCCTGCACGCAAATCATCACCTTTCATTCCGTTGGCGGCTTTCAACTCATCGATGCTGACACCATACTTCTTTGAGATGGAGGTAAGGGATTCTCCCGACTTGATAGTATGGTTGGTGACTGCCGGAGCGGTCTTCTTGTTCTTTTTGTTGTTTGCGTTTGCAGAGGCGCGTTTCTTGCTTCCTGAGTTGGTAGAGGCTTTAGATTCCTGATATGACGGTTCCGCCTGTGCCACATCGGTATTTCCGGAAGTCTGAATCTTAAGCTGCTGTCCGGTTCTCACTGCATTGCGGCGCAGGTGGTTCCATGATCTGATCTCGGCGGCTGTAACACCATATTTCTGTGCGATGGACGCGAGCGTCTCACCCTTGGCTACCTTATGGGTAAGGGTAGTGCGCGACGAGTGGCTCTGAGTGGCAGCAGACGGGACAGTCGCGATTTCAGTAGCGGCGACTTCCGGTTTCTCGGCAAGAGGTATCTGAGACGTTACAATCTGCAGTTCTTCCGATATAGGGGCCTCATCGCCCGGTTCCGCTGAATCACGGCGGGCGTACTTCTCGGCCTCATATGCCAATATATCCTCTTTGCTCATTATGTAAGCCTGAACCTGTCGTGAGGGTAGAATGAGGGTATAGCTCTTTTCATCGGAACCCGGGATAAGGTCGGCGCGATACTGCGGGTTCAGAAGTCTCAGTTCCTCGACCGGGATATCGAGAACAGCTGAAATCTGGTTGAAATGCACGCGGTCGTTGACATGTATCGTGTCTGTAACCAAAGGCTTTGTGGGCAAGACGGGCGAGATGCGGTGTTGCGGATAATAGTTCATCACATAATTGGCAGCGATAAACATAGGTACATATCCACGTGTTTCGGGCGACAAGTATTCGTATATGCTCCAGAAATCCTGACGCTTGGCATCGCCACCGGCGCGGCGGATAGCTTTGTTTACCGTTGTAGGACCGCAGTTGTAGGCAGCTATGGCCAGACTCCAGTCCGAATAAGTATCGTGCAGGCTTTTAAGGTAATCGGCGGCTGCGTTTGAAGATAGATAGGGGTCGCGACGTTCGTCTACCAGCGAGTTCACCTCCATCCCAAGTCCTTTGGCTGTACCTAGCATGAATTGCCATAGACCGGCCGCTCCATGTTTCGACACGGCATTTGGATCGAGACCTGATTCTATGACCGGCAGATATTTAAGTTCATTGGGAAGGCCTCGCTCTTCCAGGGCCTGTTCGAATATAGGTATGTAGTATGACCCCAAGCCGAGTATGGCGCTTACCTGAGGGCGGGATTTCTCGGTATAACGGTCTATGTATGCGCGTACAATCTGGTTGAATGGCATCTCGATCACAGTGGGCAGAGACGCCAGACGCCGACGTATCTCATCGTCGCTTACATCGGGATTGCCCGGATCGGGGGCATCCGGATCGAGCGACGTGTAGTTGCGCATATACCATCCTTCAAGAAGTCGTTGAGCATCGCTCTCGAAACTTTCCGGGTATACGATTGAATTGTCGGATATGGATGTTTTGAGGTCGAGCACCGACGGGGAAGAGGTTTTCCTGGCCGCAAGCGGAAGGGCTAACATAGTCGCGGCGGCAAGAGCTATGGTGATTTTTCGGGTCATATTCATCGTTATTAAAAAGTAAAGGCCCAGTTGAGACCCATGGATACACGACGGTCGCCGGGATTTATCATCATGGTCGGTGTAAGGTCGAGCGAAAGGTCCGGGGAGATATCGAAATGGGCCATGGAAGCGTCTACATATGCATCTACCATACATATCAGGTAAAGACCTACCATGCATATTATACAGAGATCGCGGTTACGGCGGTAAAAATTCTTTCGCGAGCGCATGACAGATTGCAACCATTCTTTGTCAAGGTCGGACTCCAATGTGTTTGGCGGAAAGAAATCCATATATGATTTCGAGTTGGGGTCTGAATCAGTAAGGTCGCGGAAGGCTTGCGAATAATCCGTATACTGGTTGTTGTTCCAGTTTGTGGCGTATGCCAATCCCATGAAGCCTCCCACTACGATAGGAAGCTTCCAGTATCGGCGGTTGTATATCTGCCCGAGGCCCGGGAAAAGAGCCGACAGCCATACGGCGCGCGTCGGGTCGGGATTGAAAATCCGTTTCCCATCAAGGCCATAGGGAGAATCGTCCGCAACAACTATGGTCTGCGACTCTTCTTCTATTTCGGTTACTTCCGGCTCTTCTACAGGCTCGGGCTTTTCGGCCAAGGGGAGCGGAGCGGACTCATCCGGTAGACCCGAAGCGTTTTCCGATTCCTTGACTTCCATAGGTTCCTGTATGGCGCCTGCTATATGCGGTGGCACCATAAACGATATGCAGAGCCAGATTATCAAGGCGTATGTAGTACGTTTCAGCTTCATTTAAGTTTCTGGAAGAGAGCTACGAGCTGTTCCAGTTCCTGGTCGGAGGAGAATTTAAGGGTTATCGATCCTTTGCCGTTCTCGGCACGCGAGAATTTTACCGGCGTAGGGAAAAAAGAAGAGAGGTCTCGGGCGAAGAAGTCATATTTCCCGGATGCTTTTGGAACCGGACGTTCGTTTTTATCATCGGTATCCGTTCCGGTTTCGGAAGAGGGAGTCTGCTTCACAAGCTCCTCTACGCGGCGCACAGAAAGACCTTCGCGTAGAATCAGATTATAGAGCTTAAGCTGCTGTTTGGGGTTGGCAACCGATAGCAACGCGCGTGCATGCCCCATGTCAAGCTTGCGGTCTCTCAATCCGAGTTGAATCTCGGCCGGAAGCTTCAGCAGACGCAGATGATTGGCGATAGTGGCGCGTTTCTTGCCCAGACGCTCCGACAGACGCTCCTGCGTGAGATTGTAGGTATCTATCAGTTTGCGGAACGCAAGAGCGACCTCGATTGCGTTGAGGTCTTCGCGCTGTATATTCTCTATAAGCGCCATCTCGGTTACCTCGCTGTCTGAAGCTGTACGCACGTACGCCGGTACGGTGTGAAGCCCGGCCATACGCGCCGCACGCCATCGCCGTTCGCCCGCTATTATCTGGTAGCGTCCGTCGCCGGCATCGCGAAGCGAGAGAGGCTGAACAATACCGAGCTCACGGATTGATGCGGCCAGCTCCTCGAGAGCTTCGCTGTCGAACGATGTGCGCGGCTGGTCGGGATTCGGGGTTATGAGCTCGATGTCTATTTCGTTTATTGCCGATGAGCCTCCGGTCTGAATCTCCGAGAAATCTATCAGTGAGTCGAGACCGCGTCCCAGGGCCTGGCGTTTTGGAGTCATTGTTTCTTTCGGTTACGTGATATCAGTTCGCGGGAAAGTTGGCCATATGCTATTGCTCCGCGCGATTCAGGGTCGTAGAGTATTACAGGCAGCCCGTGGCTGGGAGATTCCGAAAGCTTGATGTTTCTCGGTATGACGGTAGAGAATACCATATCTCCGAAATGAGCTTTCAGCTCCTCGTAAATCTGGTTTGCCAAACGTAGGCGGGCATCGTACATTGTCAGCAGAAATCCCTCTATCTCGAGAGTCGGTTTCAGGCGTGTCTTGATTATGCGGATCGTGTTGAGCAATTGCGATATTCCCTCAAGCGCGAAATACTCGCTCTGTACGGGTATTATGACAGAGTCGGCGGCCGTAAGGGCATTTACTGTTATTACTCCGAGCGAGGGAGAGCAGTCGATAAGGATAAAGTCGTAATTATCTTTTAACGGTGCTATGGCGCGCAGAAGGGTGCGTTCCCTGTCGCGTCGGTTCATCAGCTCTACTTCCGCACCTACAAGGTTGATATTGGAGCAGATTATCTCCAGACCGTCCACGCAGGTGGGTTGCACGGCATCTGCTGCCGGATATTCGTCTACGAGACATTCATATATCGAGGCCGGCGCAGCTTTGGGGTCAAGTCCGAGGCCTGAAGTGGCGTTGGCCTGGGGATCTGCGTCTACAAGCAACACGCGCTTGCCATCGCTTGCGAGGCATGCTCCGAGGTTGAACGCTGTCGTGGTTTTGCCCACGCCACCCTTCTGGTTGGCAATTGCAATGATTTTTCCCATAATACAGAGGGTTGTACTGTCCCCATGTGTATGACTGTATGGCCACCCGGCGGGGAGCAGGTAGTTTCAACTTACAAAGTAAAGAATTTTGGGGCAATATTCCCAACCTCTCAACTTTTAATCACCATTTAGTTAATTCTTATTAACAAATGCCCCTATGCCGCGTGCTGCACGGCGGAAATAAAACCAAAGCAGCACTGCCGCCACAAGCAGCGCGATGGAAAACGAGTAATATACTCCGATGTTGGCCAGGCCGGCCGTCACCCCGAGAAGATACGCGGCCGGTATGCCTACCGCGACATAAGCTGCCGCCGCCACAAACATAAGTGGCTTTACCTTAGATGTGCCTCTTAGCGCATTGGCGTAAGTAAGCTGTACGGCATCCATATATTGGTATAGGATCAGCGGTATTATCAGTGTCATTGCATTTTTCACAACTTCGGCGTCGGACGAGAAAAGACCTATCAGGTGCTCGCCGCCAAGATAGAATACGAGACACGCCAGCGTGGCCAGCAGAATGTTGATACTCAGACCGGCGCGGGATATTCTGATCACTCCTCCCCGGTCTTCCTTTCCTGTATAGTTGGCTACTTTTATGGAAGTGGCTACCCCGAAACTTATGAAGACCATGAATCCGAGCTGGGCTATGGTGTTGACAACCTGATAGGATGCAAGCTGTACTTTTCCGAACCATCCGCATGCCACGGCCCCGAAACTCCACAGGGCCACTTCAAGTCCGCATTGAATCATTACCGGATATGAAGTGTTCCACATTCTGCGACGTTCCGGGCTGCGGTCGGTACTGTTGCGGGCTTCGCTCCAGTATGGGCGGAAGCGGTTGGCATGGGCGAAAAATATAAGAATTGCTATGGCGCCGGCCATGCGCGCTGCCATAGTGCTGAGGCCGGCTCCGAGAAGTCCCATCTCCGGGAATCCGAAGTGCCCGAATATCAAGGCATAGTTGCCTATTATATTCAGCACGTTGGCTCCAAGTATGATCCACATCGGAGTGCGGGTGTCGGTAAGTCCGTTGGAGGTCTGTTGGCAAGTATTGAAAAGAGCCATTGGGATAAGTCCCGGTAGAATAGCCAGATAATAAGGTCTGATTACAGGAAGAAGGTCGGCATCTTGCCCGAAATAGGGGAGGAGGAAAAACACACCGGCCATAATTATGGTGAAGCAGACGGAAATCCAGAAATTCACTTCGATGCCGCTGCGCAGGGTACGGCCTATCTCTGTGGTTTTCTTTTGACCGAACAAAGCTCCTATAAGTGGCGTAGTTCCTTGCGAAAATCCCATTTGCATCACTACGGGAATCATGAAGATGCTGTTGACAAAAGCAGCCGAGGCCAATTCTGATACTCCGTAAGCACCAACCATAGCTGTATCGATGAAACTGACCAAAATCACGCCTATCTGGGTTATGAGTACCGGAAATCCGAGTTTTATCAACGAACGATATTCTTCCATGGCTGTATTTTTTATTAAACAGACTTTTGGAATGCAAAGATAGCCATCAAGGGCGAGATACCGGTGTTTTTTCATCATATAATTTTTTTAGATGGAGGGTAGTAGCTAATTTTGTAAGTAGAATTCAGTACATAGAACGATGCAGATTCGTAAGATTTCACCAAGTGTAAGTTATATAGGGGTTAACGACAGATCCACAACCCGATTCGAATCCATGTGGCCGCTTCCCTCGGGTGTGAGTTACAATTCCTATCTTGTTTCCGGTGTAGAAAAAACCGCCATAATAGATGGTGTGGAAGCATCATATGCTGTAGACCAGATATCCCATATCAAGACCCTTTTAGGCGACCGTGTTCCTGACTACCTGATAATAAACCATATGGAACCTGACCATTCGGGGTCCATAAAGATTTTACGTCGCGAATGGCCCGATCTCACTATAGTGGGCAATGCGCAGACTTTGGGAATGGTAAAGGGATTCTATGGAGAAGAAGGGAACATGCTGATGGTAAAAGACTGCGATGTGCTTGACCTTGGTGGGAAGAGCCTTCGTTTCCGTACAACACCGATGGTACATTGGCCCGAAACAATGATGACATTCCTTGAAGAGGAAAATGTACTGTTCTCGGGCGACGCGTTCGGTTGCTTCGGAGCTCTTAACGGTGGTGTAACTGACCTGGAAATGGACACTGACCGCTATTTCCCGGAGATGGTGCGTTATTACAGTAATATCGTGGGCAAATATGGAGCTTTCGTGCAGAAAGCCTTCGCAAAGCTCGAAGGATTGAAACCTGCGGCGATATGCAGCACGCACGGTCCGGTATGGATAGACCGTGTGGCTGACACTATGGGTATGTATGACCGTCTTAGCCGTTACGAATCCCTCGACAACGGTGTCACCATAGTGTATGGCTCTATGTATGGAAACACTCAGCATCTTGTCGAGGCTATGGCCGAAGGATTGGCCGAGGGAGGAGTGCGCGACATAGCGATATATAACGCCGCGAAGTCGGAACTGAGCGATATAATTGCTGATTCCTTCCGTCACAAGGGTTTGGTAGTCGCCTCGCCAACATACTCGGAGAAAGTTTTTCCTGCCGTACAGACATTCTTGAACGCTATAGAGACGCGTGGACTGAAAAACAGAGTTACTGCAGCCATGGGGTCGTTCACATGGGTGGCGAAAGCCGGGCCGTCAATACAGGCACAGCTTGAGGCAATGGGCCTTGCGCCGATAGAACCGGCGTTGCTTATGAAACAGGGAATTACTGCTGAACTTGCTGACTCGGCAAAAAAGCTCGGACATATGATGGCCGCGATGCTTACCGGCAGAATCTGACAGCAGTATAACATACATAACAAACTCCCCTTGCCGACGCCTGTCAGTCGCGCAAGGGGAGTTTGTTATATTGATATATGATCAGAAGCCGGTCATGAGGTGTTTGCCGAACCAATATCCCAATGCGCAGGCGAACAGCCCTACGAATATGGTTGCCAGACCGAATATAATCCAGATTCCAAGATGTCCGCTTTCGAAGTATTTCACGCAGTCGAGTGTGAAAGCCGAGAATGTCGAGTAGCCACCGCAGAAGCCGGTCATCAGTAGCATTGTCCAGGCAATGCGGGTTTCGTTGCTCCAGTCGGAGGCAACGACCATACCGGCGAATATTCCCATAAGGAGACATCCCGATGAATTTATGACCCAAGTTGCAAAGCCGAGCCATAACCCCGTCGGTTTCAGGGCCAGCGAAATCAGGTGCCGGCAACAAGCGCCGAATCCGCCTGACAGAAAAACCAGCAGAAGTTGCAACCAGATATTCATACAGTAAACTACATTCTAAGAAGATAACGCACGGAACAGCGAAAAGTTAACGTAATAGAAAAGGGCGGTGACAACGCTGTCTCCGCCCTTTTTCATAAAATAAGCAAAAGTGTTTTATTATTTTATGGAGTTTTTGTGCTTCATAATTAAAGTTGGCAATTATTTGCCGAGGCGTGCTTTCTCACGCTCTATATATGCATTGACATCCAAACCGTTTCCAAGTTTAAACTCGGGATAGTTTTTATTGATGTTTTCGTAGCATTCAAGAGCTTTGTCATACTTTTTCTGAGCGTCGAAAACCACAGCTTCCTTCAATAAAACGCGTGGAGCTATCTGAGGGTTCGCTTCAGAAGCTTTAATTGCGCGATTAAATGCATCGATTGCTTTGTCGTACTGTTTGAGATTGACATAGCAGTCTCCGAGCAGTGCGGCGGCATTGGCGTCAAGAACCTTGTCTTTAGATGAGAATTTCTCAAGACGAGCGGCCGCTTCTTTATATTTGCCAAGATTGTAGAGGGCCTCGGCGGCACCGAGCTGAGCGAGCTTGGCAGGTGTGCCTGAATAATTGTCGGCTACCTTAGCATATTCGGCGGCTGCTATCGAGTCATTGCCCATGGCGGTCATTTCCACTTTATTGTAGGCCTCGTATGCTTTCTCGGATTTTGGGTTGTGAATGAGATATATGTAACCGAGTGTAAGCGCAGCTATAAGGATAAGAGCACCGAATGCCACGTAAATGGCTCGGGTATTGGTGGCCACGGCGCGACCTACGTTGGTCAGGTTCTCATTGAGGACCTCGACAGCATTGTGCTCTTCGGGATTGGTGTTGTTAGATGCCATTTGGTAAATTCAAATTTGCGGGTTCTTCGTTTTCCCCCTCAAAGTGCAAAGTTAAGACTTATTTTTACTATAGACAACTTTTTGGAGAATTATTTATAGGAAATACGGGCTTTACGGATTACTTTCCATGCCCCACCTTCGAATATTGCCGTACCGCTCGATTCAGTAAACACGGAATTAGCGTTGGCGGTATCTTCAAGATCTGCCGATACGCATCCTCCGGCAAGCCATTCGCCGGGGGCCGAAAGCAGACGACGGTCAATCTGCGGATTGTTGACTACACGGAAGGTGCCCGAATAACCATCTTCCGTTTCGAGCCGGTAAACAGTGTGTTCCGGGTTAAGCGTCTTGTCGGCACGTACGAATAGTCCGCGCATATTTACTCTGCCCAGATAAATTGCACGAGACTGTGTAGCCGGTGGATTGGAGTCGGGCTGGCGTGTCGGGGCCGGTTGGCCGGCAATGGCGGCGAGTCCGTTTCTTAGGCGTTCAATCTCCTGATCTTTTTTTGCCAGTTCCTCTTTCTGACGCTCTATGGTGTGCAGCAGGGACTCGCGTTCCGCGCGGAGATCTGAAACCTCTTTGGCTGCGCGACGCAATTCTCCGTTTTTCTGGTTCAGAGATTCGGTATATTTCTCGCGCATGGCTGCGTTCCCGACCCGTTCGGCTACATTGTCGCTTACGGCGTTTTCTCCACGCTCGGCCGCTTCCTCGCGCCTGCGGCGGTTATCATTTTTCATAGTGTTGGAAGCGTATATGACGAGCCACGCAACCACGCCTACCAATACTATCAGAATAGCTATGTATATCCAGGTGGGGTTGCTCTTGCGTTCTACCGTATCTTCCATTTCGGCTGCTGACGGCGCATTTGCAATGCTGTCGGCCGATACGGCGGAGTCTTGCAGTCCGGCCATCGCTGCTGCTGCGGCGCTTTCACCATTGGCGGGAACTCCTTCGTTTTCGGCGGTGACAGCTACTGCGTCTACCCTCTCTTCCGCTTTTGGGGCCTCTTCCGCTTTTTTAGTTTCTTCTGCCTTTTTTGCCTCTTCCGCTTTGCCGGTTGTATTCTGCGACGGTGCGGATACCTTCATGGCATTAAGGCGTGAGCGTGTGCGGCTCTTACCTATTTTACCTTTGGCAAGCAGACCGGGCGAGGAATAGAATGTGCCTGCCCAATAGTCTATGAGCTTCTGTTTGTCCCACGAAGCATAGTCCCCGGGTGTCTTTACGGCGGTAAAGGTGCGCAGATTCTCTTTTTCTTTTTCCTTAAGTATCTTTTGCAACTCGGCCATTGTCTTGGGGTGATGTTCGTCAAGATATCCTGACGCATCGTTGGCATAGCGCAGATATGTGATGGCTGTTATCGCGCGGGCTTCTTCCATTTCCTTGTCGGTAACCGCGTATGCAGGAACAGCGGCCAGACATAAGAAGGCGGCTGTTAAGAGAGTATATATCTTTTTCATTGTCTGTAAGAATGATGTATCGGTCAGATGGAGGGGTGTCATGTCTCTCCATCTCATAATACAGGAATTACAAAGTTAACCCTTTTTAGCCAATATCCATCATTCAGATTGATTTTTACTAATATTTATATATTTGCAAAAATGTTGCAATATTATAATAGATATTGTTATATTTGTGGTTTAAACATTAATTATGGGTAATTTTTTTATTGAATATTGTGAATAATTGTAATTAAAAATAGAATATAGTAATGAGGCGCGGGCTCTTTTGATTGACAAATGCGGTAAAATGGTTGTCTGTCATGAGGTAGCGGAAAGATTTCTGTGACTTTGCGCATAGACCGATCGTATGAGGCAATCATGAGTTCCAACTTCTTAACAACTAAATAAAACATCATATGAAGAAAATTTACTTACCATTGGTCTACGGACTTCTCGCGGTTGGCAGTATGCTTTCAGCGCAGGCGGCCGAATGGTCTTATGACTGGCCTATTCCGGCTACAAAAGATAAAGACACAGGTTATGCCAACGGCTTTTACAATTTCAGTTCAAGTTTCGATGCGGATCTGACCCAGATGGATCGCACTTTGGACGGACGCAAATGGACACTCACATTCGATGCGGACACGCAAGTGGCTTATACATCTTCCGGACAGATGGTGGGAAGCGCGGTTGCAGGTAAAGGGACATCGTTCTTTACACTTGCATCAGATTCTTTTGACGGAGTGATAAAATCGGCTACCATCCAGATCAAGACCAAAGCCACCGATGCTACAGTCGGCGTTACAGTCGGCGACGTATCATACTTATGTAATGATAAGGTTGCTGAAAATGTGACTGGAGATAATGAGGTGCATGAATATAAATTCATTCCCGGAGAAAACGATGGAGTAAAGGGAACTGTCTCGTTCCGTTACGATGCTCCGTCAGCCAACACCGCCAATTATATTAAGCTGATAACAATAGAATACGAGGAGCGTGTAGCCGGTGTGAGATCTCCGATACTGACTCCCGCGCCAGGTATATACGACGCGCCTGTAGAAGTCTCCATATCCGGAGTGGAGGGAAGCGAGATTCTCTATACGTTGGATGGCTCGAATCCGCTTGCCGAAGACAATGCGGCGGCCGTAATATATGACGGTCCTTTCACTGTCTCGGAGACAACGCTTGTGAAGTGTGTTACTAAAAAGGATGGCGATGCAAGCGCCGTAGTGGAGGGCCGTTATAATATAAGGAAAGAGGCAGGGCTTTCATTACTGAAAGAATCGTTTGAAATTGAACTTCTTGAAGAAGATTTAATACTCATAGACAATCCCAACAATCTATCACCTATAACATACAGCAGTTCCAATAGCCCGGTGGCATGGAGCGACAAGTATGGTCATATCTACACCTATTCGCTCGGTGAGGCTGTAATATCGGTAAACTTCGCGGGTAACGACGATTTCATGCCCCAGACGCTGACTGTGCCGGTTAAGGTTGTGGCCAAAGAACCTGTGGAAGGATTCACAGTGTCGCCGGAGTCGGGTACTTATGACGGGCCTCTTACGGTTACCGTGAAATGCACGGATCCACGCGTGGAGACTATATGGTATAATATAGGAGACACGCCTTCGGAAGTCGATGACCTTGGCATATTGCAATATGGCCAGTATGCTATCCATGAAGGTACGGAGCTCACTCTTACCCTCGACCATGATTGCGTGCTTTCGGTTCAGGCTATGGGTCTGAATCTTTGGAGCGAAGCCAAATTCATCGACTATAAAGTCGTAATGCCGTTGAAGGCTGATTTCAAAGCAGACGTAGACAATTACGAGGTGATTTATCATCAGGGATTCGACAGTATGGACGAAGCTATGACATGGGATTATTCTTCGGGTTCCGAGTTCGCTATCGTTTCCAGGAGTCCGATAGAGGGAGTGCCTGATTTCTCCGCTATAAACCCTGAAAGCAAGAGTTCTCTTTACCATAATTACAAGAATGAATCGTCGATATCGATAGCGGCCTCTCCTGTAATGACCGTGCCTGAAAACGCGAAGTTGCGTTTCCATATGGCGTTCAATCCCGTATGGCTTTATTGGGGTAATATCCTGATATATGCCTGCGAAAATAGCGACGATGCCGTTCCGGTCGAGATTTGGAATGCCAATGATGCGGCTAACGAGGCGGCGACCGACGATGTGAAATGGAACCAATATTATGTGGATTTGTCTGATCTGACAGGAAAAGAAGTTTATTTCGCCTTGGCTTACGATACGGGTGGTGACCAGATGCTGCTTGATGATTTCGAAATGGTTACGGCTCTTCCTGAAAGCGACGTCGTAAATGTTGTAGCCGGTAGTTCTGTATCTTTCATGGATCTTTCCACCGGAAATCCAGACAGTTGGAACTGGCAGTTACCCGGTTCGTCGGAAGGCTCTTCATACGATCGGAATCCTATCGTAACTTACAATACCCCCGGTACCTATGATGTAACTCTGACCGTCACCAAAGGTCAGGAATCAGATACTATGGTGCGCTCCGGCTATGTAGTTGTGACCGGAAGTGCGCCTGCAGCTGAGATCGGACTCCCGGAGAGGGTATATTACTCGCCCGAGGCCGGAATCGTAGTCCCTCTCGATACCCCGCTTACATTTACCGACAAGTCTAAAGGTGGTCCCGTGTCATGGCTGTGGACATTGCCCGGTACCGATCTCAAGAGTGCGGTTACCCGTAATGTAACGGTAAAATATGAGAATGCAGGAATGTATGACGTAGATCTGACTGTATCCAACGATTATGGAAACTCAAGTACCTATATTTATGGTGTCAAGGCCGGAGGAGAGTCGCTGATATGGAATATCCCTACTCGTTATAATGAAGATCTCGGCATGATATCCCTTGGATGGTATGGATCATACGGCGGTACGAACTGGCTTGACATGGATGCTTTCGCCGAACGTTTCGAGGCCCCTCTTGCCCCGGCTACCGTAAGTGGAGTGAACATTTATTTTGCGGCTGTGGATCATGGTAACGATACAGATGAACTAACCGTGTCTCTTTTGATTCCAGGAGCCGATGGAATGCCGGCTACCGAACTGGCCAGAACGTCTCTGACTCTTGACAAACTCGTGGACGCTTCGGAAACGTACAACGATCCGACATGGTTCCCGTTTGAAACTCCTGTAGATGTTAATACCCCCTTCTTTATATCGGTAACAGGATTCCCGAATGGAGACAGCGACAATGTGGTGATGTATTCATTGCGTAGAGAAGACGGTATCAATACCGCATATCATCTGCTGAAAGAGTTGGATGACAACAATCAGCCCACCGGAGAAACGAGATGGTATTCGCAGGAGGAAGACCCGACATCATTCGCCATCGCACCGAAGATACAGTTCGGGGCTGCTCCGGTAGGTGTCGCAGCTCTCGATGCTGACAACGAAGAGACGGAAGTTTTCAACATGCAGGGAATGCGTATGCCGAAACGTAACCTTGAACGCGGCATCTATATCGAACGCCGCGGATCTAAGGTGGTCAAGATATTGAAATGATAAAGAGACTGCCTGAATAAAGGTAGATTGATGTGATATGAGAAGCCGGTGGATGATCGGGAAATCCGATTATCCACCGGCTGTAGTGTATGATGCCGTCAGGATTATGTTGTGTCAGTACCGGGTCCGGTGATTCATGATTCGCGGCGCAAGCGTGCTACCGGTATTTTCATCCGGTCGCGATATTTCGCTACCGTACGGCGTGATATGTCGTATCCACGTTCGGTCATAGCCTTCTGGAGCTTTTCATCGCTCAACGGGTGCCGTTTGTCCTCTTTTTCTATCAGATTTTTGATTTCTGCCTCAAGTTTGCGGTTGGTCAGTGCACTTGTGTCTTCTCCATTCTCGCCCACAGTGTCGCTAAAGAAAAAACGCATGGGAAATATTCCCCAAGGAGTCTGGATATATTTCCCGGCGGTGGCGCGCGATACCACCGATGCATCGAATCCTGTGAGTGCCATTATGTCTTTAAGCATCATAGGGCGGAGACGGTAAAGGTCTCTGGTTTCGAAATACTCTTTCTGTATTTTCAGTATTGCGGCCGCTACCTTAAGCAAAGTCTGCTGGCGCATGGTAAGAAGGCGTATGAACTCTTTGGCTTCGCCTACACGGCTCGATATAAATTCCAGCCCTTTTTTACGTTTGGGACCGGGTTGCGCTTTAAGACTTTCGATAGCCTGTGCGAAAGTCTGCTCTATGGCCAATTCCGGAATCCGATTGGCGAGTGCGATTGTGAGACCGTTGTCAGACTCTTCCAAAATGAAATCGGGTACGACAAAATTGGCCGCTGACGAATTTCTGCCTTCAAACTGCGCTCCGGGTTTTGGATTAAACTGTACTATGAGGTCTATGGCTTTGGCTACATTTTCGGCCGGAAGTTTCATTGCCGATGCTATCCTGTCGTAATGTTTCAACGCGAAGGTATCGAAATAATCACGCAAGATTGCAATTGCAGTTTCTTTCTCTTTCGTTTCCGGAAGACGCTCAGCCTGTAGAAGCAGGGACTCCTGAAGGTCTGAAGCCCCGACTCCCGCCGGGTCAAGTTCCTTTACGGTGGCCAAAGCCCGTTGCCATACGTCGTCGGGAAGGTCGATACCTTCGTTTATGGCCATGTCGAGACTTATCTGGCTGATCGGTGTGCGTAAGTAGCCGTTGGAATCGAGACTTCCTATAATGAACCGTGCCGCCTCCTCTTCATTTGTCGAAAGGTCTTTTTCAGGTAACTGTGCGTAAAGATGGTCGTAAAGGTTGGGTGTATCTTCAGAAGGAGGAATGTCCTGAAAAGAAACAGACGATGCAGAGCCCGGCGGACGCCACGTCGGGCGCGCCCACTCTTCATCGTCTCTTGATTGTTCTGTATGATTTACGTTTGGTTCCGGTTCAGATATAACCTCAAGGGCAGGGTTGGATTGCAGTTCCTGATCTACTGCTTCCTCAAATTCCGGAGCATTAAGCTCCAGAAGTCTTACGAAGCGCAACTGTTGCTGAGACAATCGCGTTGTAAGCCGTTGAGTCTGTTTCTGCGATAGGGATTGCGAATTCGATTTTGGCATCTGAACAGAATCGCGTATAAACACATTATGTTATTTGCTGCTACAGTGACCGCCGCACTTGCAATCGTCGGCTTTGTCTTCGCCGTGGCAACCACAATCGTTTCCGCAACCGTCGCCACAGCCGCCGTCGCCATGGTGACATCCGCCTCCGCAGCAGTGACGTGGTTTCAGTTCCTCTTCGGTAGCGTCACGTACTTCGATAACTTCACCGTCGAACTGTACTGTAAGGCCGGCGAAAGGATGATTGAAATCCATTGTAACGTTATTGGCATCTATGGAAATCACGCGGCCTGTTACAGTATAGCCGTCTTCGGTAAGCATGGGGAGCAATGCCCCCTCTTTTACCTCTTCGGCCATCTTCCCGTCGCGCTCGAAAGTGGAGGCGGGCAGAGTGATGACATTATCCTCAAGACGTTCCCCAAACGCTACTTTCGGGGGAAGGGTTACAGAAAACTTGTCGGCGGCTTTTAATCCTTCCATGGTGCTTTGCAGTCCGGGGATGATCTCGTTGGTTACACCGTAGACCATAGTGTCGGGAGCATCGGCCTTTGCTTCGAAGAGAAGAGTGCCGGTGTTTGCGTCGGTAAGACGATATGTAAAGGCTACGAATTTGCCGTTGCCTACTGTTTCATTATTATTTTTCATTATTGGTGTTTATGGGAGATTGATACTTTTCGGCATGGTGCGGACATAGAGTCGCTGAAGCCGTGTTTTTATTTAATTGGAGCTTGTTTTATTCGGCGGGAATGTCGTCGTTTTCCGAGGTCTCGGTTTCTTCGGGATGCTTCAACATATACTGTTCCTGTATTGGAACTACATTGAAATAGAACCCATTGGCGACCTTGTCTTTGTATTTCTTGGCTGTCTCGGGAGTGGGTTGAACCGTAAGGTAGTCGTAGCCGGGTTCAAGGAACTGGGCATCGGTGGCTTCGTATCCGAGCACTTGTATCAGATCGTATTCATGCATCGGATATATTACATACCATGCATTTTCCGTATTTTCTCCCGTTCCTGTGCTTTTGATGGCACCTAACAGATGTTCGAGACGGTATTCCCATATTTTTGCGCTCATGTCCTTGCGTTTCTCTTTAAGGACATGGACAAGGAAGGCCATCTGGCGTAAATCGAATGGATTGTCTTTGAGACTCAGCTCAGCATATTTCCTTATAGTGTCTATCTCCTCTTTAGAGTGGGTGGCTTTCAGACGCAGGTCGTCGGTGACACCTGAGAAACGTGAAGTCCTGTACGGATCGTAGTCTTCCTGAAACATGTAACCGAGGTATAGGTTACGGTATTCCTCGTTGGTCATAGTAGTGTCGTTACGGTTGTATTTCGACATCAGTTTCGGGAAATACATAGGGTTGGAAGGATCGAGCGTGGACTGGCGTATCTTTTCCAGATCAGGCTTCGAGACGGTTATTTTTCTTTTGTTCTGAATTTGAGATGCCTCTTTCTGTGCCGACAGGGTTAGAGCTCCTGTAAGCATAGATAAGGTACATAATATGATTGTAAGAGTCTTGTTCACGTGTTTCTCGGTTTAATAAACTGTATGGAAGTCTGGAATACAGGTGTGTGATTCAGACCGACATATTTCGTGCTACCAGGATTACAAGAACCACCCCGAGTTGCATTACAGTGATCGCGGTAGGAAATCCCTTGGCCAGCAAATAGGTATAGAATCTACCGGAATTAAAACCTACGGCAGCTCCGTGAGGTGTATTGGTAAATAGGAGATAGCCGAAGAAAATACCGGCCAGCGTAGATACTACCATTATACCGTAAAGCATAGGAAGTACGGAGGAAAAAGTAAAGCCCAGGAGTCCGATAGCCAGACCCACAACCGCTCCGCCCAGTATGTATCCCTCACCACGGCTCTGAGCCGTGATGGCCGGTGGTTGCATTACGGTGGCGAGCGTTACCACGAGAGTCATGCAAAGCCAGCCGATCAGGATGGTATTGTTAATCGGTACCATAGGAATGCCTCCACGTTCGGCTAAACTTACGAGCAGCAACCCGGTATATGATAAAGCAGGGGCTATTATCTGCTTCCTGAACAGGAAGTAGAAAGAGCCGAGCCAACATAATATGCTTAATATAATATAGAAAGTACCCATATATCTATAACGCTTTAGCGACAACAAATATTGAGCCAAGTTGTCAAGACTGCGCTATAGCCTTCATTTATTCGCATCTATGGAGGCGGTGGCCGCAATGGTGTCCTGATTTTCCTTATGGGTACGTTCTATATCGGGATATGCTATGCGGGTATGATATATGGTGGCCAGGCGTTTCTTGAATGTCTCTTTTACGGTTTCTATATCGTGGAGCGAGATGGGAGATTCCTTGAGACGCCCTTCGGTTACTATGCCATCTATGATTTTGTCTACCAATGAATCTATGGCTTTCGAAGAGTATTCTTTAAGGGAACGGGACGCAGCCTCTACGCAGTCTGCCATCATCAGGATTGCCGTTTCACGGCTTTGTGGATCCGGACCGGGATATCTGAATTTAGCGGGGTCTACTTTCTCCCCTTCACGGGCTTCGTTTACAGCTGTGTTATAGAAATATCGGGTCAGCGAACGTCCATGGTGCTCGGCTATGAATGATTTTATGACAGCTGGCAACTTCTCTTTGTTGGCCATTGCGAGTCCCTGGGTAACATGCGATATGATTTTCTGGGCCGAGGTCTCGGGATCAAGTCCGGCGTGAGGGTTTACACCATGTTGATTCTCGGTGAAGAATATGGGAGATTCAGTCTTTCCTATATCATGGTACAGAGCACCGACTCTTACAAGCAGAGAATTGGCTCCGATGGCGCGTGCCGCTTCCGAAGCGAGTGTGGATACCTGTATGGAGTGCTGGAAAGTACCGGGTGCCACTTCTGCCATTTTGCGCAGTATCGGTGTGTTGATGTCTCCCAATTCCACAAGAGTTACCAATGAGGTGAATCCATATATTTTCTCGAATATCAATATGAGGATATATGCGAAAGAGAGAAGCACGGAATTAATGGCATATATGCTTACCATGCGCCACACAAGAGGATGAAATGATCCGTCGTTGATAAGGGTGATAGTGACGTAACATATCAGATACATGCCGAAAGTCAGCAGTGCCGTGCGTAGAAGCTGAGACCTTCTTGTAAGCTGGTGAAGACTGAAAGTGGCGACAAGACCTACTATTATCTCGGTGAATATGAACTGCAGCGGGAATGTGGCCACGAGTGCCGACACCAGAACAGTAATAATCATAGAGAAGATAGCTGTACGTGTGTCGGTAAATACCATTATGACCACCGGAACAGCCGCGAACGGAACCATATAGATGCCGTTATGTACATATTCGAACATCTCTATGGCGAAAACAACGAACAACGCTATGAAAGATGTTATGAAAGTAAGGTAGCGAAGGTTACTGAACAGTTTCGGTCTATATAATGCAAGGAACATGTACAGCATGACTATCATTACGGCCAGATAAAGACCCTGGCCTACCATGAACAGCACGTTGGAATCGTTGCCGCCCTGATTTTTCTCCAGAACGTCCTGATATGTGTTCAAATTGGTGTAAATCTGCGGAGTTATGATTTCACCCCGGTCTACGATTCTCTGGCCTTTTTTGATCACGCCGAGCGCCCCGGCTACGTTTAGATATTCCTGAGAACGGAATTTCGCATCGGTAACGGTGTCGGTAACAATGTTCGGCACGAGAGAAGCTACCAATGCATCTGCCATCTCTTTAGATAGCCGTGCAGTGTTTTTATGTCCGTTGCCGGTAACATAAAGTGAGTCGATCAGCTGAAAGGCTTTGGTCGTTGAGAGCATTGCGGAGGCATCGACGGTTACTATCGAAAGGTCATCGTCCGCATTTTCGCTTATGCGTATGCGAGGTGGAGCAATCCTCTGCAGACTGTTGTATAGCGGAGACTCCACTATGCCGCGGGAATAGGCATCTTGTATAAGCCGGCTTATACGGACTATGTCGGCGGTGGGAGCGAGCCCATCGGCATGACGCGAAAAGCGGGTGGACATTTTACGTCCCATGGCTTCATCGCGTGTGGCAAATGGTATGAAAGTGGCATCTATACTGTCTCTCATGTGCCGTGCAGATGCAGAGTCGCGTAGAATGGGAGTGTCGAACTCAGCGGTAAGCAGCGGATATTTCCATGGTTGATTAAGTTCGTAAGAAAACGACTGCCGGTCGGCACGAGGCACAAATACAAGCAGCAGTGCTATGAATCCCATAGCGAGCAGCAATCTCAACAAGTTCGTACGCGAGAATATCTTTCTTGTCTGCATGGTTCAATTTTGGGTAGAGGTGAGCAGTTCCACCCGGTCACCACTGGCCAGAATGTGTCCGGCCGGTACCAGGCGATGGTTTACTTTGGCACCGAGGCAGCGGGCAGCGGGCGAGATTCGGGCGGCCATGTCAGCCACCGTTGATCCTGCCGGCATGCGCATAAGTTCGCCACGATGAGTGAAAACGAATATTTCGTGGGCGCACAATCCCAGACGTATGTGATCCAGGGTATCCATTCCGTCGGCATCTGGCTTGGCGAGTACGTTACGAATGGTCTCCATCCATGAGTCGAGTTCGGGTATGCTGTTGTCGTGTGTCTTGTATTTCCAATGAGCGGCACAACCAAGTTCCGCCAGGTCGTCCATCTGCCGTGACCTGATCTGAACTTCGACCCATTCGCCCGCCGGTCCCATGCATGTAAGGTGCAGAGCACGATATCCGTTGCTCTTCGGGGTAGAGGTCCAGTCCCGCAATCGGTCGGGATGAGTCTTGTAGATATCTGTAAAGCAGGTGTATATCTGCCAGCACATCATCCTTTCTTCTTCCGGGTTCTCGTTCTCGAAAATGACCCTCACTGCATATATGTCGTAGATTTCCTCAAGGGGTATTTTCTTTTTGCGCATCTTGTTGAAGATGGAATAGGCGCTTTTTACCCTTGCCTTTACTTCATATTTTATTCCGAGCCGGTCAAGTTTAATACGTACCGGAGCCATGAAATCGGCTACAATCCGGTTTCGACGGTCTGCTGTTCTTGAAAGAGTTTCTTGTATTTTAGCGTTATCGTCGGGATAAAGATATGAGAAGGCGAGGTCTTCAAGTTCCGATTTCAGCGAGAAGAGTCCGAGTCGTTCTGCAAGCGGAGCGTAGACAAACAATGTTTCCCGTGCTGTACGCAACTGCTTTTCGGGACGTTCGAACCCGAGTGTGCGCATGTTATGGAGTCGTTCGGCCATTTTTACCACTATCACTCTCACGTCTTCACGCATGGATAGTAGCAGACTGCGGTAATCTCCACTTGACGAAAGGTCGGTACCTGTGAGCAATCCGCCTGATATACGGGTGATAGCATCGACGATATCGGCCACTTTGCGGCCTGCTACGGCTGCGATGTCGTCTGAGGTATAATCGGTATGCTCCGGAACATCGTGCAGCAGGGCCGCGCATATGGAAGTGGATCCGAGACCAAGTTCGCCTGCAACTATTTCCGCCACGGCAAGCGGGTGCATGATATAAGGCTCGCCGCTATGGCGGCGCATTCCGCGGTGGGCAGTGAGAGCGAGATTGAAGGTACGCTCGATTACCTCTACCCGGCGACGATGGTTGCTTGCGAGGTATGTATTTATAAGCTTGCGGTAGGCACGGATAACCTCGCCGGCTTCATCGGCCGACGTCACGCAGGCATATATGTTGTCAAGGGTTCCCAAAGTCCAGTCGGTTCAAGATATTGATTTAAACACTCGGCCCATACCGTTCATGGATGTGTTGATGCATAAATCTCTCCAAGAGATTGTCTAAATAGGATTGGCGAGCGAAAACGATGCCATGGTTACAGCTGCGGCCGCGGCTTCCGCACCTTTGTTGCCCAATGCTCCTCCTGCTCTTTCACTGGCCTGTGATAGATTGTCGACTGTCAGCACACCGAAAATTACCGGTACGTCGCCTCGGGCATTGATAGCGGCTATGCCATTGGCGGCCTGCATGCAGACATAATCGAAATGAGGCGTGTCGCCGCGAATCACACATCCGATAACTATCACAGCCGCCGTAGACGGTAACTTGCTCAGCCGTCCGGCTGCGTATACGAGTTCTACTGTACCGGGTACATTGTATTGTGTTATCATTCCTCTGTCAACTCCGGCTTTAATCAGGGTGTCGGTCGCGCCGTCGCGAAGGGCATGGGTTATCGTCGGATTCCATTCCGCCGTTACTATGTAATATCGTCCGGCGCGCGGGTCGGCTTTCGGAAGAGTCATGGCCTCTCCCTGTGTATTAAGAACTGTCGACATATTACTTTGAGTTTGGGTGTTCTATGTCGGTGGCTGTTTCCACATCGGTGGCCGGATCATTGTTTTTTGCCGATTTCGATTCCTTCCGGAATTGTTCGCGGGCTGCTTTGGTCAGCCGGTGAACGAACATTTTCCAGCGAGGTTCGTTTTCTTCCTCATTGTCGATCATCTCTACGAGAGCGAGTATATCTTCTTCCAGCTCGATTGTCTCGAGAGCTATGGCATGGGGAAGTATTGCGCTGAGCAGTCGACGGGCGCGGGGACGCATCTGGCGCAGACGCATCATGATCTCAGCCATCTCGATGGTAAGTTTTATCTCTTTGCGATTTACGCGTCCGCTTTTCTTTTTTGAAATCTTGATTGCTTCGGCGTAGAACTTCATGGCGGCACGGTAATCGCCTGTAGAGGCCAGTAACTGGCCTACATTGCGCAGGGAATCTACCAGACGGTCAGTGGCGGCTGTCACTCCGGCATTGACCTTGTCGAAAAGAGCGTCGGCCGCAAGCTTCTGTTTTACCAACAATTCCATGGTTTTCTTCTTGGAACGCAGTATTCTGGTAGACAGCTCCATTGCGAGAATGTGATACTTGCCGAAGCGTTCGGAGTCGGTGCGAATAAGAGGATCAAGTACCTTGAAAAGCATCTCGAGTTCTTTTTCACTTTGCCTGTAGTCTTTCAACAGGAAATGGATTTCAGCGAGATCCGACAGTAATGCCGCGAGGAGGGCGCGAAATTCAACGTTTTCATAGTCGGGGAACTCACGTAACGCGCGCATTCCGGATACGGTTCGCTCAAGTGCGTCTATCTCGCGGTTCTCATCAAGCAGTTCCTGAGCTGTCTGACGGGCGGAGAGGACAGTGCGAATCACTTCAAGCTCCAGAGAATTGTTGCTGAAATTATCAAGCTCCAGAGGTATGTCGATGAGTTTATTCTCTTTTTCCATGTTTTATTATTTGTCAAAATTTTTATCGGCCATGGATTTTGATTTGCTGCCAAGATATCCCCCATGATGGCGCAAAGCATATTGGGCCGGAGTAAATTCGATTGTTTCCATTGTGGACACCACGAGAATGTCGCCTATCACTGTCATTGCCGTGGTGGAGGTCGTGGGGGTTAGACCAAGTGGACACACCTCAGGGCTACCTCCGGTGGAAAGTACAACATCGGCCTCAAGAGCAAGGGGAGAGTCAGGATTTCCGGTAATCACTATCAGCGGGATATCGGGGCGGAGTCTCCTTGCCAGAACGGTCAACTCTACAATCTCACGGGTTTTCCCGGAGTTGCTGAGCAGCAACAGCACATCATCAGGCCTGAGCAGTCCCAAGTCTCCATGCTGGGCTTCGGAGGGATGAAGGAACACTGACGGCGTGCCGGTAGAGCAGAATGTGGTGGCTATGTTCATGGCAATCTGTCCGGCTTTCCCCATTCCGGAGGTTATCAGCGTCCCGTTGCGGCGGTGCACATGTTCAACTATCAGGTCTACGGCGTTACGATACCCGTCGGAGAACGGTATGGAGGCCACAGCTTTTGATTCTGCATCCAGAATGGATTGCATTCTGGATTCTATGTCTATGCTTTTCATGAGAATGAGATGTTTTCGTAGGTTTCTATCTGACGTCGTGTTTCGGCCGACACAGGTATTGTTATATGCGTTTCGGGGTCGAAAGTCACCATAACGGTCGTGCATATCGATTTAATCTTTCCGCTCTGTTTATCGCGCAGCATCTGTTGCATGGTGAAGCTTTTGTTGCCTATGGAGATTACCCGGGTCAGTACTTCTATCTGCTCTCCGTAAACTATCTGGTCGATAAACGCGCAGTCTACGTTAACTATCACCCTGTCGACATGGCGCCAATCTACGGTATGGCCTGATACTTCGGTGAAGTACAAGGCTTTGCCTGTGTCGTAGAAGGCGAAATAGACGGTGTTGTTCACATGCCCGAGTACATCTACATCGCTGAATCTCAATTGGATGTCGGCGTGATGACGGAATGCCGAGGGGTCAGGTATATTGTTGGTCTGCATGTTTTTTATTACACTTTCAACTTAAGAATCGAATATCTGAGATAACCGGAGACTTGAAGGGGCTGTTAAGGGCCTTTATCAGCGAAGACCTTGTCATGGAGAGTTCATGCCGCAGCGATGCGTTACGTACCGTTATGTTCAGTATGCCGTGTGTCACCCAGGGTTTGCCGCATTGCAGTGCTATCGCACGGCCTACTACAGATTCCCAAAGAGATGCCGCCCTGACTTCCCGTAGCTTTTCTTCCATTCCCGAGTCGCTTACAGCTTGGCGGAGAACATCGCCTAATGTCTGGTAATCTTTTCTTTGCATGTCGAGTAGCTCAGGTCATAGGAGTGAAACATCCGTTTTCGACTTTCAGCAACTGGCGCGGACCCGAAATGGAGGCTATGATTTCGTCAAGGTGCTGATGGTTTGTGTCGGTTATGAATATCTGGTTGAAGTCTGATTCGGAACTGACCAGATGCATTATGCGGTCTACACGTCGGGAGTCGAGTTTGTCGAAGATATCGTCGAGCAGCAATATGGGAGTTACACCGAGGGTGTTGCGTAGATGCTCGTAAATAGCGAGTCGCAACGCTATGGTGAAAGTCTTTACTTGTCCTTGGCTTCCGAGACGTCGCATGCTGTAGTCTCCCATGGAGGTCTCGAGGTCATCGCGGTGTATACCGCCGGAAGTATAGCCGAGCACGCGATCTTTTTCCCTGCGTTCGTCAAGTATTTCCTGCATGCTGCGGGTGTTGAGCGAACTGCGGTAGGATACGGTGGCGGTTTCATCGGGACCGGCCACTTCGCGATAATAATGCGATAGCCTCGGACCGACTTTTTCTACCCATTCTCTTCGAGCGGTGTGTATGGCTGAGGCTGCGGCACCAAGAGTCTGCTCTACACTTTCGTATAGGAGAGGATCTCTAAGTCCGGCTTTTAGCATGCGGTTGCGCGAGTCGAGTGCCTTGCGGTAGCGTATAAGGTTTGCGAGATAGCCCGATGAAGATTGCGACAGTACCATGTCAAGCAATCGTCGTCGTTCCTCCCCGGAGCCTGTAACAACAGTGCTGTCGGCCGGAGTGACGCAAACTGTAGGAAAGCGACCTATATGGTCTGATATGCGAGGATATTCCTTGCCGTTTAGTTTGATTGACTTCCCTTTGCCAGACACGATTCCGCAACTTACCTTCTCGATGTTGCCTGAGTCGGAGGTGAATTCTCCCTTTACAAGCATCTGCTGCTGTCCGTGTCGTATAAGCTCGTTTTCAGGCAGAGGTTGCATAGGCCGTGCGAGGCAAAGGAAATGGATTGCCTCAAGCAGATTGCTTTTACCCATGCCATTCATACCAAGCAGACAATTGACGCCGCTACAGAATTGCAACGATGTCTCAGGTATGTTTTTGAAATTGAGTATATCGATTCGGTCTATTCGCATTATTCGCTCTATAGGGTATACGTTGGAGGCTGTGGAGTCTGTTATTCCTTTACACCGAAGGCAAGATCGCCGGCATCGCCCAACCCTGGTACTATGTAACTGTGGGCGTTTATGTCATTGTCGATGGCTCCTACCCAAAGGGTTGTTTTGTCGTCGGGAATATGGTCTTTCACATAATTCACGCCGGCTTTGGAGGCTATCACAGAGGCGATGTGGATTTTTGCAGGATTCCCTTTGGTAAGTAGAGCCTTGTATCCCAGTTCCATCGATGTACCTGTGGCGAGCATAGGATCGACCAATATCAAGGTTTTCCCTTCGATAGAAGGAGAAGCGAGATACTCGACCACAACATCGAAAGCATCCCCTTTTTCGTGGTATCGCCGGTATGCGCTCAGGAAGGCATTCTCTGCGTTGTCGAAATAATTCAGAAATCCATGATGGAAAGGCATACCGGCACGTAGTATCGTGGCCAGCACTATTTTTTCATCTGGATCCTGACAAATGGCTTTGCCGAGTGGGGTCTGAATCTCTACATTTTTATATTTCAGACGTTTTGAAATTTCATATGCCATTATTTCGCCTATGCGGTCAAGATTAGTGCGAAACCGGAGGGGGTCTTTCTGAATGTCGACGCTTCTCAGTTCAAGCATGTAGCGGCTTACGAGCGAGCTTGTATCGGCAAAATTTATTACTTCCATCTTTTTCATGGTTTTGTTTACCTATTTGCGGGAACGCTATACTCTTAACGCCTTTTACTGCATAAAGGATTTCGCGGAAAGCCCTTCGTTGCAGACAAAAGAGTAAACAACGTACCTCGCCACGATGCCGTGGTGTGCTCTTGCATGTGCGGCACCGTCATGCTATTTTACAAAGATAATGAAAGTTGGTTATATTCCAAACAGCAAAAGTGTCTGAGTCCTGTCTTTTTCCAATTGTGATTTCAGTTGAGCGAGATCGGGGAATTTCTGCTCGTCGCGCAGTCGTTTCATAAAGCGTATGGCCAAGGGTTCGCCGTATAGATTGCCGGAGAAGTCTATTATGTTGGCTTCTATAGTAGGGCTTAGGCCGTCACCTACAGTAGGACGCGATCCTATGTTGACCATGGCCGGAAATTCCGTACGGTCCGGTAAAACAGCCAGAGAGGCATATACACCGTTAGCAGGTATGGCAGACCCCGGTTCGGGCACCAGATTAGCTGTCGGAAATCCGATGGTACGCCCTATCTGTTCCCCTTTCACAACTGTTCCGTAAAGAGTATATGGATACCCGAGTATGCGGGAGGCAGCCGATACGTCGCCTGCCGCTATGGCCTTGCGGGCTTTGGAACTGCTTGCTCCTTCATGTTTCGGGGAGTCTATCGGTTCTATGCCGAGCTGCAGGGCGTTTGCGCATAGCTCGGCGTGGGAAATGTGCCTCCCGTCAGATCCGAATGTGTTGTCATATCCGATTACGAGCAGTCGTACTCCAAAAGTGTCGCGTAATATGCGCATCCATTCCTTCGAGGAGAGATGCTGGATTTCGGGTGTGAAGTGAACGCATATAGGCAAGACACCGAGTTCGGCGAGTTTTCTGTCGCGTCGTTCCGGCCTCATAAGAATGGAGGGTGCGCGTCGAGGGTCTATTACCGAAAGAGGATGGCGGTCGAAGGAAAACACGAGTGGCCGCAGCCGTCGGTCGGCCGCAGCAGCGGTAAGAGTGCTGATTACGAGTTGATGTCCCCGATGCAATCCGTCGAAAGTACCTATGCTTGCCGCCGATGGTATCGGCCCGGATACGAATCCATCGGGTGCATCGTATGTCAGTCTTCCCTCTGAAATGGTCATAAGTTCGGGTATCAGGAGTGTATGTCAAGCAGTAGTCCGGTGTATGCCATCATGTCGTCGGCCGGGGTGGGGCCTACTTTAAGGGCATGCATGCCGCATTCAGATGCTGCTCTGCAATTGGCTTCCGAATCATCGAGCATAAGTGTCTGAGAACCCGGTAGGCCGTAGCGTCTCAGCAATATTTCAAAAATGGCGTGATCGGGTTTGCATACCATTTCCTGAAATGATGTGACTATACCGTCGAAATAATCGTTGATAGTGCCTCCTTCCTGACGGAATTGGCGTGCGATCCATGAATTGAACATTACCGGATTGGTGTTTGAGAGCGCGAAAATCCGGAATCCGGCCATGCGCAGTTCGCGTAATCGGCGCAACCGTTCTTCAGGTATCCTGACAAGAAAGGCGTTGAAAGCATCGGTAAGAGCGGTGTCGCTTACTTTTGATTCCGGATTGTTTGCCTTGCAGCGGACACGCAGGTCGTCGAAGAACTCTCCTGCGGTCAGCACCCCTGTCTCAAGTTCAAGAAAAGGAGGTCGCTGCACATATTGTCCCAGCATTTCTCCTACTTCCTGTAGACCAAGTTTTTCAAGCTCTTCTACGGCCCTTAGCCTGTTGAGGTCTATCACAACTCCTCCGAGGTCGAACACGATATTTCTGATGCTTTTAAGCCATTCCATGTTATTTCCCATTTTTTATAATTCTATTATTACAGGTATGTGGCCGGAGTGGGGCAGTAGCTTGTCTGTAAGGTCGGCGGTGGCTATTTTCAAGTGGCTTGTGACGGTGCCGTCGGGAAGCATGAATGAGGGTTCGCACAGTACATCGCGATCTATTACAAGCTCATAGTGCCTGTCGGTGTCGGTGAGAGTGCAGAGTATGTTGGCCGCGCCATATTCCACTCCGAGTAATTCTTGCAATTTCTCTTCGGGTGCGAACGATACTCTTGGAATGCCAAGGGCATTGCTGAAATCCCGGGTAACGAATGGTTTGTCGGCACTCATTACGAGCAGCCAGAAGCGTGTCTGCCGACGGTTGGTGAGAAGAATGTTCTTGGCCATTCTGCCGCCTAAGCGCGAGTTGATATAGACCGCCTCTTCCATTGTGTGGGAAGTGGAATTGTCAACTCTCTCGAACACGATTCCAAGTTCCTGCAAAGTGCTGTATATGGTATGCTGCAGTGGAGTGGAGAATTCCTCGGGAGGAGTCCTCTTTATTTCGCTGACTTCTATCATAATCTTTAAAGACGATGTCTTGAAAAAAGAGAGGCAGGTAATCAGATCAAAAATATATTGTCTTTATTGCCTGCCGTAATCTTTATTTCTTCATTGCGAATTTGCGCGATGCCAGACGGTAACCGTCACAGAATACCTCTACGAGATAGTCTCCCGGTGTGAGTGTGGAGTTTACATTCCAGTACATTGTAACTGAAATCTCTTCGTTGGCATATTCTACCTGACGGTGGGCTGTAGCCTGGAGTGAGGCCCCGTCCATCTGGAAGTTACCCCCACCTGGAAGCAGACTGCCTTCGGGGGTGGATATGCGCACATAGAAGTCTTTCATTCCGGCAGCCGCTGTATTGTTGGGACTGACGGTGAAGTGAACTGCAAGTTGACGGGCTTTAGTTATGTTTTTCTCGTTTTTGCCTTTCTTGTTGAGTGCTGAGAGAGAAAGCCCGGTGATGTTGAGCTTTTTTGCGAGCTTCACGGTCTGGCTCAATTGCTCGTTGTCTCTTGAGGTTGTGGATACTTGGGTAGCAAGTTGCTGATTACGTTCGGTAACCTGCTGAATTTCCTGACGCAGACCCTCGTTTTCTTCTCCGAGGCGCTTAATCTCTTCGAGGTAATGTTTAAGTATCCCTTTCAAGGTAGCGATCTCGCCTTCAAGTTCCTTTATTCGGGCTTTATTGCTCGCATTGCTGCGGCGTTCGGTTTCAAGGTCCTTCAACAGACCTTCTACTTTCATGCGTGCCTGATTGTATTGCTGTACGAGTGAGTCGTTTTTCAGATATACCTGTTGGTCTTCATATTGATTGAAGTCGGCGTTGAGTTGTTCGAATTCGTTTTGCAACACAAGGCGGTCGTTGGCAAGACTCAAAGAGTCGGCTCTTGCTTCGGCCCGTATGGCGGCTTCTGTCTGTCGGGAGTTGCTGACTATTAGAACAACCGTAAGAGCTATCAGGCAGACGAGAGCTGCGATGCCGATTGTCAGTATTTTTTTCTGATTCTTATCCATCTTTGTTTTGTCAGGTTCTTTTGAAGGCTTCGGGCCGATAATGAAGTCGTATGAACGGCTTCGACAAGTCCGGTCTACGGGACTGCAAATTTACATTTTTAATACGGTATAAGCAAAAAAGAAGCCGACATCTCTAACGAGACATCGGCTTATACTGCTTACCGTATCAGGTATTACTTCTGAGCGGGAGCTTCAACAGCAGCGCTGTCAGCTACAGGAGCGTTGGAATCAACTACAGTTGTGTCTTCAACAACTACTGCGGTTTCTTCAACTGCTACTACAGTGTCAGAATCAGCTGCTTCAGCAGCCTTGTTGCCGCTGCAAGATACCATTGCTACGCTGAAAACAACAGCGAGAGCGAGAACGATCTTTTTCATTTTTCCTAAAATTTAAAATAATAAAACAATTTTTTTGCTATCAAAAACGGTGCAAAGCTAATAAGCATTTTTGATTCCGCAAAAAAAAATCAAAGAAAAATAACCCGTGCGACTGCTTTTTAACACTTCATTAGCTATGACTGAGTATGCGAAAGATAGGCTCGGATATAATTAATTGATTGTTAATTAGAAGTTTATGTAATCAGTAACGAAAAATAATCGATGGTTGGCCGATAGTGCTGAATTTTATGATTACGGCTCTTTATTTGTAGTTCTGAGGTGAGATGGGTAATCTGTATTGAGTATCCTTTGTGAGTATTCTTTGACGAATATCTGCAAACTTACTCTGAAAATATTTGATTTTTTGAATAGTTACATTATCTTTGCGCATAACTGAAACCAACTTCGCAAGAGTGCGAAGACGAAATAACTTATTGATTAATTTGAAACCTAATACAGCACCATGAAAAAGTTTTTCCTTGTGGCCTTATGCGCATTATGCGTATGCTCGCTGTCGGGCAGGCAGAAAGTAATGAAAATCCATCTTGCCAATGGTAAGTCGGAGATCAAAAAAGTAGAGGATATAGTAGAAATTACTTTTGAGGAAATGGAGGACTCCGAGTGGCCGGAAGACCCCGATCCTCCTATGAACGGATATATAAAGTCGGTATTTACCGACGGTGAGCTGATGTACTATGGCAAAGATCCTGAATACAGCAGTAAAGACGGTGCTATATATTTCCTTTATCTAAAAGATCTGAATAACAAGGAACGTTCTACGAGCGTGAGTTTCTATGTGAATGTTCCGCGTCAGAAGAACGGACAATTCGAGTTGCCGGAAGGTACGTATACAACTTCCAATACATGGGCTGTGGGTACTTTCAATAACAAGGAGACGGCTAAGTATAAATCAAACTGGAATGTGGTTGACCCTAAATGGGTGCAGTATGTTGTTGAAGACGGCGTATTTATAGTCGAGAGGATAGATGCCTCGACATATAGTGTGAAAGGTCGCGTTAAAGGCGGTTCGATACAGGATGACGGTTCGATAGCGCATAATGAGTACGGCATAGAGTTCGAATATACCGGCAAATTGCCTGTGGAAGATTATTCCTCATATTATGAGGATCCGGAAGATCCGGAGGATCCCGATAATCCAGATGTTCCCGATGCTGAAATCCTTACAACCGGCGATTTGTATTATTACGGCGGTAATGAGTATTACCTCAATCTGAAAGACAAGCGGCCGGTAGATACCAACGAGATTACTCTCTATCTATATTCAACTCCGGATGGCGGTCTGGAGCTGCAATCTGGAGATTATTTACCCGCGGCCGACCATGTCGATATGACGTTTGCATCTGATAAATCTTCGTGGACCTTCATTGACCATGATATGTATGATGATCGTGTGCGTTGCAACCTTGACGGCGGTTCTGTGAAAATAACATCCAAGGGTAACCACGAATATGAGATATCAGGCACGGTGAAAAGCTCTGAAAATGGTAAGGCGTTTTCTTTTACCTATTCAGGTACAATTCCTTTTGAGGATTATTCTTATTGATGCCGTGATGTAAATACTATGGCATAATATAGATACTATGGCATAATGTAGATAAGGAGATATCAAAATAAAAGTACCGCACCCCAAAAGTCATACATTGATTTTGGAGTGCGGTATTTGTTTAGGGAGACTGCCTTAAATACCATTTTGTTGATAAATCCGTATCGAGACAGACGGCTTATATTCCGAAAAGGAACTGCAGTGGCTCGGAGTCCCGCATTTTATCGGCGGCATCTCCCGAATATATCTCGCCATCAGTTAACGAGAGTTTCCTGATTTTTGCTTTGGGGCTGAAATCAAGTTTCTTAAGGTCTATCCAGAAAATATCGGGACTCAATGTAGATTCAAAATAATATACCAGATTTTTCTGGTCGGCAACCGTACGCCAGCGAGTGGACGCTATGTTTGGTTGCGAAGGAATGGAGATCCCGAGGGGAACCGAGACGTTGCGCATGACACTGAACACACCAGCCACCGCCTGGCGATAATCGGAGGTTTGAGGCAATACCTTGATGTAAAATGATGCACGGACGAAACGGTCGGACGCGCGGTTGGTTCCCGGCAACATGACAAGACCGCCGATCTGGTTCCAATAGTCATCTAACGTCTGCTGCTTGTCATATGTAGGAGAGTTGGTCATTACCTGACAATCTTTGCCGCTATGAATAACGAGTTTCTCGGCGATGTATTCGAATATCGCGCTATTGCCGGTTGAATCGGAAATAGAAAGATGCAGTGTCGATTTAGCTCCATTGGGGAGATCGGGGTCATCAATGCGGAACAATTCCTTTCCAAGCTCCTCGACTGCCTCATCCACGGTGGCGAAATTGTCAAGCACATATTGCGTCCATATGCTCAGACCCATGACAGGGCGGTTGTCGCCGGCTCTGTGATAATCCGATTCCGCCAAAAAAAGAAGATTGGCCACAAGCCCTTTCTCGTTGATTCCGTCGCAGACACCTATGTCATACCCCGCTGTAACCACGCTACCGTAAGAAGAAGTCCATTTCACGGTATTGTCGGTCATCCCTCCACGACGAGTCATTCCTCTCGGGAAAAAATAAATGTTGGATTGAGGATCTTCTTTCCAATCCATCGTGCGTCCCGTTACCACCATGTCTTCCGGGCCAAGATACACCGCCCGAGTACATGCATCAGACGGAACAGATATGCTGTACGCGCAGGCAATAATCGATACTATCGCAATGATTCTATAACGACCTGTTTTATTCATAATACTTTATTTGTAATTAGATGAGTGTTATTCAAAAAACATTAGAAATAGAGCATTGTAATAATGAAGTAGTTTCTACTTCCTTTCATGCTTTACGTAAATAGTCGAAACAACTTCAATAAGTAGCTGCGAAGAATAAATGCACATATGATAGGAGCTTGTTTTTGAGGTGATTTCGCAAGCCGAAGAGGGCGAAATGCGGGCATTGCAACCGATGAAACCTTGCGGAAGCGGCCAAAAAGAAGTCATCTCATATGTGAAATTCTAAAAAACATATTAACATTTATTTTTCGTAACTACTTATTAATCCGATAAACCACACTGTCTGTATTGTAATCATTCCAACGTATTCTTTCGGAAATTTGTTCAATATCCGACTAAACAGGCTCTTAAATTACAATAGGATTGAGAGGATTTTTTGCGGGATGTTCATATCCTTCCGGAGAAGGTATAGGAAACGGGCTTCATATTGCTTTCTGCTTTGCCTGGTATGTTATATGTCGGACTGATTTTATCTGTACCTCAGTATATTTATCCCTTGTGGTTGCGTATGATATGCAGAGGCTTGTTATTTCTTCCTGGATTTTGGAAAAGGAAGTTCTTCCCACAATGTCCTGATAACTTTCAAGGTTTTTTTCCGGTCGCTGAAGTCAAGGATATAGCCCTCTTTCGCACCTTTGTACGCGCAACCTGTTTCAGCGTCAGCCATCAATTCCGCGATGCACGGCAGTTTTTTCACAAAAGCGATGTTGTCGCAAGCCGTTATCACGCATTTCCCATTTACATAAATTACATAGTCGCCCATCATTTTACGGGAGCGGACTTCTCCCAATGGGGCAAGTATGTCGCATACGAATTCTATGAAATCTGAAGAACAGGCCATGTTCAGTCTTGCGGAAATAGTTTGCAGAAGCCCTGCTTGTTGAACTGATAATACATTTCGATACGCTCAGGAGTATCGTTTTCGAGCAACAGCAGCAACTCTTTGGCAAATTCGAGAGTTGCGGAGCCGTTAGCAGTGACTATGTTATTGTCGCTTACGGCCTGGGCATGGATATAACCCTTTGGATTGGTATAGTTCTCGCCTCCCCATGACCGCAATTGTTCAGGTCCGTTACCGGTATGCTTGATGTTATTGAGAAACCCACATTTAGCCATGAACGAGGCCCCATTGCATATGGCACCTACAATTTTACCTTTTTCGATAGCTAGCCTGACTATATGCATGACCGGTTCCGCGGCCGTGGTATCCCATCCGAAGCCGCCGATCAATACCAACGCGGCATAATCATCCGGCATAGTATCGAATGAATAATCGGGCAAAGTCCTGAATCCTCCGATTGATTTTACCGGCTCCATTGTAGGAGCGACGATTTTGTTGACATATTTCGGCTGTTCTTTCAATGCATATTCATCGGAGGCAATCGCCTGAGACAGATATACAACCTCATGCGCCGCATAGTCCGGCAGAAGGATATAAAGGATTTCTTTACTCATATTTTTTAATTCCACTGATCTGCTCTCTTGAATCGTATTGCAAATTTACAAAAAATCCTTATGTAATTTAAAGCAAAACAGATGATCTATAATTATAATTCAGGTATATTCTTGTTTTTCATTATAGCGGAAAACGTTATTTCTCGGAATCATCTATTACGATAAAGCAGATTTCTCCAAAATGTTGTTTCCCGACTTCCTCTCCTTTCAGGATAGCAGGCATTGTAATCATTCCCTTTGATTCGAGTATATCAAGCAAATCCCACATTACTTCGTGGTAAAAAATGATTTGTCCAACCCGTTCTGACGAAATATTATGTGCCGTATACCATGCGTTGCAGTATTTCTTGACTGCATCGCTTAATTTGTTGGTAATGCTTTTACACAGTATGTCAATATCGTCATTGTTGTAGGCATGCAATACCGGAATAAGGATATTTCCTTGCTCATCAGTCAGTCCCCATCCTTTTACTGAGTTTATTATATCTTTATTCTCAATCCTACCCCCTTTGGTTTTCATTACTTCCTGCGCGAAGGAAGTAAGTTTGCCGGAACTTAGCCAATATCCTAAGTTGTCAGTCCAATTCTGTTTTACCGGGCCATAGCCATTTGTGCCGATTTTATCGTGTGAACGGCTTTCGAACATAGCCCAGTATGCCCCGGACCATGTGTCATGGTCTTCGCAACTGATAGAAGAGGAGAGTCGTTCGTCATCCCATATATAAGAATCGAGGAGATAGGAAAATATAAGGCTATATGTTTGGTTGGCGTATCCGGACTTGTCAAAATCGGAGATGAGTTGCTTTATTTCTGGCTCGATAGCTGGGAATATACTATCGGCAAACTCTTTAGATTGCTTACGAATCGCTGAAGTCTCATCCTTTCCGAAGATGTTTATCGAAGTCGTATATATTCCATTGTCAGAAGAAAGTAAATCTCCGACTTCAAGCAGGCGTAGCTGGCTGTTGCAGTGTGTGATACCGAGTGAATCTAATCTGGTTACACTTCCGGGCTGAACGAATGCGCAAAGAATGCCCCAGTTATTATCGGTAAGATACTGGGAGGGATGAAAACTTGAATAGGAGCAGAATGCTGTCGTGTCAAATAATTTATAAGGCCTACCGACAATCGTATTGGACTCCTGTGCCTCAATGTTGTCGGGCGTTTCGGTCTGAGCTATCGTTGCTACTGCAATGATGGAGCAGACGATTGATGCGATAATTCGATTTAACATATCCGATAAAGTTTGATTTGCAAATTTCGTTATAATTTCCGGATATATGGATGAACAAATGTTGAATTCAATTGCCTTTTCTATTGGCTCTTGCAATTTTTTCTATTCCTGGAGAGTTTGCTTTTCCAATATTGTCATTCCTATAATCAAGCTCAACGATTTTCATCTTGTAACGTGATTAGTGGTCTATAATCCATCAATCTCTTTTTGTAGTAGGTCAAGGAATTGTGCAGCGTGGGTGCCGTCCATCTGCGTGTGGTGGAACTGGAACGATACTGTCAGCCGGGTTTTGAACAATGAACGGCGGCAGCGTCCCCATATCATAAAGGGATTGTTGAAAATTCCACTATACATTCCAATGGCTCCGTCAATTTCATATTTTGCCAATGCAGATGTGCCGATAATCATTCTGTCGGTAATGTCGTGGTTTTCATTAGTTTCGGAAACATGAACGGTCAGCCGCAGATAATACTCATTGAATTGATAGAGATTCTCGCTGAAAGGCACATCGCATGAGCTGACTTCTCCCGATGAGTTGGCGACAATCGTATTGACCGCCAAAGAATCATACTTGATTAGTTTCTCTCCAACCGGCAGCATATAGAACTCCTTGACTTGCGAGGCGGCTTTACCGATGCACCAGCACATCATCATATTGAATTTCAACCCTCGCTTTTTGCTTATATGTCTGAGACGGCTAACATTAATGGTCTTGATAAGTGTCACCATCGGCATCGGAGCCTTCATCCACATATCGAAAGCGTATGCCCGGGTTGTCTCCTTCGGATTTATTTCCTGCATCATAGTTTTTTGATGCAAAATTACTATACGAGGGGTATTCACAATAGAAGAAATGAGACATCTTATTTTTTTAGAAATTAGACATCTTATTTTTTTACTGTAAGCATATATCCTATTCCCCTCTGGTTGAGTATCGAGATTGAACTGTCGAGGCGTAGATGGTAGCGCAATTTATGTATAAAGCCGTGGAGAGAATTTCGGCTGTATGGGTCATCGCGCTGCCATATCAGGTGCATAAGCACGGAAGCTTCCACAGTATTTCCGCGATTTATGGCGAGTTCCCTTAGAATTTTGGCTTCGATGATTGTAAGTTGGACGGGTTTGCCCTGAGAATGTTCAAGCATCTGTGTCGGCACATCAAGAGTATACTCTCCGACTGCCAGTCGTTCGCTGTTATCAGATATATTCCTTCGGAGCAACGCCTTGATTCTGACAATCAGTTCAAGCATTTTAAAAGGCTTCTTGAGATAATCGTTGCCTCCGAGTTCAAAACCTTCAACGATGTCGTCAATTCCCGATTTGGCGGTCAGAAAAAGAATAGGCACATGACGGTCAATCTGTCTGATCCGGCGGCCCATTTCAAAACCATCCATCCTCGGCATCATCACATCCGCCACAATCAGATCCGCTCCGGAACGGGTGAATTTATGTAACCCTTCCTCTCCGTTGACGGCTGTGCTTACGTCAAATCCATTACGTTGAAGCGTTTCCGACACAATCATCGCGAGAGTGGAGTCATCTTCTACCAGTAATATCCTGTCCCTCATTGTCCTTTGAATTTTATTGTGAATGTACTGCCTTTACCCGGCTTGCTTTCAACGCTTATTGACCAGCCGTGTTTCTCGACTATGGTCTTGACATAGTACAGACCGATGCCATAGCCGCGCACTTCGGTTCTGTTGCCATGCGGCACACGATAAAATTTTTTGAAAATATCCGGCAGAGATTTTTCAGGTATCCCTATACCGTTGTCGATGACTGATATGTTGCTCCCATCAGCTCGTACCGTTATTGCGACTTCCTGTGCGGAATATTTGATGCTGTTCTCAATCAAATTGCCGACAATATTGGAGAAATGTGTCGGATCTGCCTCGACGGTAGCATCTCCAGGACATTCGAGCGAGATTCCACATGGTTTGTCTGCCCGGAGTTTCTGTTGCTCTATCACTGTCGTAAGAAACGGTCTGAGACTTATGTTTTCTTTTGACATGGTGAGATTTTTGCGCCGCTCCATACTCATTGCGAGAATATTCTCTACAAGTCCGGCAAGTTTGGAAAGCTGGTCAAGCGCCGCCGTCAGATATTTCTTCGTCCTTTCCTCATCACCCGGGTCCGGGAACTGAAGCAATGAATCATTGGCGGCGTAAGCAATGGCAATAGGCGTTTTCAATTCATGGGTCATATTGTTTGTGAAGTCATCCTTCATCTCCTCAATGGTGCGGAGTCGCCTGATGACACGAAGTAGATACCAGAATCCGAATGTAAGCAATAATGCGATCAGTGCGGATGTCGCAATGACCCCGCTCATTTCCCCAAGAATATTTTTGGTCAAGGGGGATATATAGGCATAATACAGTATGTCTTCGTTGACACGGTAAGTAATTTCCCACAGGTCAGATGAATATTCCAATGTGCCGTCTGGAACAACTATATAAACCTCTTCAGGATAATATCCCGAGAAACCGAGGTCTCTGCGGAATGCTTCTTCCAGTTTTGATGTGTCCGGTTCTTCTATCTTATCGGTATAACTGTCATCGTGGATCAGTCGGGCTATCATGGACATGAGCTGTTTATCAACGCGAAAGAATCCCTGTGAGTAATTCTTCTCACGTAATTCATCGGCATCCATAGTGTCTCCGACATCGGATTTCTGTAGGCCTAACTGAATCCAGACCACATCATCTTTTCCGCCAAGTCCGGCATCTATTATCCTGTCAACAGTCTCGATCTGATCGGCCCGGCTCAGACACTGTTCCACATCTTCCATGTATCTGTCCTTTATGGAGCCATACAGACGCACCATGAAATACACGTTGGCTGCAAGCAGCAACGTGAATATGACGCGAATCAATGTAAGAATCAGCTTAAAGTGTTTCATATCAGTGTAAAATTATTAAAATTTAGCCAATACATCATTGCGCGGATTGTAAGATTAAGACTAAATAAGGGAGAATAAGGATTGAATAAGACTATCCATTCTAATTTCACAACATGAAACTTTATATACTATCACTGATATTGCTACCTGTATTGGCTCATGGATACATTATAGAACCGGATTCCTTGAAAGTCAAGGAGCTCGGAGAGATAACCATTATAGCAGACGCACAGCATACAAGTGCAACCAAAACGGTCTATATCCCATCAGAAAGACAAAAGACAACAGCCTCCGACGGTGTTTCACTCCTTTCAAGGATGAACATACCGCAGTTGAGTGTGAATCCGATAAACGCGACAGTCACGACAGCCGACAATCAGGGCGTGAACCTATATATAAATTCCCATCCGGCGACTAACGAGGATATCAGCGGACTGAATCCGGAGGATATAAAAAGAGTGGAATATCTTGATTTCCCTACGGATCCTCGATTTCAACAAGCCAGGCATGTCGTTAATTTCATAACACAATCCTATATTTACGGAGGATATACCAAACTTAATGCAAAGGAAAGGTTCATGGTGCGAAGCGGAGAGGCGTACGTGTACTCAAAGTTCGTTTATAAAGCAATGGAATATGACGTTATGGTATCGGGTGATTATGACTACAATCCACATATCGGCTCGGTTTCAGACGAGACATACCGACTTGAATCATGCACACTCAAACGGGAAAATGGCACAGAGACCGGACGGAAGCACCAACGAGGTCTATACTCGGCTTTGCGTGCCACATGGAACAAAAATGATAAATTCACGTTTCGCAATCTTGTGTCATACAGCAGAATCAATACGCCTCTATATCAGACATCAGGATATGTGAATTTTTCAAATCTGTACTCTTCGGAGACTTATCATTCTGAATCACCATCGGAGAACAATACCCTCGGATGGAACAGCGAACTTTTTGCTTCTCTCGGTTGTGGATGGTCATTAAACGGAACCTTTCAGGCGGAATATGCCGGCAATAAGACAACTTCCAACTATACGACAGAGATTGAGTCTATCAAAAACCATGCTGATGAAGGTTCATGGTTCCTCAGAGGAACGGCACAGGCAAACAAAACGTTGTCTGACAAGATAACATTGTTTTCAAACGTATCCTCAGGCGGAGGACACACTAAGATTGACTATTCCGGATCAAGCGATGCCGTCAACCGTTTTCGGCAGACTTTCACCGGTATAACCTTTGGCGTGGCGTTGAATTATCAAAAGATAGCAGGAAGCATTGATGGAGGCTATGCCTTTGAATCCAACTACATAAACGGGAAGACAATGGACGACCGTTACCCCTTTACTCACATAAACGTGCAGTACGCTCCTAATCAGAAACATTCCATCAGCCTATGGTTCCAGTATGCCACATTTTCACCCGACGCGACAATGAAGAATCCCAATATAATACAGGAATCAGAGTTGATGTATATATCAGGTAATCCGGACCTGAGATGTTCACGTAACACCTCTGCCAACATAAGCTATACATGGCTACCTGACAACACATGGCAGATGTCGGCATACGCCACGATGTTCCGTATCGCAAACCGTCAGATAGCTGTCTACACCCTGGACGGTCCCGATGGTTCGATGCTTAAGAAATATCAGAATGACGGTGATTATAATCACGGACAAATCGGTGCCAACCTTACCGGAAAGTTTTTAGACGGAAGGTTGTCTTTCTCAGTGGCTCCCCGGCTTCTGCTGTATAGGACCACCGGCAGCAACAGCATATCGCATTTCCCGTTTACGGCAAGCGTCAATGCTGATTATTATCTCGGGAATTTCTTTTTCAACGCATATTATGATTCCGGTACGAGTTATGTTGACGGTGAGAGCGCATACATGCGCAAGATGCCGATGAGTTATTCGGCAGGTGCGGGATGGTCGTCGCATGGCTGGAACATCCAATTGTCATTGGTCAATATTTTACGGTCTTCATGGAAACTCAGCGAGGATACATTGATAACCCGGTGGTATGACAGTTACATGACTCAGTTCGGCTCAGACTATCACCGCCGCGTATCACTGTCTGTGTCCTATACATTCAATTACGGAAGAAAAGTCAGTCAATCCGGCGAGCTTAGCGGTGAAAAGAGTATTTCCACATCAATACTCAGATAATTGCGGATGGGAAAATAGGTCGGAGTATGGCATCTGGTATTCGACAAGTTGTTTGGGAGTCAACCCGCTGAAATGCCGAAATTCACGGATGAAATGCGACTGGTCGGAGTAGTCGGTGGCGTATGCGATGTCGGCATAATCACGTGATCCGAGTTGCATCATACGTAAAGCACGCTGAAACCTTACTATGCGTCCATATTCTTTCGGGTTCATGCCGACACATTCGCGGAATACGCGCATGAATTGTTTCTTTCCCAGACAGGCGATTCCCGAAAGCCTATCGACATGTGTTGACGGATTGAAGAGCATTGTAGAAAGAGTCGCGCCGATTCTTTTGATGTTCAACGATGGCTTGATTCGTGCGGTCAGCCATTGCTCAATCAACGATATTGCCGATTCGGAATCAGGGCAGTCAAAAATTTGGTCAGCAAGTTGACTCAGTTGTCTGTTCTCAATATCGTAGCCGGATATTTCCTGATTGTAGAAAGCGGACGGAGGAGTATCAATGAACAATCCTATGGTGTGAGGATAAAATACAGCGACAACCATCTCGGTATTGCCATCCGAGGCTATATGAGCCGGAAAGTTGACCTGACCGCTGACGGTGAACTTGTCTTGCCGGGAGGATAATTCGGGTATATAAAGAGGCGAGCCACGATGAAAAATCATCTGCGGACAACCGATTGGGAAGGTCAGGACCCTGAAAGGCTCATCTCTTTTCAGTATCCAATAGTAGCGCACATAAGGGCGCAAGTCTTCCCTCGGTCGGATAGCTTTCATTTGTCTAATCCGTGTAACCGTTTCATTATCCATGCCATATTTTCTCCGAGATTGCGCATGTTTGCCATGCCCTCCTCATCGCTGAGTACATCACCTATGTTCTTGCCATAAACCATATTCCAGTATGTTGAGCCAACAACAATCATTTCCTTATTGAGCATAAAATGGTTCATGGTATCGACAGTTGTCATTCCGCCGCCACGACGCACAGGCGCCACCGAAGCTCCTGCTTTATGGCGGAGAAGTCCGGGATTGGTTGCGACTACAACGCCGCCTCGCTCCAGAAACGCTTTCATTTTGGATGAAACATCGGCGGAATATACCGGGCTGCCGAGTATTATGCCGTCAGCTTCAGTCATCCGGTTGAATATCTCTGCAAAACCATCTTTGGTAAACACGCAGTTCTCACGACCTTTGCAGGCGAAACATCCCCGGCAAGGCTGAATCTCATAATCAGCTAACTGTATCAGCTCTGTTTCAAAGCCATCTTTGTTCAGTTCATCGAAGACTTTGCCGATAATGATGGCCGTGTTGCCGTCCTTGCGTGAGCTTCCGTTAATGCCGATTACTTTCATCTGTTGTAGTTGCGTTTAATCTCGTCGATTGACTTGCCGCCGATACCGAAGTTCTCATCAGGCAGTTCCTTGATGGTGACGGTGAAAAACTGCTCCGGGATATGGGTTATCTCGGAGGCGGTTGCTGTCAGGCGTTCAATCAACTGTTTTTTCTGTTCTGCGGTCAGATTCCCGCTCTCGATTGATATGTATGGCATAATAATCCTCTTTCGTCATTATGTAGAAATGCTCTGTCCGTTTGTCTCCGAGAGGAGACAGTATGTCATGGTTCGTATGATGGAACTTGAATCCGCTCTTTTCGCAAACACGTTTAGATTTATTGTTTCCTTCATAATATCCGCACCATACGGTTCTTAGCCGCAATTCATTGAAACATCTCGACAGCAGGGCTTTGACCGCTTCGGGTATGAAACCTTGCCCCCAATAGGGCTTGCCAATCCAATAGCCTATCTCAGCTTCGCCCGGCTTCATGGCTGCGGAATGAAGACCATCCGCAAACATGATTCCGCAACTGCCAACAGGCTCGCCAGTATCTTTCAGAACGACGGCGTATGTTTCCGGCGCAGAAAATACAGTCCTGATTATTTCAAGACTATTCTCCACCGAAGTATGTGGCATCCATCCTGCAATGGGTCCTATATCCGGGTCGCACGCGTATTTATATAGTATGCCGGCTTCCGATTCTCGCCATGGACGCAAAATCAATCTTTCTGTTTCAATCATACCAGCAGTGTTTTAACATTATCATCGAAAAACATTGTCGGAGTAAACTCCACAATCTGATAGTCGGCGATACCGTTGATGTTAAACGGGTCTTTTGCAATGATGGCGTCCACTGCTGTGCGGTTTTCAGCCTTAATCATAATCACTCCGCCAACACGCGGTGTCTGTGGCCCTGAGGCGATGAAATCTCCGACGGCATAATGCTTAGCGAGATATTTACGGTGTGCAGCAAGGAATCTGTCAACCTCATTCAACGGTTTCTTGTATGTTAGAATTGCGATAAACATGGTTTTATTTCCGTTTAATTGTCTGGCATTTACATTTAGTCATTTCCTCGGCGAAAGCCTGTTCGCCATGCTCGCGGATGTAGCGGATGCAAGCCGGACGGTCTGATCTAAAAAGAAAAGCGAATACCTTTCCGATGAAATTGGAATATATCTTGCACTCGCTTACATCCTTACGACATTCGGCACAAGAGTGATAACCATTACCTTTTGCGCAAGACCTTATCTTTCACCACGAAGCCTTTTCGTTATCATGGCAACCGGGACATTTGTCTGACAGATACTTACGGCACGCGCCGCTGTAGAGACCGCACGCCGCTATAAGTTCTTTGTTTGTCTCGATTTTCTTCATGGCAAGAATTTACATTTGAACATGTGCAAATTCATGGTCAATCCATATAGTAGCTTCCGTGCCGACGAATCGAAGCAGCGTATAGTTCGGGTCAGTAGGTCCACCGGGGAAATGATTTATATACCAATCCTGCCATTTCTCCTTACGTATATTGTCATCATTGATAATTTCCACAGTGCCACGCAGACAAACACTTGAACCGCCTTTATCGTAGCATAACCCGGCTTTCGGATTACGCTTGAAATCAGTAACCTTTACAGAATCGGCCCCGGTTGCCATCCATACAGTACCGCATCCTTGGGTATCGCCTTTAGCCATAGGTACGGGACGCGGGAAACCATCACTGTTTACAGAAGCTATTGTTACTGTACTGCATTCCGCAAGAAGAGCCTCAGCTTTGCGTATCAGGTCAGAGTCGCTATGCTGTTTCCAGCGTTTGAGATGCGGGAAGAACTGACGCATCATTTCCTTTACCTGTTCTTTTGTCATGTTCTGTCCCGATTGCTTGTTGATTTCATCCGTGAACTGCGCGCAGTGGTCTATCATCTGCTCCATAGTCATGTCCTGCGTGAACTTGCCGTCCTTGTAGCAGTATGTGCAATAATCTTCGGTTGACGTACCATCGGCATTCGTGCCGAGGATTTCATTTGTAAGCGGCATTCCGCAGCTCTGACAGAATCTTTGTTCCATGTCGTTATTTTTGTTTTTTGCGATTTGACATTATGGTATCGAAGTTCTCTCGACCCCAGTTGATGAGGGCTTCGACGTGCGGTAAAAGTGTCCTGCCTAAATCGGTAATGGAATACTCTGTCCTTGGAGGAACATCGGGAAAGAGATCGCGGTGTATTATTCCGTCTGCCGTTAACTGACGCAGTACCTGCGAAAGCACTTTCTCCGATACCGACGGTATGTTACGGTACAGTTCATTGAAGCGCACCGGCTCGTTCTCGGAAATCTTAACGAGAACTACCAGCGTCCACTTGTTGCCGAGCCATTCAAGCATTGGAGCGGCTTTGCAATATTCGTAGTCCAATTTTTTTGCCATTTTCGACAGGGCAAAAAAAGGTTGATAAAGAGCGAAACAAACTTTTTGGTAAGGGCCAAACCGTTCGGTAAGTTGTTGCTTTAGGTCTGATTGTCACCTAATTTTGCATCACAAAATTATTAAAAAATATCAAGATATGGTATACCCGGAACTACATTTCACAGGTCAGGTATGGCGACCTCCTTACGAAGCCAATTCGCAACTCCTGCAACTTACATCGGGATGCACGTGGCACAAGTGTAAGTTCTGTAGCCTTTACCACGGTACGCCTTTCCGTATGTCGCCATTATCGGAAGTGGAGGAAGACTTGAAAGTTATCCGTCAGTGGCAACCGCATGCCCGACGTGTGTATCTCACTGGAGCAAACCCATTCGCATTGAGTTACGACAAGCTTATGGATGTGGCGCTCCTATTGAGAAAGTATCTTCCACACATGATTTCATTCGGCATGTTCGCCCGCGTCACCGATATCACCCCAAAATCAGTGGAGGAACTGAAGAATCTTCACCATCTGAAACTTGACAGTATCAACATCGGTATCGAGACTGCCCATGACCCGACACTGGAATGGATGAACAAAGGCTACCATGCTTCCGATATTCTTGAACAGCTTTCAAAACTTGACGAGGCAGGTATCCGCTACAACGTGTTCTATCTAAACGGACTGGGCGGCAAAGGAAACGGCGAGGCAAGCGCGATAGCAACTTCCGATGTGCTGAATAAACTGCATCCCTGCATCATAAATATCGTTTCACTAACGATATTCCCTGAATCCCGGTTATATCAGGAGGTGTTGGAAGGTAAATATATCGAGGAACCGGAGATTGAGCGACTGGTTGAGATGCGCACACTTGTCGATCGGTTGAATCTACGGGTCAATCTGCTTGGTCATCATATTTCCAATACGGTACCGATTACGGGTGCATTGCCGGACGATAAAACCGCGATACTCCGTGAGTTTGACAAAGCGATAGCACAGTTCCCTGAAAAAGAGCTGAAAGCCTATCGTAACAGGATATGGCATCTGTGAAGATTTCGTTCTGATTTAAGAGCCTGTCTGGATTTAACTTCCATTCACCCGAAGAGGATTTTTTTGAAATGTTTCCGCAAGTTGAGGAGGGCGCGGTGCGGGCACCGTAACCGACGAAATCTTGGCGGGAACAGCCAAAAAAGACCTTCGGGGGATGGAAAGAATTTCCCATTCATCTCTCAATTATAAATTCGTGTTAAATCCAAACATTCTCTAAGACAAGGTGTCGCGTCAAAGGTTGCATGAATGAACACCGACGTTCTGCAAGGATTCTCTCCTCCGCCTCCGTAGCAATGTCCCTCCGAGGTCCGACACGGATAAATACCCTGCCGCGATAGCGAACCGGAGGTAAATCGGACGGTCTGACCTCAGCAACCAGCAAATCACCTTCAGGAAACGAAAACCGTTCAACCGACATGGTTGGTAACGGGAGAATATTGCCGTCAGAACGGATGCCCGCAATTTTCTTAAGGAGGTCATCGTCAACATTCATCCCGGCTATACTCCCATCATCTTTTGCTCCGATAATTAGATAGCCGTTCTTACGGGAGCCGTTTCCTCCTCCAATGAGGAAATCGCTTCGACAGACCAAAGAAAGTCAGACGGTGCGATTGATGTGGAGGGTTACTTGAACGGAGGATGATAATTCCGGTGGAGATAGGTTTCAATCTTGTGTTCTACGTAGAGGAATCTGCTACCACAGAAGCGTTGTGTCCCTTACCCATTGGATATGGTACGATTTCGACAAACGGGAACCTGTCATAAGCCGGGCATATCCCTCTAATAACAAAATCCCTGAAGCATTCCAACGACAGTTGGCGGCAAAACAATTCTCGGTATCGCCATCACCGGGTGCCGGAATCACGTTGTCATCTCCGTCTACCGGCAGCGCACCGATTCAAGATGAAGACTTCACTCACGGAGCAGCACTCCCGGATGATTTCAAATTGTGGTTGAGCCGTCATCCCGGACTGACCTTTGACGAAGTCCGCAGCTGTTATCGCGAAGAGCAGAAACAACGTTCGCGAGTGAGATTGAATCATTAGTCGGCGAAGCAGGTATGCGGTTGCGAAGCAATCAATACTCACCGCAAATTCAAACAACGCCGCACAGCCCCCAGATTGTAATACCTATTTACATAGTGTTTTACTACAAGTCAAAGAGGTTGTGAATCACATTGTGTGAGACACAACCTCTTTTGATTAGAAGGATATGATTTGAATCGAAACCCAATTGCTGGATCTTGTCGTATTCAGCCTTTGAAAATTCCGTAATCGGCTCATCTAAGCTAATATTTACCGACTTGTCAATGCAACTTACTTTTTCGGATCACTACAATATCCATAAGTAGCTAAACGACTTAATCCTTTTATCCAATATGAACATTCCTTTACAGAGGAAGTCTTATCTAATGGGATAGTCTTTCAATTTTTACAGCCTTGCGGTATGGCTTTTTCCCTTCACAAGTGAAAGTTATATACACAATTTTGGCAGAACAGTTTGATTTTTCTCCATTGACAGATTCGACCCAATTAACCGGATTGCTGTCTTTGGGTAGGACGAACATAGTTATCCTATCTGATGCTCGACGAGTTCCCATCATGTTTTGAATAACTTGTTGAGTACTAACTATCGTTCGTTTTTCTTCATCCATTGATAATTTATATACATCTTCTTACATCTTCCTTGTTGAATAGCCGTTCCACATTTCTATGGTTTTTGTAAAATACCGGGAACCACGCCAAATGAGGCGTGTAAAAGGATTATCTGCATAATAAATGGGATGGACGACAGCGAAAAGAAAAAATGGCTGAATACGCACTGAATTATGCTCCGTTGGTAAAAGCGTTGCTTGTGGCTATTATGGAGTATCTCGGATGTGGAGATAATATTGTTGAACCGCTCCGCCAGTCTTTGAACGGAATATCCAAATACAGGATTCCAATAACGGATACCGTTCTTCCCAATAAATTAAAATGGAGAATCTATGAACCTGCACGAAGATAAAAAGCTTTTTGCCGATGCGGTATTTGCTACGGCTGAGTATCTGGAAATAAATCCTGTCTTTATTGAAAAGGATTACTGGATAACGCGGTAGTTAAAGATGCTTGCGCAATATGACACCGACAACCGCGCCATATTCAAAGGAGGAACAAGTCTGTCAAAGGCACATTTTATAGGCACACGGTTTTCCGAGGATATTGACATAGCCATTGTCAACGCTTCATCTTTGAACGGCAATCAAAGAAAGATGCTGATTAGAAAACTGGCGAAATCCATGACTGCCGGACTTGATGAGATTCCGGCTCCCGGCGTGACGAGCAAAG
>ERZ836877.687-NODE-687-length-56431-cov-14.835639_pt1 | contig 56431 bp, 72 predicted proteins | sample MGYA00519469_ERZ836877 | MGnify/ENA primary metagenome ERZ836877 (study PRJEB31850, sample SAMEA3708809) | human gut metagenome | biome: human gut; feature: human-associated habitat; material: faeces | place: China | collected 2014 ...
CAACCGTTATCAGATGACCTCGTTCCTGTTCTATCTGTGTACCTACGAACTGAATTCGAGAAACGAAGCATGATATGAAACAAAGTGCGGCAGTTTAGCAACTGAACTGCCGCACTTTCACATCACCCCACGCCGCGTCAAAGGAAATACTGCACAGTTTCTCCTTGCGCTCCACCGAATAGATAGGCAGCTGCCGTGTGGAAGCCGCCGCGGCCTGTGACGCGGGATACAACGTCACATAAAAGATGCCCGCCGCCACCGCCAGCGTACACAGCACCGCCAGCAGCCGCCGATGCAGCAGGAATACCCGCACCCGTGATTTCTTCATACGATCCCCATCCTTTCTGGTGTCCAGCCTATGCGCACCGGGGGAGAGAAATACCGGAGCACCCGACAAAGCGCCGTATTTTCCCTCCCCTAAAAATTTTTCCAATCAACCTATTGACATAGTAGGAATTTTGGCTTCGATCCCTACTTGCAAGGTAGGTAATTGAAAGCGAGGTATTTCCCATGGTGATCTCAACCAGAGGGCGCTACGCGCTGCGTGTCATGCTGGATATGGCGGAGCACGGCGGCGGAGAGTGGCTTTGTCTGCGGGACATTGCCCAGCGGCAACAGCTCTCCAAAAAGTATCTGGAAAGCATCATGGCCGCCCTGAGCCGCGCCGAGCTGGTAGAGGGTACGGTAGGCCGTTCCGGCGGCTACCGCCTGACCCGTCCTCCCGAGGAGTACCCCGTGGGCGAAATTCTCCGGGCGGTGGAGGGTGACCTGTCACCCATTGCGTGCCAGTCCGAGGAGGGCGCGGGGTGCGGCAGCTCCTGCGACTGCGACGCCCGGCTTTTCTGGCAGGGGCTGGAGGATCAGATCAATTCCTACATCGACAACCATACGCTGGCGCAGTTTATGCGCGGAAACGAAACAACACCGGCCAATGCGGCGCGGAAAGAAGATAAGGTGATGTAATATGAGTAAGGCCCTTTTGGAAGTTAAAGACCTGCATGTCCGGGTGGAAGAAAAGGAAAGGCTTCTCCGGCGGCGAGAAGAAGAAAGCCGAGATTTTACAGATGCTGATGCTGGCGCCCAAGCTGGCCATTCTGGATGAAACGGACTCCGGGCTGGACGTGGATGCCGTCCGTACCGTCAGCGAAGGCGTCCGCCTGTTCCGTGAGCGGACACATGGCTCGCTGCTGATCATCACCCACTCCACCCGCATTCTGGAGGCCCTCCATGTGGACGCGGCCCACGTGATGGAGGAGGGCGTCATCGTCCGGAACGGCGGCGCGGAACTGGTGAATGAGATCAACGAAAAGGGCTTCGGCAGCCTGAAGGACGATTGAACCGGGAGGCTCCTGATATGGCAGATTTCAAGGAAAAAACCTATGTAGAAGACGTAGACCGCAGCGTCTACGATATCCGGGACGAGGAGCACGATGCGTACCGCATGGAGTCCGGCCTGACGCCGGAGATCGTGGAAAAGCTCTCCCAGGAGAAGAACGATCCGGCGTGGATGCAGCAATTCCGGCTGGAATCCCTTCAGATTTATAACGAAATGAAGCTCCCCAACTGGGGTCCCTCCATTGAGGGGCTGGACATGGATCACATCGCCACCTACGTCCGTCCCAACACCAAGATGCGAAACGACTGGAAGGACGTGCCGGAGGATATCAAGGAGACCTTCGAGCGGCTGGGCATTCCGCAGGCCGAGCGGAAGTCGCTGGCCGGTGTGGGAGCCCAGTACGACTCCGAGCTGGTGTATCACAATGTAAAGGACTCCGTGGCCGCCGAGGGCGTGGTGTATACCGACATGGAGAGCGCCCTGAAGGGCGAATATGCCGACATGGTGCGCAAGTACTTCATGAAGCTGGTAACGCCTCATGACCATAAGTTCGCGGCGCTGCACGGTGCGGTGTGGTCGGGCGGCTCCTTTGTGTACGTGCCCAAGGGCGTCCACCTGTCCATCCCTCTGCAATCCTACTTCCGTCTCAACGCCAAGGGCGCGGGACAGTTCGAGCATATCCTCATCATCGTGGACGAGGGCGCCAGCCTGCACTTTATCGAGGGCTGCTCCGCCCCCAAGTACAACGTGGCCAACCTCCACGCCGGCTGTGTGGAGCTGTATGTGAAGAAAGGGGCCAAGCTCCGGTACTCCACCATCGAAAACTGGTCGAAGAACATGTATAACCTGAACACCAAGCGGGCGCTGGTGGAGGAGGGCGGCATCATTGAATGGGTGCCCGGCTCCTTCGGCTCCCATGTGGGCTGCCTGTACCCCATGAGCATCCTCAAGGGCGACAATTCCCGCATGGAGTTCACCGGCGTCACCTTTGCCGGAGCCGGACAGGATCTGGATACCGGCGCGAAGGTGGTTCACGTAGGCAAAAACACGAGCTCCTATATGAATACCCGCTCCATCAGCAAGAGCGGCGGCGTCAGCACCTTCCGCAGCAGCGTAGGCGACGGCTGCGCCATCTCCCAGGCCTCCGCCGATATCATGCTGGGCATGATCGTGGGGAAGCAGAAGGACGCCGCCCTGAAGCTGGGCGAGACATTCCTGAAGATGATCCAGGGCGAAGCAACCGAGGAGGAGATCGACAGTCTGGAGGAGGCGTCCGCCCTCCGGGATATCGCCCACATGCCCGCCCGCGTCAAGTGCGCGGTGCTGGGCTGGCGCACGCTGAAGGAAGCCCTGCAAACCAAATAAAACCCAACCGGGGCGTTTGCCGTAACGGCAAACGCCCCGGTTTCTCTCAATGCATGGCGGCGGGGCTTGCCTTTTGCCCCGCTTTTGGTGTATGCTGTTGCCAATAGCACGCGGCGCTTCGCGCCGCCGGAAGGAGTGGACGCCATGACATACTGCGGCATCGAGTATTCCCTCAAAAACCGTCCTGCGCTGGACGGGGACTTCCTTCCCTTTGCCCCGTGGCGGCAGGCGTATCTGGCGCAGGCGGCGCACCCCATCCGTATCGCCATAGAGCGGCAGGACGGCCAGACGGCGGTGTTCGATACCCGCCTGCGTGGCGGCCCGTACCGGGAAGCCGACCTGCGGTTTCTGGAGCGCACCGTCAAGCTGCTGCTGTGGAGCGTAGGCGGCTGGCGGGTCTGCCTCTGCGGCTGCGATGAGCTGGCCGACGAGCTGCGGCGCGTTTACCGCCCCGGCGGACAGCGGGCCTTCGACGTGGACTTCATGGAGACGGTGTTCGAGCGGCCCTTCCGTCTGGAAGCCGTGGCGGAGCGGGATTTCCCCGCCGCCAGCAGCAGTCCTCGAAAGCTGGGCGGCCATCTCAACGGCTGCCGCATCGGCTTTGATGCCGGCGGCTCCGACCGCAAGGTCTCCGCCGTCATCGACGGCCAGACGGTGTATTCCGAGGAGGTGGTCTGGCACCCCAAGACCCACGCCGACCCCGAATATCACTATCAGGGCGTTCTCTCCGCCTTCCGTGCCGCGGCGGCAAAGCTGCCCCGTGTGGACGCCATCGGCGTGTCCTCCGCCGGTGTCTTTCTGGGCAACGCGCCCATGGTGTCGTCGCTGTTCATCAAAGTGCCGCCAGAGCGCCGCACCGAGGTGAAAACCATCTATGACCGGGCGGCTGCCGCCATGGGCAATGTGCCTATCGTGGTGGCCAATGACGGCGATGTGACGGCGCTGGCCGGAGCCATGAGCCTGCATACCGGGCGGATCATGGGCCTTGCCATGGGCACCAGCGAGGCGGTGGGCTACGTGGACGGCGCGGGCTGCGTGTCCGGCTGGTTCAACGAGCTGGCCTTTGCCCCGGTGGATCTGAATGACCACGCGGCACGGGACGCCTGGTCGGGGGATAGCGGCGTAGGCAGCCAGTATTTCTCACAGGATGCCGTGATCCGCTTGGCCGCTGCCGCCGGTATCCCGCTGGACGAGGGCCTGACCCCGGCGGAAAAGCTGGCGGCGGTGCAGCGGCGGGCGGAGCGGGGAGAGGAGTCCGCGCTGACGGTCTTACGGGATATCGGCGTGTATCTGGGCCACACCCTGCCGCTGTACGCCGCGGTGTACGACCTGCAAAACCTTCTGGTGCTGGGCCGCGTGGCCTCCGGTGTGGGCGGCGAACAGATCGTGTCGGCCTGCCGCCGGGTGCTGGCGGAGGAATATCCGTCACTGGAGATATCCGTCACACTGCCGGACGAGCGGTTCCGCCGGGTAGGCCAGTCCATGGCGGCGGCAAGTTTACCGGAAGTAGAATAAAGGAAAGAGAAAAAAGGAGCGGCTGTGCCGCTCCTTTTTCAACTTATCCAAAAGGGCTATGCCCTTTTGGATAAAATAAGAATCGCTCCGACCCGTGTTTTTTCGCCCATAAATGGGCGAAAAAACACTCTCTCCGCGCAAAGTATTTTCTGCCACGCACATGTCGCGGCAAAAAATGATTTAATCTGTTCGCCGCCATACCGGGCGGCGAATTCTGCGAAGCTTTTTTGGCAAGCTAATTACCCCACGCTGAAAAAGCTCTTGGCAATGTCGGCGCTCTGCTTGGCATCCTTGGCGTAGTAGTCCGCGCCGATCTTCTTGGCGTATTCCGGCGTCAGCACCGCGCCGCCCGCCATGATCTTGCAGGGCAGCTGGGCCTGCCGCAGTGCGGCGATGGTCTCCTCCATGCTTTTCAATGTGGTGGTCATCAGGGCCGACAGTCCCACTAGATGCACATCCTTGTCCCGCACGGCGTCCACCACCGCTTCCACCGGCACGTCCCGGCCCAGATCAATGACCTCGAAGCCGTAGTTCTCCAGAATCACCTTCACGATGTTCTTGCCGATGTCGTGTACGTCGCCGTGAACGGTGGCCAGCACGATGCGTCCCTTTCCCGCGCCCTCACCGCCCTTGGCGGCCATGGCGGTCTTCACCTCGTCAAAGGCGCTCTGGGCGGCGCTGGCGGCCTGCAGCAGCTGGGGCAGGAACAGCGTGCCGTTTTCGTACTTGGCGCCCACCGCGTCCAGCGCCGGAATCAGCGCCCCGTCCACCAGCTCCAGCGGCTCCTTCTCCCGCAGCAGCGTCCGGGCGGCGGTGGCCGCCTCGCCCTTCAGCCCCTGCTCCACCGCCTTCATCAGCGGCGCGTAGGCGGCGTTGGCGCTGCCGCCGTAGGTGACGCCGCCGGTGGAGGCGCTCTGCATGATCTTGGCCAGCGCCGTGGCCGTGGGCACACGGCCCGCATACCGCTCCACATAGGCGGCGCACTGCTTGTCCCGCCCCGACAGCACGTTGTAGGCGTAGATGGCCGCCATCATCTCCTGACTGGCCGGATCCATAATGGCCAGATCCAGCCCCGCGTGGATGGCCAGCGTCAGGAAAATGGTGTTCAGATAGGCCCGGCAGGGCAGGCCGAAGCTGATGTTGGACACGCCCAGAATGGTGCGCACCCCCAGCTCCGTCTTGCACCGCTCCAGCGCCTCCACGGCGGCCAGCGCGTCCTCCTGCTGGGCGCTGGCGGTCAGCGCCAGACAGTCGATGTAGATATCCTCAAGGGGAATGCCCGCGTCCAGCGCTGCGTCGCGGATACGGCGGGCAATGGCTACCCGCTCCCCCGCGCCGGAGGGTACGCCCGCCCCGTCCACCGTCAGGCCGATCACTGCCGCGCCGTACTTTTTGCACAACGGCAGCACATGCTCCAGCACGGCGGGCGCACCGTTGACGGAGTTGACGATGGGCTTGCCGTTATAGACCCGCAGGCCCCGTTCCAGCGCCTCAAAGTTGGTGGAATCCAGCTGTAACGGCTGGCTCACCACGCTTTGCAGGGTTTTCACCACCTGCTCCATCATGGCCGGCTCGTCCACCTCCGGGGTGCCCACGTTCACGTCGAGAATCTGCGCTCCGGCCTCGGCTTGAGACACGGCCTGCTCCAGCACGTAGTCCATGTCGCCCTGCCGCAGCGCCTGCTGGAACCGCTTTTTGCCGGTGGGATTGATGCGCTCGCCCACCACGGTCACGCCGTCTACGGTGACGCACTCCACGGGAGAACAGATCACCGAGGGCATGGCGTGGGCCGCCCGTCCCGGCACGCAGTCCCGGAACACATCGTTCAAAAGCCGGATGAAATCCGGTGTGGTGCCGCAGCAGCCGCCCGCCGCAAACAGTCCCAGCTCCCGGTAAGGCTCCATCTGCCGGGCGTACAGCTCCGGCGTGATATCGTAGCCGCTGCCGTCGGCGCGGGGCAGACCGGCGTTGGGCTTCACGAACACCGGGAAGTCGCCGGGCAGCGACTCAGCCAGCCGCTTCGCCATGGGGAAGATCTCCTGCGGGCCAAGCGAGCAGTTGATGCCCAGCGCGTCCGCGCCCAGTCCCCGTGCCGTGGCGGCAAAGCTCTCCACCGTGCAGCCGGTGAAGGTGCGGCCCCGTGCCTCAAAGCTCATGCTGGCCAGCACCGGAAGCTTGCAGTTTTCCTTCACCGCCAGCAGGGCGGCCTTTAATTCATAAAGATCGGTAAAGGTCTCCACCATCACCAGATCGGCACCTGCCGCCGCGCCCGCCCGGACGATCCGGGCAAATTCCGCCACCGCCGTCTCAAAGGGCAGCGTGCCGTTGAGCTCCAGCAGCTCGCCCAGCGGGCCGATATCCAGCGCCGTCAGTGCGCCGTAGGGGGCGCAGGCCTTTTTGCAGCAGGCCACGCCCGCGGCGATGACCTCCTCCACGGTGTAGGGGCTTTTTGCCAGCTTGTGGCCCGACGCGCCGAAGGTATTGGTGTTGATGATGCGGCTGCCCGCCGCGGCGTACATACTGTGGATGCGGGTGATGGCCTCCGGGTCGGTGATGTTCAGCTCCTCCGGCCGTGCGCCCAGCTTCAGCCCGGCGGCCTGCAGCATGGTGCCCATGCCGCCGTCCAGCAGAATGGTGTGGCGCTGGGTGAAAAGTTCATTGCTCTGCACAGGTGATCCCTCGCTTTCGATAGTTGCATCTGGCCCGGAGTACACAGTGTCCGCAGCCCGCCAGTTGTCCCCTGACCGGGTGATCGCTGACGCCCAGCAGCGCTGTCACGCTTTTGCGCGGCGTCATTAAATAGGTATCCGTTACATATAGCCCGATCTGCCGCGCCGTGTCCAGCGTCTCCGCCAGCAGCGGCTGAAGGCTGATGGGCCAGTCGCCGTAGCCGGGGGAGAACCGGCCGGTGAGGAAAAGCCCCCGCTCCGCCGCCCATTGCCGCAGCTGCCCCTCGGCGGCGTCCGCCATCTGCTCTGCCAGCGCCGAGGCCAGCGCGTCCGCCGCCGCGCCCGCCGCCACATCACCCACGGCGGCGCGGCGGATCTGACTGTCCACCATAGGCCCCAGCGTCACCGCCAGCAAAATGGCCTGCGGACATTCCGTCAGATGGCGGCGGATATCCGCTCCTTGCAGAATGCCGGCTTCGTCCCATGCGGCGGTATCCGCCGTCCGCCAGACGGCTTTCGGCATGGCGGCGTGTAACAGGGGCGGGGCACACCGCTCCAGCAGCGCCAGCGTGCCGCTGCCCGGTTCGCCCGGTGCGCCAAGATAGCGGGCGGCCTGCCGCAGGTCGATGGACTCCGGTACCTCCAGCGTAAGGGCGCGGATGGGGGAGAGAGACATACGGCAGACCTCCTTTTTCGTGTGAATAATTCAGTATACCCCAATAAGCGGCCGGAATCAACCCGGTAAAGGGGAAAATCCGCCCCCATAAAGGCGGTTTATGTACCGATAAAAGGGAATAATGTACCGATAAACATGCAGAAGCGTGCAGATGCAGAACGTATATACGCCCGCACGTGGGGCGTGCGGGCGTATAGGGTTCCATAGTTATATCGATCGTCTTACTCAGACACGCGGCACGTCCAACCGAAGGGATCGGGTCTGGCGCCCCACTGGATGCCGGTCAGCTCGTCATAGAGCTTCTGGGACAATGCGCCGATCTGGCCGTTGTTGACCTCGTAGCGTACGTCGTCCCAGCCCAGCGCACCGATGGGGGAGATGACGGCGGCGGTGCCGATGCACCACGCCTCCTCCAGAGCGCCGGTGCGTGCAGCTTCAAACAGCTCATCCACGCTCAGCAGACGTTCCTCCACCGGCATGCCCCAGCTCTTGAGCAGCTCGATGGCGGACTTGCGGGTGACGCCCCGGAGGATGGAGCCGGTCAGGGCGGGGGTGACGACGGTGCCATTGATCTTGAACATGACGTTCATGCCGCCGCCCTCCTCCACGTACTTGCGCTCCACGCCGTCCAGCCACAGTACCTGAGAGTAGCCCTTGGCCTCGGCCCGCTCACCGGCACGGTTGGCCGCGCCGTAGTTGCCGCCGCACTTGGCCTCGCCGGTGCCGCCGCGAACGGCACGGACATCCTCAGTCTCCACCATGATGGGCACAGGCTTCAGACCGTCGCTGAAGTAGCTGCCGGAGGGGGAGAGGATGATGACGAAGGACGCTTCATGGACGCCGTGCAGCGCCAGTGTGGGGTCGGTGGAGTACAGGAACGGGCGGATATACAGGCTGGTGCCGGGGTCGCTGGGCACCCAGTCCTGATCCACGCGGACCACCTCCTTGATGGCCTGCAGCGCGTCATCGGGGTTCACCTGCGGCAGCCCCAGACGCTCGCAGGAGCGGTTCAGCCGGGCGATATTCTCCCAGGGACGGAACAGCTGCACCTCGCCGTCGGGGCGGCGGTAGGCCTTCAGACCCTCGAATACCTCGGTGCCGTAGTGGAGAACGCTGGCGGCGGGGGAGAGAGCGATGGGGCCGTAGGGGACGACGCGGGCGTTGTGCCAGCCGTCCTTCTCGGTGTAGTCCATGACGAACATGTGGTCGGTAAACACAGTGCCGAAGCCCAGCTGGTTGGAGGGGGGCAAGGTGCCGGGATGGGGATTCTTCGTAACGGTGATATTCATAAAATCGTCTCCTTTTCGCAAAATCAGATTGGTAAGATCAGATCTCTTTCAGATGCTCCATATTGTGGCGGATGCCCTCGCAGCACTGGTGGAAGGTGGCCTTTTCCTCGTCGGTGAGGGGCAGCTCCACCACCTCCTCTACGCCGTTTGCGCCGATGACGCAAGGCACGCCGGCGAACAGACCGCTTTCGCCGTACTCGCCGCACAGCTCCATGCTGGCGGGCATGATGGCTTTTTCATCGTGGAGCACGATGTGGGCCATCCGGGCGGCGGTGGTGGCGATGCCGTACTCGGTGCAGAACTTGCCGGAGAAGGTGACCCAGCCGCCGCCGATGGACTCCTTCTGCAAGGCGTCACGGTCAAAGCGGAAGCGCTCGTCCGTTTCGGCCCACTTGTCCAGCGGCATGCCCTTGAAGCTGACGCAGGACCAGGGCGCGAACTGCTGGTTGCCATGCTCGCCCAGCATGTAGCAGGTGATGGACTTGTGATCCACGCCGGTCTGACGGGCCAGAGCGCTGAGAAGGCGGGAGGTGTCAAGACCGGTGCCGGTGCCGAACACGCGGCCCTTCGGCAATCCCAGCCCCAGCGCCAGCTCACGGGTGACGATATCGCAGGGGTTGGTGATGTTGATGAGCACGCCGTCAAAGCCGCTGGCCTTGACCCTTTCCGCGTAGCCCCGGACGGCGGGGATGGTGAAATCCATCTCGGTCACCCGGTCGTGGGTGCCCCGCAGCAGCTCGATCTTGCCCACGCTGTTGACGATCACGTCGCACTCGCCCAGATCGGCGAAGTCACCGGCCCGGACGGTGACGCGGTGGGGCAGATACGCCGCCGCGTCACGGAGATCCTGTACCTCGCTGGCCAGCTTCTGCTGGTTCTGATCCACAAGTACCAGCTCGTCGGCGATGCCCTGCACCGCCAGCGCGTAAGCAACATGGGCGCCCACATGGCCCAGACCGATGACACCGAGAACACGTTTTTTCATGGTAAAACCATCCTTTCGACTTGATAATATCGTAATTATTTTGCATTTAAGCCCCGAAATGGGGGAATAACACGCAGGTATACAGCATGGTCAGCACCATGTAGATCACAAGGATGACGGCGAAGGCGGGCAGCGTCCGCTTCATGACCTTGTTCTCGTTGCCCACCTGATCCACCGTGGCGCAGGCGGCTACCGTATTGTTGGGGCAGATGAGATTGCCCAGCGATGCACCGGCGTTCTGTCCGGCGAACACGGTGATGGGGTTCATGCCCAGGGCCTGTGCCGCCTGGATGTGCATGTCGGCGAACATGATGTTGGAGCCGAGGCCTGTGCCGGTGATGAAGGAGCCGCTGGCGCCGATCAGCACGGCGGCGGCAGGATAGAACCGGCCCACCACGGCGGCAATGTCAGATGCCAGCAGGTTCATCATGCCAGTGGAGGGGGACTGCATGATATAGGATACCACCAGCAGGCTGCCCATGGTCACCAGCACCGGCATCACGTGACCCACGGTCTTGGCGCAGATCTGGCCGTACTGCTTCCATCCGGTTTTCAGCGTCATTGAGCCAAGGAAGCCGCAGATCAGGATCACCACGTCCACCCACACGATATAGCCGAAGGTGCACATGACGGCGAAGCCGTTTTTCACCAGTGCGGGGAAGCCGTAGCGGACGGCGGGCAGCAGCACCAGCATGTAGATGTAGGGGGACATGGCGCGGAACGGGCCGTACTTCTTCTCCTGACTGGTGAAGCGGTAACGGTATTCCTCTGGCGTTTTCACGCCCACCACCTTCACATAGACCACGCTGAGGAGGATGGAGAGAAGGCCGGTGCCCATGGAGGTGACTTCCGCGCCCACGAAGTTGGAGAGGACGAACATCACTGCGCCGGTGGACACACCGGCAAAGCAGAGGTAGGGGACGATGCCCTTGAAGCCCTTGCGGCCGAAGGTCATGGCCACCATGATAAAGGGGATCACCAGCACGCCGAACATATGGATGCGGCCCACCATGGCGGAGTTCAGCGCCACGGTGCTGAGGCCGGCGTCGGTAAGGGCCGCGCCGCCGTTGATGGTGGTCAGACCAGCACCGCCCCAGGAGCAGGGCGTGGCGTCACCCAACAGGGCCAGCGCGATGGAGGTCACCGGGTCAAAGCCCAGCGCCACCAGAAACGGGGCGGCGATGGCGGCGGGAGAGCCTGCGCCTGCCGCGCCCTCCAGAAAGATGGGGAGCATCATGCCGATGATGACCACCTGCACCCGGCGGTCGTCACTGATGCGGGCGATGGCACCCTTCACCTCGTCGATGGCGCCGGTATCACGGAGCAGGTTCAGGATCACGAAGGCGCCGAACACCATCAGCACGATCTTCAGACCCTCCTTGATGCCCTTCCAGAGAAGGGCGTCATAGACGGCTACGTTATCCTTGAAGGAAGCGCCGGAGACATTGAAATACGTAAAGGCCAGCAGAAGCGTCCACAGCAGAGCCACGGGAGCGACGCGCTTGGCGGACTGGCGGAAGCCCAGAATGCCCACCAGCACCACGACGATGGGGCTGAGTGCCATGACGAAATTTACGAAGCTCATAGGAATTTTTCTCGCTTTCTTTGAATTTTTTGTGCCGCTTCGCTGGCCAGGGGAAGCGGACAGGGATCTATGAAAAAAAGAGGCTCCGCCGGAATGGCGGAGCCTCTTGCTGCAAATGCTTTCGTGTTCTTATGAGGGCAGGCAGGGGAAAGGGGACGTCATGTTCCGGCATGTGAAGAAGCTGGCAAATACCAGCAGAATAATAATGGACGCCAGCAGAATGCCGGCGTCCAAGGACAGAATAATGCTGTTCATGTCGGAGCATGCGGACACAGCGCAGGAGCCCTGCGCGTAAGCGGTCATATTGGCGAATGCGTAAGTCATCATCATTGCCGCTGCGTCCTTTCAAAAGAGTTGAACGGAGTGTAACATACATTTTTTTCCAATTCAAGTGGCAATTTGCACAAAGGGGGTAAAATCGGCTGAACGCACAATGGCGGCCGCCTTCCCGGCGACCGCCATTGGTGGGATGAAACAAATTTTCACTGCGACAGGGCCTGACTTTCCTCCTGCAAGCGGGTCATCAGGTAGGAGAGGGCGAACATCAGCGTTTCGTAGTGCAGGAAGTCCAGCGTATTTTTGTCTACCAATACCTGCATGCTGGCGGGGAAATCCTCGTCCGCCTCCCAGAACCGCAGGATCAGCGGCAGAAAGGGGAACAGGGGCAGCTGATAGGCCACGTCGCCCTTTGGCTGGGGGATACCGCCCAATGCGAGGCAGGCGCGATCCAGCGCGGCGGCGTCTCCGGAGAACCGGGCGCAGGAGTTCTTGAAGAAATCGCCGTCCTTGGACAGGGTGCCGCCCTGGATGGAGCAGAGACTGGCCACGTTGACCCACTCGTGGGACAGGTGGCACAGGGGCTGGGAATCGCACAGCACGTCGTAAATGGACATGGCTTCGTTATAGCTGGCGGTGTGGGCATCTTCCGACGCCCATGTGACAGCACCGGTGCGGCGGTCGACGCGGTAATCGCGGGCAATGAAGGTGATGTAGAGGGCGTCGGCGTCGTGGGACAGGCCAAATTTGCGGATCATGGCAGCCTGATCGTAGCGGAGAAAGACCGCCGCCGTGGCGTCGCGGGCTTTGTCGTAGTTGGAGCGGCTGGGCGTCATGGAAGCACCTCCCGATATAGTATGGAACTATCATAGCATAAAGGGGGAGAGTGCGCAAGAGAAAAACCCCAGCCTTATGCCAACGGCATAAGGCTGGGGTGATTTTTATGAATGTGGAGCGTTACTCCAGCTCCATCAGCAGCTCCTTGGCCTTGACGGGCTGGCCCTCCTTTACCCGGACGGACTTGACCGTTCCGGCGGTGCGGGCGGTGATGGCAGTCTCCATCTTCATGGCCTCGATGATGATGAGCACCTGATCCTTTTCCACGTGGTCGCCCTGCTTGACGCACAGCTTGGACACCATGCCGGGAATGGAGGTGCCCACCTGCAGAGGATCGGACTCGTCGGCCAGAGTGGCCTGGCGGGTCTGCTCGGAGGCGTGGGGGTCACGGACGGTGACCTCGCGGCGCATGCCGTTCAGCTCAAACTGGACGTTGATGGTGCCGTCGCTGTTGTGGTCGCCCAGACCCAGATACTTGATGACCAGCGTCTTGCCGTCCTCGATGTTGATCTTGTTGGTCTCGCCCAGCGCCATGCCGTTGAAGAACACATGGCTGCCCATACGGGTAATGTAGCCGTACTCCTTCCGGTGACGGCAGAAGTCCTCGTATACCTTGGGATACATGGCGTAGGAGATGAGATCCTTCTTCTCTGGGTTCTCGTGGAACTGCTCCACCTCGTGGCGCAGCTTGTCGAAGTCCACGGGGGGCAGCAGCTTGCCGGGACGGCAGGTGATGGACTCCTCACCCTTGAGCACCACTTTTTGCAGCTCCTTCGGGAAGCCCCACGCGGGCTGGCCCATCATGCCCTTGAAGTAGGACACCACGGAATCGGGGAAGGCCAGCGCCTCGCCCCGCTGGACGATGTTCTCCGGCGTCAGGTCGTTCTGCACCATGAAGATGGCCAGATCGCCCACCACCTTGGAGGAGGGCGTCACCTTTACGGGGTCGCCCAGCATGTCATTGACGGTCTTGTACATCTCCTTGACCTCCTCGAACCGGTCGCCGAGGCCCAGAGACTCCACCTGGGGACGGAGGTTGGTGTACTGACCGCCGGGGATCTCATAGCGGTAGATATCGGTGGTGGAGGATTTCAGGCCGTGGTCGAAGCTCTCGTACCGCAGGCGCACGTCGGCCCAGTAGTTGCTCAGCTCCTGCACGCGGCGCAGGTCAAGGCCGGTATCCCGCTCTGTACCGTGGAGGGCGGCCACAACAGCATCCAGAGACGGCTGGCTGGTAAGGCCCGCCATCGGTGCGCAGGCCACGTCCACCACGTCCACGCCGGCCTCGGCGGCCATCAGCAGAGCGGCCACCTGATTGCCGGTGGTGTCGTGGGTGTGCAGGTGGATGGGCAGGCCCACCTCCTGCTTCAGGGTGGACACCAGCTTCTTGGCGGCGTAGGGCTTCAGCAGGCCGGACATGTCCTTGATGGCCAGCATGTGGGCGCCCCGCTTCTCCAGCTCCTTGGCAAGATCCACGTAGTATTTCAGGGTGTACTTGTCCCTGGTCTCGTCCAGAATGTCGCCGGTGTAGCACATGGTGGCCTCCAGCAGCTTGTTCTGGCGGAGGACTTCCTCCATGGCCACCTCCATGCCCGGCACCCAGTTCAGGGAGTCGAACACGCGGAACACGTCGATGCCCCGCTGGGCGGCCTCCTCCACGAAGGCGCGGACAAGGTTATCGGGATAGTTGGCGTAGCCCACCAGATTGGAGCCCCGCAGCAACATCTGGAAGGGAATGTTGGGGATCTTTTCCCGCAGCAGCCGCAGACGCTCCCAGGGGGACTCATGCAGGAAGCGGTAGGCCACATCGAACGTGGCACCGCCCCACATCTCCAGCGAGAAGCAGTCGCGGAGGATATCGGCCATGCCGTCGGCGCCCTTCACCATGTCGCGGGTACGCATACGGGTGGACAGCAGGCTCTGGTGGGCGTCGCGCATGGTGGTGTCGGTCAGCAGCAGCTTCTTCTGATCCAGCACCCACTGCTTGACGGCCTCGGGGCCCTTCTCATCCAGCAGCTGCTTCAGGCCGGGGCCAAGAGGCTCCCTGGCTTCAGGGAAGCGGGGGATATCGTACTGGTGGCGCTCGGCGTTGGGGTTGGCCACCTGAATTTCGGAGATATACCGCAGCACACGGGTAGCGCGGTCACGAGAATCCATGATCTCGAACAGCTCCGGCGTCTCGTCGATGAACTTGGTGTGGCATTGGCCGCTGACGAAGGTGGGGTGGGCCAGCACATTGGTGACAAAGGGGATGTTGGTCTTGACGCCGCGGACGCGCACCTCGTTGATGGCACGGGCTGCCTTGCGGCAGACGGCGGGGAAGCTGCGATCCCAGCTGGTGACCTTCACCAGCAGAGAGTCGTAATAGGGGGAGATGACGGTGCCCACGCCCACATTGCCGCCGTCCAAACGGACGCCGAAGCCGCCCGGGGAGTGGTAAGCGGTGATCTTGCCGTTATCGGGGGCGAAGTTGTTGGAGGGATCCTCGGTGGTGACGCGGCACTGGATGGCGTAGCCGTCGAAATGCACGTCCTCCTGACAGGTCAGGCCGATCTCCGGGCAGCTGAGGGGATAGCCCGCCGCCACCAGCAGCTGGGCGCGGACGATATCCACGCCGGTGATCATTTCGGTGACGGTGTGCTCCACCTGAATACGGGGGTTCATCTCGATGAAGTAGTGATGGCCGGCCTTGTCCACCAGAAACTCCACCGTACCGGCGCTGACGTAGTTGACGGACTTGGCGATCTTCACCGCGTCCTGACGCAGAGCCTCCACCGTCTCCTTGGGGACAGACCACGCGGGCGCGTACTCCACCACCTTCTGATACCGGCGCTGGAGGGAGCAGTCACGCTCGCCCAGATGGTACACGTTGCCGTACTTATCGGCCAAGATCTGCACCTCGATGTGCTTGGGCTCCACAAGGAACTTCTCAATAAAGATATCGCCGCAGCCGAAGGACTTCTCCGCTTCGCTGTGCACCAGCTCATAGGCGGTCTTGACCTCCTCGGGTTTGTCGCAGCGGCGCATGCCGCGACCGCCGCCGCCGGCTGCCGCCTTCAGAATGATGGGGAAGCCGAAGCTGACGGCCTTCTCCAGCGCGTCGTCGGCGTCCTTCAGGGGCTCGGTACAGCCGGGGATGATGGGCACGCCGCACTGGACGGCAATCTCCTTGGCGCTGAGCTTGTCGCCCATCTTGGCCAGCACGTCGGAGGAAGGACCCACGAACAGGATGCCGTTATCCTCACATGCGCGGGCAAAGTCGGCGTTCTCGGACAGGAAGCCGTAGCCGGGGTGGATGGCGGTGACGCCTCGGCGCTTGGCAAGGCCGATGATGCCGGGAATGTCCAGATACGCGCCCAACGGGGACTTTTTCTCGCCCACCAGATAGGCTTCGTCCGCCTTGGTGCGGAACAGGGAATAGGTATCTTCGTTGGAATAGATGGCCACGGTGTGAAGGCCCAGGTCGTAGCAGGCGCGGAAAATGCGCACCGCGATCTCACCGCGGTTGGCTACCAGCACCTTCTTCAATTGTGTGATCTGTTGCATACGGTTCTCCTTTCTCTGCTTATGAAATCTAAATTAGAAAACATTATACACTTTTTTCTCCGCCGCGCCAGATGCAAAATAGCCAAAATATCATTCAGCATTGATTGTAAAAGTGGCCGTTTCCATAAGCAGAAGTTTTAACAAAGTCCAGCGTGTGAAAATCGCGTGAAGATCGGAGTGTGTTTTGACAAGAAACGTCTGTGCGCCAGTGGTGTTTACGGGGGACGGAAAAACCGCCGCTGCGCCGCCTGTGGCGGATAAAGCGCGGCGGTTTTAAGGAAGTGTCATCTGACTGGCAGGCACAAATGTGACGGCCAGTCAGATGACACAACGAGGGCCGCACAGCCGAGGTGGCGACGAATATCAAAGAGCCGCCCCATCGAGGGGCAGCTCTTTGAGAGGCTCGATTCTCGCTGACGCAACAGTCCACCGGACTGTTGCTCCCAGCTTCAACGCCCTGACGGGCGTGTGAAGCTGGAGCTCGTTTCGAGCCACTCTATCTTATTCGCTCCAAAAAACAAGACCACCCTATGGGTGGTCTTATTTTTTGGAGCGGGCGACGAGGCTCGAACTCGCTACCTCGACCTTGGCAAGGTCGCGCTCTACCAGATGAGCTACGCCCGCAAAATGGTGCCTCAGGCCGGGGTCGAACCGGCGACACGCGGATTTTCAGTCCGCTGCTCTACCAACTGAGCTACCGAGGCAAATGGCGACCAAGAAGGGGCTCGAACCCTCGACCTCCAGCGTGACAGGCTGGCGTTCTAACCAACTGAACTACTTGGCCATGACAGTGGTGGGAACAACTGGACTCGAACCAGTGACCCCCTGCTTGTAAGGCAGGTGCTCTAACCAGCTGAGCTATGCTCCCGTCCTTGCCGCTTCGTGAACGGCGAGTGTTATTATACTAAATGAAACCCCAACTGTCAACAAGAAAATCAAAAATTTTCTAATTTTTTTTCGCAGGTCTTACAGGCTGTCGATCAGCGCCTTCAGCTCGTCGCCGGAGAAGTCGTACACCGCGTCGCAGAACTGGCAGGTCATGCTGCAATGGCCCTGCTCGTCCAGAATCTGCCGCAGCTCGTCCTTGCCCAGCGAGATCAGGGCGCGTTCCACCCGCTGCCGGCTGCAATAGCAGCGGTACTCCACGGGGGAGGTCTCCAGAATCTTCGGGTCGAAGTCCGACATGACTTCACGCAGCAGGTGCTCTGGGTCGTCGTCCTTATCCAGAATGGCGGAGACGTTGCCGGCGGCCATGATGCCGCCCTCCACCTTGACGATGGTATCCTCGGTGGCGCCGGGCATCAGCTGAATGAGATAGCCGCCGGCGGCCTTGACGCTCTGGTCGCGATCCACCAGCACGCCCAGTCCGCAGGCGGTGGGAATCTGCTCGGACTCCACGAAATAGGCGGCCACGTCCTCGGCGATCTCGCCGCCCAGCAGGTCAATGGTGCCCACATAGGGCTCCTTCATGTGGAGATCCTTGATGACGGTAAGGGTGCCCTCGTGACCCACTGCACCGCCTACGTCCAGCTTGCCGTCGGGCCGCAGGGGAATGTCCACCTGTGGATTGGTGACATAGCCCCGGACGTTGCCCTGATTGTCGGACACGGCCAGCACGGTGCCTAAGGGGCCGCCGCCCTTGATCTGGAGGGTCAGGCTGGCGCCGCCGTCCTTCAGGGCATTGCCCATCAGGCTGGCGGCGGACAGGGTGCGGCCCAGCGCGGCGGTGCCTACCGGCAGCAGCTTGTGGATCTGCCGGGCACGCTCCGTCAGGTCACGGCTGCAAATGGCGGCGGCCTGTACCAGACCGTCGGATGAAATGGCTCTTACGATTCGATCCATAGTGAATCACTCCTTATGCGGTTATTTGCGGATGGCGGTGAAGTAGATGCGCTGCTCGCCCTCGCGGGGACTGCGGCGCACCATGTCACCACAGGTGCGGATATCGGTGAAACCGGCGGCCTTCAGCCACCCGGTCAGTTCCTCCACGGTATAGGCACGCTGGCGGTGGATCTCCAGCCCACGATCCCACGCGCCGTCGCCCTGCTGGCGGAACAGATCTACGTAGTAGGTGCACAGACCGCGGCGGTACTCGGTGCGCCAGACGCAGTAGGTGTCCTCCGTCTCGTCCAGAAACACCTGACCGTCCAGCGCTGCCAGCTTTTCCACGGTGTTGATATCAAACACCAGCAGACCGCCGGGCGCGATGAACAGGTGCAGCCGCTGGAAGGTGCGCTGCACGTCGGCGGGGCGGGTCAGATAATTGAGACTGTCCAGACAGCAGATGGCGGCGTCCACCGTGCCATACAGATCCAGCTTGGGCATGGACTGGTGCAGAAAGATGGGGGCCACGCCCTCCACTGTGCCGGATTTTCCCATGGCGGCGGCCAGCATATCCTCGCTGCCGTCCACGGCGATGAGCTCATAGCCCCGGCCGGTCAGCAGCCACGTCATGGCACCGGTGCCGCAGGCCAAGTCCAGCACGGTGTGAACGGGAATGCGGCTGCGGCGGAACAGCTTCTCGATGAAGTCCGCCCGCTTCTCGTACTGCACGTCCACGGTCAGGTCATCATAGCTGGCGGCCAGCGCGTCATAGGCGCTCATTCCGCCTGCTCCTTTTTCCCGGCTTCCTTTTCCTCCTGCTCACGCATCTTCTCCAGCACGCTCTCATAGCCGCCCGCGCCGTAGATCAGGCTGCGGTTCACCCGGCTGATGGTGGCGCTGGACGCACCGGTGCGCTCCAGAATATCGTTGTAGATGAGACCGTTGTTCAGCAGCGTGGCCACCTCGTAGCGCTGCTCCATGGAGCGCAGCTCCGGAATGGTGCACAGATCCTGAAAGAAGTTATAGCACTCCTCCTCGGTTTCCAGCGTCAGGATCGCCTTGTACAGACGGTCGCTCTTTTCCTTTTTGGCGATCTTGCATTTTGTGGTATGCACGGCCATGATGATTCCTCCCTTATTCCTACGTCCCTATATGTGTGGGTTTCCTACCACTTTCATATTTTAGCGCTTTCGCGCGTGAAAGTAAAGGGGGAAAGTGAAAATTTTCTGTGAAGAACGAAAAACGGGAACCTTTCGGTAAAATTATCCGTCCTATTCAATAGGAAAGACCATCACAAGGAGGGAACAGGATGAAGAAAGTACGAAGAATACTGTGCGGCGCGCTGGCAGCGCTGCTGCTGGCGGGCTGCGGCAGCGGCACGGCAGGGGAGTACGCCATCGTGGAGACCAGCTATCCCGCCCGGACGCAGAAAACGGAGGAACGGGTGGACACCGAGGAGCTGGTTCGCTTCAGCAGCGAGACGGCGGAGGTGATCCTTCCGGCGGGGGAGAACGCTGTGTACGCGCCGGTGAGCCTGTATCTGTCGTTGGGGATGCTGACGGAGCTGACGGAGGGCCGGACAAAGGAACAGGTGACGGAGCTGCTGGGCGTGTCCGACAGCGAAACGCTGCGGCAGTGGACGCAGAGCCTGTGGCGGCAGCTTTACTGCGACGAGAAGGACAGCGCCCTGTGGCTGGGAAACGCGGCGTTCCTCAATGAAACCATGTCGTTCCATAAGGAGCCACTGGAGGTGCTGGCGGAGGATTATTACGCGTCCAGCTATGGTTTGCCTATGGGGACAAGCGGGGCAGACAAGACCATTGCCGCGTGGCTGGATCGGCAGACCAATGATCTGCTGACTGACGATACCGGAGCCATCAGGACGGAGAAAAGAGACCTGCTGCGGCTGTACAATACTATATATTATAAGGCGGCGTGGCAGGCTGAGTTCTTCGGGGGTGCGACGGCGGAGGATATCTTCACCGCCGCCGACGGCACGGAGCAGAGAGCGGACTTCATGCACATCGCCATCGAGGGAAGCCCTGTGGCGCGGGGAGAGGGCTATCGGTGTGCGTCGCTGTATCTAAAGGACGGCGGGGAGATGACCTTCTACCTGCCGGACGAGGGCGTGACGGTGGAGGAGCTTTGGCAACAGGAGAACTTTTTGGGCGAGGAGTTGGCTGTGCCCACGCACGTGGTGCGGGTCAACTGGTCGGTGCCCAAATTCGACCTCCACGATTCGCTGAAACTGAACGACGCATTGCAGGCGCTGGGGGTCACGGACGCCTTTGATGAAAATAAGGCGGATTTCGCGCCGCTGACGGAGCAGCCGGCATATGTGAAGAGCGTGAATCAGGCGGCGCGGGTGAAGATCGACGAGGAGGGCGTAGAAGCCGCCGCTTATACCGAGGTGGACACGAACGCCGGAGATGCGCCGCCGCAGGAGATGCCCGAGGAGGAGATGAACCTGAACCGGCCGTTCCTGTTCGTTATCTGGAAGGACGGCGCGCCGCTGTTTGTGGGCGCGGTACAGACCATGGAGGGAATGTAACATGAAACGAATGAGAGCGATACTGTGCGGCGTGCTGGCGGCGCTGATGCTGGCAGGCTGCGGCGGAGTGGAGAGAGTGGCTTGCCAGTCGGAGCGGCCGTCACCGGACATGAATCTGACGCAATACACCGTGGTGGAAGCGGCGTATCCGGTGTTCCCCAAGGAGCCGGTGTATGGAGATTACATCGACGACAACGGCGAGGGGGACTGGGACGCCTATTTCGCGGCGCAGGAAGCCTATCGGGAGGAGCTGCGGCAGATGGGCAAGGGCGAGAACGTGGATGACGGCGCGGTGCTGGACTTTGCCGGAAGGACGGCGGCGGAAATTTTCGCCGGACAGGAGAACACCGTCTATTCTCCCATCAGCCTGTATGCGGCGCTGGGGATGCTGACGGAGATAACGGACGACGAGACGCGACAGCAGGTGCTGAACCTGCTGGGCGCCGCCGACACGGAAACACTGCGGCAGCAGATCAACCGCCTGTGGATGAGCGTCTATCAGGACGGCGACGCGGTGTGCCGGTTGGCCAATGCCGCGTTCCTGCGGGAAAACGCCGATGTGAAGCAGACGGCGGCGGACACGCTGGCGGAGTGGTATTTCGCGTCTTCCTATCGGGTGCCCATGGGGACGGAGGAGGCCGACGCGGCCATCGCCAGCTGGCTGAACCAGCAGACCGGCGGATTGCTGTCCGAGGAGACGGGAAACATCCGCACGGAGGAGGAGAACCTGCTGCGGCTGTACAACACCATATATTATAAGGCCGGTTGGCGGAGGGCCTTTGAGAGCAGTCAGACGGAAACGGATACCTTTACCGCCGCCAACGGCAGCAAGCAGCAGGTGGACTTCCTACACCAGACGGGCGAGGGAACCTACCGGAAGGGCGAGGGCTACACCGCCGCGCCCAAGACGCTGGAATGCGGACGGATGGTGTTCGTACTGCCGGACGAGGGTGTGACGCCGGAGAGTCTGCTGCAGAGAGAGGGCTTTCTGGCGGAGCTGACGGAATGCGATGACGGCGCTCGGATGGTGTGGTCGGTGCCGAAGTTCGATGTGAAGTCCTCTGTTGAATTGAAGGATGTTTTGAGGGCGCTGGGCGTGGCCGATGCTTTTGATGCGGATAAGGCGGACTTTGCGCCGCTGACCGACGGCGATGCGGTGGTGAGCAGCGTCATGCAGGCCGCCCGGGTCAAGATCGACGAGGAGGGCGTGGAGGCCGCCGCCTATACGGAGATCAGCGTCAATGACAGTGCGCCCATGGAGCCGCCGTCCGTGGTGGAGATGAATTTGAACCGGCCGTTCCTGTTTGCAATTTTTGATGGCAATGATGTGCCGCTGTTTATCGGCACGGTGTACAGCGTGGAGGGGTAAACAGCGCGGACAGGCAAAATGCTGAAATTTCCTTGAAATTTTTAGAAAAATAAGAGAAAATCCTCTTGACAACAGGAGGATTTTCCTATATTATAGGCAAGTACGCGTGTGATGGGTGCTGCACACCCGGAAGCGTTTACAACTGCGATGAACCGAAAGATTGCGGCGCGAGCCGGTAACTTTCGGGGAGTATGTCCGATAATCGGGCGGCTGAGGAAGTTCTGTACGTCAGCGTAGATCGCTGCGCCAGAAGCACACCGGCCGGATTGCGCCGGTGTTTCTTATGAGCCGGAATGATACGCACGGAACGGCGTATAAGAAATTTCTCACCGTACGGCATTGGTCAAAGCAACAAAAACCGTACAAATTATGGAGGAACGAACCAAATGGCAAAAGAAATGATCCGCATTCGTCTGAAGGCCTATGACCATCAGGTCATCGACCAGTCCGCAGAGAAGATCGTCGAGACCGCAAAGCGCACCGGCGCTTCCGTGTCCGGCCCCATCCCTCTGCCCACCAAGAAGGAGATCGTCACGATCCTGCGCGCCACTCACAAGTATAAGGATTCCCGTGAGCAGTTCGAGCGCCGGACCCACAAGAGACTGATCGACATCACCAACTCCACCCCCAAGACCGTTGAGGCCCTGATGGCCCTGGATCTGCCCGCCGGTGTGGAGATCGAGATCAAGCTGTAAGGTACATTATATTAAGTACCACGCGATCTCAAACAAGCAAACCCCTTTTATCATGCTTGCAACCCAATGTCCGCTGACTTGCGTTAAGGCGGACGGGTTACGTCGGCAGAGCAAGCGGTCTCTACCCAATGGAGATTGAACTATGTCGACCAATAACCTTACTAGGAGGATCATACATGAAAGCGATCATCGGCAAGAAAGTCGGCATGTCTCAGATCTTCGACGAAAACGGCAAGGTGATCCCCGTCACCGTTATCGAGGCGGGTCCCTGCGTTGTCGTGCAGAAGAAGACGGCCGAAAAGGAAGGCTACGCCGCTGTGCAGCTGGGCTACGAGGATATTCCCGAGCGCAAGCTGACCAAGCCCGAGATGGGCCACCTGAACAAGGCGGGCGTGGCTCCCAAGAAGTACCTGCGCGAGTTTGATCTTGAGAATGCCGCCGAGCTGAACGTGGGCGACATCATCAAGGCTGACACCTTCAAAGAGGGCGACTTCGTGGACGTGACCGGCACCAGCAAGGGCCACGGCTATCAGGGCGTCATCAAGCGCTGGGGCGCTCAGCGCACTCCCATGAGCCACGGCGGCGGCCCCGTCCACCGTCATGCCGGTTCCATGGGCTCCACCACCGATCCCAGCCGTATCTTCAAGGGCAAGATCGGCGCCGGCCAGATGGGCGGCGACCAGATCACCATCCAGAACCTGGACATCGTCAAGGTGGATCCCGAGCTGAACCTTATCGCTGTCCGCGGCGCCGTTCCCGGCTGCAAGGGCGGTCTGGTGCTGATCAAGAGCACTGTCAAGACCCACCGCATCAAGAACGTTGAGTCCGGCATCAGCAACAACCCGCAGAAGGCTTCCGGCCGTAATCCCCAGAAGGCTTCCGCGCGTACTAAGTAAGGAAAGGAGTGCTTAAGGTAAATGTCTACTATTAAAGTGTTGAACATGGCCGGCGCTGAAGTCGGTACTGTTGAACTGAACGACGCCATCTTCGGCATCGAGCCCAATCAGGCCGTCGTTCACGAAGTGGTGAAGAACCACCTGGCAAACTGCCGTCAAGGCACCCAGAGCGCTCTGACCCGCGGCGAGGTTTCCGGCGGCGGCAAGAAGCCCTGGCGTCAGAAGGGTACCGGCCACGCCCGTCAGGGCAGCACCCGTGCTCCCCAGTGGACCCACGGCGGTATCGTGTTTGCTCCCAAGCCCCGCAGCTACTCTTACGTTCTGAACAAGAAGGTCAAGAGACTGGCTCTGAAGTCCGCCCTGTCCGCCAAGGCTGCCGCCGGCGAGATCATCGTCGTCGACTCCATCAAGATGGACAGCATCAAGACCAAGGACTTCCGCGCGTTCCTGACCGCCGTCAAGGCTGACGGCAAGTCTCTGGTGGTCACCCCCGCCAAGGACGAAGTTATCGTCAAGAGCGCCCGCAACATCCCCGGCGTCGAGACCAGCATGGCAAACCTGATCAATGTCTATGACATTCTGAAGGCCAAGTACCTGGTGCTGGATCAGAACGCCCTCGCAGTAATCGAGGAGGTGTTCGCATAATGGCTAACGTATACGACATCATCATCCGTCCCATCATCACCGAGCGTTCCATGGAAGCCGTTGCTGACAAGAAGTACGTCTTTGAAGTGGCTCCCACCGCCGGTAAGATCGAGATCAAGAACGCCGTCGAGGAGATCTTCGGCGTAAAGGTCGCTAAGGTCAACACCATCAACTACGATGGCAAGGCCAAGCGTCTGGGCGCTGGCCGTCCCGGCCATCGCAAGAGCTGGAAAAAGGCTTATGTCCAGCTGACCTCTGATTCCAAGACCATCGAAATGTTCGAGGGTATGGTGTAAGAAAGGAAGGAGTGTTAGAAAATGTCCATTAAAACTTTTAAGCCGACCACCCCTTCCCGCAGACACATGACTGTTTCCGGCTTCGACGGCATCGATAAGCACGCCAAGCCCGAAGCAAGCCTGACTGAGGTCCTGAAGAAGAACGCTGGTCGCAACAGCTATGGCCGCATCACCGTCCGTCATCGCGGCGGCGGCGAAAAGCGCAAGTACCGCATCATCGACTTCAAGCGCGACAAGGTGGATATGGAAGCTACCGTCCTGCGCCTGGAGTACGATCCCAACCGCAGCGCCAACATCGCCCTGGTTCAGTACGAGGACGGCGAGAAGCGCTACATCATCGCTCCTGTCGGCCTGACCGCCGGTGACAAGGTTCTGTCCTCTGCCGCCGCCGATATCAAGCCCGGCAACTGCCTGCCCATCGCCAACATCCCCGTGGGTACTGTCATCCACAACATCGAGATGCACCCCGGCAAGGGCGCTCAGCTGGTTCGCTCCGCTGGCGCTTATGCCCAGCTGATGGCCAAGGAAGGCGATGACGCCCAGATCCGTATGCCCTCCGGCGAGGTGCGTATCATCCGCACCAACTGCAAGGCCTGCATCGGTCAGGTGGGCAACTTGGAGCACGAGAACATCCAGATCGGTAAGGCCGGTCGTAAGCGCCACATGGGTTGGCGTCCCACCGTTCGCGGCTCCGTCATGAACCCCTGCGACCACCCCCACGGCGGTGGTGAGGGCAAGTCCCCCGTCGGCCGTCCCGGCCCTGTTACCCCCTGGGGCAAGCCCGCTCTGGGTTACAAGACCCGCAAGAAGAAGAATCCGACCGACAAGTTCATTGTCAAGCGTCGTAACGTGAAGTAAAGGAGGCAAGAGAATATGAGCAGATCTATCAAAAAAGGCCCGTATGTTGCCCCTGAGCTTCTGAAGCGGGTGAATGAAATGAACAAGACCGGCGAGAAGACCGTGCTGAAGACCTGGAGCCGCAGCTCCACCATCTTCCCCGCCTTCGTCGGCCACACTATCGCTGTCCACGACGGTCGCCGTCATGTGCCTGTCTATGTCCAGGAGGACATGGTGGGTCACAAGCTGGGTGAGTTCGCTCCCACCCGCACCTTCCGTGGCCACGCCAAGAAAGCTTAAAGGAGGATGCAGAGACAATGGAAGCTAAAGCATATCTGAGATACGTCCGCATCTCTCCCCGCAAGGTTCAGATCGTCTGCGACCTGATCCGCGGCAAGGATGTCAAGACCGCTATGGCCATCCTGATGCAGACCCCCAAGGCCGCGTCCGAGCCCCTGATGAAGCTCCTCAAGAGCGCTTGCGCCAACGCGGAGAACAACTTCAGCATGGACGCTGACAAGCTGGTGGTCAGCCAGGTGTTTGCCACCCCCGGCCCCATTCTGAAGCGCATGATGCCCCGCGCTCAGGGCCGTGCCTATCGCATCAACAAGAGAACTTCTCACGTGACGCTGGCCGTCGCTGAGAAAGACTAAAAGGGAGGAGACAGTTTATGGGACAGAAAGTTAATCCCCACGGCATGCGCGTGGGCGTCATCAAAGACTGGGATTCCCGTTGGTATGCCAGCAATGAGAAGGTTGGCGATCTGCTGGTTGAGGACCACAAGATCCGCGTCTACCTGAAGAAGCTCCTCTATGCCGCCGGCGTCTCCAAGATCGAGATCGAGCGCAGCAACGAGGTCGTCACCATCTATCTGCACGTGGCCCGTCCCGGTATCGTCATCGGCAAGGGCGGCGAGCAGGTCGAGGAGTATCGCAAGAACGTTGAGAAGCTGATCGGCGGCAAGACCGTGAAGCTGAACATCGTGGAAGTCCGCAGCCCCGACATGGACGCTCAGCTGGTCGCTGAGAACATCGCTGCTCAGCTGGAGAAGCGTATCTCTCACCGCCGCGCCATGAAGAACGCCATGGGCCGCGCTATGCGCGCCGGCGCCAAGGGCATCAAGTGCAACTGCTCCGGTCGTCTGGGTGGTCGTGAGATCGCCGGCTCCGAGCACTATCACGAGGGCACCATCCCCCTGCAGACCCTGCGCGCCGACATCGACTACGGCTTTGCTGAGGCTGCTACCACCTTCGGCCGTATCGGCGTGAAGGTGTGGATCTACAAGGGCGAGATCCTGACCCAGACCCTGCGCACCACTCCGCGCACCCTGGATACTTCCAAGCCCTATCAGGAGCGTCGTGAGCGTCGCGGCAACCGTCGTGACGGCGACCGCCGCGGTGGTTTCCGCCGCGATGGCCAGAACGGCGGCTTCAATCGCGATCGTCAGAACGGCGGCTTCAACCGCGGTCCCCGTCCCGAGGGCGGCTTCCGCAAGCCCGCTGAGAAAAAGGAAGGAGGCGCACAGTAATGCTTCTGCCTAAGAGAGTTAAGTACCGCAGAGTACACCGTGGCCGCCTGACCGGTAAGGCCATGAGAGGCAACACCGTTTCCTACGGTGAGTTCGGCCTCGTCGCGCTGGAACCCGCATGGATCACCAGCAACCAGATCGAAGCAGCCCGTATCGCCATGACCCGTTATACCAAGCGTGGCGGTCAGGTCTGGATCAAGATCTTCCCCGATAAGCCCATCACTGAGAAGCCTGCTGAGACCCGTATGGGTTCCGGTAAGGGCTCCCCTGAGTATTGGGTAGCAGTTGTTAAGCCCGGCCGTGTCATGTTTGAGATCGCCGGTGTTTCCGAAGACGTCGCCCGCGAGGCCCTGCGTCTGGCCAGCCACAAGCTGCCCATCAAGACCAAGGTCATCAAGCGCGAGGTCGTCGAGTCCCAGGAAGTAGGTGAATGAGATGAAGGCAACTGAAGCACGTGCAATGACCGTGGAGCAGCTGAATGAAAAGCTGGCTTCCCTGAAGAAGGATCTGTTCTTCCTGCGTATGCAGCATGCGACCAATCAGCTTGACAACCCTCTCAAACTCGCCGAGACCAAGCGTGATATTGCCCGCGTCAAGACCGTTATCCGTGAAAAGGAGGAGAAGTAAAATGGAAGAAAAGAGAACATCCTCCCGCAAGGTTCGTGTAGGTAAGGTCGTGTCCGACAAGATGGATAAGACCGTGGTCGTCGCCATTTCTGACCGTGTGGCCCACCCTCTGTACAAGAAGATCGTTGGCCGTACCTATAAGCTGAAGGCCCACGACGAGAACAATACCTGCGGCGTAGGCGATACCGTGAAGGTGATGGAGACCCGCCCCCTGTCCAAGGACAAGCGTTGGCGCGTGGTCGAGATCGTCGAGAAGGCCAAGTAAGGGAGGTAGCCGAGAATGATTCAGCAAGAGTCTTATCTGAGAGTTGCCGATAATACCGGCGCCAAAGAAATCAAGTGCATCCGCGTTCTGGGCGGCTCCAAGCGTAAGTACGGCAACATCGGTGATGTGATCGTTGCCTCCGTGCGCAAGAGCACTCCCGGCGGCCAGGTGAAGAAGGGCGAGGTCGTCCGCGCCGTTATCGTGCGCAGCGCCAAGGGCGTCCGTCGTGCCGACGGTACCTATGTCCGCTTTGACGACAACGCCGCCGTCCTCATCAAGGACGACAAGAACCCCAGAGGTACCCGTATCTTTGGGCCCGTTGCCCGTGAGCTCCGCGACAAGGATTACATGAAGATCCTGTCCCTGGCTCCCGAAGTTATTTAAGGAGGGGCCTGAGAATGAATAGTTTGAAGATCAAGAAGAACGACACTGTCGTTATCCTGTCCGGCAAGGACAAGGGCAAGAAGGGAAAGGTTCTGGGCACCGTCCCCAGCGAGCGTAAGGTCGTTGTGGAAGGCTGCAACATGGTCACCTGCCACATCAAGCCCCGCCGTCAGGGCGAAGAGGGCGGCATCATGAAGCGTGAAGCCGCGATCTACGCCAGCAAGGTTCAGGTCGTCTGCCCCAAGTGCAGCAAGGGTACCCGCGTTGCCATGGAGATCAAGGGCGACAAGAAGGTCCGCGTGTGCAAGCACTGCGGCGCCGAGCTTTAAGAAAGGAGAGTAGAAAATGGCACGTCTGAAAGTTAAATACACTGAAGAAGTGGCTCCCGCTCTCTTCAAGAAGTTCGGTTACAAGTCCACCATGCAGATCCCCAAGATCGACAAGGTCGTCGTGAACGTGGGCTGCGGTGAGGCTCGTGAGAACGCCAAGATCCTGGAGGCCGTCTGCAACGACCTGTCCACCATCACCGGCCAGAAGGCCATCATCACCATCGCCAAGAAGTCCGTCGCGAACTTCAAGCTGCGTGAGGGTATGCCCGTGGGCGCCAAGGTCACGCTGCGCGGCGACAAGATGTGGGAGTTCCTGGATCGTCTGTTCAATGTGGCTCTGCCTCGTGTCCGTGACTTCCGCGGCATCAGCGCCAACGCCTTCGATGGCCGCGGCAACTATGCCCTGGGTATCAAGGAGCAGCTGATCTTCCCCGAGATCGAGTACGATAAGATCGACAAGATCCGCGGTATGGATATCGTCATCTGCACCACCGCCCAGACCGATGAAGAAGCCCGTGAGCTGCTGACGCTGGTCGGCGCTCCCTTTGAACGCTGATTAGGAGGAAACGAAACATGGCAAAGCTGTCTATGAAGCTGAAGCAGAAGGCTCCGGCGAAGTTCTCCACCCGTAAGTACAACCGCTGCAAGATCTGCGGCCGCCCCCACGCCTATCTGCGTGACTACGGCGTGTGCCGTATCTGCTTCCGGACTCTGGCTTATAAGGGCGAGATCCCCGGCGTTCGCAAGGCTTCCTGGTAAATCTTTTGTCCTCATACTGCGTTGGCTCGGCTCGACGTACACAAAGTACGCCGTCGCCTCGCCGCCTTGTCTGAGAACAAAATCACACACAATATCAAAGAGGGAATACCTCTTGATATAAAAGGATGGCGAAAGGTCACTGGTAATTAAACGGAGGGCTTGCCCGATGGATCAAATTATCAGTGATACCTCGCTGCCTAAACAGGCAAACGCCTGTAACTCTAAATTAGGAGGAAATTCGTAATGCACATCACTGATCCTGTTGCTGATATGCTGACCCGTATCCGCAACGCAAACAACGCAAAGCATGAGACCGTTGACGTCCCCGCCTCCAACATGAAGAAGAGCATCGCTCAGATCCTGCTGGACGAGGGCTACATCAAGGCCTTCCAGATCGTGGAGGACGGTACCCAGGGCATCATCCGCATCACCCTGAAGTACAACGCCGGCAAGGAGAAGGTCATCTCCGGTCTGCGCCGCGTCTCCAAGCCCGGTCTGCGCGTGTACGTGGGCGCCGATGAGCTGCCCCAGGTGCTGCGCGGTCTCGGTATCGCAATCGTGTCCACGTCCAAGGGCGTCATGACCGACAAGGCTGCTCGCGCGGCTCACGTCGGCGGCGAAGTCCTGGCATTCATTTGGTAAGGAGGGTATTGAACAATGTCGAGAATTGGTAGAATGCCCATTACCGTCCCCGCCGGTGTGGAAGTCACCGTGGCGGAGAACAACGTTGTCACCGTCAAGGGCCCCAAGGGCACTCTGACCCAGACCCTGCGCCCTGAGATGATCATCGAGCAGGAAGGCAACGTCATCCATGTTAAGCGCCCCTCTGACGACAAGATGCATGTGGCAATGCACGGCATGACCCGCGCTCTGCTGCACAACATGGTCGTCGGCGTCAGCGAAGGTTTCAAGAAGACGCTGGAGATCAACGGCGTCGGCTATCGTGCCGCCAAGGAAGGCAACGAGCTGGTCATGAACCTGGGCTACTCTCACCCCGTGAAGGTGGCCGAGATCGAGGGTATCACCATTGATGTCCCCTCCCAGAACCAGATCGTGATCTCCGGCCCCGATAAGCAGAAGGTGGGCCAGTTCGCCGCCAACGTGCGCGAGAAGCGTCCCCCCGAGCCTTACAAGGGCAAGGGCATCAAGTATGCTGATGAAACCATCCGCCGCAAGGTGGGTAAGACTGGCGCTAAGAAGTAAGGAGGTGTGCCGTAAATGATTAAGAGACCCAATACAAACGCCCAGCGTTTGAAGCGTCATAAGAGAGTCCGCTCCAAGGTGTTCGGCACTACCGAGCGTCCCCGTCTGAACGTGTTCCGCAGCGAGAAGAATATCTACGCTCAGGTCATCGACGACGTCGCCGGCAATACGCTGGTGGCTGCCTCCTCTCTGGATAAGGAGATCGAGGGCAACGGCGGCAACAAGACTGCTGCCCGTGCCGTTGGCAAGCTGGTGGCCGAGCGCTGCAAGGCCAAGGGCATCGACAAGGTCGTGTTCGACCGCGGCGGTTACCTGTATCACGGTCGTGTGGCCGAGCTGGCTGAAGGCGCCCGCGAGGGCGGCCTGGAATTCTAAGGAAGGAGGACTTATCAATGGCTAGATTTGAAAGAGAGCAGAGCGAGTACATTGAAAAAGTAGTCGCTACCAACCGCGTATCCAAGACCGTTAAGGGCGGTCGTGTCATGAAGTTCTCCGCCCTGATGGTTGTCGGCGATGGCAAGGGCAAGGTCGGCTACGGTCTGGGCAAGGCCGCCGAGGTTCCCGAAGCGATCCGCAAGGGCATCGAGGACGCCAAGAAGAACATGATCACCGTGTCCCTGTCCGGCAGCACCATTCCCCACGAGATCACCGGCGAGGCCGGCGCAGGCCGCGTGCTGATGAAGCCCGCTGCTCCCGGTACCGGCGTGATCGCCGGCGGCCCCGTGCGTATCATCATGGAAGCTGCCGGTATCAAGGATATCCGTACCAAGTGCCTGCGTTCCAATACCGCTGTGAACGTGGTCGCCGCCACCTTTGAGGGCCTGAAGGCCCTGCGTACCCCGGAAGAGGTCGCCCGCACCCGCGGCAAGAGCGTGGACGAGATCGTAGGTTAAGGAGGCAGTGAACAATGGCTAAGAATCTGAACATCAAGCTGGTCAAGAGCCTGAACGGCAGACTGCAGAAGCACATCGCCACTGCTAATTCCCTGGGCCTGCGCAAGATCGGTGATATCACCGTTCAGCCCGACAACGATCAGACTCGCGGCAAGATCGCCAAGATCGGCTATCTGCTGCAGGTCACTGAAGAGAACTAAGGAGGTGCGAGAGAATGAAACTGAACGAACTGTCTCCCGCAGCCGGCTCCGTTAAGGAAGCTTACCGCAAGGGTCGCGGCAGCGGCTCCGGTAACGGCAAGACCGCAGGTCGCGGCCACAAGGGTCAGAAGGCCCGTTCCGGCGGCGGCACCCGCATCGGCTTTGAAGGCGGCCAGATGCCTCTGGCACGCCGCATCCCCAAGCGCGGTTTCAACAACATTTTTGCAAAGCCACTGGAAATCATCAACCTGAGCGCCCTCAACAAGTTTGAGGACGGCGAGATCGTCACCGCTGAAGCCCTCCTTGCCAAGGGTATCCTGAGCAAGTGTGAGTACGGCTACAAGGTCCTGGGTAACGGCAAAGTTACCAAGAAGGTGACCGTGCAGGCCGCTGCTTTCTCCCAGGCTGCTAAGGAAGCGATCGAAGCAGCTGGTGGAAAGGCAGAGGTGATCTAACGTGATTCAGACGATCCGTAAAGCATGGGCCATTCCCGAACTGCGCAAAAAGCTGGTGTTTACGGCGCTGATCCTGCTGATCTTCCGCATCGGTAACGCGATCCCTGTTCCCTATGTGGACACCAAGCTGCTGGAGGACTATATCAACGCCATGAGCACCACCGTGCTGGGCCTATATAACGTCATGTCCGGCGGCGCGTTCGCCAACGCTACCGTTTTCGCCCTGGGCGTTCAGCCCTACATCAACAGCTCCATCATCATCCAGCTGTTGACCATCGCCATCCCTGCCCTGCAGCGTATGGCGCAGGACGGCGGCGAAGAAGGCAAGAAGAAGATCCAGTCCATCACCCGTTACGCTACCGTGGCCATCACCATCCTGCAGGGCTGGGGCTACTATGTGCTGATGAAGACCAACGGCATCCTGACCACCAGCGGCGTTTGGGCCGCCCTGGTCATCATCGCCTCCTTCATCGCCGGCTCCTCTTTCGTCATGTGGATGGGCGAGCAGATCACCGAGTTCGGTGTCGGCAATGGTATCTCCATCATCCTGTTCGCCGGCATTCTGTCCCGCGTTCCCACCATGGTGAACGGCGGTGTCAGCTATGTCATCGCGGATCCCACCAAGTGGTGGGCCGTGGCGCTGGTGGTGGTAGGTATGCTGGCGCTGATCGTGCTGATCACCTGGGTCAACGGCGCCGAGCGCCGTATCCCTGTCCAGTACGCCAAGCGGCAGGTGGGCCGCAAGATGTACGGCGGTCAGGCATCCACCCTTCCCATGAAGGTGAATATGTCTGGCGTTCTGCCCATCATCTTCGCCCAGTCCATCGCCATGATCCCCTCCACCATCGCCGCTTTCTGCAAGCAGCCTGAGGAGGGCACGTTCTGGTATGGCTTCCTGAACGCCATCGACACCTCTTCTGTGGTGTATATGATCTTCTACTTCCTGATGATCATCGCGTTCAGCTACTTCTACGCGACGATCCAGTTCAATCCCATCGAGATCTCCAACAACCTGAAGAAGAACGGCGGCTTCATCCCCGGCTTCCGTCCCGGCAAGCCTACGTCCGACTTCATCCGCAAGGTTCTGAACAAGGTGACGCTGTTCGGCGCGATTTATCTGGGTATCGTGGCTATCCTGCCTCTGATCATCGGTAAGGTCGTCAATGTGTCCGCCCTGTCTATCGGCGGCACCTCCGTCATCATCGTTGTGGGCGTTGCGCTGGAGACCGTACAGGCATTGGAATCCCAGATGCTGATGCGTCAGTACAAGGGCTTCCTGGAATAAAATAGAGGTGCATCATGAAACTGATCCTTTTAGGCGCTCCTGGTGCCGGTAAGGGCACACAGGCAGATATTATCAAGAAAACGCTGGGGATCCCCACGATCTCCACGGGCAACATCCTGCGTGCCGCCGTCAAAAATGGAACTCCCACCGGCCTGAAGGCCAAGGAGTACATGGATGCCGGCAAGCTGGTGCCGGATGAGGTCATCATCGGCATCATCAACGAGCGTTTGCAGGAGCCTGACTGCGCGGGCGGCTACATTCTGGACGGCGTGCCCCGCACGATCGCTCAGGCAGAGGCGCTGGAGCAGGCGGGAATCAGATTCGACGCTGTGGTGGCGCTGGAAGTACCCGACGAGAAGATTGTCGACCGTATGGGCGGCCGCCGCGTCTGCGAAAGCTGCGGCGCCAGCTATCATGTCGTCAACATCCCTCCCAAAAAGGAAGGCGTGTGCGATGTGTGCGGCGGCGCACTGAAGCAGCGCAAGGATGATGACCCCGAGACGGTGAGAGACCGTCTGGCGGTTTATCATAAAGAGACAGAGCCCCTCAAGGGTTTCTACGAGGCCAGAGGGATTCTGAAAACTGTGGACGACTATCCCACTGTGGAGGAGACGACACAGGCGATCTTGAAGGTTTTGGGGTGCTGAATCCATGATAACCCTGAAATCCGAGCACGAGATCGAACTGATGCGCCGGGCGGGAAAAATTACCGCGGCTGCCCGTGCTCTGGCACGGGAAATGGTAAAACCCGGCGTAACAACCCAACAAATTGACAAGGCAGTGTATCACTTTATCAAATCTCAGGGGGCGGTTCCCTCCTTCCTGAACTACAACGGCTATCCCGCCAGCGTTTGCGTCAGCGTCAACGACGAGATCATCCACGGCATCCCCGGTAAGCGGGTGCTGAAGGAGGGCGATATCGTCAGCGTGGACGTGGGCGCCTACATCGGCGGTTTCCATGGCGACTGCGCCGGCACCTACCCCTGCGGGCAGGTGTCCGACCAGGCCCTGGATCTGATCCGCGTGACACAGCAGTGCTTCTTCGAGGGCATCAAGTTCGCGCGGGAGGGCTATCGCCTCAGCGATATCTCCCATGCCGTTCAGGAATACGCGGAGAGCCACGGCTACAGCATCGTGCGGGAGTATGTCGGTCACGGCATCGGCCGGAGGATGCATGAAAGCCCCGAAGTACCCAACTTCGGCAACCCCGGCCACGGGCCGCGTTTGCTGCGGGGCCTGACCATCGCGGTGGAACCCATGGTCAACGCCGGCAGCGCTGCGATCCGCCAGATGCCTGACGGCTGGACCGTCAAGACGGCGGACGGCGAAAACGCCGCCCATTATGAGAACACCATACTGATCACCGACGGCGATCCGGAGCTTCTGACGGACGCCTCCGATTCCCTGGTGTAACGCGTATGGACATTGCCAAATCCAACATCGTAAGATCGGTCGCCGGCAGAGACGCGGGAAGCTACTTCTTTGTGCTTGCGACAGAGGAGGACTTCCTTCTGCTGGCCGACGGGAAGCGCAGGCGTATCGAGTCGCCCAAGCGCAAACGGGCACGCCATGTGCAGTTTGTGGCGGAAAGCGACAGCGCCGTCGCTGAAAAGATCAGAAGCAGCGAAAAAATCACAAACAGTGAGCTTCGTAGAGCCATCGCCGCATATGTCGGCGGTAATCAAGACCAGGAGGGATAGAAACTTGGCAAAATCCGACATGATCGAGGTAGAGGGCGTCGTCGTCGAGTCGCTGCCCAACACCACATTCCAGGTAGACATTGGAAATGGACACACCATCCTAGCGCATATTTCCGGAAAGCTCAGAATGAACTTCATCAGGATTCTGCCCGGTGACAAGGTGACAGTGGAAATGTCCCCTTACGATCTGACCCGTGGCCGGATTACCTGGCGTAGTAAGTAGGAGGTTTATCAAAATGAAAGTAAGACCGTCCGTGAAGCCCATGTGCGAGAAGTGCAAAGTGATCCGCCGCAAAGGCCGTGTCATGGTCATCTGCGAGAATCCCAAGCACAAGCAGCGTCAGGGCTAACTAGAAAGTGGAGGTGCTTTAAGAGTATGGCACGTATTGCCGGTATTGACCTGCCCAAGGATAAGCGAATCGAGATCGGTTTGACCTATATCTATGGTATTGGCAGAAAGAGCGCCCAGGACATCCTGGCGCAGACTGGTATCAACCCCGACACCCGCGTGAAGGATCTGACCGAGGCCGACGAAGCCAAGCTTCGTGAAGCCATCGACCAGAGCTACGTGGTGGAGGGTGACCTGCGCCGTCAGGTGGCGCTGGACATCAAGCGTCTGACTGAGATCGGCTGCTATCGCGGTATGCGTCATCGCCGCGGCCTGCCCGTTCGCGGCCAGCGCAGCAAGACCAATGCACGTACCCGCAAGGGTCCCAAGAAGACCATCGCTAACAAGAAGAAGTAAAGGAGGGGAGAATAGATTATGGCAGCTAATGTAAAAGGCAAGAAGGTTATCCGCCGTCGCCGTGAAAAGAAGAACATTGAAAAAGGCCAGGTCCATATCCGTTCTTCCTTCAACAACACCATGGTGACCGTCACTGACTCTCAGGGCAACGCCCTGAGCTGGGCCTCCTCCGGCGGCCTGGGTTTCCGTGGCAGCAAGAAGTCCACTCCCTTCGCCGCACAGAGCGCCGCTGAGACCGCCGCCAAGGCCGCTATGGAGCACGGCCTGAAGACCGTCGAGGTCTTTGTCAAGGGCCCCGGTCAGGGTCGTGAGGCCGCTATCCGCGCGCTGCAGGCCGTGGGTCTGGAAGTGACCATGATCAAGGACGTCACTCCCATTCCTCACAACGGCTGCCGCCCGCCCAAGCGTCGTCGTGTGTAATCGGAATAAGGAGGATCATTAGAATATGGCTAAGAATATGCAGCCTATCGCCAAGCGCTGCAAGGCGCTGGGTATCTCTCCTGCCGTTATGGGTTACTCCAAGAAGGAGACCAAGCGCAACCCCGGCGGTCAGATGAGAAAGAAAAAGAGCGAATATGCCATCCAGCTGAATGAGAAGCAGAAGGTGAAGTTCGTCTATGGTATCCTGGAGAAGCAGTTCCATGCATACTATGAGAAGGCTTCCGCCATGCCCGGCAAGACCGGCGAGAACCTGCTGACGCTGGTGGAGCGCCGTCTGGACAACGTGGTGTATCGTCTGGGCTTTGCCATGACCCGCCGCGAGGCCCGTCAGCTGGTCAGCCACGCTCACTTCACCGTCAACGGCCAGAAGGTCAACATTCCTTCCTATCTGGTTCGCGTGGGTGATGTGATCGAGGTGAAGGAAGGCAGCCGCAGCGCCGCCTGCTTCAAGCGCCTGACCGCCGAAGACGCTCCCATGGTCAACGTACCCCAGTGGCTCCAGCGCGACAAGAACGCGCTGAAGGGTACTGTCCTGCAGATGCCCGCTCGTGAGGACATTGATATGCCCATCGAGGAGCACCTCATCGTCGAGTTGTACTCCAAGTAATCGGGGAACTGACCCTCACAACGAAGCAACCACGAATGTACGGGTATTCCCGTATCGCCACATGAATTTGAAGGAGGGTACTGCATGATCGAAATTGAGAAGCCCCAGATCGAATGTGTTGAAACACCTGGTGATGCTTCCTATGGCAAATATGTGATCGAACCCCTGGAGCGCGGCTACGGAACGACGTTGGGCAATGCACTGCGCCGTATTATGCTTTCTTCTCTGCCCGGCACGGCAGCCACCAGCATCAAGATCGCCGGTGTGCAGCACGAGTTTTCCACCATTCCCGGTGTGAAAGAGGACGTGACAGAGATCGTTCTGAATGTGAAGCAGCTGCTGACCAAGCTGCACTGCGAGAGCGCCAAGACCGTCTTTATCGAGGCTGTGGGCCCCTGCGTGGTGACAGCCGGCGATATCAAGAGCGACGGCGAGGTGGAAGTCCTCAACCCGGAGCTGAAGATCGCCACTCTGGATGTGGGCGCCACTCTCAGCATGGAGATCAGCCTGAGCCACGGCCGCGGCTATGTCTCCGCTGACAAGAACAAGGCCCTGCGTCCCGCCGCTATCGGCGTTATCCCCATTGACTCGATTTATACCCCTGTGTATAAGGTCAACTACACCGTGGAGAACACCCGCGTGGGCGCGTCCAGCGATTATGATAAGCTGACGCTGGAGGTGTGGACGGATTCCACCATCTCCGCACGCGACGCCGTTTCTCTGGGCGCCAAGATCCTGTGCGATCACTTTGCGCTGTTCACCGACCTGAGCGACACCATGGGCGACAAGTCCACCGTGGTGGAAAAGGCCACCGATCAGCGTGACAAGGTGCTGGAGCTGACCATCGAGGAGCTGGATCTCAGTGTCCGCAGCTTTAACTGCCTCAAGCGCGCCAATATCAACACCGTCGAGGACTTGATCTCCAAGACCGAGGACGAGATGATGAAGGTGCGCAATCTGGGACGCAAGTCCCTGGAGGAAGTCATCAACAAGCTGGCCATGATGGGCCTGTCCCTGGCCAGCGAGGAAAACAACTAACATCCTATCAAGGAGGAAACGTAATATGCCCGGAACTCGTAAGCTCGGTAAGACTACCGATCAGCGTATGGCGATGCTCCGTCAGCAGGTCACCGATCTTCTGGACAACGGCCGCATGGAGACCACCATTACCCGTTGCAAGGAGATCAAGCCCTTGGCTGAAAAGATGATTACCCTGGGCAAGAAGGGTGATCTGGCTGCCTATCGTCAGGCACTGAGCTTCATCACCAAAGAGGATGTTGCCAACAAGCTGTTCAAGGAGATCGCTCCTGAATATGCCGAGCGCAACGGCGGTTATACCCGCATCATCCGCACCGGCGTCCGCCGCGGCGATGCTGCCGAGACCGCTATCATCGAGCTGGTGAAGTAATTACTTCTTAATAAAAAGCCCTTTGCTATGGCTCAGCCGCCGTAGCAAAGGGCTTTTTTATGTTATGGGATAGGAGTGTTTCGCGCTCCGGCGCGACCTACTTTTGTCAACAGTGACAAAAGTAGGCAAAAACACCGGAAGAAACCTCCGGTTTCTTCACTTCCGGGCGCGCTATGCTTCGTACTTGCCATGGTGAATTTTACCACACGATCACGCGGCATTTTCTTTTTCGATTCGTCATTGAATCGTTTGTGCTCCAGCGTCGCTGCCGCTGATGCTGCCGACGAACAACGCTGTTGGTTCTACCGTTGAGAAGATAAGCGGCAGCGGCGCAAGAGGAAAGTCGATTCGTCACACGAAACGAAATCAACCATGTTCTGTGAACGTGTGGTAAAAGGCCACAAATTTAGAAAAGAAACAGCGCGGGCGGATTCTTAAACCGCAGGTTTAAGCTGTCCTTTTGGGTACTTTTGGGACAGCGGCCAAAAGTACCTCGCGCTCGCAAGCGCGAAATCTCTCCTCCCGCCGTTGCCAAAGCGGCAGGGGGTATGGTATACTAAAATATACTATTGGGCCTTTGGGGGCAACGTCCTACAGAATGTAAACTTCAAATTGCGGCGAGTTTCAACGAAAAATATACAACGCAACTTTAACTTGCTGGACAAAACCGCCGCGATATGGCATACTTTGAATGAGAAACGAGGAATAGACGATGATGCATTATGGTGCGATCCTGGCAAAGGGCGAGGTGGGATATACAGATCTGGACAAGGTCCTTGCCGCACTGGGGAATATTCAGGAGAACTACAACTGGCTGCTCACCGACGGCGAGTGCAATGTGGATATCCCGGAGCTGGAGGACGAATTCTGCTGGATGAGCGGCAGCGAGCTGACAGCGTTACAGCGGAAATACCATAATCCCCAGTGGATATGGGCTGTGCTGTCCGCCTTTGAAAAGTCCGTCACAAAGGAGCAGGTGCTGGAATATCCGCTTCCGGCTGCCCGTGATAACCGCGTCCAGCACCCGCTGGCGACCTTTGAGATCGTGCCCATTGACAGCAGTTATGTAGTGGTGTTCAGCCGGGAGAAAGAGATCGTTGACCGGTTCAGGGCGTATTTTCCATTGAGCGAGGAATTGGAAGCGTGGTGGCGATAAAGGAGGGGAACGATATGGCAAGCATCAAATGTAAGGCCTGTGGGCGGCGGTACAGCTATCATCAGAGTGATTTGTGCCCTCACTGTGGGGCGTATAACCGCCCGGCCAGCCGCATGCGGGTGGACTTTGATAAGGACGGCAACGCGGAATTGCTGCACGAGCAGACGTTTTTGCAGCAGAGCGCGGCGGGACGGCAGCGCAAGGTCTGCTACGAACGGAAGGAGTGCCACGAAGGTGCGGCCCGCAAGGTGCGGCAGATCCCCGACACCGCGGAGCTGACGGAAAAGCTGAAGCAATACGGCGAGTCCCTTCCAGAGGGCGTCAAGGCGCTGCTGGGCGTGCTGGCCTTTGTGCTTTTCCTGATCCTGTCAGTGGCAAGATGGTAAAAGGGGAATTTCTATGGCAAATATCAAGTGTAAATCCTGCGGACGGCGGTACAGCTATCTGGAGAGCGACCTGTGCCCTCATTGCGGGGCGTACAACCGGCCGCCCAGCCGTATGCGGGTGGATTTTGATAAGGACGGCAACGCCGAACTGTTGAATGAGAAGCAGTTCCAGCGGCAGAGTGCCGCCAACCGGCAGCAGAAGGACTGCTATGAACACGAGACCGCGCACGAAAGCGGCAAGGCGATTGTCCGTCACGGCGGCGGACTGACCACCGGAAAGCTTATTGCGGTCGCGGCGGTGCTGGTGGCGGTGTTTATCGCGGTGTGCGGGCTGAACTTCTTTATCGGGCTGGGAACCTCTGAGGGAGGCTTGAGCCCCGATATCGAGATCGGGTCCGAAGCGCCCGCCGAGGAGATCACCAGCGTCCCCGCATTCTATTACGAGCTGGGCGAGCAGTTCGTGATCGACGGCCAGCCGGTACGGGTGGAGAATGTCGGCTTCGACACGGAGGAGCTTCAGGCTATGGTGTATTGGGAGAATGAGGCGATCTATACGCCGGAGCTGTATGTCTTCTATGAGGACGGCAGCGAGCTGTTTACCTTTACCTGGTATGAAGAAAACGTGGGTGAGAACCTTTGGCAGTACGGCTACCCCGACGAGGGGTTCGGCTGGGAGAATGTGACGGAGGCGTATCTGTCCTTTACCAACTACGGCTGGGCGGAGGACGATTCCACAGTAGATTCCTATTACGAGGTACGGGTGAACATTACGGAGGCGTTTTCCGGTATCGCATAAGAGACCGGGCAGGGGAGAACCTCTGCCCGGTGCTTTTTATGTCCGCTTCCGCATATAGTTGCGGGAGGGGGGATGGCATGAAGCGGGTATGGCTGGCACTGGCGGCGCTGGTGCTGACGGCGGTCTGCGCGGGTGCAGGGATCGCCGGTGACAGGGACAGCGCCGTGGCCGCCGACAGCGGGACGGCGCTGCCGGATAGGGAGGAGATCAAATACGTGGCCCTGACCTTCGACGATGGGCCGTCGCCTCGGTGTACGCCACAGCTGCTGGACGGCCTGAAGGAGCGGGGCGTCCGCGCCACGTTCTTTGTGGTGGGCTGTCAGGTGGTGAAGGATCCGGATATCGTCATCCGCATGGCTGCCGAGGGTCATCAGGTGGGCAACCACTCCTACGACCACAAGGAGCTGGATAAGCTGTCCTGCGGCGAGGCGGCGGAGGATATGCAGCGCAATAACGATCTGCTGTGCCAGCTGCTGGGAGAGGGGGATTACTGGGTGCGGCCGCCCTACGGCCTGCTGTCGCAGGAGGAGATGGCGGCGCTGACCGTGCCCATCATCAACTGGTCGGTGGACACGGAGGACTGGAAAAGCAAGGACGCGGAGAAAATTCTGGACATCATCTACCGGGATGCCGGGGACGGGGATATCATCCTGCTCCACGACAGGTATCTCAACTCGGTGGACGCGGCGCTGCGGGCGGTGGATCATTTGCAGCAGCAGGGGTATCGGTTCGTCACGGTGGCGGAGCTGCTGGCGCTGAAGGGCGTGGAGCCGGAGGGGGGAGAGGTGTACAGGAGCGTATCGTAGGGGTGTGCCCCGCTCCTACGGAATAAGATATACAAAAAAGACCTCCGATGCTTTCACATCGGAGGTCTTAATGATACAAATTATGCTTACTTGCCAGCGGCGATCATGCAGTTGAGAACCAGCGTCAGCACAACAAACACAGCGCCCAGCCACTTGGTAGCCTTGGCCAGCTTGGCGTCCAGAGAACGGGCCTTGCTCTTGGCCATGTAGGAATCAGCGATGCCGCCGATGGCGCCGGACAGACCCTGGCTTTTGCCGGACTGGAACAGAACGATCAGGATCAACAGCAGAGCAGCAATCAGCTGCAGAATCGTAACAAAGAGAAGCATACGGAAAACCCTCCAAACGTATTTGCATGCCTGTCCAAGCGACAGGCATATCTATCACAGTAACAACCATGTTACCACAGTCAGGGGGAAAAAGCAAGCAGAAATTGAAAAATATTTTAGAACAAACGTTGCAAACCGGTAAAAAGTGTGGTATACTGACCATGATGCAACAGGGCGCGGAGAAGGAGGGACCTATGGCACAGATGACACGCATGCAGCAGAAGATCTATGACTACATCGCCCAGATGCTGGTGCAGGAGGGCTATCCCCCCTCTGTCCGCGAGATCGGCGCGGCGGTGGGGCTGAAGTCGCCGTCCACGGTGCATTTCCACCTGAAGCACATGGAGGAAAAGGGCATCATCAAAAAGGCGGGACGCAAGGGCCGCACCATCACGCTGGTGCAGCCGCCGGTGCAGCAGGAGACTGCCACGCCGCAGATGCTGGAGGAGGAACCGCCGGTAGGCCGTGTGCCCATTGTGGGAACAGTGGCGGCCGGTACGCCGATTCTGGCGCAGGAGTGTATCGAGGATTATCTGGCCTTTGACACCGGCGGACGGGACGGCGAGTATTTTGCCCTGCGGGTGCGGGGCGAGTCCATGCTGAACGCCGGTATCCTGCCGGGGGATCTGGTGGTGGTACACCAGCAGCAGGAGGCCCGCAACGGAGAGATCATCGTGGCGCTGATCGAGGATGAGGCCACGGTGAAGCGGCTGAAGCGCAAGGACGGCCACGTATGGCTGATGCCGGAAAACGAGGCCTACAGCCCCATTGACGGCACCCATGCCTCCATTTTGGGCAAGGTCAGCGCCGTGATACGGACATATTAACAGAAAAAGAGACGGCTTACGCCGTCTCTTTTCTGTTCGTCAATTCAGCGGCAAAGCCGTTTTCTCTCCCTCCGGGGCGGTGAAGACCGCCTGTCCCGCCTGCCGGTCGATGGTCATGTCCGTCCACCAGCGGCAGTTGATGGTGGAGAAGCGGGCGTCCGACAGGTCGGCCAGCTCCGTGGCGTCCTTTCCCAGCAAGGCGCCGTCGGTGAACGCTCCTGCCCATGTGGCCCGATCCTCCGCCGTCATGCCGAAGTAGTACCAGCCGCCGCCCACGTCCCACGTGGGGTCGAAATAGTACCACTTCCCGTCAACAGCGGCCATCAGCCACATGTGAAGGCCCGCCGTCTCGCTGTCGCCCATGACAGCGGCGCAGTCCAGCCCCGCCTGCGTATACAGAAAGGCCAGCGCCTGTGCGAAGGAATAGCAGATGCCGCTGTGCAGCACCAGCGCCGCATAGCTGCTGGTGCGGAATTGATACTCTGTGGAATCCCCGTCGCCGTGTTCCATTTCGTAATCATACGCGGCCGGCTCCGTCAGGGCGTGGTACAGCAGCAGCGCACGGGCAGTCTCGCCGTCGCCTTGCCGCAGGACGCTCATATAGGCGGCGGTGGTCTGCTCCAGCGCCGCCAGAGCCTCCTGTATCTGCTCCGGGGTTTGGGTGTAGGCCCACGTCACGGTACGGGCAGCCTTGTCAAAATGGTTGTCGTCGTAGTCCGTCACCGCACCGAACACCGGGCACATACTGTTGAGGGCGTAGCCCAGATCGTTGCCGGGGTTGCCGCTGTAGTCACCCTCCGGCAGCGTCACCGAGGTCTCGCCCGCCAGAAAGGCGTCCACCACCAGCCGGGCCGCCGCCGCCAGGTCGCTGCCGATCTGCCGCTCCACCAGCGGCGCGCAGCGGTGATAGTCCAGCGTGAAAGCATAGGGCGCTTCCTCCGGCGTCTCCGGCAGGTTTGGCTGCTGTGACGGCTGTCCGCCGCAAGAGCACAGCAGCAGCAGCACGGCCAGCACCGCCGCCAGCAGAGATGTGATTTTCTGATGCATGAGGTGTCTCCTATTAAATGGGATAAAATAAGGCCGCCCAAAATGGCAGCCTTATTTTTTCGTAGCTTACACGCCCAGCTTTTCCAGTGCCGCCAGCTTCAGGCAGTTGCAGAAGATGGCGATGGCCTGCTTCAGCTCCTCCACGGGAGGGAAGGAGGGGGCAATGCGGATGTTGCTGTCGTTGGGATCCAGTCCATAGGGGAAGGTGGCGCCAGCGCCGGTCATGGTGACGCCCGCCTCCTTGCACAGCGCCAGTGTCCGCTTGGCGCAGCCGTGCATGGCGTCCACGCTGACGAAATAGCCGCCCACGGGACGCTTGTAGTCTGCGATGCCCAGCGGCGCGATCTCGCTGTCCAGCGCATCCAGCACCGCGTGGAACTTGGGAGCCAGAATGGCGGCGTGCTTCTTCATCAGGGCCAGCGTGTGGGCCTTGTCCTTCAGATAGCGGACATGGCGCAGCTGATTGATCTTATCGAAGCCGATGGTCTGGATGTTGATGAGCTTGGTGAAATAGGCGATGTTGTCCTCGCTGCTGGCCATTACGCCCACGCCTGCGCCGGGGAAGGTGACCTTGCTGGTGGAGGCAAACTCATACACCATGTCGGCATTGCCGTTTTCGGCGCACAGGCTGAGGATATCGGGGAAGTCCACATAGTCGCAGTCGAACTCGTGGATGCAGTAGGCGTTATCCCACATCAGCATAAAGTCGGGAGCGGCGGGCTTCATGGCCGCCAGACGGCGAATGGTCTCGGCGGAGTACACCACGCCCTCGGGGTTGGAGTACTTGGGCACGTTCCACATACCCTTCACGGCAGGATCCTTCACCAGCTCCTCCACCTTATCCATATCGGGGCCGTCGGCGGTCATGGGGACGTTGATCATCTCCACGCCGAAGGACTGGGTGACCTTGAAGTGGCGGTCATAGCCGGGAACGGGGCAGATCCACTTCACCTTGTCCAGCTTGCACCACGGCTTCTCGCTGTGGAGCAGGCCGTGGGTAAAGGCTTTGGATACCGCGTCGTACATCAATTGCAGGCTGGCATTGCCGCCCACGAATACCTGCTCCGGCTTGCAGCCCAGAATGTCGGCAAACAGTGCCTTGGCGGAGGGGATACCGGCCACCTCGCCATAGTTGCGGGTCTCGACGCCCTCGTCGATGAAGTCCTCCGGCTTGATGAGGACATTGAAAATATCCGTCACCATATCCAGCTGGTCACGGCACGGCTTGCCCCGCGCCATATTCAGCTTCAGGCCCAGCGCCTTCTGCTGCTCATAAGCGGCCTTGACGGCGGCGTACTCCGCCTGACGCTCTGAAAGCGTCATCTCTGCGTATTTTTTCATGGTATTACCTCCTTATATCATCCCAGTGTGGTATTTTTTTGCCTAGTTTACCATACTTATCCGCATTTTGCAATACATATCTCGTGAACAATCGTCTTCGTGGAAAAGATTTCGAGTGAGAAAATTGCCGTGGTTCCCCACGGCAATTTTGTACAACTTTTATAAGCGCTCCGCGTCCTCCCGCTCCTGTGCCAGCAGGGCCTTTTTTGCTTCCACGCCGGACTGGGCGCAGCCATACTCCCAGTTCCAGGGATCCTTGCGGCACACGCCGTCGGCATAGGGGACGAAAATGGACAGCAGGCCGAAGGCCGCCAGCAGCCAGCAGTACCACATGCCGCCCACGATGGCGGCGGGGCTGGTGTACAGCTCAGCCGAGGTGACGGTGGCGTTAGTCAGCGCCGCCGCGCTGAGCAGCTGGGCGCCATAGGGGATAATGCCCTGAAACACGCAGGAGAAAATATCCAGCAGCGAGGCGGTGCGGCGGGGATCCACCTGATATTCGTGGCTCACGTCACGGGCCATGTCGCCCGCCACGATGATGGCCACGGTGTTGTTGGCGGTGGCGCAGTCGCACAGGGACACCATGGCGGCAATGCCCACCTGAGCGGACTTGTTGCCCTTCATGACGACGCGCAGCTTCTGGATGATCCAGGCGATGCCGCCGTTTTTGGCGATCAGCTCCGACATGCCGCCGCACAGCAGCGTCAGGAAGAACACCTCGTTCATGCTGGTAAAGCCCGTCCACACGCTCTGGGCAAAGCCCGCGATGGTCATATCTCCGGCGCAGATGCCGATGATACCGGCGGAGAAGATGCCGATGGTCAGGGCGAAGAACACATTCAGGCCGCACAGCGCCAGCACCAGAACCAGCACATAGGGCAGCACCTTGATGATATCAAAGGGCAGAGCCTCCAGCGGCATGACCACCTCGGGACGGCCGATAAACAGCAGCAAAATCAGCGTCACGACAGCGGCGGGCAGCGCCACCAGAAAGTTGACCCGGAACTTGTCCCGCATCTCGCAGCGCTGGCTGCGGGTGGCGGCAATGGTGGTATCGGAGATCATGGACAGGTTGTCGCCGAACATGGCGCCGCCCACCACCGCGCCGATGACCACCGTCAGGGACAGGCCGCCCTTTTCCGCAATGCCTACGGCAATGGGGATCACGGCGGACACGGTGCCCATGGAGGAGCCGGTGGCGGTGCCCATAAAGGCGGAGATCACAAACAGGCCCGCCGCCAGAAACTGCACCGGCACCAGCGAAAGGCCCAGATTCACCGTGGACTCCCGGCCGCCCATATTGGCCGCCACGCTGGCAAAAGCGCCCGCCAGAATGTAGATCATCAGCATGGTGAGAATGTCCACGTTGGCCGCACCCTTGGCGAACACGTCAAACTTTTCGTTGATGGTGCCCTTGAACATGATAAAGGCCGCCAGCACCGCCAGAAACATGGCGGTAACGGAGGGAAACTGGTAAAAGGCCATCTCCTTGCCCTTCACCTGATAATAGACGCCTGCACCCATGTAGATGGCGATGAAGATCACAAAGGGGATCAGCGCCAGACCATTGGGCTTTTTCTCATTGAGGGGATTCTTCATAAGGGGGAAACTCTCCTTTTTCTCGTACTTTTCCTTTTTCCACAGCAAGATGTCCGCGGGGTGTTTCCGCCCCGTGGACATCTTACAAATGGTATCATACAGGAGAATAGCTCCCATTGTCAACACTGATTTCTATTTTTCTTTCATCTGGTTATCTATATATTCGATAACAAAACTATTTTCTCCGCAGCTCGTATACGTCCGTCCGCCGGGCGGAAAGGATCGGCAGCTGCTGCCGGACAGCCTCCACCCGTTCCATATCCAGCGTGGTGACGACGGTCTGGGGCGTTTCGTCGCATTGCCGCACCACCGTTCCCCAGGGGTCGCACACGATGGAGTGGCCCCATGCCACATAGCCCGCCGCCGTATCCCGCGCCGGAGAGGTGCCCACGGTGTAGCACTGTCCGTCCACCGCCCGCTGACGGAACAGCAGTTCCCAGTGGGCGGGCCCGGTGGTCATGTTGAAGGCGGCGGGGACAACGACCAGCTTCGCACCCGCCAGCACCATCAGCTCAGAGAGCTCCGTAAACCGGAAATCAAAGCAGACGCACACCCCCACCACGCCCCAAGGCGTCTCAAAGGTGGTGACGCTGTTTCCCGCCGTCAGGGTCTCGGACTCCATGAACCGCTGGCCGCCCGCCACGTCAATGTCAAAGAGGTGCATCTTTCGATGCTTGGCCGCCAGCTGTCCGTCAGGCGCAAACACATAGCAGGTGTTGTACACCCTGTCCTCCGCCAGCTCCGGCAGGGTGCCGCCCACCAGCCAGATGCCCCGCTCACGGGCCAGCGCGCTGAGGGCCCGATACGCCGGGCCGCCCTCGGCCTCGCCATAGGGTTGGAAGCAAGCGTTGTCATAGGGGCAGCAGAACATCTCCGGCAGCACTGCCATGTCAATGTCTCCCGCCTGCCGCACCATGTCACAGGCGCAGCGGATATTTTCCTCTCTGTCCGCCGTGACGGGCATCTGGATCTGCGCGATCTTCAGTTCCATAGCAGTACCTCCTAAAATTCCCGCAGCACCAGATCGGTGCGCCCCTGATCCAGCGCCACCACCCGCAGCACGCGACCGGCGTACTCCTGCCGCACCATGTCCCGCAACGCCGTGCCGCTGTTGTAGCCGTGGACGATTCGCAGGCGATAGGTGCCCGCCCTGGCCCGCCGCAGTGCCGCGTCGATGGTCACCTTTGCCTGATAGCTGTTTTTCCCGTGGAGGTCGATCTCCACAATGCCGCCTGCCGCCATACGCCGCCCTCCCGTTGTCTTTTCTCTTATGATAACGTAAAAGGTTTGAGTTTGCAAGGAGAAGGTGGTATAATAATATATCAAATGGTTCGCGCCCCGGCACGAGAGGTATTTCGTGGCTGCGGCCGCGAGGTACTTTTGGCCACTGTCCCAAAAGTACCCAAAAGGACAGCTTAAACCTGCGGTTTAAGAATCCGCGCACGCTATGGTATGTACGAATTTGTGACCTTCTACCACGCGGTCGCGGAACACGTTTGATTTCGCTTTGTATGACGCATCGACTTTCCTCTTGCGCCGCTGCCGCTCACATCATCAACGGTAGAGCCGAGAGGGTTGTTTGGCGCAGGTATCAGCGGCAGCGGCGCAGGAGCAGAGACGATCCTTATTAACGAAACGAAAAAGGAATTTTTGCGTAATCGTGTGGTAAAAACACGCAAATTAGTATAAGACATAGCACGCCCGGAAGTGAAGGAACCGGAGGTTCCTTCTGGCGCTTTTGCCTACTTTTGCCGCTATTGGCAAAAGTAGGTCGCCCCGGAGGGCGAAACTCTCCCCTACGCTCGGAAGCGCGGAATCCCCCAGAAAGGAAATCACTATGAAACTCCTCGTCCTCTCCGATTCCCACGGCAATGTGGACAATATGGCCCGCGCCGTGGAGCTGACCCAGCCCCGGCATATCCTCCATCTGGGCGACTGTCTGCGGGACGCTCAGGCGCTTCACGAGCGCTTCCCTGATCTCCCTCTGGACACCGTTCCCGGCAACTGCGACTGGGGCAGCTTCGACCAGCCGGAGCGGCTGCTGGAATTTGAGGGCGTCCGCGTTCTGATGATGCACGGCCATACCCGCAATGTGAAGTCCTCTCCCCTGGCCGCCCAATATGCCGCACGGGAATGGGGGGCGGATGTGCTGCTGTTCGGCCACACCCACCGTCCACTGGTGGACTACGACGGCACGCTGTACACCATGAACCCCGGCGCTATCGGCGATTTCCGCCGCCCTACTTACGGCGTCGTCACCATCGAAAACAGCAAAGCGGCCTGCGCCACCTTCGTATTGGAATAAGGAGATACTATGTTTTATATCGGCTGTCATCTGTCCCCCTCCGCCGGACTGCGGAGCATGGGAGAAACGGCGCTGTCCATCGGCGCCACCACGCTGCAATTCTTCACCCGCAACCCCCGGGGCAGCAAGGCCAAGCCCATCGATCCCGCCGACGCGGCGGCGCTGCTGGCGCTGTGCCGGGAAAACGGCTTCGGCCCGCTGGTGGCTCACGCCCCCTACACCATCAACGCTTGCTCCAGGGACGAACGCACCCGCGAGTTCGCCCGCATGACGCTGGCGGACGACCTGCTGCGGATGGAGCACCTTCCCGGCAATCTCTACAACTTCCACCCCGGCAGCCACACGGGACAGGGGATCGAGACCGGCATCGCCCTGATCGCCGAAACGCTGAACGCCATCCTGACGCCGGAGATCCGCACCACCGTGCTGCTGGAGACCATGGCCGGAAAGGGCACGGAGGTGGGCGGTACGTTTGAGGAGCTGCGGGAGATCATCGACCGGGTACAGCTTTCCGATAAAATGGGCGTGTGTCTGGATACCTGCCATGTGTCCGACGCCGGGTACGATATCATCCACGATCTGGACGGGGTGCTGACAGAGTTCGACCGGGTGATCGGCCTTGACCGTCTGAAGGCCGTCCACGTCAACGACAGTCTCAACCCCTGCGGCGCGAAAAAGGATCGCCACGCCCGCATCGGCGAGGGCTTTCTGGGGCTGGACACCTTCCGCGCCGTGGTGAACCATCCCGCCCTGCGGGGACTTCCCATGGTGCTGGAGACCCCCAACGAGCTGCCCGGCTACGCCAAAGAGATTGCCCTGCTGAAAGAGCTGACCACATTCTGACAAAGGAAACTGCCACTATGTTCAAACACATTCTTATCGTCTTTTTCGTCTCCATGGTGCCGCTGATCGAGCTGCGGGGCGCCATTCCCTACGGGGTGGTATACGGCCTGCCCCTGTGGCTGACCTTCGTGGTGGCCATCGTGGGTAATATGCTGCCGGTGCCGGCGATCTATTTTCTGGCCCGAAAGGTGCTGGTGTGGGGCCAGGACAAGCCCGTTATCGGGCGGTTCTTCTCCTTCTGTCTGCGCAAGGGCGAGGCTGCCGGAGAAAAGCTGAAAGTCAAGGCGGGCCGCGGACTTTTCTGGGCGCTGCTGCTGTTCGTGGGGATCCCTCTGCCGGGCACCGGCGCATGGACGGGCACGCTGGCGGCCAGTCTCCTGAACATGGGCTTCAAAAAAAGCGTACTGGCCTGTATGGGCGGCGTGGTGCTGGCGGGCGTCATTATGGGAACGCTGAGCCTGCTGGGCGTGTCGGTGTTCGGAACTGTGGGGTAAAATAAAAGGCGGGGGATTCCCGCCTTTTATTTTCTTTTGAAACGTTTCTCTCTCCCGGCGTGTTATACTGATGAAAAGCTTTTCAAGGAGATCATTCCTATGACAGATCAAGAATTTGCCCTGGCGGCGGAGCGGTATATGGACACCATCTTCCGGGTGGCGTACAGCTATCTACGCAGCAAGTCGGACGCCGACGATGTGACCCAGGACGTACTGATACAGCTCTATAAGACCGACACCCCCTTCCGCGACGGCGAGCATCTCAAGCGCTGGCTGATCCGGGTGACGGTGAACCGGTGCAAGAACATCTTTCGCTCCCCGTGGCACAGGATGGAGGACATCGCCGACTATGAAAGCGCCCTGTCCTTCGAGGCCCCGGAGTGCCGCGAGCTGTTCGACGCGGTGATGGCGCTGGACAAGCGCTATCGTGTGCCGGTGCTGCTGTATTACTACGAGGGGTACTCACAGAAGGAGATCGCCGAGATGCTGGCGGTGCCGGAGGAGACCGTCCGTACACGCCTGTTCCGGGCCAGAGGAAAACTCAAAACTAGCCTGACGGAGGTTCTGCAATATGATTGACCGTAAACTGTTCCAAAAGACCTTTTCCACATTGCATGCCTCCCCTGACACGCTTTCGGAGGTATACAAAGTGGTACACAAAGAACAAAAACATCGTCATCCGTTTTCCAAGGGTATGCTGGTGGCCGCTGCGCTGGCCATGTGCATCACCGTGGCGGCTGCGGCCGGTATCGCAAATCTTATCAAGGCCAATGTGACACCGGCAGACAGCGTTACAGCCGCCGACCTGCACGCCTTCGGCGCCGACAGTATCAGCAGCGATACGCCCGTTATACGGGACAACAGCGGCCAGGTGCTGAACCTGCCCCGCATGGAGCGGGTAGCTGTGGATGCCGAGACCATGCAGCGGCTGGTGGGCGACTATCTGTCCACGGTGGACGCTGCCGTGGAGGCGGACGGCTATACCATCTCGCTCAAGACCTTCCTGATCGACGAAAACGGCTCCGGCTTCATGACCTATACCCTGTCCAATCCCGCAGGCGTCAGCTATGATGATTTCGGCTATGGCCAGGTAGGCATACCGATGAATCCAATCCTGTATATCGGTGAGGTGGGCGGCCATGCCATGGATAGTAGCATCTATTTGGATACCGATGCCAGCACTAACACAGAGCTGCATCTTGTGATGTATTTCAGCGACTTCGGCAACTGGCAGAAGGGCGATGAGCTGCTGTTCAGCGTGAACAACGGTTCGGATGCGGAACGCCGTGTTATCAGCATCACACCTCAGGCTTATCTGCCTGCCGCCACCTTTACTGCGGAGAGCGGCGATACCGTAACGGTGTCCGCGCTGGGGATCCGTATGCGCAATCCCGCTGCCGTCGCTGACGCCGTTACGGAGGTTGTCCTTGATGAGCTGGTGCTGCATATGGCAGACGGCAGCCAGTATGTGGTGCAGAGCGAAGAGGGCAACATCATGAACTGGGTGGTAGGCCTGTGCATTGCGGACGAGGACTATCACAGCATCGGCAACGCATTCAGCTTCAACCGCGTGGTAGATGTGGACGCGGTGACCTCTGTCACTGCCGGTGGCCACTACTATACCGACCTTACCGCCGAGACGGCTGTTACCTTTGACAGCACCTATACCCGGTGAAAAGCGCGGCTTCCCGACATCAACGTGAGGGGGCGGGGAAAGTCTCCGCTCCCTCACGCGTCATAAAATATCTGTCAGGAATCTGCTGCCGCATCTTGACAAATGCTCCGAACTTCCACATAAAATAAATAGAGAGAATGCCCTCGCCAAGGAGTCATGCCCATGTATACGGAATATTCCACAGCAGAACAAAGAGCCGCGCCGCAGGAGAACATATCCCGCCAGAGCGCACCGGCCCGCCGCGCCGCGCCCAGACGCCGGAGATCCCGGCGGTATGACCGGCGGCGCGTCCTGCTGATCGGTATGGCGCTGGTGCTGTTTCTGGGTGGGTTTATCTCCGGCTGCTGCGTAGGCCGCGCTCACGGCAGCAGCCCGGCCAACAGCGAAAGCGGTGCGGACATCTCCGGCAGCAAGCAGCAGAAAAGCAACATTCCCGCCAGCATCACCCTGCCGAACTATGTGAAGGAGGATCTGCTGCCGGTGAACGAATACTCCCGCTGCGGCGACAAGCTCCAGCGCGTCAACGCCGTGGTGATCCACTACGTGGGCAACCCCAACACCACCGCGTGGCAGAACCGCTCCTACTTCGCCAATCTGGCCACCACTGGCGAGACCTCCGCCAGCAGCAACCTCATCGTGGGTCTGGAGGGCGAAGCCCTGCTGTGTGTGCCGCTGGACGAGGTGGCCTATTGCTCCAACGACCGGAACCATGACACCATCTCCATCGAGTTTTGCCATCCCGGCACCGACGGCAAGCCCACCCAAGACACCTACGACACGCTGGTGAAGCTGACGGCATGGCTGTGCGATCTTTTTGGACTAGACCCGCAGGAGGACGTGATCCGCCACTACGACGTGATCGACAAGGAGTGTCCCCTGTACTTCGTTCAAAATAAGGACGAGTGGACGCGGTTCAAGTCCGACGTAGCGAAAGCCATGCAATAGCAAAAGAGGCGGCACAGCCGCCTCTTTTGTTCTATTTAATAATTCACCACGATCAGCTTTTGGGTGCTGGCCATTTCATACAGCAATTGCAGGTCGTAAATATCCGTCGTTCCGTCGCCGTTCAAATCAGCGCCGCCGGATGGGCCCGAAGTGATCTCCTGCCACCAGGAATCCAGACCGCTGTGCTCCAAAAGCTCTTTGTTCTGACATGCGGGAAGCTTTTTGCCCTGTGCCAGATGCTCATACAACCCGGCCACATCGATGACGTCTACCTTCCCGTCATAATTCAGGTCGCCCTTGTAATACTGGAATCCGGAATAGGTCGTCTCTGTCCGGTAGTCACAGGTGGCGCATTCCAAATGTGTCTTTTTATACTGATAAAGCCCGCCCTGCTGCTCCACGACGGTATTCAGGCTGTGGGTTGCCTTGTTCATGACGTAGTTGTCATTGCCGGTGCAGAGCTTCCAGTGGTTTTCTGCGTCATACTGCCACGCTGCGCCGGCGGTATGGGTGTGTGCGGTAGTATCATAATTGCTGGCACGAGAGATAGACATGTACTTGGCATAAGAGAAGGAAATCGTATGCGTGGATACATAGCAATTCCCCTTCTTCGACGTGTTCCAGTTGCAGTCCAGCACTTTGGCCCCGCTGGACGTGGCTTCAATGAAAATGGCCGCATGCTTTCAACCTTTTCGTGCGTTTTTGTCGCTGAAAATCAAGAGGTCTCCGGGCATCGCTTTTTCTAGTAGCTTCTTATTATATGTAGCTGTTGCAATGTGCTTGTTGGTAATATTGTCGCTGGATTTTTTTGCGAAAATATACCAGGAGGCAAAGGTAGCAAATCCGGCGCAGGACTTAGCGGAAGCCGTTGTGCCGCCGTACTTGCCCTTTGCGTATTCATAGAAGTGCCCTTCCGGGCACTTGCTGATAGTACTGGGAATTAAAGAAACAGCCTTTTTAAACCAGCTTGCTTTGATGACATTCGCGTTTGTACATTTTGTGCACCCGTGACTTGCCGTTCCGGGTTTCTTGCACGGATTGCCTGTTGTGGTAAAGTATTTGCCCTCCAGTTCTTTTTGAAGCTGAGCAATACGGGCCAATGCCTGTGTACGATCGACCTTCGCCGCCGCATAGGCCTTTACCGGCAGCAGGGTGACAAACATCAGCAAACACAGCAGCAAGCATAGACCTTGCTTGGCGGCGGCTTGCCAACGCCGCGTCATAGTGGTGTTGTTCATGATCCAGTCTCTCCTTCCCGCCGGTCAAGTCCCGGCACACAATAGTTATATTTTTATTATACAGGAGCTTTTTCTGTCTGGCAAGCCATAACTGTCATTTCTGTAAAATCCACAAGGGCAAAAAAGAGACGGCACAGCCGCCTCTTTTTTTATGTAGCTTTCAGTCCTCGTACTCCGGCGGTTTACCCTGATAGATGTTCTGCATCTCCCGGTCCACCTCATAAATGGCATCGCTGCACAGCCGCAGGCGGTTGCTCTCCGCCGGGCCCCAGTGACGGTCGGACTTATACCGCAGCTCGTGCTCCAGACTGGCCCACATGTCCATGGCGATGGTGCGCAGCTGGATCTCCACCGGCAGTTTCAGCGTCCCCTCAGAGATCACGATGGGCACCTCCACGATCAGGTGCAGGCTACGATACCCCGTTTCCTTGGGCTCCTTGATGTAGTCCGCCTCGCGGATCACGCGGAACGACTCGGTGCGGGTCAGCAGGCTCCGCAGATAGTAGATGTCGTCCAGATAGTTGCAGATGACCCGAACGCCCGCCATGTCCTGAATGTGGGCATAGATGTTGTCGATGGTCAGGTCATAGCCCCGGCGCTTCAGCTTTTTTGCGGCGCTCTCCAGCGTTTTGATACGGTGCTCAATATGGTGGATGGGGGAGTGATCGTACAGTCCCGCGAACTCCTCGTCCAGTATCTCCATCTGGGTCACGGCGATCTTCAACGCGCTGCGGTACAGGTGCTTCACCCGTACCATCCCGGCGGCCATCTCCTTGATCTCCGGCACCATCTCTCTTACCTCCGGAGCCAGTTCCTCAATAGAAATGTCCCGCAGCTCGATACTGCCGCTCTTTTCGATCATCATAGGCGCGCTCCTTCCTTCCTCATTGTTAAATATTATACTATGTGGCAGCATGGAAAGCAAGTCAAGAAAATTTGTTGCTTTTTTCGTAACACGCTATTGACAAATACCATTTTTTTGATATAATTATCGTTGCTGTGTTTCGCAGCGAATTGCATATGCAGTGGTATCGAAGAGGTCATAACGAGCACGACTGGAAATCGTGTTGTCGTCAAAAGCGGCACGAGGGTTCGAATCCCTCCCACTGCGCCAACGGAAAAGTCCCGAAAACACAAGGTTTTCGGGACTTTTTGCTATGCGGATTTAGGGCTTTCGCCCTTTATTTCCCCCTTTACAGGTTTCGGACGCCCTTGATGTAGGATTCCATGCGGGCGGCGCTGGCCTGTTTCATCTGGTCGGTGACGTGGCCGTACACGTCCAGGGTGAAAGCTGCCGTTGCGTGGCCCAGGTTTCCTTGCACCGTCTTGATATCATCACCGGAGCGGATAGCAGCCACGGCGTAGCTGTGGCGCAGATCGTGAAAGCGGGCGTCGGGGCGGCCGATGCTGGCCACGATCCGCTTGAACTTCTTCGTGACCGTCCAGGACACCAGGTGCCCGCCGATCTCGTTGGTAAACACGTACCCGGCGGGATTGTCCCACAGCTCACCGGCCCGAAGCTGCCAGGCGGTCTGCTGCTTGCGGTGCTGCCGCAGCAGCTCCATGATGGAGGGCGCGGGCGTGATGGTGCGGGGCTTGTCGTTCTTCAAGGGGACAAGCCGGTACTGGCCGCCGGGCTTCTTCTCCCGCTGAAGCTGCTGCTTTATCAGGATCGTACCGGCGGCGAAGTCTACACAGGGCCACGTCAGGCCCAGCACTTCGCCCTCACGCATACCGGTGAACAGCGTCACCGTATACAGCGTTTCGAACTCGTGACCCCGGATGGCCTCCAGAAAGGCCCACGTTTCCCGCTCGTCTAAAGGGTGCAGCTCTGGCCGCTCGACACGGGGCAGGGTACAGGCGTCCGCCGGATTAAAGCGTATCAGACCGGCGGCTATGGCCTGTTGTAAGGCCTTGTGGAGTACCCCGTGGATATTCTTGATGGTCTTAGGGGACAGGGGCGCAGCCTCGTACACAATGCGCCCGCCGTGCCTGACAATTTCCCCCGCCTGGTTCCGCTTCGGCACCTGCTGGCCGGTCTTGGCAAGCTGGTTATAAAACTGCTGAATGGTGGGGGGTGTCCAGGGCCTCCAGGCGCACCGCGCCGATGGCGGGCTTGATGTGGTTGGCGATCTGCGTCTTGTAGGAAACCACCGTGTGGGGCTTGACGCCGCCCAGGTAGGTATCTGCCCAGGTGTCCATCCACTGGCCCACCGTCTGCTTGCTGGGGGCTATGTAGGTGCCGCTGTCGATGGACGTTACCACCGCCGCCAGCTTCTGCGATACCTCCCGCTGCGTCTTGCCGGTGATGGTACGCTGCACCTGCTTACCGGTGCCCGGATCACGTCCGGCGGTATACCGTGCCTCCCACCACTCGTATTTCTTGCCGGTCTTTTTATCGACCTTGGTTTTCTTCCTGATGTTGCCCATGCCACGCGCATTTCTCCCGGCCATGGTGAAAAAACACCTTTCCAAAACGGCCCCGGTATGCTATAATAGGCATACGGAGACCTTGCAATTCGTCGGCCGTAAGCGCACAATAACCACCCGCATGGCATCTCACCCAACGATGTGAGATAATATCCCAAAACTTGAAAAACGCACGGTGAGTTTTTCGAGAAGG
>ERZ836877.697-NODE-697-length-55957-cov-5.239222_pt1 | contig 55957 bp, 38 predicted proteins | sample MGYA00519469_ERZ836877 | MGnify/ENA primary metagenome ERZ836877 (study PRJEB31850, sample SAMEA3708809) | human gut metagenome | biome: human gut; feature: human-associated habitat; material: faeces | place: China | collected 2014 ...
GAGGATTACGGATATAGCGAATATTTCATGAATCTTAACCGGCGTTCTCCGTGGGATTTCAATATTCAGACGGCATCCGTCTTCAGCGATTACAGAAATATCCGTTTCGATGATGTTCAGGCAAATGTGCAATTAGGAAAGCAGAATTCCGCAATATATTTCACGGCTGCCAATAAAAAATTCGATGACGTATGGTCATTCATGAATGTACCTTATGCGGATAACTCTAAACTTTCCGGAGTTTCATCGATTGAAAAACGGAAAGTTCCGCAGATGATATTTCGTGAAAATCAGCAATATGTGATTTATGTGCGTTTTGACTATCTTGGCGAAATGGGACTATGCAGCGACCTTATGTTCAAGACGGTAGACAGCTATAACGCGTCAGCTCCAATGGGATATATGGCGAGCATTGACTCATCTACCTATCATCAGGCCGACAAGCGCCGGATAATCCTCCTTGTAATATTTGTCATCATCTGCATCTTTTTCATGTCTGCCATCCTGTTCAACTCTCTTCGCAAGCCTTTTGTGTTGCTGTTGCTGGTGCCGGTTTCATTTATAGGGGTATTTCTTGCTTTCGGGTATTGCGGCGTGGAATTTGACAATGGAGGGACGGCTGCTCTCATATTGTTGTGCGGCATCACAGTGAACGGCGGCATATATCTCCTTTATGAATACGAGTCCCTAAAGGCACGTTACCCAGCCTTCTCTCCAATGCGGCTATGGAACAAGACATTGTCGCATAAACTTATGCCCATCTTCCTTACTATTTTTTCTACTGTTCTTGGCTTCATGCCATTCCTCTTTGGTGAAACAATTCCGTTCTGGACACCGCTGGCGATGGGTACTGTCGGTGGATTATGTGTATCTCTTATATCTTTAATCCTGATATTGCCGGTATTCATCCGGCCGAAAAAACATACTAAAGTATACCGAGCTGGATGAAGATTGTCTTATAGACTGCCATGCCACGCATCGTGGAATGCGATGTCACGGGATGCCATATTTAATCTTGCATCGTTGATAAAACGGTTCCATCATCGGGACTGCAGCCAATTCGTCAATGATTGTTTTTACCTTCTCTCTATATATAGTTGCTTATTGCCGTTCTAGGAATATCTTTTCTCAATATGATGAGCCACACCATTCTCAAATGAGGATATGCAAAGTAGCACATCTGCATAGAGTGTGTGACGCACATTCTCCTCGTTCTGTAAACGAAATACAACACGATATTCCTTAGCGTTTTCCCGGAAGACAGCTATATGTAAGGTCAGTTATTTGTTCGTACTTGTAGGTTGGAATGCCGTTTACATATTTACCCACTGCTTGAGTGAAGTTTTTGCGGTAGTTTTCGCTCTTTATTGCGGTAGGAAGATAGTTGCGGTCTCTCCAGTTTATATACTTAGTGCCACCTCCGGCGCGTCCATTGATTGTGGCGATGACAATATCAAGTATGCGCGTGCGGAGCAGCTTGGCGTTCTCACTTTCAGTTAGAAGCATCCCTATGTTCAGAAAGGCGCGGAAAGTGAATATACCTAACTTCCGGACTTTGTTAGGGACATTAATGTCCCCATCAAAATGCAATCTTATTTCTTTCAGCGAGTTACCCTGACTTAAAAAATAGCCGTTGGTCCGAAGTTCATCCCCATGTTCCTGAACGTAACGCTTAATGGTTCTCTCATCCACCCCATAGAAATCCGCTACCATTTTAGTGGTGAAAAGCAGTTGGTCGTGGAAGCGCAGACCGTTGACATCCAGGTTTTCTTGGATGGTCTGAAGGGCATAGCGATTATTCAGAACATTCTGCCGTTCGATATTTGATACTGTCAAGTCGTTCATGCTACAAAAGTAACACTTTTATTTTGATTATCAGCTATGTTGGCAACATTTTCATTTGCTGCAGAGGTCGAGGTTGGCGATGTTGCGGAGCAGGTTCTGGAGGCCGGGGCGGAGGAGGGCGGTGTGGGCGAAGCGACGCTTGAATTCTGACTGCCGTGCGGGAATGTCGGACGGCGTGAGGGCGAGCATGGCGGGTAATGGCGGGTTCCATGATTCGGCTCCGACGGTGTCGTTTAGTAGAGGTCGGGCGGTATCGTTGCGTAATGGTCGGGCGGTGTCGTTGCGTAAGGGGCAGGCGGTGATGCAGCGGTCGCAGCCGAACAGGGAGGTGCGGCCTGCGGGGGTGCGCATGGTGGTTATGGCGTCGGGGTCGGTCCAGGGTCCGCGATGCTCTATGGTGAGGTAAGAAATGCAACGGCGGCAGTCGATGGTGCCGTCGGGTTGCAATGCTCCGGTGGGACATGCGCGGCGACATGCGCCACAATGCAGGCATTCGGCGTCAGACGGTGCGTCCGGTTCGAATTCGATAGTCGTGAGAATCTCGGCAAGGAATACTTCGGGTCCGATGCCGTGGACTATGAGGGCGCCGTTGTCGCCACGGTAACCGATGCCGGCGCGAATGGCCCAGAATCGCTCGGAAACGGGCGCAGAATCGATACAGATGCGGCTGGATGATAAAAGGTCCCTCTGTTCTAAAACGGCCGTCAGAAGGCTTCGTATGGCTTCGTGATAGTCCCGGCCGTACGCATAACGGCTCAGATAGGGTAAATCAGAGGGGCGTTCACGCTCGGGTGCGTATGGGAAAGCAAGCGCGATGACTGTCTTTGTTCCCGGCAATACGTTGTCGAGGTTGCGTCTCAGGTCGGCGTGACGTTCCATCCAGGCCATGCCGGCATGGTGTCCTGCGGCCAGCCAGCCACGCAGTCGCCGGTTCTCGTCCTCGCTCACGGGCCCGGCCGAGGCAAAACCTACGGCTGCCGCTCCCGCCTCAAGCAACGCCGCGCGAAGTCCATTCCGGTCCATCCCAAAGATGTTATTTGCGGTCGAAATCGGCCGGTACTTCTCCCCAGCGGTCGGTGTCCCACTTGCGTATCTGCACGTCGTACTGATGGGTGTTGAGCCACGACAGCGCGCGCTCCATCATGCGGAACACGGGTTCAGTGTCCTTGTTGCGCGCCAGCTGGGTCTTGACCTTGCGGTTGCGCACCCAGGCCATTCCCGACACCGAGTCGGAATAGACCGTGTGGCGCTCCCCTTTCTGCTGCATCAGTGCCAAGGCGTGGACTATGGCCAGGAATTCGCCGATATTGTTCGTCCCCTTTTTGAACGGCCCCACGCGGAATATTTCTTTGCCGCTCATCAGTTCCACGCCGCGATATTCCATCACGCCGGGATTGCCCATGCACGAGGCGTCGACCGCCCATCCGTTCAGGTCTATTTCAGGGAAAGCGAAATAATCGGTTTTGGTCTCGATGCGGTCACTCCTGCCTCTCGCCGTTCTCTCCTCGCGCTCCTTGCGCTTCTGTTCCGTGGCGTTGATAAGCAGCGCTCCGATGGAACGTGAATCGCTTTTCCGGTCGAACCTGCGGAATGCTTCGGCGGCCTGCTCGGGCGAGGCATAGCTTTTGAACGAGGCTCCGTCAAAGCCGTCCACCTGCTCCATCGCGTCGTTGAAGTCATCGTACACGCCGGGCTGACGACCCGCGAACACCACATAAAATCTCTTACTGTAATTCATAAAAATTCGCAAGGAGACTAAAAATCATATTCGGGACGATAGTCGTAGTCGTGACGCAGCTGTTCGAACGCGCCGGGATTCTGTTTCAGCATGTCGGAATCCACGGTCGGGTCATAGCTTTGCAGAATGCCGTCCGGCACAGGCACTGCCTCCGGAGCGGGATTGTAGGCCGGTTCCAGGCCGTCGGTGTCTACCGGCACGCCGAGAGTGCGGTTCAGAGCCTCCAGCACCATGCGCGTGGCGCGCTGTTTGCCCTGGCGCGAATAACCGGCTATGTGGAATGTGCCGAAATCGGTTTTCTCCAGCAGTTCGCGGTTCAGGTCGGGTTCGTTTTCCCATACGTCAAGGGCCACGCGCAGCGTCGGGTCGGCATACATCCTGCGCAGCAGCGCGTCGTTGTCCACCACCGGACCGCGGGCGGCGTTGACGAGGATACGGTTCTCCCCCATCAGTTCCAGCGCCTTGGCGTCGCATAGATGCAGCGTGGCGTCGGGACCTTTCTTAGTCAGCGGCGTGTGGAATGTGACGGCGCGGCATTCCCTCATGATGTCCTCAAGGGTATGGTAATTGTCCGGAACGCCTGCGTGTTGCTTCGGAGGGTCGGACACCCATATCTCGGCACCCATCTTGCGTCCCCAGTCGGCCACGATGCTGCCTATGTTGCCGCATCCCACCACGCCGAGGCGTTCGCCGGCGGCCGGGTCGAACCCCAGGCGCAGCAGCGCGCTCCACACGTACTGCGCCACAGCCGGAGCGTTGCAGCCCGGCGACGACGCCACCGCTATGCCGTGGCTCTCGCACCAGGGTATGTCTATCTGGTCGGTGCCGATGGTGGCCGTGGCCACGAGGCGCACCGACGAATCGTGCAGCAACGCCTCGTCGCAGCGTGTGCGCGTGCGTATCAGCAGCGCGTCGGCGTCACGGACCAGCTCGCGGCTGAATTCCGACTGGTCCACATATATCACGTCTGCGCCGCCACCGATGCGGCCGCGCAGATAAGGTATGTTTTCGTCTGCTATTATCTTCATAGATACATATAAGCGAGGATGAGGAACGCCATGTACACCGCACAGATGCCCGTCAGCCATATCCAGGGCCGGCGCAGGTTCCACAGCGAGAAGATGTTGGTGTACTGGAACGCCGCCCCCATGAAGAAGGTGACCACGTAGGCGGTCATGTTGTTGAAGTCTAATATCATGGCTATCAGCGCCGCGGCCTGTACGATGTCGACTGCCATGTTGAACATGCGCCGCCGCGTGTTGCCGGCATACAGCTTCATGCCGTTGTTCAGCCCGAGAATCAGGGACACCACCGCCGTGAATCCGAGGTTTGCCAGGCCGGTGAAGATGGCCGTGTGCGAGGGCATCCCGTTCCACAGTGTCATGGGTTCGGGCAGCCGCAGGCAGTCTACGGGTATCAGCATCAGTCCGAGGGCTATCCAGTAAGGCGCGCACAGACCCATGCCGAAGGCTATGACCTCGCGCAGGCGCAGGCTCTTGAACGTCACCGCCACTATCAGCAGCGGGATGCTCATGATCAGGAAGCTGTACTGCACCATCGACCCTAAGGCCAGGATGGTGGCCATCAGGAACAGCTGCCGGGCGGCGTTGCTTTTCCTGTATGCGCTGAACAGTATGCCGAGGCACAGCAGCATCCCTGACGCCAGTATCAATGACGTGGTGAGCATGCCGCCGGGAGCCCACGGAAACGAGACTGAGGTGACAAGGAACAGCAGGGTCAGGATGCCCCCTTTCCCTTTGATTACCGAGAAACTTTTGGAAAGCAGCAGGAGCACCAGCGCGCACACACCCAAGAGTCCGACATTGAGCAGCAGCGAAGCGAGCGGCGTCAGATTCCAGTCAACGGGCGATGGCAGGCATATTCCCATACGTCAGTTCAATCGATTACGTCAGTTCAATCGTTATCGTCGTAATTCTTGTTTTTGCGGCTGCGGAAATAGACGGGATTTACCACCTGCGACTTGTCGGCGCTGATGCGCGGCCCGCGGTCCACCACCTCGTGCGCCGGCTTGTTGAAGCGGCTCGGCTTGCGGTCACGGTCGTCGCGGTTGAACGGCTTGCGGTCGCTGCGGTCGTCACGGCTGAACGGCTTACGGTCGCTGCGGTCGTCGCGGTTGAACGGTTTACGCTCGTCGCGGTCGTCACGGCTGAATGCCATGCGGTCGTTGTCCTTGCGGAAGGGTTTCTTGTCGCCGCCGGGCTTGCGGTTCTGCTTGTGGTCGCCGAACTTGCGCGACTCGGCGCGCCATTCGTCGTCGGTGACCCGGCGCATCTTCTTCGGCTCGCGGTCGCGGCGGAAATCGTCGTCAAATCCCTTGACCGTGCCGCCGTCGGCGCGGAAATCGTTGTAGCGGCCGTTGAACAGCACATACTCGCGCAGCGAGCACTCCAGCGAACCGTTCAGCATCGGTATCTTCAGCGACGGCTTCAGGCCGATGTTGTCGAAGTCCTCGGTGTCCGGCCCGATTATCCAGGCGTTCCAGCCCGAGAAGTTGCGTTTCAGGTTGTTGCCGATGCCACGGAACATCTCGGTCATGTCCTCCTGCTTCAGACGGTGGTTGTACGGCGGATTCATCACCAGACATCCCTCCTCGGGGTTGTCGGTCCAGTCGGCCATGGCCTTCATTTCCACCGTCACCATGTCGTCCACCTGCGCGTTCTTGATGTTCTTGCGGGCTATGGCCACGGCCTCGGGGTCGATGTCGCCGCCCATGATCTTGAAATCGAAGGGGCGTTCGGCCGAGTCGTCGTTATAGAGAGTCTCGAACAGGTCGGCGTCGAAGTCCGGCCATTTCTCGAAGGCGAATCCCTTGCGGTAGATGCCGGGATTGATGTTGGCGGCTATCAGGGCGGCTTCGATCAGGAATGTACCCGAACCGCACATCGGGTCGGCGAAATCGGACTCTCCGCGCCAGCCGGTGGTCATGATGATGCCGGCTGCCAATACCTCGTTGATGGGGGCTTCGGTCTGCTCCTCGCGATAACCGCGCTTGGACAGGGGCTCGCCGCTGGAGTCAAGGCTGATGGTGACGCGGTCGCCGTCGATGTGCACGTTGAACAGCAGGTCGTAGCCCGCCACGCGGATGGACGGACGCTCCCCCTGCAGGTCGCGGAAATGGTCGACGATGCCGTCCTTGACGCGATAGGTCACGAAGCGGCTGTGGTTGAAGTCCTCGCTGTTCACCGTCGTGTCGATGGCGAACGTGGTCTGAGGCGTCATATATTTTTCCCAGGCGATGTCGCGCACTATGTCGTAAAGCTCGTCGGGATCGTTGGCGGTGAATTTCTCAATGGGCTTGAGGATTCGCAGGGCTGTGCGCAGGCACAGGTTGGCGCGATACATCAGTTCCAGGTCTCCCTCGAAGCTGACCATGCGGGTGCCCATCTCTACGTTTTCGGCCCCCAGGCTCAGCAATTCGTCGCGCAATACCGGCTCCAGTCCCTTGAAGGTCTTGGCCACCATTGAAAAGGTATTTTCCATATCAGAGTGCCGGGACGCGATCCCGACGGATTCAAAAGTTATGTATTGTTAAATGATTAATATAGACGTTGATTCATCAGAACAGTATCTGGCATGTCTGGTCGCCTTCGTCGGGCCTGGCCTTGGACTGCGATTTGCCGGTGTGGGCCGCCAGTTCCTCGTTGAAGCGCGGCGAGCGCTTGTGTATCGGGAAGCGTTCCAGCATGGCTATCACCTCGTGGTCGTCGAACTGCGAGGGCGTCAGCACGGCATACTTCATCTTGGCGGCCAGCTGCTGCTGCTGCTTCACCTTGTCCATGCCGTACACCTTGGCTATCTCGTTCTCCTGTTCCTTCTGTTTCTGCGAGAGTTCGGTCTTGTTCTCCGGCTCGTTCTTGAGCACGATGGTCTTCTTGTTCTCGTCGCCCTCCGCGATGGTGACGTCGAAGCCGGACGCCAGCACGGTGATCTTCACCTTGTCGCCCAGCGACGGGTCGTCGCCTATGCCCCACTTCACGTCGATGCCCGACAGCTTGGAGGTGAAGCTGGTTATCTCGTTGATTTCCTCGGCGCGGATGGGGTTGTCGCTGTCCTTGCTGCACATGAACTTCAGCATCAGGCGCTTGGACGTGTTGATGTCGTGGTCCTTCAGCAGCGGCGAATGCAGCGCGGCGTTGATGGCCTGCGTTATGCGGTGCTCCCCCTCCCCTTCGGCCGTAGCGATGATGGCCGAGCCGGAATCCTTCAGCGTGGTCTTAACGTCCTGGAAGTCGACGTTGACGTAGCAGGATTCGGATATGATCTCGGATATGGACCTTGCCGCGTTGGCCAGCGTGTCGTCAGCCTTATGGAAGGCGTTGAAGAAGTTCCAGTCTTTGTACAGCTCTATCAGGTTCTCGTTGTTGATGACCAGCAGCGCGTCCACATGCTTCTTCAGCTCCTTGGCGCCCTCCAGGGCCTTGAGAATCTTCTTCTCCCCCTCGAAGTAGAAAGGCACCGTGACGATGCCGATGGTCAGCATACCGGCCTCCTTGGCCAGACGGGCCACTACGGGAGCCGCGCCGGTGCCTGTGCCGCCGCCCATGGTGGCCGTGATGAACACCATCTCGGTCTTGTCGTCGAACAGGGCGCGGATCTCCTCCTCGCTCGCCTCGGCGCACTGACGCCCCACCTCGGGCACGTTGCCGGCTCCGAGTCCCTTGGTGATATTGTAGCCCAACAGCACGTGCTTGGGCACCTCCGAGCGGTCCAGGGCCTGCTTGTCGGTGTTGCACACCACAAACTGTATATGCGGTATCTGCTGCTTGTACATGTAGTTCACGGCGTTGCCGCCGCCCCCTCCGACACCTATCACCTTGATGATGTCGTTGGTGACATCCTCGTCCTTGAAGCTCGAGGTGTCGTTGATGTCCATATCGAAATTACGGTCCATATCTGTGAGATGGGGTGTATTATTGGTCCATAAGGTCAGAATCGTCCTCGCTGTCGCCGGCGAACATATCGGCCAGGCGCCCGCTGATGCTCGAGAGCCAGCCGCCGCGCTTTCTGGGCTTGGTCTTGGGCTTCGGTTCCTCCGCGGGCTGCGAGGCGTTGGCCACGCCGGTGGCCGGAAGCTCGTCCTGCGGCAGGATTTCCAGGCAGGAGTCGGTGGAGTTGGTGGCGCCGATGTAAAGCAGCGCTATGGCCTGCAGGGTGTCCACCTGCTGTGCGCGGGTGTCGGAGATGGATATGTATGCCGGCAGCTGTCCGCGGCGCACGTTCAGTCCCGTTTTCTGAGCCAGCAGGTCCATGATGCCGTTCAGGCGCGAGCCGCCCCCCACGCACACTATGCCGCCGGGCAGGTCGGCTTCCTTAAGCCCGGCGTATGAGATCTGTTCTATTATGTTGGCCACAATCTCCTCGGCGCGGGCCACGATGATGGACTGCACCTCCGACATCTTGAGACCGCCTAAGTTCAGCGACGACTGCGTCTCGCTGGCTATGGCGTTGCCCGACGTGGTCTTTATGTCCTCGGCCTTCTCCTCCAGCACGTTGAGGCTGGTGATGTCGCGCGTGATGTTGCGCCCTCCCATGGGCAGCGTGGCGAAATATACCAGCGAGCCCTTCTTGTAGATGGTCACCGTGGTGGTCTCGGCGCCCATGTCCACCAGCATGCATCCCTGGCGCTTCTCCTCCACCGACAGCGTGACGGCCGCCGTGGACAGCGCCGTGACCAAAAAGGCCTTGACGTCCACCTTCACCTTCTCCGTGAGGGTGCGCGTCAGGTTGCGCTGCATCTCGGGGCGGCACACTATCAGGTCGAATGTGGCCGTGATGTCCGAGCCCACCATGCCGCGCGGCGACGTGGTCTCGTACTTGCCTATGGTGTATGTGCGCGGAATGGCGTCCACCACCATCAGCGACGAGTCTATGTCCGTCTGGCGCGCCTGGGTGTTGAGCTGGTCCAGTATGGCCTGTGTTATCTCGGTGTCGTTGGGCAGCGTGAGCGACACGGTGGTGGATATGGAGCGCAGCGAACGGCCCGACAGGCCGACGAACACGCCCGTGATGGTGTGCGGCGCGATGGCCGGCTTGCGCTCCAGGCGCTGCAGTATCCGGTCTATGCGTACCGCCGTCTCCTCCAGATTCTGGACTATGCCGTAGCGCACGCTCTCCACGCCGCGCTCATGGTCCGAGGCTATCACCTCAAACTGTCCCTCGTCGTTGATCTTGCCTACGACGGCCACTATCTTGGAGCTGCTCACTTCTACGGCAGCCACATATCTTTCGTTACTCATGTTGAGACGGTACTTTTTTGTTGAGACGGTCCTTTCTGGGCGGCGGCATCGGCGGCGGCCGCGTTGGCCGAGGCTCCTCCCGCCATTTCGCCGATACCGGGAAGGGTGCCTTCCTCCAGGTCGATTTCCTCCACCGGTTCCTCCGACACGTTGAGGCGTGTCTTGTCGCGGCGCGTGGCCACTATCTGGTTGCGGAATTTCACGGATATCGTGTCATACTGCTCCCAGCCCTTGTGGGGCATCACCTTGGTGTAGAACAGCTTCAGCGCGTCGCGTTTCTGTTCCAGGCGCGTCGTGTCGCCGAAGTTCACCACATGGCCGGTGATTTTGGGCACCACTATCAGGTTGCGCGCGTCGCGGGCCTCGATCATGGCCGTCAGGTCGTGCATGGTCTTGTCGCGCTCCACGAAGCGCACCAGCGGCAGCACGTCCACAGGCTGGAAGTCGCGGGTGAAACGCCCCGTCACCACCGGCACGTCGCGGTAGAACTCCGCGTTGGAGGCTATGTGCTTACCGTCCTTGTTGATGTAGTATGACTTGTTGCCCAAGAACACGCGCATCACGGGAATCATGGGCGTCACGCGGATGTTGAGCGTGCCGCCGGCCGACACCATGCAGTTCACCGATTCGAAGGTGTTGAGCGATCCGAGGTATTTCTCTATCCTGCGGGTATCCACCTGGTTGATAGGCACTCCCACTATCCTGCCGGGATAGTCCTTCAGTTCCATGGCCACGCCGCGGCGTATGATCGAGTCGATGGGAGCAGGCGATTCCACATCCACCGCGATGTCGCGGCAGATATGGTGCGCGGCCTCGTTGTGAGCCCACACGGTGGCCCATGTCACATATACCATCAATGTGACAAGACACACCCACTTCAGTATCGCTGTCCCCTTTTTCATCAGGCCTCGGCTTTTGCTTTTTCTTCCAGGATATGCGAAATCTCGGGAAGCAACCGGTCGATGTCGGCGGCTCCCAGAGTCATTAGAACGTCAAAGTTACTATTTTTTATCAGATTCAGCAAATCTTTTCGCTCACAATAAGTTTTTTGCGGCCCTTTGACGGCGTCGAGGATGGTGTGCGACGAGATTCCGGGTATGGGAAGCTCGCGCGCCGGATATATCTCGGGCATCACCAGGTGGTCGCATTCCGACAGTGCGTCGGCGAAGTCGGGCGCGAAATCGCGTGTGCGCGTGTAGAGGTGCGGCTGGAATATCACGGTCAGGTCCTTGCCCGGGAACAGCTTGCGCACCGAGCGGATGCTGGCGCGTATCTCGTTGGGCGAGTGGGCGTAATCGTCTATCAGCACCGTGCCTCCATCCTTGCCGTCGCGCCATATCTCGAAGCGGCGTTTCGCGCCACGGAATGAGGCAAGACCCTCGCGCACCTGTTCTGGTGTGGCTCCTGCCGTGATTGCGGCTGCCGCGGCGGCCACGGCGTTGTCGATGTTGATGTCAACGGGCACTCCGGGGCTGAGGTTCTCAATTCGCAGCCCGTCGGGGCCGACCAGAGTGAACGTGATGGTGCCGTCGCCGTATGTTATGTCCTCGGCGTGCCAGTCCCCCTCGCTGCCGCCGCTGTACGTGGCAACCGTGACGTCCGGACCGGGCGCAGGCTTGAATTTAAGCCCCGTATGGACCAACAGATGGCCGCCGGGACGTATCAGCGACGTAAAGATGGAGAAAGCCTCCAGATAGTGCTCTTCGTCGCCGTAGATGTCCAGATGGTCGGGGTCGGTGCTCGTCACCACGGCCAGCCAGGGATGCAGCTGATGGAACGAACGGTCGTATTCATCGGCCTCGATGACGGAATAGCGCGATTTCTCGTTCAGCACCAGGTTTGAGCCGGTGTTGCGCAGTATGCCGCCGAGGAACGCGGTGCAACCGGCCTCGGTGCCGCGCAGTATGTTGGCTATCATCGACGACGTGGTGGTCTTGCCGTGCGAGCCGGCCACGCAGATGCCGTCGGTGTGCTCCGTGATGCGGCCCAACAGCGCCGCGCGCTTGATGACGCGGAAGCCGTTCTGGCGGAAATATCTCAGTATGTCGTTGTCTTCTGGTATGGCCGGAGTGTAGACCACAAGCGTGTCGTCCGGGTTGCGGAACGGTTCCGGGATGGCGTTGCGGTCGTCAAGGTCGGTGAACTGCAGCCCTTCCTGTTCAAGAGCGGCCGTCAGTTCGGAAGGAGCGCGGTCGTATCCGGCCACGGCGGCGCCATGTGCTAAGTAATAACGCACCAGGTTGGCCATACCGATACCCCCGGCCCCCACGAAATATAGTTTTTTCTCCATTGATTCAGTAAGATTCTTACTAACTAACGATGCTTACTTGCGGTTCAGAATTTTTATGACCTCGTCCACAATCTTGTCGTCAGACTCGGTCAGGGCGAGTTTTGCCACGTTGGCCGACATTTCGGCTAATTTCCCGGAATTGCGTATGGTCTCGATGGCCGTGTCCACCAGCGATTCGCGCGCCCGGTCGTCGGGAATGAGTATCGCGGCGTCGTGGTCGGCGAGTGCGCGGGCGTTCTTGGTCTGATGGTCCTCGGCCACGTTGGGCGAGGGGACAAGGATGCAGGGTTTGGCCAACAGCTCAATCTCGGAGATTGAGCCGGCGCCGGCGCGCGACACCACTAAGTCGGCGGCTGCGTATGCCGAGGCCATGTCGGTGATGAATTTGGTCACGACGATGCCCTTAAGGCCCTTTACGGCCTCGGGACCGCGGTCGCCGAAGTTCTTGCCCGTCTGCCATATCACCTGGATGCCGTTCTCGGCCAGCTTGCGTATGCCGGCCTCCATGCTTTCGTTAAGGGTGCGTGCGCCGAGGCTGCCGCCGATAACTAACAGGGTAGGAGCGTCGGCATGAAGTCCGAAACTTTCCAGGGCCTTGGCGCGGTCCGGAGCCTTCTCCAGCAGGTCGCGGCGTACGGGATTGCCCGTCATCACTATCTTGTCGGCAGGGAAGAAGCGTTCCATGTCGGGGTATGCCACGCAGATGGCGTCGGCTTTGGCGGCCAGCAGCTTGTTGGTGACGCCGGCGTACGAATTCTGTTCCTGCAATAGGGTAGGAACTCCCGCCTTCTGCGCCGCCTTCAGGGTCGGGCCGGAGCAGTATCCGCCCACGCCTATGGCTATTTCGGGCTGGAAATCCCTGACTATGCGGCGCGCCATGTTCAGCGACTTGCGCAGCTTGATCAGCACGCCGATGTTGCGCAGCAGGTGCTTGCGGTCGAATCCCGCAACGGGGAGTCCCTTGATGGGATAGCCCGCAGCCGGCACGCGCTCCATTTCCATGCGGTTGTCGGCGCCGACAAAGAGGATGTCGGCGTCAAGGCGCCGGCGCAGCGCGTTGGCGATGGAGAGGGCAGGGAAGATGTGTCCTCCCGTGCCGCCTCCCGATATCAATATCTTGGGTTTGTGAGTGGCCATTTTATGATATGGATGTAATCACGTTTAAACGCTTGTTATGATTTTGAGAAATTCTCGGCCTGCATTTCCGGGGGGAGGGCGTTAAGCTCGGCCTTGATGGCCTTGCCGTCGGTGTTGAACGCCGCGAAACGGCTCACGGAAAGCATGATTCCGATGGCCATTGACATGACTAATACCGAGGTTCCGCCCTTGGAGATGAAGGGGAGGGGCTGACCCGAAACGGGGACTATTCCAGTCACGATGGCCATGTGCACCAGGGCCTGGAGCACGATGAGCATGGCGCATCCCAGTATCATGAAGGCGGGGAGGGCCCTGACGCAGCGGAAGGCGATGCGTCCTGCCCGCGCCAGCATCAGCAGGAACAGCAGCAGCACCAGTGCGCCGCCCACGAAACCGGTATCCTCCACGATGATGGAATAGATATAGTCGGAGAAGGCGAGTGGCAGACGTGCGCTTTCGCGCGAATTGCCCGGTCCCTGGCCCACCAGGCCGCCGTTGGCCTGTGCGAAACGCGCCAGCATCACCTGACGGTTCTCGTCGGTCATCGGGTCGTCGGGATGCACGCCCTTGAAGAAGTTCGTTATTCGGTTCTGGCGAGTTTCCGTGCGGTCGATCTTGCCGCGTTTGGAGTTTTCATTGCCTATTGTGGCCACGGCGCCGACATTGCCGCCGGCCTGGGCCAGCATGGTCTGTTCGGTCTTGAGGCGGTCGAATTCCGATTCCTGCGGCTTGCTGAACTGTTTGGCGGCATACAGCACCATGCCTCCCACGGCGTATGCCGCGATAACGTATGCCATCTTGCGCCACTGTATGCCGCCGGTGAGCATCAGCGCCATGCTGACGCACATCATCAGCAGCATGTTGGTCATACCGTTCGTAACCATCGCGGCGCTGAAGGCCACAACCACGATGGCCGAGGTGATGACCGCGCGGTTGGAGACGCCGCCGGGACGCTGGTTCTTACCGAGGATGGTGGCCAACAGACACACCACAGCCAACTTTGAGATTTCGGCCGGCTGTATGGTCATTCCGGCCAGGCGCAACGCCCGTTGCGCGCCGTTGTATTCCACTCCCACCACGGCCGACAGAATAAGCAATACCAGCGAGACCACGGCGAACACCCACGACAGCTTGCTGATGATCACGTACGGTATGCGCTGGATCCACAGCACCAGTCCCAATCCCATGACCAGGAATATGCCGTGGCGAATCAGCGGCGAATATACGTTGCCCGCCGTCACTTCCGAGCTGCTGGCCGAGAACAGTTCCACTACGCTGATAAGCAGCAGCATCAGGTAGATGCCCCAGATGTAGGGGTCGGCGCGGCGCACCTTGGCCATTGTCTTGGGCTTGGGCGCGGCCACGGTTTCGGCTACGGACGCTGCAGCAGGGGAGGCGCTTTGGGCGGAACGCCGGCCGGTGCCGGTCACTGCCTCGCCGTCCACCGTCTCGCGGATTTCTATCGAGTCATAGAGAGGACTTGCCATGTATCAATGCTGGTTTATGTCTGGATTAAGTGTTTATTTCTTAAAGTTGCGTACGGCTTCCTTGAACAGATCGCCCCGGTTCTCGTAGCTGGTGAACAGGTCGAAGCTGGCGCAGCAGGGGGAGAGGAGCACGGTATCGCCCGGCTCGGCGAAGCCGCGGCATGCCTCCACGGCCTCCTGCAGCGAGTGTGTGTCGGCTATCTTGGCCACCTTGCCGCCGAAGAAGTCCATCAGCTTCCGGTTGTCCTTGCCCATGCACACTATGGCCTTGACTTTCTGCTTCACAAGCTCCTCGATCTCCGTGTAGTCGTTCCCCTTGTCCTTGCCGCCGAGAATCAGCACCGTGGGGCGCGTCATGCTTTCCAGCGCATACCAGGTGGAGTTGACGTTGGTGGCCTTCGAGTCGTTGATGTATATCACGTCGTCGATGGTGTCCACGTATTCAAGACGATGCTCCACGGCCTCGAAATCGCTGAGCGACTTGATGATGCTCTCGTTCCTGACACTGAGCAGCGATGCGCTCAGACCGGCAGCCATGGAATTGTACAGGTTATGCAGACCCGGTAGCGACAGACGGTCGCGCGGAATCTCGAACACATCCATAGGCGTATGGTAATGCACCACGTTGTTGTCGTCCACCCATGCGGCGGTGTCCTGCTCGCGCATTTCGCCGAAGGGGAGACGGCGCGCCTCGGACTGCACCTGCGCTATCTGCGCGGTGACAACGGGATCGTCCTGCCAGTAGATGAAGAAATCCTCCTTGGTCTGGTTCTGCAGGATGCGGAACTTGGCGGCCACATAGTTCTCCATCTTATGGTCGTAGCGGTCCAAATGGTCGGGCGTTATGTTCATTATCACGGCCACGTCGGCCTTGAAATCGTACATGTTCTCCAGCTGGAACGAGCTGAGTTCGATTACGTACACGTCGTGGTGCTCGCGGGCCACCTGCAGCGCCAGGCTCTTGCCCACGTTGCCGGCCAGTCCGACGTTCAGGCCTGCCTGACGCAGTATGTGATAGGTGAGCAGGGTAGTGGTGGTCTTGCCGTTGGAGCCGGTGATGCACACCATCTTGGCGTCGGTGTATCGGCCGGCGAACTCTATCTCGCTCAGTATGGGTGTCCCCTTCTCGGCCAACGCCTGCACCAGCGGAGCCGTCGGGGGAATGCCCGGGCTCTTGATCACCAGCGAGGCCGTCATGATACGGTCTACCGAGTGGCCGCCCTCCTCGTATTCGATATGTTCGTCGTCAAGAATACGGCGATGTTCGTCGCCTATGATGCCGGAATCCGACACCAGGACGTCATAACCCTTAACTTTGCCCAGGACGGCGGCGCCTACGCCGCTCTCCCCGCCTCCGAGCACTACCATGAATTCTTTTGCCATATCTTGCTATATCTTTCTAAAGTCTTGAATTATCCGACTCGAATCTTTTTAAAGTCTTGATTATCTGATTTTCAGTGTTACGAAAGTGAGGGCCGCAAGCAGAATGCTCACAATCCAGAACCGGGTCACGATCTTGGATTCGTGCATGGGCATGGCCGGCTTGTTCCATAGCACCAATGCCCCGGGCTGCGCTTCCTTCTGGAAATGATGGTGCAGCGGCGTCATCTTGAAGATGCGGCGTCCCTCGCCATATTTCTTCTTGGTGAATTTGAAGTAGGACACCTGCATCAGCACCGACAGGTCCTCGAGGAAGAACACGAGGCACAGCAGCGGAATCAGCAGTTCCTTGCGTATCAGGATGGCGAACACGGCTATGATGCCGCCCAGTGTCAGCGAGCCGGTGTCGCCCATGAACACCTGCGCCGGGAACGTGTTGTACCACAGGAAGCCCACCAACGCCCCGATGAACGCGCCGGCAAACACCACAAGCTCCTCCGAGCCGGGTATGTACATGATGTTCAGATAGCTGGAGTATATCACGTTGCCGCCCAGGTAGGCCATGATCAGCAACGCCACTCCGATTATGGCCGAGGTGCCGGCACATAGTCCGTCGACGCCGTCGGTCAGGTTCGCGCCGTTGGACACTGCCGTCACCACCACAACCACCACGAGCACGAACACCAGCCAGCCTAATGTCTTGGCGGCCTCCTTGTCCTTGACCCACGACGTGAGCCACTCGTAGTTGAAGTTGTTGTTCTTCACGAACGGTATGGTGGTCTGCGGCGACTTGATCTGCTCCTTGCTGACTATCACCTTGGTGGAAACGGTCTCGGCTTCAGGAGTCCGGGCCGCGGCTACGTTCTCGATATTCTCGGTGTTGACGGATGCCAGGGTCTCGAAGTTCTCGCTCATCACTATCTGCGGCGACAGCCACATCGTGACGCCTACAAGCAGGCCGAGGCCCACCTGCCCTATCACCTTGTATTGCCCTTTCAGACCGTCCTTGTTGTGGAACTTGAACTTGCGGTAGTCATCCAGGAATCCGATGCTGCCCATCCACAACGTGGCGACAATCATCAGTATCAGGTATATGTTCCCGAGATTGCCCATCAGCAGGCAAGGCACAAGAGTCGAGAGGATTATGATGATGCCTCCCATGGTGGGCGTTCCCTTCTTCTGCACCTGTCCCTCCAGGCCGAGATTGCGCACGTCCTCCCCTATCTGCATCATGCGCAGGCGGCGGATTATGGCATGGCCGAACACCAGGGCCACCAGCAGGGCCAGCGCGAACGACACGCCCGCGCGGAAGGTGATGTACCCCATCAGGTTGCGACCCGGAAAGTCAAGGTCGCTGAATTGCTGCAACAACCAGTAAATCATGATTCTCAGCTGTTAGGTCGATTACCGGTCATTTCATTTCGTTGAAAGCGTTCTGCACCTCCTCGCGGTCGTCGAAGTGATGACGCACGCCCTTCACCTCCTGGTAAGGCTCGTGGCCCTTGCCGGCGATGAGCACCACGCTGCCCGGCTCGGCGGTCTGCAGGGCGGTGCGGATGGCCTCGCGGCGGTCGGTGATGCAGAGTGTATGGCGCAGTTCCTGAGGCATCAGGCCCTTCTTCATGTCGTTGATGATGTCCTCGGGATTCTCGTCGCGGGGGTTGTCGCTGGTCAGGATCAGGCGGTCGGAGCGGCATGCGGCCTCGCGGGCCATCATGGGGCGCTTGCCGTGGTCGCGGTTGCCGCCGGCGCCCACCACGGTCGTGACGATGCCATCGGGACCCACTATCTCGCGGATGGTGTCAAGCACGTTCACCAGCGCGTCGGGCGTGTGGGCATAGTCCACGATGGCCGTAACCTGTCCGTCGGCGCTGCGGAACGTCTGGAAACGTCCGGCCACAGGCACGAGCCTGCTCATGTTCACCAATACCTCCTCCTCGGGGAAACCGGTCAGGATGGAACCGCCGAACACCGCCGTCAGATTGTAGGCGTTGAAGCGGCCCGTGAAGTTAACCTCCACCTCGTGGCCGTTGAACGACAGCAGGGTGCCGTCCAGACGCGTCTCGATAACCTTGGTGCGGAAGTCGGCGTCGGTGCGCAGCGAATAGGTATAGACTTTCGCCTTGGTGTTCTGCGTCATATAGAGGCCCGACTTGTCGTCGGCGTTCACGAGCGCGAATGCGTCGGCGGGCAGCGAGTCGAAGAACATCTTCTTGGCGTCGCGGTAGTTCTCCACCGTGCCGTGATAGTCCAGGTGGTCGCGTGTCAGGTTGGAGAATATTCCGCCCTTGAACTTCAGGCCCGCGATACGTTTCTGATGAGCGGCGTGGCTTGACACCTCCATGAAGGCGTAGTCGCAGCCGGCCTCCACCATTTCGGCCAGGAGCTGGTTCAGCGGCAGCGGATCGGGCGTGGTGTGTGTGGCGGGCACGGCGCGGCCGTCCACATAGTTGCACACCGTGGAGAGGAGTCCGGCCTTGTAACCCTCCAGACGCGCCATTTCATAGAGCAGGGTAGCGGTGGTGGTCTTGCCGTTGGTGCCGGTCACTCCCACCAGCTTCAGCTTCGAGCTGGGGTGTCCGTACCATGCCGAGGCCAGTTTGCCTAAGGCCTCGGCCGTGTCGGCCACCTGGATGTAGGTGATGCCGTTCACGATCTGTGAGGGGAGTTCCTCGCACACAATGGCCCCCACGTGGGTGGAGGCTACCATCGGAATGTACTTGTGGCCGTCGGTGGTGGTGCCGCGCACGGCCACGAACATACCGTTCTTTTCCACAAGGCGCGAGTCGCTTTGCAGACTTTCGATATTTCGTTCCGGATCGCCTATGATCTGCAGTGTGTCGATGTCCTGCAGCAGGCGTGACAGTTTCATAGTCATATCTTATATTGTCTAAATATCTTATCTATTATTACCTCGTCACTCATACTTCATACCTAAATCTTAAGTCTCAGCACCAGTGTCTGTCCGCGTCTCAGCGGGGTGTCGACGGGTATGGACTGCGAGCAGACGTAGCCCGTGCCGCTGATGCGCACGTTTATGCCGCGCTGCTCCATGATGCGTATGGCCGAGGCCGCGTCGTAGCCGATAAGGTTGGGCATCTTGCCCGTATCGGATACGTCGTTGGCCTTCAGGCGGCGCACGGAGCGCGAGCCGGTCATGCCGGCAATCCGGTTCGAATTATCGAACGACGACGCGGCTATCACCGGCTTGGACTGGCATTTCTCCATAGCATAGTCGGAGGCATTGTTCAGCATGCCGCGGCTGTACATCTTGATGGCCATGTTCTTCACCACCTGTCCCGAGGTGCGGTTGGCGGAGTTGCCGCCGCCGGCCAGCACCAGGGCCATGCAACTGTACTGCGGGTTTTCGTAAGGGAAGAACCCGGCGAATGCGTAACGGCGCTGGGCGCGGTTATATTGTCCGTTCTCCACCGGGAAAGCGGTGCCGGTCTTGCCGGCTATCTCCACGCGGTCGTCGCGCACGGCGCGTGCCGTGCCATGCTCGCCCCACACCACCTCGCGGATGCACTCGCGCACCTTGGCCGCCGTTTCCGGGCTGCATATCTGCGGACGGATGTACTGTATGGGCAGGATGGAGTCGCGGCCGTTCTCGTCAATCAGGCTGCGCACCAGGTGCGGGCGCACGTACTTGCCGTCGTTGGCTATGGCGTTGTACACCGACAGCGTGAACAGGGGAGGCAGCTCCGTATTGTAGCCGTATGCCTGGCGGGCCAGGTCGAGGTGACGCGCCGTCATGGTGATGTTGTTGCCGCGCGAGTCATGGTCTATCAGGCGGCGGATTCGCGGCGTGCACTCGCCGTAGATGCCCGAGCGTATCGGTTCGAAGAATCCCAGGCCGGCCATGCGGTCGTACCATTTCTCGGGATTCTTGGCATAGCCTCGGAATATGACGCGGGCTATGCCGGTGTTGGACGACTGCTCTATCACCTGCTTCATGGTCTTGGGTCCCGAGCCGTGGGGGTCGTTGGTGCGCATGAAGGGGGAGCAGTCCACCATGTCGGTGACGTTCTTTACCAGGCCATCCTCAAAGGCTATCATCAGCGATATGGGCTTCATTACCGAGCCGGGTTCGTATGCCTGCACGGCGCGGTTCAGGGCCTCGCCGTAGGTGCCGTCGTCCAGCTTCTCGATGTTGGAGATGGCCTTTATCTCCCCTGTCTTGACCTCCATCAGTATGGCGGTGCCCCACACGGCGTTGGCTTCCTGGCATATCTTGTGCAGCTCCTCCTCCAGCATGTCCTGCAGGTCGATGTTGATGGTGGTGCAGATGTCGTATCCGCGGCGGGGTGGGGTAGTGGTCCAGTTGCCGATGCCCGATGTCATGGCCACTTTCTTGGCCAGTCCCGGCTTGCCGTACAGCAGCGAGTCGAGGTCGCGCTCCAGACCGGAGTATCCGTGCGTCTGGCGCGTCTGGGCGTTCTGATTCACCCGGCCGATGCTGCGGTAGGCCATCTTGCCGTAGGGATAAGTGCGCTTGTAGCGGGGCGTCTTATAGAGGGGAGTATTGCTGGTTTTATACCATTTCGCTATAAATGGGAAATATTTTACCCTTTCGTAGTCCTGCAGCGAGCCGTTCTTGACCATGCGCAGGGCGCGTGTGCGTTTCTCGGGGTCCTTCTCGAACTCGCGTTTCAGCTTGGTGCGCCATGAGTATTTGGCCAGCGAATCAGGGTTCGTCAGGTCCTTGCGTCGCGGATAATATTTGTCGAGGGAATCGGCCAGGGCATACACCGAATCCATGTCGATGTGATTCATCTTCAGGATCTTGCTGTGGCGCAGGTCGAGCAGGATGTCATAGACGCGCAGGTTGCACGCCAGTATGTTGTGGTTGTCCGACAGCAGGTTGCCGCGCTCCGGAGCGATGGTGTCTATCTTTGAGAAGATGGCCTTGCTGCGGGCGTTCCAGTCCGAGGCCTCCACTACGGTGGTCTCGAACAGCTTGAACAGTATTCCCAGTCCCACCACGACGCATGCTATCACTATGAAGGCATAGCGTCCCAGGATGTGCTTCTTGTTGTTTCGTTTTGTGTTTTTGGCCATTGCTGATAGTAGTGATTGTAATTATAAATTGTAAGTCAGTTCTGTTCGCTGTCGGAAAGGATGTACGGGGGCTGTTCCTGGAATTCCAGATGCAGTCCGCGGTCGTGCACCATCTTCTTCATTTCAGTTTCGCGCACCAGGGTCATGTACTTCGACTTTTCGTCGAGCATGGTGCTTTCGGCCAATTGTAGTTCGGAGGTGAGTTTCTTGATTTCCTCCATGCGTGTGCGTGTCTTGTAGCGGAGTCCCATCAGGGCTATCACCACCACAACGATTACCATGATGAGCCAAGCGTTGGCACGGAAAAACTCGATCGAGATCGACTGTCCGTAACGCAGCTCGGCCACCCAGCCCGGCGTCTTTTTCTTGCCGTTGGGCTTCTTATTCAGTTTCTTATCTTTCTTCTTGGAAAATAATGACATTAAATCGAGGAGTTATTGGTTCAGTTATTGTCGTCAATCAGTTCGGCCACGCGGAGTTTGGCCGAGCGGGAGCGGGGATTGCGTTCAATCTCCTCCGCGGACGGCACCACAGGGTTGCGTGTTATCTGTTTCCAGGGCGTCAGCACGCGGCCGTAGAAGTCCTGCTCCACCTTCCCCTCCAGATTGCCGGAACGGAAAAAGTTCTTGACCATCCTGTCCTCGATGCTGTGATATGTGATGATGGCGAAGCGGCCGCCGGGCTTGAGCACCGACAGGGAGTTGAGCAACAGCCGTTGCAGCGAGTGCAGCTCGTCGTTGGTCTCGATGCGCAGCGCCTGGAATGCCTGCGCCAGGTCTTTCTTCAGGTTCTTGGGGTTGAGGGCCGGAGTCAGTACGTCGGTCAGCTGCGACGTGGTCAGGATGGGGGAGACGGAGCGCGCCTTAACTATGGCATTGACAAGCAGGCGGGGCCGTTTCAGGTCGGTGTAGGCGCGGAAGATGCTCTCAAGCTTCTCGGGCGAGGCATCGGCAATGATCCGGGCGGCGGTCCTCTCCCCTTTCCGGTTCATGCGCATGTCCAGCGGAGCGTCCTCGCGGAACGAGAAACCGCGTTCGCCGCTGTCGAAATGATGGAACGACACGCCCAGGTCGGCAAGGATGCCGTCCACCTTGTCGCAGCCGTAATAGTGCAGGAAATTGGGGATGAACCGGTAGTCGGAGTGTACAAATGTAAACCGGGAATCGTCGGGAGCGTTTTGCAGGGCGTCGATGTCGCGGTCGAAACCGTAAAGGTGTCCCGCGGGGCCGAGTCTTTGGAGAATGGCGCGCGAATGACCGCCGCCGCCAAATGTGGCATCCACATAACTGCCACGAGCATTGATGTTTAATGCGTCAATACTTTCTGTCAGCAATGCAGGTATGTGATAGATCTCCTTTTCCATTTTCGCTCCGGCTCCCTAATTGGAAATTTGGGTGTAAAGTTAGTTATTTTTTGTAAATTATTTACAACTGAAAACAGAAAAAAGACGTTATTTCCCTCAAAAAGTTATCAACAGGGTAATGGATAGTGATTAGTGAATAGAGATTACTTGAGACATTTTTGTTCCTTAGCGCGGATAAGGACAGTCGACTATGGTTTCAGGCATCCGACAGGCACGACAATCACCCCGTCAGTGCGTGTATAGGCATAGTCGCCCACGGCCGTAAGAATCATAGTGAACGAGGGGGCCTTCATGCGGGTTGTGTCAATGCGATCCTTTAACGTCAACAGATTTTTGGCCCCTTCCTCGATTAGCCTGTCTCCTCCGAGTTTGATTTCAATCAGGCCGAAATTCCCGTTTCGTAGATGGACGACTGCATCACATTCCAATCCTGTCTTATCCCTGAAGTGAAACACCGAGCCATCAAGAGACTGGGCATAAACCCTCAGATCCCTAACGCACAAGGTTTCGAACAGAAGTCCGAACGTGTTCAGGTCATTGATTAAGTCATCCGGTCCGAGGCCAAGCGCGGCACAAGCCACCGACGGATCGACATAGTATCGTGTGTCGAGTGTCCTTATGGCAGATTTGCTTCGCAGATTAGGACTCCATGCCGGCATATCCTCAATCACAAAGATGCTTTTAAGAGCATTTATATAGGAATAGATGGTCTTGTCGCTGATTTCGGACGAATCGTTGAGTGCCACGTCTTCCATGATAGTCGCTATGCTGGCCTGGGTGCCCTGATGCCTTGCGTATGAACGCATCACCCTGCGGACTCTTTGCGGATCCCGTTCCACATCGTCGACACGGGACAAATCTGTCCGGACTATGGCCTCGTAATAATTTATGGCATGGCGCAGAGCTGATTTTTCGCGCCCCTTGTCCACGGCTCGTGGCCAACCGCCACGACATGTCAGGAAAGCAATGTCCTCCAGCTTCAAATCATTAATGCCTCTGACCGGTTCAGCATTACCTTGTCTGAACAAATCGGCCATACTGACGGCTCCGTTCGAGTCGTGCGATTCCCAAAGTGTCATAGGGCGCATCATAAGCCATGAAAAACGGCCTGTGCCGCTGTGTCTCATCTCGGCCCTGTTTTGTGTAGGTGGTACCGCTGAACCTGTGAGAATAAATTGGCCGTCATCGTGTCTATGGTCAACCTCATACCTGACGGCGTCCCATATTTTGGGAGCAATCTGCCACTCGTCTATAAGCCGGGGTGTTTCTCCACGAAGAATATAGGATATATCGGTCTCGACCATCTGTAGATACTGATTGCATCTTACAGGATCGTCCATAAATATGGCGCTGTGCGCACGTTGTTCCGCCGTGGTGGTCTTGCCACAAGCCTTAGGACCCTCTAAAATAATTGCGCCCATTGCGTCAAGTTCATCACTCAGAAGACGATCTATTATTCTCGGATTATAAGTGTCCATAATCTTAATTTTAGCAACGCAAAAGTAGTGATTATTTATTTAATATCCAAATAAATAAATTCCAAAAATGTATTTTCGCTTCCGAACATGGCACGATTTTACTTCCGAACATGACACGATTTCACTTCCGAACATGGCGCGATTTCACTTCCGAACATGACACGATTTCACTTCCGAACGTTATTCTGACTTTATTCCGTTGTTGTGCACGGTACGGAGTGCCCACGCCACTGTGTTGGCGGTAGGGCGAATGTTGGCGGTAGGGTGAGTGATGGAATTAATAGTTCAAGTATTGCTTCAGAGAGGTTGTTTCTCATTAACATTCCGATGGGCGGATTTTTTCAAGAGGCCTTTGGTTCTTACTTCATGCGCTCGCTCAGAGATCCGGTGTTACTATGCGCTGCGGGGTTGGGGGTAATCGGTCTTTTGTTATGAAGTGAGTCGTCTGTTTTTGTTATGAAGTGAGTCGTCTGTTTTTGTTATGAAGTGAGTCGTCTGTCTTTTGTTATGAAGTGAGTCGTCTGTCTTTTGTTTCGGGTCGGAGCTTCAGCGACGAGGCCGGCTGGTTTTCTCTACTTTGCAAAAAGAAGCGTTGAGAATGCGAAAATCGCTTGGTGACTGGCCGAAATAGGGCGTTTGTCAGAATCTCAGAGCCTTAATTTAGTGCTGATAACTAAATAAAACGTTAGTAATCAGCGTTAAATAAATGTTATATACATGGCGTCTCGGATTTGCCATATAAATGGAATCGGGGCCATTTATTGCACCGAGCAAGAATTCGTAAAATTGGCGTTGATTATTTGTGCCTTTTTTACTACATTTGCAAGTTAATGCTGTCAGTAATGCTTACTGATTGCTTTTCTCAACTTTCTAAACTATTTTCGCGAAATTGCGAAAATCACGACATGACACCGCGCATAGAATTTGAAACGCAGAATGTGGAGATGCCGGACCTCGACTGGCGCGAGGTGCGCAACTGGATCAACGCCGTGGCCCAAAGTCACGGCTGCACCGTGTACCGTCTCTCCTATCTATTTATGGACGATGCCGGAATTCTGGAGTCGAACATCCAGGCATTGGGCCATGATTATTATACCGACATCATAACCTTCGACTATAGTCGTGACGGTCGGCTGTGCGGCGAGATTCACATCTCGCTCGACACGGTGCGCAGTAATGCCGAAGGACTCGGCCAGCCATATAGTCGCGAACTGATGCGTGTCATAATCCACGGCGTGCTGCACCTGGTAGGCATCAACGACAAGGGCCCCGGCGAGCGCGAGATAATGGAAGCCGCCGAGAACGCCGCCCTCAATATGTGGCCGCCGTCGCTGCTCCTTTAATAGTACATATACTAACCATAATATTCGATAATCAAAGAAAACCCTATGAGGTTTGAATATGATGTTATAGTGGTCGGGGGAGGCCATGCCGGTTGCGAGGCAAGCGTGGCTTCGGCCCGCGTGGGCGCCAAGACTCTGCTTGTGACACTCGATATGAACCGGGTGGCGCAGATGTCGTGTAATCCTGCTATTGGGGGTATAGCCAAGGGTCAGATTGTCAGAGAAATAGATGCGCTTGGCGGAGAAATGGGCATAGCCGCGGACCGGACGGCGATACAGTTCCGTATGCTGAACCGTTCCAAAGGTCCCGCTGTATGGTCGCCCCGCGTGCAGAGCGATCGCGAGAAGTACATAAGTCACTGGCGCAGCGTCTTAGAGAGCACTCGGAACCTTGATATGTTCCAGGACAACGTGGCCGGACTCCTGATAGAAAACGGTGAAAATGGCCCCCGGGCAGTCGGTGTCATTACTGCTCTCGGCATAGAATTCAAGGCAAAAAAGGTGGTTCTGACCAACGGCACATTCCTGAACGGACTGATGCATTTCGGCCCGACAAAGCTGCCCGGAGGACGCATTTCCGAGCAAAACAGCGTGGGTCTGACCGAGCAACTGAAAACACTTGGATTCACTACAGGACGCATGAAAACCGGTACTCCGGCGCGTATCGACGGCCGCTCCATAGACTTCTCGAAAGCCGAAATTCAATATGGAGACAACGAAGAATGGGAGAAGTTTTCCTTTCTTCCTGAAGTCAAACGTAGCCTGAAACAGCGTCCTTGCTGGATAGTCCGCACCAACCCCGAATGCCATAAAGAGATAACCGACCACCTTGACGAATCGCCGATGTACAACGGCGACATACACAGTGTCGGACCCCGCTACTGCCCAAGCATCGAGACCAAACTCGTCACCTTTGCCGACAAGGATTCGCATCAGCTTTTCCTTGAACCGGAAGGTGAGACGACTGAGGAATATTACATCAACGGCTTCTCAAGCTCGATGCCCTGGCGTGTCCAGGTCGAAGCGTTGCAGCATGTACCCGGACTGGAAAACGTGCAGCTTTACCGTCCCGGCTACGCCATAGAATATGACTATTTCGACCCCACGCAATTGAACCATTCGCTGGAGACAAAACTTGTGAAGGGGCTATATTTTGCCGGTCAGATCAATGGCACGACCGGTTATGAGGAGGCCGCCGCTCAGGGACTATTTGCGGGAGTGAATGCGGCAAGAAGCGCCGCCGGGCATGAGCCACTGATACTCGGACGAGACCAGGCATATATCGGAGTTCTTATCGACGACCTGGTTACAAAAGGTGTGGATGAACCGTACCGTATGTTTACCTCGCGTGCCGAATACCGAATCCTGCTGCGTCAGGATGACGCCGATATGCGCCTTACACCAATCGGCTACGAAATCGGTCTTGCATCCAAGGAACGCTACCAGGCGATGATGGATAAGAAGCGTCAGCGCGACGAGTTCATACAATGGGCTGAAAACACCAATGTAAAATCGGCCCCGGAGTTAAACGCCTGGCTCGAGACATTGGGAACGTCGCCGCTAACCGCGAGCGTTAAAGTCGCGGACTTGGTACGCCGACCGCAAATAACATTCTACACCCTTGCCGAGCATCTGCCGATGCTTGCAGATAGGATAGGGAAGGTGGACGCCCCGCATGACGGAGCGCGTCGCAAGGAGATAGTGCAGGCAGCAGAGATTCTGATAAAATATTCAGGATACATTTCGCGAGAGGCAGAGATGGCCGACAAGCAGAAGCGTCTTGAGGATGTCCGAATTCCGGAAGGGATAGACTTCGGCAAGATGGAGGCAATCTCCACGGAGGCCCGACAGAAGCTGACGAAAATCCATCCTCGGACAGTTGGGCAGGCGTCGCGAATCCCCGGGGTAAGCCCGGCAGACATCAGCGTGCTGTTGCTGCTGATAGGACGCTGAATGCCGATGCAAAAGTTAGACCGAAATTTTGAAGGGCGCCTTATGAGAATCCGCATCAATAAAGGAATCTTAACGGATAAGAATGTTGTGATGTTCCACGTGGAACATTGAAAAAGGGTGCGCCCCCGTAATGCTGCAAAGAAGAAAACATAACCTAAATAGAATATGAAAACGAATATGAAATTAGAAGATTTGAAGGGACTGATTCGGGATATTCCGAACTTTCCGAGCAAGGGAATTATTTTCCGCGATCTCACCACGCTGCTGAAGAATGGCGAGGCTCTGCATCTGATGGGCGATAAGTTGGCCGACCTGTATCGTGGCCTGGGCGTGACCAAGGTGGTAGGCATCGAAAGCCGCGGTTTCATCGGAGGCTCTGTCTTGGCTTACGAGCTTGGCTGCGGTTTTGTGCCTGCGCGCAAGCCCGGTAAACTGCCCGCCGTCACCATCAAGAAGGCATACGCCAAGGAGTATGGCGTGGACACCATCGAGCTGCACAGCGACGCCATCAATTCCGATGACATCGTGGTAATCCATGATGACCTGCTCGCCACAGGAGGTACGATGCGTGCCTGCTACGACCTGGTGAAATCGATGAACCCGAAGAAGGTCTACATTAACTTCGTGGTGGAGCTTACGGCTCTGCACGGCCGCGACAATCTTCCCGAGGATTGCGAGGTGACATCTCTGTTGAAATATTGATGACTCAGGAATCAGAATTGATACCGCAGGAATCAGATAAGAATCCTTCGGATCGGGGGTCTGAAATTTCATCCGTGCCTACGGTGCATTCGGTAGAAGAAATCCTGGCCGGTTCCGGCAGGGATATCGATGAAATCGGAGGCTTCGATCTGGAGATAAACGAGCAGCGGACGGCCGACGAGATCCGGCATAACCGGCCCGGCCCGAAGCTGCGCGAAAAGATTCTCGGCCTCCCCGATTTGCCCGGCGTGTACATGTATGTGGACAAGTCGGGGAAGGTTATCTATGTGGGGAAAGCAAAGCGTCTGAAACGCCGCGTCTCCTCATACTGGAACCGTATGCACGATTCCACACGCACCAATCTGTTGGTGCGCAACATCGCAGATCTCCGCTTCATCGTGGTGCATTCGGAGGAGGATGCACTGCATTTGGAGAACGCCATGATCAAGGAGTATAAGCCGCACTACAACGTGCTGCTGAAGGACGACAAATCCTACCCCTGGATCGTGATAACGAAGGAGCTGTATCCTCGCATTTTCATGACGCGCGAGCGTGGCCTGGACGCGAGATATTACGGGCCGTATTCGAATCTGCAGTCGGCCAAGGTGGTGCTTGACCTGATACGCGAGACATTCCCGTTGCGGTCGTGCCGTCACGCGCTGGACGAGCGCGGCATAGCACGAAACCGGTTTTCGCTATGTCTGGACTATCACATCGGCAAATGCGCCGGACCGTGCAAGGGACTGATCAGTCCGGAAAGCTACGGCGAATTCATCGGACGCGTGCGTCAGATTCTGAACGGCGAGACGGTGGAACTGGAGCGCAACCTGCAGGATGAAATGAAGCGTCTCAGCGAGGAATGGAAATTCGAGCAGGCGCAGGAGGTGAAGGAGAAATATGAGGCTGTGCGGCGTTACAATTCACGCAGCGTGGTAGGGGAGCGGGCGATGCCCGATACGGATATGTTCGCGTATGTGGAGAACGACAACATGGCGTTCGTCAACTTCATGCACCTGCACCGCGGCGCCGTGACGCAGAGCCTTAACTTGGAGTTTCGTCGCGGGCAGTCGCTGGAGGTGACGCCGCAGGAGATACTGTCGCGCGCCATAGCGGAAGTGGAGTCCAGGTTCGACCGCAAGGTGGAGCGAGCCATCGTGCCGTTCCTGCCTGACGTGGAGTTCGACGGCGTGGAGTTTACCGTGCCTCAGCGCGGCGATAAGAAGAAGGTGCTGGAGGTGGGTGTGAAGAACGCCACGCAGTATATGCACGACGTGGAGAAGCAGCAGGAGAAGCTGAATCCGGACCATAGGATTGACCAGCTGATGGCCCGCATGAAGTCCGATTTCAGGCTTGAAAAAGAGCCGAGACATATAGAGTGTTTCGATAACTCGAACATCCAGGGCACGAATCCGGTGGCGAGCTGCGTGGTGTTCCGCAACGGAAAGCCATCCAAGCGCGACTACCGCCATTTCATCATCAAGACGGTGGTGGGCGCTGACGATTTCGCGTCGATGAAGGAGGTGCTTCACCGCCGCTACACGCGCATGATGGCCGAGGGAGAACCGTTGCCCCAGCTGGTGGTGGTGGATGGCGGCAAGGGGCAGCTCAGCGCGGCCGTCGAGGCCTTCGACGAGATGGGCATACGCGGCGAGGTGGCGTTGGTGGGCATAGCCAAGCGCCTGGAGGAGATATATTATCCCGGCGACACGCTGCCGCTGTACCTGGACAAGAAATCGCCGAGTCTGAAGGTGATACAGGCATTGCGCGACGAAGCGCACCGCTTCGGCATCACGCATCATCGCGACCGCCGCAGTAAGGGTCAGGTAGCCAGCGAGTTGGATAATATCAAAGGGGTCGGCCCCGCTACGGCCGCCCAGCTAATGAAGACGTTTAAATCCCTGAAACGCGCCAAAGAGGCTGACTACGAGCAGCTTGCCACAGCCATCGGCGCCGCCAAGGGCCGCCTCCTCTACGCCCACTTCCACCCCGACAGCCAGATTACTGAATAAAACCGCGCATGGCTGTCCGAAAGATTCATTTATCACAAAAATAAAGTAGCATGAACATCAATCATATCGCCGTATGGGCCAACGACCTTGAATCGTTGAAAGAGTTCTATTGCCGCTGGTTCAACGCCAAGGCAGGAGAGCGGTACCATAATCCGCGAAAGAACTTCACTTCATATTTCCTTACATTCCCCGGAGGCGGGGCCAGTCTTGAGATCATGAACGTTCCGGAAATAACAGCCCCGGACGTGCGTGCGAAAACTGCGGGATTCTGCCATATCGCCGTTTCATTGGGAAGCAAAGGGAAAGTGGATGAAATGACCGAGCAGATGCGAAGTGCCGGCATAACGATCCTCGACGAGCCGCGCACCACCGGCGACGGCTGTTATGAAAGCATCGTCGCCGACCCGGAAGGCAATACCGTCGAACTGACCGTCTGACGCCCTCGGATTTAAATGAAAGAACCGTGGTAAATTGACGTGAATTCTACCGACGCATTTGGTCATTACCAAGATTAGTATTATATTTGCGGCGACATATCGACCGGACTTAGAGAAGTCGTGCGGTATGTCGCAACTTTATTATCGAAGCGTTTACACGACGTTATTTCTTTGACGCATAGAAATTCTCGCAAAATTTCCAGATAAAGTCAAGGACATTACCGGCACGTGTAGATGCTCATGTCGTATGTGCAAGTATGTGAAATACATACCATAAATCGGCGTGGGCTTCTACGTGTTGCTGTCCTTTCTTTATCGGGCAATGCGAGAAGCCTCTATGCGGAAGGACCGGCGGCATGTATTGGCATCACGCTTCTTTTTTTACTTACATTTATAACATTCCATATTACTGCTCCCGGTGCCGGTGTCGTAAGCCTGATAACATTATGAAAAGACTTTTTAAACTTCTCGGTTCCGTCCTGTTACTGACAGGGCTGGTGACACTGGGTTCGTGCGGTGGTGATGATGACGGCCCATCCTACATCCAATTGTCGGAGACCTCGGTACATTTCTCCGCAGAAGGAGGTACGAAGTATGTGTATGTCTCCGGGGGAACCGCTCGCGAGATTAACGGTTACAGTTCATGGGTGAATGCTTCGATAGAAGGCACGTCCATACGTGTCAGCTGTCAGCCCAACAGCGGAGGCCAACGGTCGGTTTCATTCTCGGTTTCCGGCGGAGACACGAGTGTCACGTTAGATGTAACGCAGTCGGCCGGCGATAATCCCGGAGGGGGCGACACACCCGGCGGCGGTGATACACCCGGCGGCGATAATCCGGGAGGGGGCGACACGCCCGGCGGAGGTGATAATCCCGGCGGCGGCACATCATCCGCGCCCAAGGCCCCTACGGGATTACGTGTAGAGAACTATGGCAACACCAATATACCCGATGTGCGCATCAGCTGGAATGAATCCGCCGGCGCCACGCAATACACCGTTTATCGCGCCTTTTCTGCTTCGGGCAGCTTTACGCCCATAGGTTTTAATTCCCTGTGCTTTTACACCGACAATTCGGTAAAGCTCGGCAATACTTATTATTACAAAGTCAAAGCCTCCAATGCCTCGGGCGCTTCCGACTTCTCGGAGACTGTCAGCTTTACATTCGATGACCAACGCGCTCCCGGCCCGGTAGAATACACCAACTGCACCGCCACTTCGTCGCAGATCACATTGCGTTGGAGGTTGCCATCGAATGCTGATTACGGCAAACCGACATCAGCCGTGCTCAGAATCTGGAATCCTTACAGCGAGGAATGGGTTGACCAGGAGATTTCGCCCACAGCCACTTCTGCTTCGTTTGCCTTCGCAAAGTACATCGACGATTACGGATACGTCAAGTCAGGCGTCATACTGAAGAACCAATATGGTTCCGGCGGAGGATCGGCAAAAATATATGACACTAAAAACAAAAAGTGGCTGAACTGACACCACCTGCTTGTCTTACATTATAAAGGATACTTACATTAAAAGTAAAGGGCACACCGAGGCGACAACCCGCGTGGGCCCTTTTTATGCGTAAAATTTCTTGACAATTTTTTGGTTCTAAATAAATAAATATCAGTAAAAAGAATTAATTTTGTGAATTGAGGCCGGAATCGTCTCCAAATACTGATATTTGAATAAGACAGTTTTTCGTACATGACTATCACAGGCCGTTGAGATTTAAAACATGAGCAAGATGAACGAGCGCATAAAATATCCGATAGGCGTACAGAGTTTTTCCGAAATCATAAACGGAAATTATGTTTATGTCGATAAGACTGAATATGTCTATCATCTTGTGGAGGAAGGGAAATATTATTTTCTGAGCCGACCGCGCCGATTCGGGAAAAGCCTGTTTCTTTCTACGCTGGAAGCATTTTTTCTTGGGAACAGGGGCCTGTTCAAAGGTCTGGCCATAGACACGCATGAGTCTATCGACTGGATTAAGCATCCAGTACTCCATCTTGATTTCAACGCCAAAGACTACACACGCGACGACCTGTCTCTTTACAATCACATAGACGGCTATCTTACCAAATGGGAAGCCGAGTATGGCGTGGAGCCGCGAATCAGGGATCTTGACACCCGATTCGCGGATGTAATTACCGCCGCTAATCAAAAGACCGGCCGACAGGTCGTGATTCTGATAGACGAATATGACCGCCCGCTCCTGCAGAATCTCAGCAAGGAACGTCAGCCAAGACAAGCATTGTTTCGAGACATGCTGAAGGGATTTTTCGGCGTACTCAAAAGCTGCGACCAATACATCAGATTCGCCTTTCTGACCGGCATTACTAAGTTCGGACGCGTCAGTGTCTTTTCCGACCTGAACAATCTTGAAGACATCACTCTTGACAGCAAGTATAACGGCATCTGCGGCATCACCGAATCCGAACTGTCCGACAATCTGAAATCCGGTATAGAGAACCTTGCCAAAGCCAATGACCTCTCTTTCGGAGAAACGTGCAGCCGGTTGAAATTGAGTTATGACGGTTACCGGTTTTCGTTCAGGAAGAACGAAGGCATATACAATCCCTTCAGTGTGCTGAACGTATTGAAGAAAGAAGAATTCGGCGATTATTGGTTTCAGACCGCTACTCCGACCATGCTGGTGGAATTGCTGAGGGATTGTGATACTGATCTCACCCAGCTTGACGGGGCTGCCAGAGGAGAAAACGAATTGATGGGGCTTGATCCGGTATTGAGCGATCCCATCCCTGTCCTGTTTCAGAGCGGCTATCTTACCATCAAGGATACGATGATGGTGGGCCGCAAGAAAATGTACCGCCTCGGATTCCCCAACGAGGAAGTCGAAGACGGATTTCTTGAAGCACTGCTTCCTTTTTACGTAAATCGGAAAACCGTTTCAGACGGAACGGAACTGTCCTCTCGTTGTATCGAAGCGCTCCGGGTCGCGGACGTGGATGGATTCATGCTGATACTGAAATCGCTTTTGGCCGGTGTGCCTTATAGCGAGAGTGGCAAAAGCAGTAAGCGAATCCATGAAGGCAGATTCCGCGACGTGCTGTTCATCATCTGCCGTCTGATGGGCCTGACGGTTCATTGTGAACTGCATACTGCTCTTGGCCGCATAGACATGATTGTGGAAACGGATTCTTATGTCTACGTTATGGAATTCAAGGTAGATAAGTCGCCCGAAGAAGCCTTGGCTCAGATTGAAGATCGACATTATGCCGACAGATATCTGGCCGACAGCCGAACAGTCGTAAAGGTCGGCGTGGAGTTCTCAACACGCGAACGTAACATATCCGCCTGGGCCGTAAGCGATATCTCCTAAAATTTGTACACGAACGACGGGCGCGTCCTCACCGGGGCGCGCCCGTCGTTAAATTTTCATATCTTTTTATTGGAATCTCGGAAATTATTTGTAGTTTTGCAGTTGCAGACCGCAACGCAGAGGCCCCGGCCGGGGAAGAAGTGTGGCGGGTGCGCGAAGCCGTGATGAAATTTAAACCATTTCAAAGGCTTCGGGACATATATGAATAGCGTTTATCCGCGCTTATTCTTGACGTTTCGAAATTTCTCGCAAAGATTTCATATCTATGTCAAGGATTGGGCAACGGTAGATGCCTGCGGTGATGTAATGTGTGCGTTCGGAACCATGTCCGTGAGGATATGTCCGGATGCTTAGGTTGCATATACTGGCGTAGGGCTTCTGCGTTGCCGTCCGACATAGATAGGGCAATGCGAGAAGCCTCGAAACGTAGGACGGTGACAGATACAGATTCCTACGCTATCTTTTTATACTGACCTAACGCCAACGAGGGGATGACCGCGGCATGGAACGTGTATATGAAACATTTTCTTTGCATGATGTTCGTGATGGGTTGTCTGTGCATTCCTGTGGAAATGACCGCTCAATCATGCAGGCTCCGTTTCAATATGGACGGAGTGAAGTTGCAGAATCCTACAGAAAAGAGGCTAAATGATAATGGCGATTTTGTGGACCCCAGAATTTCGTTCTCAAAAAAATTCTCTCGAAATGTCGAGGGAAAGGATTTGCATTATGTTAGGGCTTCGTTAGAGGAGATAGATTCTCTAATGAATCTTGAGACTATACCGGAATATGAAGTCATAAAACACAGTGTATGCACCCCGTCCGATTTTGAACCACTCATTGCCGAACAGAAGGCCCGTCTGCAAAAGCTATCCGAGGAATTTTCGGGACGTGCTGCCGGAATCGACGCGCTGAAGGCCCGAATCGGTAAGAAACTCGAATCAAAGGAGCAGGAGAATCTGATTGTCTCCATTATTGATGAAATGGCATCGAAGGGTATATATGCACCCTCAGATGCGTTGAAGGACTTGAAAAAAGGTAAAATCTCCAAGACCCTCGCAGACCTGCTGAATCAATATTCAGCCCTAAACGCGCATAGAAAGGAATTCGCCGATAGGAACCTGAAGGATTTAGACAACCCGGATATTCGACTGGAAGTGTTGTTTTCACTTATGAAATATCCGACCTATAATGATTTACCCGATGCCCAACGAACGCAATTTCAGGCGCAAAGCCGTCCGCAATATTGGGTTAAGGTAAACCATAAGGAGATTGAATTTCCCTCCAAGGCAGTCTATGATACTATTCCGAATCCGGTTCATCCGGTCAGCCTTGCGTTATTCCCCGAGAATTCAAGAAATATAAATTATCTGAAAATCAGCAAGGCGCAGGAAAACTATGCGTGGCTCGATTCCGATGACTATACGGTTGAGTCGGCGAGTTATCCGATGAAGATACATTACCGTAAATATGCTTCGCATCCGGAATATAAGGTGTCTGATATCGACTCAGCCAAGGGCGTTTTCGATGCCGAGGGTAATATTGTGGCTTATGTGATTCCGGGACGTATGGGTTTGAATCCGGTAGACAACAATATCGTGGCCATATACGCTCATGCTTACAACGAAAACGCTTATGACATAAAGAATGCGCCTGCTCTGACACAAAACTATATACTTGAAAAGGCCGAGGTCAAGTTCAGGGAGGGAAGCCGCGCCCAGCGAATGGCCCGCGCCCGCATCAAGAGAATAGACGAAGCCTCGCTTGCCAAGCCCGACAACGACTATATGGTGGCTGCCATTCTGGCCGACAGGAAGGCGTCGCAGATAACACAACAGGATGTTCAGGACCAAATCAAGTATTACAGCCGGGAAGGTGAAAACTGGCTTGAGCAGATTTCGTCAGACTGGCATAAAAGACTGAATGAAGACTGCGCAAGCTGGACGGAAGTACTGTCACCCACATCCTATTCGGTTACATATCTTGATGGGAACGGTGCGCCAGTGCTCCGGGAAATATATAAGGTCAGGAACACAACACCATACCGTATAGAAGTTGTGAAATCTGTGGAATTCCTGTAGAATTATATTTTGCACAGCTAAACCGACAACATAGTGTAACAAGCCTCTCAGGCGTCCGAAAGGAGCATACCTGAGGGGCGTTCTTTATGATGTAAGGTCATTGCTCTCTCTTGGCAATGACCTTATTATGTAAATTAGCACTTGTTTTTAAGTTTAGCCATAATAATCAATCCGCAGTTTATTAGCCAAGGCCGATATTGACATCGGCGCAATGGATTTTATGCTATTAATTTTCCGATTTGTTTGATATATTATTGCCAAATTGCTGAATAAAATCGCGCCAAATTGCTGAATAAACTGCTGCCAAATTGCTGAATTGTAAAAAATAATGCCTATCTTTGCAACGGAAAAGTCTGAAATATGGGTAATTACAAACATAGAGTAGTCGATGGCCTGTTGCAAAAGAAGCTGCAGGCGAAAGGCGCTGTACTTATAGAGGGTCCAAAATGGTGCGGAAAAACCACTACGGCTGAAGAATTCGCACACAGTAAAGTGATGTTGGCAAGAGCAGATGTTAAAGCTAATTTTAAGAATCTGCTTGAGATAGACGCCGATGTTGCTTTGGATGGTACACCACCGATGCTGATAGACGAATGGCAGACTGTCCCGAAATTATGGGATGCCGTAAGATATGCCGTAGATGTCCGTCGTAAGATGGGACAATTTATACTTACCGGCTCTGCTGTGCCGAATAAGGAAGCCGGAAACGAGATAGAACATTCCGGTACCGGTAGATTCGCATGGCTTACGATGCGCCCCATGTCTCTCTTTGAGTCCGGGGAATCAAAAGGGACTGTTGGTTTAGGTGAATTGTTCGACGGTAAGGACAGCCTGCTGGAGAAGAATGAACTGACATTGCAGGACATAGCCTTTTTGATATGTCGGGGAGGCTGGCCAATGGCAGTCGACCTTCCTGAAGAAGTTGCGTTGGAACAAGCTTTTGATTATTATGATGCTGTCACACAAGAAGACATTGTGAGGGTGGATGGCGTTAAGAGAGTGTCAGACAAAGTACAGCGGCTTATGAGGGCATACGCGCGCAATCAAGGCACTCAGGCCTCGATCGCGACATTGAAAGAAGACCTGAAGTATAATGATTCGACAGCCATAGATGACAACACCATTAGGGATTATCTTGACGCATTGCGAAAGATATTTGTGGTGGAGGATATGCCGGCTTGGAATCCCAACATACGTTCCAAGACTGCTATAAGGACTGCCGACACCCGATATTTCGTCGATCCTTCAATAGCAACAGCGGCATTAGGCATCGGCCCGTCAGATCTTATAGCGGATCTGAATACCATGGGGTTTATGTTTGAGACCATGTGCGTGCGGGATTTGCGGGTATATGCAGAAGCATTGAACGGTAAAATCTATCATTATCGTGATAAAACAGGGCTGGAGTGTGATGCTGTGGTGCATCTCAGAAATGGACAATACGGCCTGATAGAGATAAAACTGGGAGGAGAGAGTTTGATAAACGCCGGAGTACAGACGCTAAATCTGCTGGAGAATCAGATAGACACGAATCGGATGAAAGCCCCGTCATTCAAGATGATATTGACAGCGACCGGTAGCCATGCCTATCGCCGTCCCGACGACGGCATCTTTGTTGTCCCGATTGGGTGTCTACGACAATAATAAGAGTGCATTGAAGACACAGTCCTGTTTTGTTATGATGTGTTAAGGACCATTGGAAGTTAAAAGACTCGCTTGCCACATCCGCTTGCAGACTTTGGTTCGATATTTAATTGCAAACGGCTAATATTTAGCTAAATAACAACGGTTCGCTTGCTGATGTGTTTGCAGAATCGCTTGCATTGATAGAATAAAACGGGCGCGTCCTGGGATGGGCGCGCCCGTTTGTTGTGGGGTAAAGCAAATTCTTACTTGAACTTCTTGGCGATGGAGGTGGGGACGGCGTCGCGGTGAACGCCGACGCCGATGGTCTTGGCCATGAAGTAGGGCATCGAGACGTACAGGTAGCCGTCGTACAGCTGGTTGGTGTCCCACGAGTTCTTAACTTTGTAGTATTTGTTGCCCTCCTGGTCGGTGGCCGTTCCCACGATCACCATGCCGTGGTCGTCGGTGGTCTCGAAGTTGTCGAAACCGGTCTGACGGCTCTCCTGGGTCACTTCCTCCTCCTTGACCGGACCCTTGATCTCGAATTTTTCGTTCTCACGGTCTTTGTCGCTCAACTTGACCCAACGGCTAAGCTCGGTGTCCGTCATGTCCTGACGGCCCTTGGAAGCGGGGAGAAGGGCATATCCCTTGCGCCATTTGAATCCCCCTTCCGACACATCGGCTGCCCAGCACACGGTGCGTCCCTGCTCCAGCGCGTTGTCCACGATGGCCTTCATGTCCTCCATCGGCACGTTGCGCGACAGTGTCCAGGCCCAGTTGTCGGGAATCTCAAGAGCGAATTCCTCGTAGAAGGGATGGTGCGTGAAACTGATTACGTTGATGAAATTCTCAGGCTCCAGCCCGATGGCCTTGGCGAACGACTGCGGCGTATAGGTCTTGCCTTCGTAGGTGAACTGCTCGGGCACCGGGCCTAAGTAGGCGTCGAGTATGCCCTCGAAGCCCTTCAGCCATGCCGTGCTGAGCTTGCTGTTCTTGGTGCCGCGCGCCAGCACGGCGTCAAGGTATGCCGTCAGTGCCTCGGCCATCTCATAGTGCGAATGCTTGTCCTCGCCGTAATTCAGGCCCCGGTATGCCTCCTCGGGCATGGCGCCGTACTGCTTCGACATGTTCAGCACGTCGGCAAAGCTGCCTCCCTGGGCGAAATTGAGCTTGCCGCCCATGCGGATGTATTTTCTGGCTTTTTCGACGTAGGCGTTGCGCACCACGTACATCTCCGACAGCGTCACGGCCTTGCCCGTCTTGTGGCGCACGTTGTCCTCCAGCGTGGAGAGGCCGGAGAAGGCCCAGCATGTGCCTGATTTGTTCTGGTCGTAGACCGGGCCGTGGTCGTTGATGCGCACGTCGGTGAACTTGAAGCCCGTGCTGTCGGGCACTTCGATTTTGGGATCGTCGGCAAGTACTGCCGTCGCTGACATGGCCGCAAGCGCCACCAGCGCGAAACGTTCTATTCTCATGGTTATGTCGTTATGTTGATATGTTATATCGGGTTGCCCACATGCGTGCCAAAGGCACGTCCCTATTGGTGTAACAGAGGGGTGAGTATAAATATTTTGTTACAGATGGCAAAGTTAAGGCAAAATTTGTTATATTTGCAAGGAAGTATGGCCGGAATCGTCACAAAACGACGGAAGGCCACTACACAAAATAAGAAAAAAGTCGTTACGAAAAGGGAGAGTCCATCCAGTAAAAAATATTAACGCCAGGGCGGTGGCTTTTCGAGGTAATTTTGCCGATTGATGAGGGAGCAGCCTCGCGGCTGTGACCGAAGAAAGCGACAAAATTAACCGAAAAGACACCGGTCAAGGCACAAAATAATAAAGAATGGTTAAATTTAGTTTGTTCATAATGAATGCGTCAGTATGAGAAAATAGCTCAGACTCGCAGCTGCCCCTCATCTTTGGCCTTTCGACTCAGTCGCATAGTCCACTATGCTCCTGAGTCTGCAAGACCAAATCTGAGGCACATCTGCGACCCTGGCGTCAATATTTTTTATTGGATGGACTCTATAAAGTATAAGTTATGAAGACCAAGACGGCAAAGGAAGATAAGCGTCCGGCACGCATCCGAAAGGGTGACCTGCCCGCGCTGATAGTCGGTTTTTTGCAGCAGAACAATAAGCAGAGCTTTAATTATAAACAGATATCGTTCGGCATCGGGGCCACGCATCCCTCCAACCGGATGGATGTGATCAACGTGCTGGACGAGCTTGCAGCCGCCGACGACATCATGGAGGTGGAGCTGGGCAAATACAAGGCCAAGGCCAACCGCGGCACCGAAAATATCGGTTACTTCGTGCGCCGCAGCAACGGCAAGAACGCCGTGGTGGTGGACGACGAGCAGATATTCGTGGCCGAGCGCAACTCGATGCACGCCCTGAACGGCGACAAGGTGCGCGTGGTGGTCAGCGCCGCCCGCAAGGGCCAGGAGCCGGAGGCTCAGGTCATAGAGATAGTCGAGGCCAAGGACCAGCAGTTTGTCGGCACGCTTAAGATAGAGAAGAACTATGCCGCCCTTGTGACGGATTCCAAGTTCCTGGCCGCCGACATCGTGCTGCCGCGCGGACGCCTCAAGGGTGGCAAGAACGGCGACAAGGCCGTGGCCCGCATCGTGCAGTGGCGCGACGACGAGATGAACCCGCGCGGCGAGATTATAGACATCCTCGGCGCGAAAGGGGAGAACAATACCGAGATGCACGCCATCCTGGCTGAGTTCGGCCTGCCGTACAAATATCCCGAGAACGTGGAGAAAGCCGCCGAGAAGATTCAGGAAGGCATCACAAAGGAGGAGGTGGCCAAGCGCGAGGATTTCCGCAACGTCACTACCTTCACCATCGACCCGCGCGACGCCAAGGACTTTGACGACGCCCTGTCCATCCGTCGTCTCAGCAACGGCAACTGGGAAGTGGGCGTGCATATCGCCGACGTGACGCACTACGTGCATCCCAATACCATAATCGACAAGGAAGCCCAGCAACGGGCCACGTCGGTCTATCTGGTAGACCGTACCATTCCGATGCTTCCGGAGCGTCTCAGCAACGGCCTGTGCAGTCTGAGGCCCAACGAGGAGAAGCTGACATTCTCCGCCATCTTCGAGATGGACCATAAGGCCAACGTGGTGAACAGCCGCATAGGGCGCACCGTCATCAAGTCCGACCGCCGCTTCACCTACGAGGAGGCGCAGACCATCATCGAGACCGGCGAGGGCGAATACGCCGAGGAACTGGCCGTGCTCAATACCCTGGCCAAGGAACGACGCCGCCGGCGCTATCAGGAAGGCGCATTGGAGTTCGACCGCGCCGAGGTGCGATTCGAGATTGACGAGACCGGAAAGCCTATCTCCGTCTATTTTAAGGAATCGAAAGACGCCAACAAGCTGATAGAGGAATTCATGCTGCTGGCCAACCTCACTGTGGCAGAATCCATCGGCAAGGTGCCAAAGGGGAAGAAGGCCAAGACGTTCGTTTACCGCGTGCATGACAATCCCGATCCCGACAAGCTGTCGAACCTGGCGCTGATCGCCACCCGCTTCGGCTATAAACTGAACACCGACGGCAGCTCGCGTCAGGTGAACCAGAGCGTGAACCGCCTGCTGCGCGACGTCAAGGGAAAAGGGGAGGAGAATATGCTCTCCATCCTGGCTATCCGCTCCATGGCCAAGGCCAATTACAGCACCGACAACGTGGGCCATTACGGCCTTAACATGCCGTATTACACGCATTTCACCTCGCCTATACGCCGTTATCCCGACATGATGGTTCACCGTCTGTTGGCGCGCTATGCCGAGGGAGGCCGCAGCGTCGACAAGGTTAAGACCGAGGAGGAATGCCGCCACGACTCCGACATGGAGGTGCTGGCCAGCAACGCCGAGCGCGCCTCGATACGCTACAAGCAGGTGGAATTCATGCGCGACCGGCTGGGCGAGATATACGAGGGCGTCATCTCCGGCGTGACTGAATGGGGCTTCTACGTTGAGCTTGACGAGAATATGTGCGAGGGTCTGGTGCCAATCCGCGACCTGGCCGACGATTACTATGACCTCGACGAGAAGAACTATTGCCTGATAGGGCGTCGTCACGGCGTGCGCTATACGCTGGGCGACCGCGTCAAGGTGCAGGTGGCCCGCGCCGACCTGGAGCGCAAGCAGCTCGACTTCGCCCTGATCGACGACAAGGGTAACCCCAACAAGCCCCTGCCCGAGGACAAGCCCGGCAAGCGCCACGAAGCCAGGAAAGGGGGCAAGAAAAAGGGTAAAAGACGCTGAGACGCGACCGAAAATCGCTAAAAATGCGCAAATTTTCCACAAATAGTGTGAAAAATTTGGCCGGAACCAAAAAAAGTAGTAATTTTGCATCGGGTGAGTCCTGGACGACCAGCTCCCCGTGAATCCCCCAGGTCTTGACCGAAGCAAGGGCAGCGGGTTGTAGCGGTGCGATGCAGGGAGCTCTCCCACTCGCCTCTTTAGCTCAGTTGGCCAGAGCACGTGATTTGTAATCTCGGGGTCGTTGGTTCGAATCCGACAAGAGGCTCAGAAAAAACCGGACGTTGAAAAGACGCCCGGTTTTTTGGTTTTTAAGGGCGGCGCAAGGCCGGGCGTTTCGCTGAAGCCCAGCGCGGGGACAAACGGGCGTTTCGCTGAAGCTCAACGCGGAAAACAAAAGGAGAATACCGCAAAGAGAAAGAGCGCATCTGCACAGGGCGGATGCGCTCTATTGGTGTGGTATTCAGAACTCGCTACTTTCGGAATTCGCTACTTTCGGAATTCGCTACTTTCGGAATCCACTACTTGGGTATTCAGGAATTCGCGAATTTTCTATTGGGGACTCCGGCAGCCTTTATTCGATTGTCCAGGTTTCCTGGGTCTTCATGATGAGGTCGCGGAGATCGGCGAAGCCTTTGGCTTCCTTGATCTCGCGGGTCTGGCGGGCTACCTCCTGGTCGTAGACCAGGGCGTCGTAGTCGCGGATCACGCCAAGAGCCAGGGGCAGGTCGTGACCGTCCATCATGGCAAGCTGCTGCTGCAGGAAGTTATGCTTGCAGTGGGCGTCGTGCGTCAGCACGTCGTCGAGCGTGTAGCCATCCTGGCCGATGGTCACGGCCTTCAGGCCGAAGCCGTCCTGCACCAGTCCCTTCTCCATATTCTTGCCGAACAGCATCTTCTCGCCGTGGCGCAGCAGGATGGTGTGGTCGTCGCGCATCTCCTTGTCGGTGATGTACGAGTGGATGCCGTTGTTGAAGATGACGCAGTTCTGCAGTATTTCCACCACAGAGGCTCCCTGATGCTTCGCGGCGGCTACCATGACCTCGCGGCTTACCTCGAGGTTCGTATCGTAGCTACGGGCAAAGAAATTGCCTCTGGCGCCGAAGCAGAGCTCGGCCGGGATGAAGGGATCCTCCACCGTGCCGTAGGGGCTGGATTTCGACACCGTGCCGCGGTCGGACGTGGGGGAATACTGGCCCTTGGTCAGACCGTAAATCTTGTTGTTGAATATCAGCATATTGATATTCACGTTACGGCGCACCGCGTGGATGAAGTGGTTGCCGCCGATGGCCAGGCCGTCGCCGTCGCCGCTGATCTGCCATACGGTCAGGTCGGGGTTGGCCGTCTTCAGGCCCGTGGCTATGGCCGCCGCACGTCCGTGGATGGTGTGCATGCCGTAGGTGTTCATGTAGTAGGGCAGACGCGAGCTGCATCCGATACCCGAGATAACGGCCGTCTTATGAGGCGGAACGCCCAGCTCGGCCATTGCCTTCTGCAATACGTTCAGAATGGCATGGTCGCCGCAACCCGGACACCACCGGGCCGTCTGTCCATTTTTATAATCCGTGGCCGTATAGGCTTTGTTTTCATTCTGTTCCATTGCTTAAGCGTTTATGTGGTTCAACACTCCGTCCACAACCTCACGCACCAGGAAGGGCTGACCCTCCACCTTGTTGATGCGTTTGATTTCCTTCATGGGAAGATGCATCTGCAGATAGTCGGCAAACATGCCTGTGTTCAGTTCTGCCACGATGATGTTCTTGTAGCGCGACAGCACCTCGAATGCGTTGGCGGGCAGCGGGTTGATGTAGCGGAACTGCCAGAATGCCACCTTGTGGCCCTGTGCGTTGAGCTGGGTGGCCGCTGCAAGCAGATGGCCGTAAGTGCCGCCCCAGCCGAGCAGGATGGTGTCGGCGTCGGGAGCCAGCATAGGCTCGAGCGCGGGCACCTCGTCGGCGATGCGGGCTATCTTCTCGCGGCGAGCCTTGACCATGCGCTCATGGTTGGGGCCGTCGGTGGAGATGACCGATGTCTTGGCGTCCTTCTCCAGACCTCCGAGGCGGTGCATGGCGCCGGGTGTGCCGGGCAACGCCCACCAGCGGGCGCCGTTGGCGTCGCGGTCGTATGCGCGCCAGCCCTGCTCCAGCACGTTCTGAGGCAGGATGTGGGGATGTATTTCAGGATAATCCTTATCTTCGGGTATGCGCCATGCCGACGAACCGTTGGCTATGAAGGCGTCGGTAAGGAGGATTACGGGCGTCATGTGCTCCATGGCGATGCGCGCGGCCTCGAAAGCCATGTGGAAGCAGTCGGTGGGGCTTGTGGCAGCCAATACGCATAGAGGTGCCTCGCCGTTGCGGCCGTACAGGGCCTGCAGCAGGTCGGTCTGCTCCGTCTTGGTGGGAAGACCGGTGGAGGGGCCGCCGCGCTGCACGTCGATAACGACCAGCGGCAGTTCTGCCATTACGGCCAGGCCGATGCCTTCCGACTTCAGCGCCAGGCCGGGGCCGGACGTGGAGGTGACGGCCAGGTGGCCTGCGTATGAGGCGCCGATGGCCGAGCATACGCCGGCTATCTCGTCCTCCATCTGTATGGCCTTTACGCCCAGGTCCTTGCGCTTGGCCAGCTCATGCAGGATGTCGGTGGCCGGAGTGATGGGGTAAGAGCCTAAGAACAAGGGACGTCCGCTCTTTTCCGAAGCCATGATCAGACCCCATGCGGTGGCGGTGTTGCCCGTCACGTCGGTGTAAGTGCCGGGGCGCGCGTCGCTGGTCTCGATGCGGTACACGGGCAGCGAGCTGTGGGTGTTGTGGCCGTAGTCCCATCCGGCGCGTATCACCTTGGCGTTGGCCTCGTACACGGCCGGCTTCTTGGCGAACTTGGCGCGCAGTTTGCGCAGCACGGATTCCACGGGACGGTCGAATATCCAGCAGATTATGCCCAGGGCCAGCATGTTACGGCTTTTCATCATCGTTTTCTGATCCACGCCGGAATCCTCCAGGGCGCTTTTGATCAGGGTAGTCATGGGCACGAGCATCACCCTGTGGGGGTCGATGCCCAGCTCCGCGATGGGGTCGGAGGTGGCGTATTCGGCCTTTTTCAGGTTAGCGGCCGTGAACGAGTCACCGTCGCAAACGATCACGCCCTCCTTCTTCAGGTACTTCAGGTTGGTCTTGAGCGCGGCCGGGTTCATGGCCACGAGCACGTCGGCTTCGTCGCCGGGGGTGAACACGTCCTTGCCCACGCTGACCTGATAGCCCGACACACCGCTCAGCGAGCCTTGCGGCGCGCGGATTTCGGCCGGATAGTCCGGGAATGTCGAGATTTCATCTCCTTTCTCTGCCGAGATGTTGGAGAAGATGTTGCCTGCAAGCTGCATGCCGTCGCCGGAGTCGCCGGCAAATCTGATCACCACCTTGTCGATGGCCTTGACATTGGTTTCCTGCAACATAATTTGTGTTTTACTGATATTTACTCGTCCCGAGGCCCGGGGCTAAAGTGCCCGAAGCCGGGGACATTAAGGTTTACGTTATTTCACCATTACCTTTACGGCCTTGCGGAACGTGGGCTTGGTCACGATGTAGATGCCTCGTGCCAGGTTCTCGCCGCTGCACTGACGGCCGTTGAGGTCGAATATCATGGCGCCCTCCGGAGCGAGGATGTTGTTGCCCCACACTTCCACCATGACGCTGTCGTCGTTGTCGTTGTCGGCTGCGGGAACGTCCTCAATGCCCGAGCCTTGCTTGCGCGTAAGAGTCAGCTTGGCGTTGCGCACCTCCCATGTGTCGGCACCCGATGCGTTGGACTGGTATTTGAATCCGATGCGTATCTTGGAGCCGGTCATGCCGTATTCCGACAGGTCGATGTCGCCCGAGCTGGAGAATGCCCACCTGTCTGCCACCGGCCATGACGGAACCTCGAATGTCTTGATGTGTCCCGCTTCGTTGGCGTTGACGTTCATATCCATCACCGCTACCTTGCACAGGTCCTTAAGCGTGGTCTGGAACTTGGCGGCGTGGTCGAAGCTGAATGTGGCGGCTTCCACGTCCGTCATGTCCACCTCAGGACCCCACACGTATGCCTCGGCGGCGTATGGAGCGCCATCCATGTAGGCGCTGCCGTTCATGTAATACTTGGTGGGTTTGTTTTTGTCTGTGTATGATTTCCACTGCCATACGTAGCTGAGTGCCGGATCCATCGAGACGATGTCAAAATCCCAGCCTGCTCCACCGTTCGGATCGTCTTCACCCAGCCAGTTGAACACATTCTGATCCGTCGGGTCTTTCGGATCCTCGGGGTCGTCGCCGCCACCGCCGGAACCTGTGTTGTAAGGCACGTTCTTCTTGGCGCCCCAGATATGGTCGGCCAGGTCGGGGAGGTCGATGAACGGATTGCGGTTGCCCTGCTCCTTCTGAATGCCGTCGTTGCGGTCGCGTTCCTTCTGGCTCACGGCATCAAGGTTGGACCAGCTGAGCAGAAGCTCCTGCGCCCAGGGCTTGAACATAAGCTCATTGCCGGTGTCGTACATCCAGGTGAAGCGAGTGCCCCATTTCATGTCCTTGTAGGCGCAGAACATATACATGAACACGCGGGCGAAGTCGCCCTTGTATTCATCTGCCGGTTCGTAAACATAGTTGGAGCCGCCGCCGGTGTTGCTGGTAGGATGACCTACGAACGTCACGCCGTTCTCCCATGTCGGAGTGCCCGACACTACGCCAAGAGGATAATTGGACTTGCGGTTGTTGGCCGTCTTATCCGATGGATTGAGGTGTACGATGTCCTTGTAAGCGGCGTTTTCTGTGCCGTCCCACCATGAATTGGCCACCGAGTGCTCGATGTTCATGCCGCTGTGGCCGTTGGTCGACACCAGGTTGTTGCTGTACATGTCCCACCAGTATTCCTGTCCGTTTACTACCTTGATGTCAGTGGAACGGAAGGCGCGCCATGTGGCGTCGCCATAGCTGATTTCCTTATGTCCCGCGGCCATTTTCTTGATGGCGTCCATCAGCTCGGCGCCGCATTTGCCGTTCAGCGAGTTGTAATAATTAGCGGGGTATCCGCCGAATGCGTCGACAGTACCTAATGCGCCAAACATCATAAGTCCGGCGGCTATGATCAGATTTCGTCTTGATAATGTCATGAGATAGTTCACATTTTCATGGTTAACCGTCATGCCGCGCGTGCCTTTTGCCGGGCAGAGTGACATGGGGAAGCAAAGTTACAAATAATATTTCAAATAAAATATGTTATCTGACAAATAATAAGGAAATATTTCAGATAACGGAATATGAGACTGTGTGCGGTGCTGAATGCGGGGGTATCAGTGCGCGAGTTTGTCGGGATTTTTCGCGATGAATTCGGCCCACGACTTGGGGGCCTTGGCAGTGGCGGTGGGTTTGGCGGTTTCGTAGAAATGGGTTAGGGCGACGGCCACGGCATCGGTGGCGTCGAGCAGCGTGGGCATCTGGCTCTGCGGGATGCGCAGCAGGTGCTGCACCATGTTGGCCACCTGTTCCTTGGATGCCTGACCGTTGCCGGTGACGGCCATCTTGACCAGACGCGGGGCGTATTCGGCGATGGGTATGTCGCGGGCTAGACAGGCCGCCATGGCCACGCCCTGCGCGCGGCCCAGTTTCAGCATCGACTGGATGTTCTTGCCGAAGAAAGGCGCCTCCAATGCCACCTCGTCGGGCAGATACTGGGCGGCAAGACTCTCCACGCGCTCGTAGATGCGGTGAAGGCGCAGGTAATGACTCTCGAAACGGTCCAGCTTGATGACGCCCTGCACTATCACCTCCGGCTTCCTGCCGCGTATGCCTAATACGCCATAGCCCATGATACGTGTACCCGGGTCGATGCCCATTATGATGCGGTCGTATTCCTTCAGTTTCTCGGTCATCTTTAATATTTTTTGTCCTGCGAAATTACAAAATTCCAGCCATTCTTGAGTATTTTTTACTGTTAAAGTGCTCTTTGTAAAAAGCACTTTCGTGGTAAAAATGCTCTCCGGAGAAAGCTCTTTTGAAAATAAGAGTGTATTAACAATGTGTTACGAGACGAAAAAAATTTTATTAATTGCAAAATTATCCATAAATTTGCAAACTGACAACCGTGTGCGCAGGTTATACCTTAACCATGCGTATAATAATACCTGAAATAATAATACCAAAACGAAAGAACACAAAGACGAAAGATTATGGACAGATATAACGAGGCCATCAAGGCCAGCAAAGTGACTGAAGACGACGCCCTGGTGGCAAGCGAAGTCGCAAAGATAGTGGAAAAGGCTCCGCAGTACGCGAGCCCAGAAGTATATAAGTTTCTGTTGAACTCGATAGACCTGACCACCCTCAGCACCGAGGACTCGGAGCGCAGCGTGGCCAAGTTCACCAACCGTGTCAACGATTTTGACGCCGAATATCCGCAGTACGGCCACGTGGCCGCCATCTGCGTCTATTCCAATTTCGCCGAGGTGGTGAAGGATCACCTTGACGTGGAGGGTGTTGACGTATGCGTCGTGGCCGGCTGTTTCCCGTCGAGCCAGACATTTACCGCCGTCAAGGTGGCCGACGTGGCCCTGGCCGTGGCTTCCGGTGCGCAGGAGGTTGACGTGGTGCTGAACATCGGTATGTTCCTTGACGAGAACTACGAGGAACTGTGCGACGAGCTGATCGAGCTGAAGAACACCGCCAAGGACGCCAGACTGAAGGTGATACTGGAGACCGGTTGCCTGAAGACGGCCGCCGCCATAAAGCGCGCGTCTATACTGTCCATGTACTGCGACGCCGACTTCATCAAGACCTCGACCGGCAAGATCTACAAGGGCGCCAGCCTGGAGGCCGCTTACGTGATGTGTCAGTGCATCAAGGAATACTACGAGAAGACCGGCCGCAAGGTGGGCTTCAAGGCCGCGGGCGGCGTGCGCACCACCGAGGATGCCCTGAACTATTACGCCGTGGTGAAGGAAGTGCTCGGCGACGAATGGCTGAACCAGGACCTGTTCCGTCTCGGTGCATCCAGCCTGGCCAACGCCGTGCTCTCCAGCCTCGAAGGAAAGGAAGTGAAGTTCTTCTGAGTCGTTTTGGACTGACCTGTGGTCGGAATAATCCTCAACCTTAACCTAAACTGTACTTATACATCATGCGAAGACTGATAACTGCGTTGATAGTGTCGCTGGCTCTGACAGGAGCCGCAGGACAGCTCGCGGCCAAGAAGATAGCCACCTACGGCGTGGCCTTCTACAACCTGGAGAACCTGTTCGACACCATCAACAACAACGGCAAATACGACAAGGAGTTCAGTCCCGAAGGCTCGTACCGCTGGGACGGCAAGAAGTATTGGTCGAAGATCAAGAACATAGGATACTCCATCTCGCAGATGACCACGCGCACCACGCCCGACGGGCCGGCCGTGATAGGAGTGAGCGAGATAGAGAACATCACTGTGCTGCAGGATCTGGTGAAGGATCCGCAGATCAAGGACCGCAACTACGGCATAATCCACCACGACAGCCCCGACCGCCGAGGCGTGGACGTGGGCCTGCTGTACAATCCCAAGTTTTTCCGTCCGCTGCGCACCACCAACCATGTGCTCAGCATCGACTCGATGCCGTGGTTCAAGACGCGCGATCAGATGTGCGTTGTCGGGCTGTTGGGCAACAAGGTGACGGGCTATAGCCGCGTGGCCGTGATAGTGAACCACTGGCCCAGCCGCCGCGGAGGCGAGAAGCAGAGCAGCTATCTGCGTGAAGCCGCTGCCAAGCTGACCCGCTCCATCGCCGACTCCCTCTATAAGATAGACCCGAAGATAGGTGTCATCGTGATGGGCGACCTCAACGATGACCCGCACAACAAGTCCGTGGCCGAGACCTTAGGCGCAGTGAAGCATATCGACAAGACCGTGGCCGGCGGATTCTTCAATCCATTCTGGGAGAAACTGGACAAAGGCATCGGCTCCTATATATATCGCGGAGGCTGGGACCTGTTCGACCAGATTATAGTAAACAAGAACATAGTGGACGGAGCCTGCGGCGTGAAATACTACGGCGCCGAGGTGCTGAACAAGCCGTTCCTGTTGCAGCAGGACGGCCAGTACAAGGGCTATCCCCTGCGCACCTTCTCGTCGGGAGCCTGGACCAACGGCTATTCCGACCACCTCCCTACCGAAATATTCCTGACTCAAGAAATAGACTGACAATAACATGCGAACAAGACTGACAATATCGCTGCTGATCGCCCTGGCATTCCAGGGGATAGCGGCCACGGGAGTCAAGGGCACGCTGGTGGACGCCAAGAGCGGCGCGCCGGTGGGCAACGCCAATGTGGTGTTGAGCGACCAGGCTCTCTTTGTGACCAGCGGCTCGGACGGCGTGTTCACCATCTCAAACGCCCAGCAGGGCAAGGATGTGCTGGAAATCATAGCCTCCGGCTACGAGGATGCATACGTGGACGTGAACATAGTGGCCGGCATGGTGAGCAACCTGGGCGACATCAAGCTGACGCCCGCCGGATTCGACGCCCCGGCCCTCGATTCCGAGAATTATCTTTTCAATGAGGAGGACCTTCTGGACGACGAGGGTCTGAGCCAGAACATCGGTACCATTCAGGGAGCCACGGACGATGTTTATTACCAGGCCGCCAACTATAAGTTCAGCACCATGCGCTTCAGGCTGCGTGGCTACGAGCAGCAGTGGCAGGCGGGTTACGTGAACGGCTTCAACTTCAACGACGCGATGCGCGGCCGCTTCAACTACTCGCAGTTCGGCGGCATGACGTCCAGCGCGTTCCGCTCGCGCACCACCGACCTCGGCATGTCGGCCGCGGCCTACGGCTTCGGCGACATAGGCGGTGCCACCAACATCACCACCTACGCCTCGCAGTTCGCCCCCGGATGGCGCGGAAACCTGTCGTACACCAACTCCAACTACATGCTGCGCGCCATGCTGCAGTACTCCACCGGACTCAACAAGCACGGATGGGCATTCACAGCTTCCATCATAGGCCGTTACGCTCCGGAGGGCGTGATAGAGGGTACGTTCTACAACAGCTTCGGTTACTTCCTGTCGCTGCAGAAGGTGTTCAACGACAAGCACAGCCTCAACATCTCCACATGGGGAGCGCCCACACAGCGCGCCACCAACGCCGCAGCAACCCAGGAGGCTTACGACCTGGCCGGCTCCAACCTGTACAACCCCAGCTGGGGTTACCTGAACGGCAAGAAGAAAAGCTCGCGCATAGTGGAGAGCTTCGACCCCACCGTGCTGGTAAACTGGATATGGAAACCCAAGATGGGCGTTCAGCTCAACACCGGCGCCGGATTCCGCAGCTCCAACTACTCAAGCTCCGCCATCCAGTTCTATATGGCTCCGGATCCCAAGCCTGACTATTACCGCAACCTGCCCAGCTACTTCAAGCCGACGGCCGACCGCGACCTGGAGCCCGACCTGTTCGCCGCGCAGCTCGCACAGCAGCAGTATGTGACCGACTGGTGGGGCGGCGACAAGGCCCACCGTCAGATCAACTGGGACAACATCTATCAGACCAACCTGATGAACTGCATCCAGTATGACCGCGACCCGGAACTGCGCGGACAGTCCAGCTATATCTTAGAGGACCGTCACAGCAACTTCACGCAGTGGATGCTGAACTCATACCTGGATTACCGTCTCAGCGACACGATGACGCTGCAGGGCGGTCTCAGCTTCGACTACACCAACGGCCATTACTACAAGACAGTGCGCGACCTGTTGGGCGGCGAGTTCTGGCGCGATGTCGACAACTTCTCCGAGCGTGACTTCGCCGGCGACGTCAACATCATGCAGAACGATATGCGCAACCCGAACCGCAAGGTAGGCAAGGGCGATGTGTTCGGTTACGACTACAACATCCACAACTATCACGGACGCCTGTGGGTGCAGAACCAGATCAACACCCAGCACTTCAACGTGAATTACGCGCTGGAGTATAACCTGATCAGCTTCATGCGTCACGGTAACATGCAGAACGGCCGCGCACCCGAGAATTCCTACGGCAACGGCAAGACTCACACATTCAACACCGGCGCCCTCAAGGCCGGCGTGACCTACAAGATAGACGGACGCAACTACATCACGGCCCACTTCGGACTCGGCAACCGCGCTCCGCTGCCCTACGACGCATACGTGTCGCCCCGCACCAAGGACGACGCCGTGAAGAATCTCGAGACCGAGAAATACATCAGCGCCGACCTCTCCTATACGTGGAACTACAAGAACTTCCGCGGTAGCCTCACCGGCTTCATCACCCACAACTGGGACGGCCTGAAACGCTCAAACTTCTACGACTACCAGGCCAACTCCTTCATGAACTACGCCATCAGCGGCATGGAGACCGAGTACAAGGGTATAGAGCTGGGTATGGAGTACAAGATACTGAGCAACCTGTCGGTGACTTTCGCCGGCACATACGCACGCTATCAGTACAAGAACAACCCGATGGGTATCCGCAGCTACGAGAACGGCGCGGAGGCCGACATCGAAAAGAGACTGTACTATAAGAACTACCGCATCGGCGGCACGCCGCAGCAGGTTTACTCCATAGGAGTGAACTACAACATCAAGCAGTGGTTCTTCGAGGCCAACGCCCAGTGGTTCGGCGACACATGGTTCGAGATCTCGCCGGCACGCCACGAGGAGATGCCCGACCTGTGGAAATTCTGCTCGTCGGAGGCCGACTACATCAGCCGCCGCGACGCCATCGCATATCAGGACAAACTGAACTCCGAATGGGTGGTCAACCTGTCGGTGGGCAAGCTGATCTACACGAAGTTCGGTTCGCTGAACTTCAACCTCAGTGTGAACAACCTGCTGAACAACCGCAACATCCAGACCGGCGGCTGGCAGGAAGGTAAGTTCGACTATACCAACTATGACGTGAACAAATTCCCCAACAAGATCTGGTACGCCCAGGGCATACGCGTGTTCTTCAACGTGGGCATCCGCTTCTAAGGAACCGACCATAAACATATAAGACAATGAAAATAAGCAAGATCATATATACGATGGCTCTGTTGGCAGGCATGGGCCTTGTGTCGTGCAACGACGAGCTGGCCGAGCCGCCCATCCCGACGCCCGACGGCGGCACCATCGGACTCGGCACCTGGGAAGTCCCGATGACGGCGGCGCAGGCGCTGACCGGATTCGTCAACGACTCCATCGCCGAGCCGTGGGTGACCGGATACATAGCCGGATACATCAACACCAACGTCAGCAACGTGCTGTCGGACGCCACATTCGGCGTGCCTACGGCCGACGAGCCATGCACCGTGGCCACCAACATGCTGATCACCTCCCGTGATCCCGAAACCATTACCGACGAGAACCCGCTGACTTGGGAGGAATGCGCCAGCGTGCAGCTGCCCAGCGGCCCCGTGCGCACCGCACTGAACCTGAAGGATCATCCCGACAACTTAGGCAAGCTCGTGACCCTGCGCGGCACCACCGGTTCGAAATACTGCGGCGTCTACGGCGTCCGCTCCGTTTCGGACTATGAATGGGGCGACAAGGGGAAGGAACCTGTCAACACCGATGTTCCCGCCGTGCGCTATCTGTGGCAGGGCTTCGACACGTCGACCGACCTGAACACCTATAAGGCCGAGGGCTGGAAGGTGCTGACCGTAAGCGGCAACGTGTTGGGCTGGGGCATCGCCCAGAACGGCAACAACAATTACATCGTGGCCAGCGCATACAACGCCACGGCCAACGGCGGCCCGTACGAGGACTGGCTGGTAAGTCCGGCGGTCGACCTGGACCAGAGCGTGGAGAAGACGGCGTCGTTCAGCATACGCGCCGGATACAAGGCCGACGACTCCACCATGGAGGTATGGCTGATGCAGGACGGCGAGCCGGCACGTAAACTCGACGCTGACATCCCCGAGGCACCCGCCGACGGTTACAGCGACTGGGTGACATCCAAGATCGACCTGTCGGAGCTGAGCGGCGACATCAAGATAGCATGGCGCTATTACAGCGCTCACGGTGCCCGCAACTGCACAGCTTACTGTCTGGACAACGTGAACATAGGCGGTGCACCGGAGGTGATATATGCCGGCCTTGACGGCGCGGCCTCCAGCATCAACTGGACATACGACAACATCAACCTGGGGGGCCTTACTTCCGTATGGAGCTGGACCGAGCGCAACGGAGGACACTACCTGTACGGTACGGCATTCGTTAACGGAGCACACGAGGCTCTGGCATACGCCATCTCGCCCGAAATCGACCTGACCGGCAAGACCAACCTCACGCTGGAGTTCGAACACGCCGCCAACTATCAGCGCAACATAAGGCAGCTGTGCAAGTTAGTGGTTCGCGAGGCCGGCACGACAGACTGGACCGAGCTGACCATTCCCAACTGGCCGACGGCCGGAAACTGGAACTTCGCCAAGTCGGGCGAGATAGACCTCTCGGCATTCGAGGACAAGAAGATAGAGGTCGGCTTCAAATATGCCTCCACGGCAAGCGCCGCCGACTCCTGGGAAATACGTAATCTCAAAATCACCGGTAAGTCTAAATAAGCATGAAGATGAAAAGATATATGATAATCACACTCGGCATCGGGGCGCTGGCGTTGGCTGCGGGCATGACCGCCTGCCAGGCCGACATGGACACGCCGGATCTCCAGGTGCCGGAGGCTACCATCCAGCCTAATATGACCATAGCCGAACTCAAGACCGAGTTCCAGAACAAGACGGAGCTTGTAGGCACCAAGGAGGATGGCTCGCACTATATAATCCACGGCCGCGTGGTGTCGTCGGACGCCTCGGGCAATATCTACCAGAACCTGGTGGTGCAGGACGAGACCGCCGCGCTGACCTTCTCAATACGCCAGGGCAGCATGTACACCAGCTACCGTCTGGGTCAGGAAGTGGTGGTAGACATGACCGGCCTCTACATCGGTTACTACCGCGGCCTGCAGCAGGTGGGCGCCCCGGGCGATCCTTACGACGGAGCGCCGCAGCTGGGATTCATGGCCTACGACAACTGGCTGGGACACGCCCAGAAAACGGGTCTGCCCAATCCCGACACCAAACTTGTGACATACGACGAGCAATGGCCCGCCGACAACATGTACTGCATCTCGCTCACGCTGCCTATCTCGCAGGGCGACCTGATTCGCCTGCAGAGCCAGTTAGTGGAGATACGTAATGTCAGCTTCTCCGGCGCCGGCAAGCTCACATACGCGCCCAAGCAGGAAACCGTGTCGCGTTACCTGAAGAACGAGGCCGGCGACTCTATCGCAGTGCGTAATTCGGGTTACAGCAACTTCTACAACGACACGCTGCCTGAGGGACGGGGCAACGTGCGCGGCATCCTGGGCTACTATGGCGACTCGTGGCAGCTGACCCTGCGCGACCGCAGCGACGTCATGATTAGCTCGAAGGGTATGGAAAAAGATCCCTACACCGTCGAGAATCTGCTGAGCGGCGAATACAATATGCGTCAAGGCTGGGCCACGGGTTACATTGTAGGTTCCGTCAAGGCCGGCGAGACCGCCACGGCCGCCGACAAGGTGATATTCGGCAAGGACGCCGAGCTGGATAATAATGTCCTGATAGCCGACGATCCCGACTGCACCGACCTGTCGAAGTGCGTCACCGTCGACCTGACCCAAGGTTCGATGCTGCGCCGTTACGCCAACCTTATAGACAACCCCGACGTTTATAAGAAAAAGCTTACGGTTGAAGGTACGGTAGGATCGTACTTAGGCGTCACCGGTATGAACGACTGCCCCGGCACGGCCGGCACATTCGAAATCGAAGGCGTGGACATCAAGGTGCCCACCGGCGACTTCACGGAAGTATGGAGCGGACTGCTTCAGACATCATCTTCATTCGACTGGGCTATCGATAATGTTGTCATGAATTCACCTTTGACCGGCATTTGGGCATGGCGTAGCTTCAATGATGCATATTATCTGAACGGCAGTGCATACGTGGGAGGTAAGAACTATGAGGCACTGTCGTATGCCGTCAGTCCGGAAATCGATCTGACTACGAAGCTGGAGGCTAAGGTCTGCTTCGACCACGCCGCTAAGTTCCAGACCACTCTGCGGACATTGTGTAAGTTCGCAGTTCGCGAATCCGGAACAACGGAATGGACGGAACTGGATATT
>ERZ836877.700-NODE-700-length-55914-cov-14.674556_pt1 | contig 55914 bp, 50 predicted proteins | sample MGYA00519469_ERZ836877 | MGnify/ENA primary metagenome ERZ836877 (study PRJEB31850, sample SAMEA3708809) | human gut metagenome | biome: human gut; feature: human-associated habitat; material: faeces | place: China | collected 2014 ...
TCTCTACGATTGGCACACCGTTCTTTTTCCGGCTCTCCAATGCAAAAATGATGTTGCGCTTGATATTCATAATTGGGTGCGTTTGAAATTCTACACCCAAATATACACCCAATTATTGAGATAGCAAAAGACATTTAGAAACATTTACTTTTACTCTATATTGTAATTTACACTTGATTATCAGTCGTTTGCAGTTTTATGATATTCTGTGAAAGTATAAGTTCGAGAGCCTCTCTCTCCGCATTTAAAACAGGCAACCTCAAAAGGTTGCCTGTTTTGTTGGGAGAGGAACCCCAAGGGTTCAATCGCGAAGCAAGACTTCCTATTTCGGAGCAATCAGGAGGGTCTGATTATATTGATGATAAGAATGTCAAGGAACTTATAGCACTGCAAAGATACGGAGGAATTGGACTTATTGGGTGCAATCTGTCCACACACCTTAAAAATATTTGGTGAGTGGATATTATATGCGAGAAATCAGCAAGAATACTCAATTTTTAAATCTGTTTTTGCTGATGATTAGAGTGTCACGGGCATCATTGAAGGTATATGATTAATTATTATGAAATGTGATATGGCTGTCGGGGTGCAGTGTGAAACGTTTTGTGACGTTGTCCCAAGTGGTACTAATGGTGAAGTCGACATCGAATGGTGCATCGTAGAAGGTGTTTTCCACAATGCAGTCATCATTCTCGAAAAACCTTAGAATGGCCATAAAAATAGCGTCAACGGCATCGTCACCTTCTATGCCGTGGAATTTGCAGTCGACTGCTTCATAGACGGAACGGGTAAGAGAAAAGCCGGCATCTTCGAGAAATTCTTTGAATCTTGCAGGAGATTCCTCCGGGGTGTAGTAGTTGCAGTCAAGGGCGCAGCCCGAGCGGTCGGACATTCTTACAACCCATACATAAGGAGAGCTTTCTTTTGGCTTCGATCCGGTTATTTCTTCAAATGTCAGTTCAATTGATGGATTTGCGTTCATTTTTCTGTATTATTTAAACAATTCAGTCAATATCTTCATAATTGAAATATCGTTGGTGAAGTTGTTCAAGCAGTTCGTCTGTCATATTTATACCACAAGCGTCACCCAATACCGCGTCGGTTGAGCAATAAGGACATATTACGGTCGTGTTACTGTCAGTGTAATTGTCAATTTCCAAAGGCTTGAATGAAGTCCGACAGCAGATGCAGTAGCAAAAATGCGATGCTTCCACTTCTTTACGATTGTGCATGGTGTGCATGTGCGCGTCCTTCAGCAATTTTTCACAGTATTTCAATAAGTCGTTCATCCAGATATCTTATAGCGTAGATTTTCGCTTATTCTGTAGTATCTTTTCGCCTAAGAAATAAAATTAAGATTATTCGAGATTTAATAGCTTCTGTGCATTTTCATGAGTAATCTGTTCATATTGAATATCACTACAAAAAGACCGCACTTCATGTAGTCTGCTGTTATAATATTCACATAGATCTAAATCGGGGTCGAAATAATTTGGTATGCATAGATCTGTTCCCCAAAGCACCTTTTCTGAGAGTGCGGAATATACAAATCTCTTAATGTGATCTATCGGCATAAAAGCAGTATCCACATACGCATTATCGTATCGGTGCGCTATATCCAATGCTGAATCGATCGGTCGTCCATGAGCAAGCACGAATGTTATGTCAGGATTACGTTTAATCGCTTCTTCATATAAATCCGCACGGCAACATTCGTCATGTCCGGTATGAATGAGGAGTGGCAACGAAAGTTCTCTTGCTATGTCGAGTACTTCAGCAAATAGACTCCCGTTAGGCCTCCATTCAATCTTATTAAGAAACGGATGGATCTTGAGCATTTTCCATTTTATATCCGATTCTAATAACCAGGCAATGTTTCCTTCTAAACTATATGGTGTAATCCACATAACGGGAAGTAGTCCGGATTCATGCCTGATGGATTCAAATTCTTGCTTGACTTTGGGGTAATTCTCACTACAAGTAGTTGTAGACGAGATTGCGAAATAGTTGACGCCAAATTGCTTTAGCAGTTTTATTACCCAATCCGGCTTATAGTATCTGTCATAGAAACGGCCGAAATGAATATGTGCATCAATTACCTTTTGCATGACTATTTTTTTTCTTCTCAACTGCCTCTTCAACAAGTCTCTTATTGAGAAAAGCTACTTCGCAGAAATGTTTGTTTATTGCAAACATATCACCTCCGCTTTCATTATAGTTTCTCACCAGACAACGTGCACAATAGTCCATCGCTTCACATTCCAGACAATCCGGAAATGAACTTTGGGTAATTTGACGTAACTCTTTTAAACGTTCACTGTTTTCCCAGATATCTTTTAGGGATTGTTTATAAACGTTCCCCAAGACCATATCCTGCCAGCCGGCACACGGATATACATCTCCGTTAGCTGTGATACAGCAATTATCATAGCCTACACCACAAACAGGCATTGTTTTAAACTTCTCGGGATTGAACTCGAATTCATCTGACATAGATAATTGCTCTAATGTTCCTGACTCGTAATCCGGATCATTTGCAATTATATCCCGAATGACTACTTCCGTTTCTGCAATGGAAAGTCTATTCGCAAGATTATCAGTAGCGAGATCGGATCTTGCCATCATTATAAAATCGGTCTGCGCTTTAATTTTCAGAGAGCGGGCATATTCTAGGACCTCTCCATATCCCACTTTATTTGCTTTCATTATAGGGCATGATATTTGCACCGGGATATCATACGAAACTAGTTTTTCAATCGCGTTTTTAGTTCGTTCCCATGATCCCTTTACCGTAGTTATGGTATCATGTTTTTCTGGATCTATCGAATAAAGAGATACCTGTATTATAGATATATTCGCGTTCTTTAGCCATGTCAGATCTTCATCCTTCAGCGCAATCAGATTTGAAAGAATCGAAATCTTAAGATCCTTTTGCCGACAATACTCTACCACTTCCCGCAACTTACTATAAAGAAACACTTCTCCACCGGACAATGTCACATGAATACCACCCATTTCAGCAAATTCATCAATAAGTGATTTCACTTTCCTGACGGGCATATCAAACCCATGATTCTTTTTATCATTTGGGATATAGCAATGGATACAACGTTCGTTGCATCGACTTGACAATTCGAACTGCAGATTTGAAATCTGGGGTTTCTCTACAATTTCCCTGCTAAAAAATTCGGCCGTACTGATTTTGACTTCCTCGTCTGTGGCTTGATAAAAATCATTACGTAATGTTTTCGGATTGTCGATCTCATAGGTAAAATCCTGGTCTTTCGCGTCCATTTCCTCTATGGTATCACCTATTACAACAAAATAGTCTTTAGCTAAGCTTTCCATAAATGCGACAACATCTTCTTTCACTGTTGAGTAGTCGGCATCTTCATAGAGTGAAATAAGTTTTCCCACAATTTCATCTATCGATTGGGGAGTGCGAGATAACAAACGCAAAATGTCTGCGCCATATTCGTCATAAGTACGATCATGACGTGTCAATTGATTTATTATGTAGCCGTACTTTTCTGTACAGCGGATGAATGAATTCCTGGATTGTTTAATAAACATATCTTTCTAACTTAATGATTTCAGATTTTTCCAAAGTATTCGTGCTTGTTCGCATATCTCCTTAGGGATGTTTAAAATTGAGCCGGTTTCAGTTTGATTAACAGCATAACACCGACTGCAAAAGTCAATGTAGGTACAATCCATACACATTTCAAAACACCCGTTTGTTAAAGAACGAAGCATTTTTAGCCATTTAGATCTCTCCCATAAGTTCTTAAGGGTGAAGTCGGAAACATCTCCGATAGGCTCGCCCTGCAGTTGAGGACATACTGTTACCTTTCCACCGGCAGTAACATACAGTCCTAAATGACCTGCCGGACATAATGGAGAATTCAGGAATTCAATAAAATCATAATTCTCATCATATTCAGGCACTTTACGCAAAAGATATTCTTTGGCAAATGCTGGGGTTTTTAACAGCATGGTCTTAATGAATCTGTCAAATTCATCTACAGGCAGCCGATGAATCAAGTTATCATCAGTGCGATCACAGCGAGCTGATATAACAAACGACGGCTCAAATTCTATACCATTATCTTGCGTGAACTGTATGAGCTCCACAATATAATTTACGTTTTCACGCATTACTGGACAAGCAATTTTAACCGGAATATTTTTGCCCATGAGCTTTCTGATTGCCCCCATAGTCCTATACCATGATCCTTTTATTTTCGTAATGGCATCATGTGCATCAGGTTGTAATGCATATAAAGATACTTGTACCAGATAAGGCCTGTTTTTGCATAGAAAATCCAGATGTCTATCAGATAATAGAATTAGATTAGAGTACAATGCGTATTGTAGGCCGGTGTCCGTTATGTGTTCAATAATCTGTTGAATATCCTTATGAAGAAAGACTTCTCCGCCTGTAAGAGTAACAGATTTTCCTCCTAACGCAACAAATTCTTTGATAATCCGTATTATCTCAGTTGTATTGAGTGAAACAGAGTTATCTTTAAGAGAATCAGGTAAATAACAATGTATGCACCGCTCATTGCAGGCATTTGTAATTTCAATTGTTAAATCTTCTATTAACGGATTATTTTGATTACTTGGTAAATATTCGCGAGGTAAACCGTTGGTTTCCCTAAGGTCTCCATAAATCTCAATTAATTTTTCGTCCTCAAGTTGGCACAATATCGATTCAAAATCTTTCTGTATTTCCAATCGATCATTTTCAGAATAAATTGAAATAATTTCATTCACAATTTCATCTGTATCCCGCCAATTATGTGTCAGATATCGAATTAGCATAGATCCATTACCATCAAGCGTGAGTTGTTTTCCTGTCAACATATCTGCTATATAACCAAATTTTTCAGTTGACTTTACATAAACGTATTTAAGCAATCGAACTTTCATGGAATGGATTGAGATATTGATGTATTATTATATTGATTGATCTGATGATACTAAGAGCTCTTTTTGGGGCGACAACCAAGTTTAAAAGGCGGCCATGTGTTTGAATGTCAAAACGAGCCGGGTTTGATTATATAACGAGATGTTTAGCGAGAGATGTTGAGGCATAAAAACACCTCAACATCCCTTCACTTTGTTGTAACTAATCGGTACAATTAATTACTGCGTTCACAATCTTTGCAATAGCCTTTTGACGGTGATGTGCTCAAGCAACTGGCTTTATTGGTATAATTACCACAACCAGCGGCATAAGAACCGGTAGGTAGGTTCTTAGCAATAATCTTAGCTTTTTTGTATTCTTTCATTTTGAAAATGTTTAAGAAATTGTTTATGCCTACGTCCTTCCAAGCGATTCGGCGTCCTCTTATATCATTATAATTTGAGTTCTGTGATTTTCCAATGGCTGGGAGATGCCCATGCAAGATCCTCCTTCTCCAAGCCAAGACGCTTCATGGCAGCTCTGACTTCTTCAATAGTTGGTTGATTCCAGGCGTTCTGAGTTACAACCTGAAGAATAAAGCCGCGAGGCATCCGCTTGGTGAAGTTGTAGGGAGCTTGCAGCAATAAAGCCTTCATAGTCTAAAATTTTATACTTATGGGAGGATTCTATAATCTATCCGAAAAGTTTGGAAAAGAAACCCTTTTTCTTCTTTGGAGCGGGTTCTTCCGCACCGATGATGCCGATTATTTGCTGATCACCAGGGAATAACATTCTGAGTTTTTCCCGCAATTCCTTGTATTTTACGCGATAAGCCTTGACGATAGCAATTTCATAACCATCCAGGGAACCTTTAAAACTTGTATCTTTTTCGCTTTGCTGTTTAATGAATATGGCCAGTTCAACGAGTTCATCTCGATTGTTAGGGAGATAAAAATTCTCGATAGCAGCAATGATATCATCATTTTTCTTGATTTCTATCATCGACTCGCTTCCTTCATATTCAGCATTATTTATACTTTCTATTTTTTCTAAGAGTTTTTTTAGGGCTGAACTCTCGGTTACATTGGTAGACGACATGTCATTACATAGTTCTTCTGAATGCATTTTGACAATTTAATTTGAAATTAGATTAAAAAATGTGGTATTAAAATTTGGTAAAACTTAAGATCAGCTATTCTTTAGAGGATAGGGGTGATCGCAAAACAAAGGTGTATTGAACTTTCTGTGAAATTCCCAGTAGAAGGATGAATCAGCTGTTTGAACATGAAATTTTATTAAGTTCCTTCATGGCCACTTAAGCAAGCCCTGACGTTCTTTACGCTGTTATTGGGCATTTTATGCATAACTTATGCCGGTTGCTGAAATCAGCAACATTGACATAAGTCCAATAATAGTCTTTCTCATGGGAGGACTGTGATAATGATTTTTTTGTTGGCAGACTCACAATCCAACAGATTACAAAAAAAGCGTGAGAGTCTGTATCTGTTACTCGTCCCACGAATCGAGGCTCTGGCATGTGCCCATCACAGTAGAACGAGCAACGCGGAGCCTCACGCCGTATGATATATATGATTAGAGAATGCAATCCTGCATGCTCTAATATAGTTATCATACCCGAAGGCGCCTATCGTTGTCTCATCCTTGACTGTGATAATTGAAACTGCCAGATTTCGATCCGTCAAGAATAAGCGTAAGATAAACGCTTGTTATATGTCTGCGCACCCACCTCGTATCCCACATTGGGACTCCGCGGTCAATGTGCAAGTGCAAATCTACAAATTATTTTTGAAAATCATGTTTTTTTTGCAAAAATATCAATTACGCATAACACATAATAATACATACAAAAAAACATACAAAATATAGCGTTGATATTTTCAATCATTTATTTCTGGGGTCAATGTCTGGCTTGACTCGAAATAAAGCATCGCCACACACTCAATGAGGTTGGCGATGTCGCGGATGGTCGGTATGTTTGGAGGCTGGATAGAGGACGAAGTAGAATCAACGTATGATTTACTCAGTAGGGAAACGTTGGTTTGAGCGATAAATCGAAATGCTTGTTGTAACATCTTTCCCTCCTACTCGACCATATACTTTTATAGTGGCTCGAGCGCCTAAGAAACCAAACGGCAATTCTTCATCCGACAACTTGGCAAAGTGAATCCGAAGTGTTTTATGGTCTGTGTTTTTTACAGAAATACCTACCTCTTCCTCGGTTGCGGATATATCTTTTCCTACGTTGTTTTCAATTATGCCAAAGCTGTAATCTGTTGAACAGTCAAGGTTGTCGCAGTTTGTGCATGTCAATTCCAGATCACCGTCAATATAAGTATATGAATAGATGAAGTAGCGCGACTCTTTAGGGGAAAAAGTAATCCCTATTTCTTCGGGATGATAACTGAAACTTATATAGTCAGGATTTGTGTTTGAAGTGACTTCAAACAAAATAGGAGAGTCTTTCACTTCGTCACAACTGCTGAAAATCAAGGCAATAAATGAGATTATGGTCAATGCGAATCTCATTTTTAATAATTTGCTTGAATAACACATTTGTTGATTTTATTCTTTAGGAAAGGTATCGGATATTTGCTGTGCCACCCTGTTTATTGCTCCTTTTATATCATGCGAAGCACCTGCAATCCCAAGAGAGGTATATGCGCCTTTGCATGATGCTACAGGACGACCTGTGGAATAGTCTATAAAGTTGACTGTAACAATAGTCTCTTCGGGTTGTACGTTTACGCCATACTTGACTAACAAAAGCTTGTCTTGCTGAGAACGAGACAACTCATATATCCGGGCATCACTCACAAGTTTTAAATGTGAGTTTTCCACCGCATCGAAAAGCTGAATCTCGTATTCCATCAATTCTGCCGGAATATGATAGGTGTCATTGTTGATTATTGAAGCATACTCATATCGCGACAGATTGACATTATTGGAAACTGTCGATTTCGATGTAGTGCAGGCCACGAACAAAACTACGGCAGCAAGCAGAGAGAGATATTTGAACAGATTAGTCATGATTCAATAGGTTTATTCGAAGGATAACTTTATTATTCCAAAATTTAGTGGACAGAGTGACCTCAATCCAAACACAAATATAATACAAATCCAGTAAAGAGTCCTCGCTGACAGGTAAAAATCAACGTTTGAAGGTTCATTTTTGATGAACCGATAAGCCATGGTTTGAAAAGCCTGCCCCCGAGCGTAAGCCAATAAAAATTTAGTTTTGAAAGGTGCTGCCACTGTAAAACTATTGATATGGAAGATGTGATGTTTAAGGAGCCAAAAAACTGATAAAACTAAAAAACGGGTTCGGAAATTTGTATTATAAAAATATTATATGTAAGCTTGCACTATATTTTGGAAAAATAAGAAGCGTTATGCTCATCTTGTAATTGGAAACCTGAGAAATTTTCGATTTGATGCAAGAGATAGCATAGTGGTTCTCGCGCGCATAGCGTGGGCTGCTATTGTTACATCTGCATCATGGGCTTTCTCAGGGCCTCCAATTAGACGTGGCATAGTTGGCTCACGTATTCTTTTATAATCAATCTCTTCATTGAGCCACTGGAGAACAATATATGGCAATGGAAACAACCAAACTTATCATAGTATCAGTTCTTCTTTGTCTCTTTCTTGGGGCAAGTGCTGAAAAGAAGGACCTGGATTATCCACGGGCAGAAATAAAGGTCAGCTATAATTACCATAAGAAATCAATGCGCAGTGATGGCATTGTTGTTGAACGCGATGTGCCGTTCATGCTGCTTGCCAACCAAAATGAAAGCAAATTCTATAGCCCGAGTACAGAGTATAGGGATTCTTTGCTTTCCACGCCTTCGGGTAGAGCAAAGGAAAGGGAGCTTTTTAATGCGGCCGCAGCGGCATATATGCAAAATCGTGATCGCAGTGCTATGGACGGCCTGGTGTATCACACGCGTTTATATGTGACAAAGGATTTTGGCAAATCAGTTTCAACAGTCTACGATGAAGCCGGAATGGGTGAATGTGGTTACTATGACGAACCGTTTTCTGAAATTGAGTGGGATATAGTGGAGGACAGCACCAGAATGATTCTGGACTATCAGTGTGTCATGGCTACCACCGATTATCACGGTCGGAAATGGACTGTGTGGTTCACTCCTGAGATTCCGCTGCAGGATGGTCCGTGGAAATTCTGCGGACTGCCGGGATTGATTATGGAAGCAAGTGAACCGTCAGGACAACATGGTTTTTCTGTCTCATGTATTGAGACCAGCTCCAGGCCTATTTATCCTTTGTACAGTACAGAGTATGAAAAGATGAACAGGCTCGATATGTTGCGCAGTCGGCGTAATTACCGGGATAACAGTAATTCAATGGCAAAAGCCGCCACGGGAGGGATGCTGGACCTTGGTCCCGATGCTCCGCCACAGACAGAATATGACTTCCTTGAAACCGATTACAGATGATGAAAAGGTTACTGACATACATTCTTGTGGCATCCTCCTCAATGATGGCCTACGCAGACAAATGGGTGAAAGATGCGGAGCCGGCGATACTGGAAGTGCATTATACCCGGACAGAGGTTTACGATACGACCCAAAGGGCTTCTCATTTTACTAAGGATCCCGTAATGCTGCGAATCGGAAACGATAAATCCGTGTTCTGCGGCACAAAAAAGTTTTGGAAGGATTCCATTCTGGCTGTGGATCCGTCAACATTCTGGCAGATTGACCAAGCAAGAGTCATGAGCGACAAAAGAGATGACACGCAATCGTTATCCGGTCACTATTGGAGCTGTATCTACAAGAATATCCCTGAAGGGAAAGTGACAGAGCGGGATTATTTTGATATGGAGCGATGGCAATATACCGAGGTTTGGGAAAAACCTGAATGGGAAATATCGGATGAGTCGAAAGAGATAATCGGATATCAGTGTTTCAAAGCCATTGCCGATTATCGGGGACGCAAATGGACAGCATGGTTTGCCCCCGAAATACCTGTGCAGGAAGGCCCGTGGAAACTTTGCGGACTCCCCGGCCTGATTCTTGAGGCATACGATGAAAATGAGGAGTATCATTTTGAAGCAGATGGACTAGTGCAGAATCCAAACTCCGAGGTCGGTATTTTCACTTATAACGACCGTCGTGGCCGTACTACCGTGACCCGCGACAAGTTCTTCAACAACTGGTGGAAATATCGGCACTCCAATTTCGGCGCAAAGATGAATGTTGCTTTTGGTGTAGGGCCAGAAGCGACTCCTGACGACAACGAACCGAGAGTGATACACGGCGATAGGGAGGAAACAGATTATCCGCATGATCTATGAGCCGACTTGTCATATATCTGCTATTTCTCGTTGTCGCGGTAAGTGCCGTGGCGCAGTTCAATGTGATCGGCAATGTCATTGACAAGGAGAGCAATGAACCTCTTGTCGGGGCATCGGTCATTGTCAAGGGTTCTGACGGCAAGATAAAGAAATTCGCCTCGTCAAAGTCAGACGGAGGCTTCGCCATCACTATAGCGTCGGTAACCGGTTGCCATCTGGAAGTTGCCATGATGAGTTTCGCTAAGCAATCCATTCCTCTTGACAGTGTGAGTTTCCCATTAACTGTCTATATGGAGCCGGGAACCACCTTACTCAAAGAGGTAACCGTCAAGGCCGACCGCATAAGGGAACAGGGCGACACCATCACCTACAATGTCGGCAGTTTTGCCCAGCAGCAGGACCGCTCTATCGGCGATGTGCTGAAACGTATGCCCGGTATAGATGTAGCCAACAATGGCAAGATACAGTATCAGGGTGAGGACATCAACAAATTCTATATCGAAGGCTCTGACCTGCTCGGAGGCAAATATGGCATTGCTACCAACGGTATAAGTCATGAAGATGTGGGCGCGGTCGAGGTCATGGAGAACCATCAGCCCATGCAGGTGCTGTCTGGCATATCCTTCTCCGATAAGGCGGCTATCAACCTCAAACTGAAAAACAAGGCGAAAGCGACATGGAATTTTCACGGCGATGCCGGAGGGGGATGGTCGTGGCAGCCCGAAGGTGCTATATGGGACGGAGAACTTTTCGCTATGGCCGTGATGCCCGGATTCCAGAACATAACCACCCTGCGCACCAACAATACCGGCGAGAACCTTTCATCGTCAAGTACCGATTTCTTTGCCGAGCGTCGGCAGACAGGACTCAGCCAATATGTCGGGGTCGGGCTACCGGGAGTACCGTCATTAAGCGATAAACGGACACTGTTCAACCGCTCCTTTCTCGTATCCACAAACAGTCTTTGGAAGCTGAAAAATGGCGAGTTTAAGGTCAATATCGACTATTCATTCAATCGCGTGACAGCCGACGCCTCTAACATCACAACGTACTTTCTTGAAGATGGTAACCGCATAATCACCGAAAACCGAAGCGGCACTGAACACAGCCACTCCCTGAGCGGCAAGTTCATTTATGAACTGAACCAAAAGACGGCGTTCATCAACAATACGCTCCAAACAAATATAGACTGGGATGATGTCAGCCTCGCCACAACCGGGTCTTTGCCCAACGGACAGTCTGCCAAATTGCCGGATTACTATGTCAGCAACCGCTTCAAGATGATACAGCGCTTCAAGGGTAAACATCTGGTGACCTTCCAGAGCGTTAACGAATGGGAATCACTGCCGCAGACGCTTAATCTCGACATGAACAGTCAGCAGTTCCGTCAGCATATCTCTGACCATGCTTTCTATACCCATGAGAGCGCGGCTTACGCCTTCAATATAAATGGCGTGACGCTGAGCCTTGAAGGTGGAATAAAAGGTTATCTCCGTTCTATGGACTCGCAGTTGCCAGAATTGCCCGAGGAACTTCCCGGCCTGACGGAAAACGTGGTCAACACCAACTATCTTACCGTATATGCCACTCCTAAGTTTGAATATTGGGTGCGACGGGTAAATCTGTCGCTCAACCTGCCTGTGAGTTACGCCCATTATTCTTTTGATAAGGCGATTGCCAACCGCGACGAGGTCTATTTCTCTCCGTCGCTCAGTTTCAACTGGAAGCCTAACAACCGCATTTCGGGCATCTTGCGCGGCGGTCTCGGCCGCTCGCCGATGAATCTCAACCTCATCCACCCCGGACTCATAATGACGAACTACCGCACTCTGAAAAGCGGTGTGGATGATTTCTACAATTCATCGTCGCAGAACGTGTCGGCAAGCGTCAGCTACAAACACACCCGCCATGGACTATTTGCCAACGGCATGGTGATGCACTCGTGGACCCACGTTCCATATACGATGGCACAGCAGCTTTATGGTGATTATGTGGTTTACAGTTATGCCGACGCCAAGAACGATGCCAAAACTCTCATGGCGATGGGCAGCATCGGCAAGACCATCGACTTTATGCGCGGAAGCTGTAATGTCAACGGCTCTTTCATCCGCAACGAGTCGCATCTGCTCTCGCAGCAGCAATCGGTCAATTCAGTCAGCACCGGCTGGAGTGTGGGCGGCAAAATCAACGGAAATCCTTGCCGTTGGTTCAGCTTCGACTATCGTATAGACTATTCCGACAGCCGCCTGACGATGAATGGTCTGAGCGAGTCGTGGCTATCGACGATGGAGAACGAACTGAGCCTGACATTCATTCCCCACCGCAAATTGCAATGGACCGTCAGCGGCGAGCATTACCGCAACGAGCTGACCGAACATAATTATAAAAACATAGTGATGCTTGACACCAAACTGACCTTTCAGCTCAATAAGAGGATAGAGTTTGCAGCGTCACTAACCAACATACTTAACAAACGAAGCTATAACTACACAACCTACTCGCAGCTCTCATCCTTCGAGTCGCAGCGTCAGCTCCGTGGTTGTCAGTTGCTTCTCTCAGTAATGCTAAGAAAATAAAACATCAACGATATGAACAGAATAGTAACATTCCTCACTTTGTGCTTTGTTGCGATAGCTGCAATGGCGCAGAACAAAGCTGAAATCATTGTCAGTTATGATTATTGCAGTCCAACTAAAACAGGTAAAATCAAAACTCAGAAGATGACGCTGCTGGCTTCTACTGCTGAAGCTAAATATTACAATATCACCAGCCAGTGGGTTGATTCGCTGAAATCCACACCCGGTGGAGAGGCAAAATATGAGGAAATAATGGAAAAGGCATGTAAGACCATTGAGCCGGACGGGTCGACAGTGTGGAATCTTTCCAAAGGGCCAAACAAAGATATCTTTTCCTATGTCTTTACAAATCCGGGTGAAGAGTCGGTGACGGTTTATGATCAATATGGCGAAGATCTCGGTGTGTACACCGAGCCGATGTCGGAAATACAATGGACGATAATAGGGGATTCTGTCGCCAGTGTCCTCGGTTATGAATGTATCCTTGCGGAAAGCGATTACCATGGCCGTCACTGGAAGGCCTGGTTCACACTCGAAGTGCCTATGCCATACGGCCCGTGGAAACTGCGTGGACTTCCGGGCCTTATTCTCAAGGCAGAAGCCAACGGCGGCTTCTCTTTCACGGCTACCGGAATCGAAAACTCCACCAACGAGATTCAACCGATGTATTTCGTGAAGGACTATCAGACAGTCAAACGCAAGAAAGCTCTTGCAAGCGCCGAATACTACAGCAACAACACTGAGGCCATAATGAACGCTCAGGGAATGAGGGTAAAGATGTATATGGTCGACGACAACGGAAATCAGATAGAGATACCTGCCTATGACGGTCTGAAACACGGCATAGAGCCGGATTACAAACAAAAATGAAAAAGTTATTTATCCCAATCTTCTTGTGCTTTGTGGCGATAGCCGCAATGGCGCAGACCGCAGACATCGAGGTCAGCTATAACTATAAGCATTTCCACCGTAGGGGGAGTGAACAGAATCACCGGATGATTTTACTCGCCAATACCTCATCCTCGAAATTCTACAACCCTATCACTGAGTATCTTGATTCTTTGGAATCAACCCCGGAGGGAAGGGATACATATAATCAGATGAGAATGGCAGCTTTCACATCCGGCAATATGAAAAATGTCCCGAAACGCAGCGTCCCCATGTATATATTCAAAAACAAAGACGGCAATACGGATGTGTTTGATGGAAATATTACTTTAATGTTCAGATATACTGATCCTTATGAGTCGCAGGTATGGGAAATGGGTGATTCGACAAAGAATATTCTTGGATATGACTGCCTTATGGCAAGTTCCGACTATCACGGCAGGCACTGGACCGTATGGTTCACTCCCGACATTCCCATACAGGATGGTCCGTGGAAACTGTCAGGCCTCCCCGGCTTGATTCTTGAAGCACAGGAAGAATCCGGACAGCATCACTTCACAGCTACCGGACTTAATGCCACGGCAAAGCCGATAACGCCCAATCCCGGAGCTGACCATTATGAAAAGACCGACCGGATTTCTATGCTGAAAGCACTCCGAAAGTTTGAGGACAATCCGGTAGCCGGATTAAGCGTTTCAATGGGTGTGAGCATCAAGGTTGACCAGGAAGTAGAATTTGATACATCACTCGATTTCCTTGAAACGGATTATAGGTAAATCCGTTTCAAGGATATGGTCTCATCGACGGGAGGGCGGGCGGTGGAAGCCGGCGGGGTAGAGGCGGCCAATGAGGTCCTCGCGGTGCAGCCGGCGGAGCGAGCGGATGATGTCGGCCTTGTATTCGTGGTTGTACCAGAAGAAGTATTTGCGCTGGGCCTGTTTCTCCTCGGGGCGGGTGGCGGTGTAGACTTTCTCGCCGGTGTAGGGGTGGATGCCGGTGTAGTAGATTTCGGTGGCGAGAGTCATGGGTGTAGGGGTGAAGTCCTGCACTTGCTCAAGGTGAAGATCGAGGGCTTTGGTCTCGGCCGCCAGTTCGGCCATATCCACTTCGTGACATCCGGGATGTGATGATATGAAGTAGGGAATCAGTTGCTGACGCAGTCCGCACCGGCGGTTCACATCGTCAAAAATCCGCTTAAAGTCATAGTATAGGCTGAATGACGGTTTGCGCATAACGTTCAGCACGTTATCACTCGTATGTTCAGGCGCTACTTTAAGTCGGCCTGACACATGGCGCTCGATCAGTTCCTCATTGTAGCGGCGGTTGATTTCGTCAGTGCGGCGGTTGCCGGTAGGATGCATCGAAAGGTCATACCTCACGCCGCTGCCGATGAATGATTTCTTTACTCCCGGCAATGCGTCGACGGCATGATAGATGTCGAGCAGCTGTGAATGGTCGGTATTGAGATTCTTGCATGGTTTTGGATGCAGGCACGACGGGCGGAGGCATTTGGCGCAGATATCGAGGTCTTTGCCGTGCATGCCGTACATATTGGCGCTCGGGCCGCCGAGGTCGGAGATATAGCCTTTGAAGTCGTCCATGGCGGTCACCTGTCGCACCTCGCGCATGATCGACTCCTTGCTTCGCGAAGCGATGAACTTGCCCTGATGGGCCGAGATGGTGCAGAAGGCGCAGCCGCCGAAACAGCCGCGGTGCATGTTGACGGAGTGGCGTATCATCTCGTAGGCCGGAATCACCTTGTCCTTGTAGCGCGGGTGGGGCATGCGTGTGTAGGGAAGGTCAAACGAGGCGTCGACCTCGGTCGTGGTCATGGGTGGCAGCATCGGGTTGACCTTGACGGCCACGCCGGGATGTGCCTGCCAGAGCGTGGCGCCGTGCATGCGGTTGCTCTGCTGTTCGATATGCCGGAAATTCTCGGCCTGGCAGCGCTTGTCGACCATGCAGAGGTCAAAGCTGTGGAGCACGATGTTGTCCTTGTCGGTCTCCGGCGGGATCTCTTGGAGGGGACGGCGCACCACTGTCTGGTCGACATCGTTGATATCACCGATGTTCTCCCCTGCGGCAAGGCGACGGGCTATCTCCAGGGTGGGTTTCTCACCCATGCCGTAAACTATCAGGTCGGCTTTGATGTCGGTGAGAATTGACGGGCGCAGGCGGTTCTGCCAGTAGTCGTAATGCGACAGGCGCCGTAGCGAGGCCTCGATGCCGCCGGCAATAATCGGGGTGTCGGGGAAAAGCCGCCGAAGTATCTCGCTGTAGACTATCGTGGGATAATCGGGCCGTGCGCCATGCCGTCCGCCGGGCGTGTAGGCGTCGTCGGAGCGTCGACGTCGGGCGGCGGTGTAGTGGTTGACCATCGAGTCCATGGCTCCGGCCGATACGCCGAAAAACAGTCGCGGCGCACCGAATTTCCTGAAGTCGCGGAGGTCGTCCTGCCAGTTGGGCTGAGGCACGATGGCCACGTTGTAGCCGGCGGCCTGGAGTGTGCGGCCTATCACCGCGGCACCGAACGATGGATGGTCAACGTATGCATCGCCTGAAAACAGCACAACGTCTACGTGGTCCCAGCCGAGAGCTTTCATCTCCTTCACGGAAGTGGGAAGATAAAGCCGCTGGTCATAGCGGGGAGAGAGGGGAGTATGTCGTGTTGAGTTTTCTGTACTCATGATTTTGCTTTTAAAAGTTCCTCGAGCTTGAGCACCTCGTCACGCAGTCGGGCGGCTTCCATGAATTCCATGCGCTTGGCTGCTTCGACCATCTCCATGCGGCGCTGTGTGATGTTGCGCTGCAGCTCTTCAGCGTTCATATACTGAATAACAGGGTCGGCGGCAATGTTGACTGACGAGGTATATTTATGCTCGTAAATAACGGGTTTCGGCTTCTCGGAGGCCGGACGCTTGCTCTGTTGGCCTGCCTGACGGCGACCGTTCTGTGCGGGACGATCTTCGGCCTCCTCCTTGTCGATGCCGATAATGCGGTTGCGCGCTTTGACGATGGCCTGAGGCGTTATGCCGTGTTCTTCGTTGTAGGCCAGCTGAATGGTGCGGCGGCGGTTTGTCTCGTCAATAGTCTGCTGCATGCTCTCGGTGATTTTGTCGGCATACATTATAACTGTGCCGTTGAGGTTACGGGCGGCGCGGCCAACGGTCTGCGTCAGCGAGCGGTGCGAGCGTAAGAATCCTTCCTTGTCGGCATCGAGGATGGCCACGAGCGACACTTCCGGCAGGTCGAGGCCCTCACGGAGGAGGTTCACGCCGATAAGCACATCGTATTCGCCCGATCGGAGGTCATCGAGAATACGGATGCGGTCGAGCGTGTCGACATCGCTATGGATATATGCCGCCTTCACGCGCAGTCGCAGAAGGTAATCATTGAGTTCTTCGGCCATACGCTTGGTGAGGGTGGTCACGAGCACACGCTCGTCGCGCTCCACCCGCAGCTGAATCTCCTCCATCAGGTCGTCGATCTGGTTGAGTGACGGACGCACCTCGATAATCGGGTCAAGCAGGCCGGTAGGACGGATAATCTGTTCCACCACCACGCCCTCGCAGCGCTGCAGCTCATAGTCGGCCGGAGTGGCGCTGACATACATTACCTGAGGCGTCAGCCGCTCGAATTCCTCGAATTTCAGCGGTCGGTTGTCGAGAGCCGCCGGCAGTCGGAAGCCGTATTCCACCAGATTCATCTTGCGCGAAAGGTCGCCGCCGTACATGGCCCTGACCTGAGGAATCGTCACGTGACTCTCGTCGATTATCGTAAGGAAGTCCTTCGGGAAATAGTCGAGAAGGCAGAACGGGCGCATACCGGGCTTGCGGCCGTCGAAATAGCGGCTGTAATTCTCGATGCCGGAGCAATGGCCCACTTCGCGCATCATCTCTATGTCGTAGGTCACGCGTTCCTGAAGTCGGTGAGCCTCCAGCTCGCGGGCCTCCTTGAAGAAATAGTCTACCTGCTGTCCGAGGTCGAGCTCTATCTGCGCCAGACCCGATGCCATTCGCTGCGGCGAGGTCACGAAGATGTTGGCGGGGAATATCTTGAAGGCATCGTGCTGTCCGAGTGTCACATAATCAGTGGGATAGAAAGTGGCTATCGATTCTATCTCATCGCCCCAGAACACCACTCTAACCACTATCTCTTCGTATGCGAGGTAGATGTCGACGGTGTCGCCCTTCACGCGGAAAGTACCGCGGGTGAAGTTTATCTCGTTGCGGCTGTAGAGCGCACCGACGAGCTCGCGAAGCAGCACGTTGCGCGGTATCTTCTGACCGACCCTGAGGTCGATGACGTTGCTGTTGAAGTCCTCGGGGTTGCCCATGCCGTAAAGGCAGCTCACCGAACTGACCACTATCACATCCTGGCGCCCCGAGAGAAGTGCCGAGGTAGTGGCAAGACGCAGCTTGTCAATCTCGTCGTTGATCATCAGATCCTTTTCGATGTACTTGTCGACCGAAGGAATATAGGCTTCGGGCTGGTAATAGTCATAGTACGATACAAAGTACTGCACCGAATTTTCAGGGAAGAAGTTCCTGAACTCGCTGTAGAGCTGAGCGGCAAGGGTCTTGTTATGGCTCAGAATGAGAGTGGGTTTCTGCACCCGCTCTATCACATTGGCCATGGTAAAGGTCTTGCCCGAACCGGTCACGCCAAGTAGCACCTGAGCCGGCGCACCCTCTTTGATGCCTTGGGCAAGCTGGTCGATGGCCTGCGGCTGGTCGCCGGTAGGCTTGTAGTTTGATGAGAGTTTGAATTGCATAACTTACAAAGGTACTACATTTTTCGGGCAAAGTCAATATCCTGCTTTGTCGGAAATACAAAATTAGTGTTAAATGATTGTTGTGAATGAAATATCTACATTATATTTGTAGAATTATATCATACTTAATTATTTTTCATGAAAAATTATTTACTCCCCGCACTGCTGGGGTGTCTTGCCGTTTCAGCTCCGGCTCAGGTGGTCACCACAACCCCGGCGATAGTGCAGACCGATTCAAAGAACATAGTCATCACGTTTCATGCAGATGAGGGTAACCGTGGCCTCGCTTCTGCCACTTCCTCCACCAAGGTCTACGCCCACACCGGCGTGATCACAAGCGAGAGCACCGGCTCGGGCGACTGGAAATATGCTCCGACTTGGCTCGACAATTCGGCCAAGTATGAGCTGACTTATGTTTCGCCGCAGACATGGTCGCTGACCATCCCGTCAATCGAATCTTATTATGGAGTGAAAGCCGGCGAGACCGCCGAGGCCCTGATGTTCGTGTTCCGCAATGCTACCGGCACTATGGAAGGCAAGACTGCGCAGGGCGGCGACATCTCCGTGCCGGTCTATCCCGCAGGTTTCCAGGTTGTGGCGTCGGCCGATACCGAAGGATCGGTAATCAACGGTGATGAGGCGGTGAATTTCACCGTCAACACCACATCGCCGGCCAATATCACCCTATATGTGGAGGGCGACAAGTCAAATCCCATTGCCCGCGCCAATAATTCCACTACTCTAACCGGATCGCGCAAGTTCACCACCGTGGGTTCCTATAATATAATAGCGGAGGCAACTCCCACAGCCGGCGGCGCCGCCAAGACAACGACTCTCACGCTCGTGCGCCTCGCTGCTTCGCAGCAGGCCGCTTATCCCGGCGGTGTTCCTGTAATGGGCGTCGTCCCGTCGGCCGACGGCACTTCCGCCACGTTCTGTATCGCAGCCCCCGGCATCGAATCGATGGTTCTCGTGCCCTCGTGGAACGGCTATAAGGTGACATCTGACCTGCAGATGAAATATCAGGACTATCAGGGCAACCGATACTTCTGGACCACCGTGACCGGTCTTACCCCCGGCACCGACTACATATATTATTATCTTGCCGACGGTACAAAGTCAGTAGGCGATCCCTATGCCCGCCTTGTTCTCGATCCCTGGAGTGACAAATACATCCCCGCTGACGTGTTCCCCGACATGCCTGCTTATCCCGTAGGCAAAGTGCCCGAGGGCCTGCCTCTTGCCGTCTACAACAGCAATTCCGACTCTTATGCATGGAAAATCAAGGATTTCAAGGGCGCTGATCCTGACAAACTTGTGATCTACGAACTGCTCATCCGTGATTTCACGGGCACAGAAGGACAGGCCAACGGTGAAGGCATTATTGCGGGCGTTATGGACAAACTCGATTATCTCCAGAGTCTCGGTGTCAATGCCATAGAGCTTCTTCCGATCATGGAGTTCAACGGTAACAATTCCTGGGGCTATAACACCAACTTCTATTTCGCCCCTGACAAAGCTTACGGCACACCTGATGATTACCGTGCGCTCATTGACGAGTGCCACGCCCGCGGAATGGCCGTTATCCTCGACATTGTGTTCAACCAGTCCGACGGTCTCCATCCCTGGTATCAGCTCTATCCCATAGCCGATAATCCGTTCTATAATGCAACCGCACCCCATGCCTATTCCGTGCTCAATGACTGGAAGCAGGAGAATCCGCTGGTTGAGAAGCAGTGGACTGACGCGCTCAAATACTGGCTCACGGCATATAATGTCGATGGCTTCCGCTTCGACCTCGTGAAGGGCCTCGGTGACAGCAACAGTTACGGAGCTGTCTATAATGAAGCCACCAACGCATGGAGTTCGGTCACCGATGCCAAGACCAACGCCTACAATCAGAGCCGCATCGACCGCATGAAACGCCTCCATGCCGCCATGAAGGAGGTGAAGCCTGACGCCTATTTCATCAATGAGGACCTTGCCGGTGCCGAAGAGGAGAACGCCATGGCAACCGACGCCGAACTCAACTGGGCCAACATCAACGGCGCCTCGACGCTCTTTGCCCAGGGCCTGTTCAGCAGCAACTGTGATCTCCGCCGCTTCTATGCTCCGCTCGACGGCGAGCGCACCTGGGGATCTACCGTCAGCTATGCCGAAAGTCACGATGAGGAACGCATGGCATACGTGGTGGCCAACAGCACCACAACCCCTTCGGGCATCCGCAACTCCACTGAGCTTTCCATGCGTCGCCTCGGTTGCGTGGGCGCCATGATGCTGATGGCTCCCGGATCCCACATGATATGGCAGTTCCAGGAATTCGGTGCCGACCAGACCACAAAGAATGATTCGGGCAACGACACATCGCCAAAGCGCGTGATCTGGAGCTATCTCAACGATGAATATCATGCCGGCCTCAAGGACAGCTATGCCGCCTTATGCGCCATCCGCGCCAAAAATCCCGACATGTTCGGCTCGGATGTGACCACCTCGGTCAACACGCTTTATACAAGTTCAACCTACGGTAATGTAGTTCTTACCAAGGGTGACCGCGAACTTGTGCTCGTAGTTAACCCCAACACCAATAACTTCGCCCGCACATTTGCCGTGCCGGTAACGTTTGATCCGTCGCGCTACCGCCTCATGGCCGCCAGCTACGGACAGACCCCGTCGCTCAACGCCTCGAAGCAGACTTCGCTCCGTGGCTGTTCGTTCGCAGTATTCGGCACTGATAATCTGGCTGCAGCCGACGATATCGCCGCCGATCTGATAGATACCAATCTCCCCGCCGAGTATTACAATCTGCAGGGCGTTCGCGTCGATGCCTCATCCCTTGCTCCCGGCATCTACATTGTCCGTCAGGGTTCCAACGTGGCCAAGATGCTGGTCCGCTGACCGGCCTTATGCCCATAAATACAAACGCTGCGGTTCCATAAAAGAGCCGCAGCGTCTGTTTTAGTGATGTAGAAAAAGTTCTTATTCTTTTTCGAGACAGCGGTCAAGCTGAGAGCTCAGCAGATCGCGGTCAATGTTGCGGCCTATGAACACTAACTTGATCATGCGGTCGCCATACTGCTTGTCCCAGTCGCGCATCAGCCCGGGATCGCGGGCGAGCAGCAGGTCAAGTTCCTCCTCGGGCGCTGTGGCATACCAGTAGCCGGCCTCTTTGACTGTTTTCTGTACGCCGGCCTGCTCAAACAGAAGCGACATGTCGCGGTTATGGCCGAAGTACATCACGCCCTTGGCGCGGATTATGTTGCGGGGCCAGTGGAGGTTGCAGAAGCGGTCGAATTTCTCGAAGTTGAAAGGACGGCGACGGAAGTAGACGTAGGTACCGATGCCGTATTCATCGGCTTCGCCTTCGCCGTCATGATGGTGGTGATGATGATGGCAGTGCTCGTGTTCGTGCTCGTGACAATCTTCATCACATTCATGATCATGATGATGGTGGTGTTCATGCCCGTGGTCATGGTCGTGAACTTCATGCACTTCGTCGTCGAGTTCGTCGATCGGCTTCTCGATCTCCTTGACCCAGGTGGCTGAGGTAGCCACTTTCTCGAAATCGAAGAGGCGGGTGTTGATGAGGTCGGATAGCGGCACATCGGCGTAGTCACACTCTATGATCTTGGCATTGGGCTGAAGAGCGCGGATAATCCGGCGAAGGTGTGAGGCCTGTTCGGGCGTAACTTCCGATATCTTGTTGAGGAGGATGATATTGCAGAATTCGATCTGCTCGATGATAAGATTCTCGATATCGTCCTCGGTTACGGTTTTGGCGGTGAGGTTGTCGCCGCAGCCGAATTCGGTGGCCATTCGCAGTGCGTCGACCACGGTGACTATGCAGTCGAGGTCGGGAAGTGCTACTTTACGGGCTATGTCGGCGGGAGCCATCTGTCGGAGGGCGCAGATGGTCTGGGCGATAGGTGCGGGCTCGCACACGCCGCTTGCCTCTATGACAATATAGTCGAATTTCTTCATTGACACTATCTCGTCGAGCTGCTTAAGCAGGTCGGCCTTGAGAGTGCAGCAGATACAGCCGTTCTGAAGCGCCACAAGATCGCCGGAATTGTCCTGGCCTACTATGCCGCCCTTCTGAATCATTTCGGCATCGATGTTTACTTCGCCTATGTCGTTGACAATAACGGCGAAACGTATGTTTTCCTTGTTGTGGAGTATGTGGTTGAGGAGTGTGGTCTTGCCGCTGCCGAGATAGCCGGTGAGCAGAAGCACGGGAGTCGATAAGTGTTGTGAACTCATAGTTTGAAGTGTTTTATGTTTTTAGTTCTGAAAGCTATGCGAGGCTTCGTCGAGCGACTGCGGTTTGCCTATGTCAAACCATCGGTAAGGTTTGTCGTAGGTGAAACTGTTGATGGCGAGCCGGCGGCAGGTTTCAATATAGAAGGGCATTATGGGAAATGCCGTTCCTGAGGGTTTGTATTCCTGGAGAGTATGTAGCAAAGATGGTGCCACAATGTGTACGCCGCCGAATGACAGAGGTGTCAGGCCGGCGGTATCGAGTCCGGCGGGACGCACTTCGCCGCTTGAAAGGTCGGTCCAGCCGCGCATCAGTCCGTCGGAGCCAAAAAGGAGTTTGCGTGATGACTTTCTGTCGGCTGTCAGCAGTGTGGCGTCAGCCTTTCGGGCAAAATGGCGGACAATCATCTCACGGAGGGGCAGATCTGTCATTATGTCAGCGTTATGAATCAGAAGATGGCAGTCGGAGCCGGTGATGTCAAGTGCTTTGAGCAGTCCGCCGCCTGTGTCGAGCAGCAAGTCGGTCTCGTCGCTCACTTTGATGTCGAGTCCCGGATGGGGATTCTCGGTGAGATAACTTTTGATCATCTCGGCGTGGTGATGAACATTTATGGTGATGTCGGTAATGTCGGTAAGAGCTATATTTTGGATCACGCGCTCCAGAGCGGGGACTCCGGCCACCGGAACCAGAGCTTTCGGCATGCGGTCGGTAAGCGGCCGCAGGCGGGTGCCGAGTCCGGCGGCGAATATCATGGCTTTAATCTCGTTGTTCATCATTCTGGTATTTCCGGAAGGGTTTCGTCAATCTGCTGTTCGCGATGAATCAGCCGCACTCTCACCCCGAATTTCTCGTTGATATGACGTGCCAGATGTTCGGCCCCGTAAACCGAGCGGTGACGTCCTCCGGTGCAACCGAAATTCACCATCAGACTTGTGAAACCCCGAGCCATGTATTTGGCTACGGCTCTGTCAACCATCGCCTCACATTCGGCCATAAACGTCGGCATCTCGCTTTCTCGCTCGAGAAATTCAATCACTTCGCGGTCACGTCCGGTCAGTTGCTTGTATTGATCATAGCGTCCGGGATTGTGGATGGCGCGGCAGTCAAACACGAAGCCGCCGCCGTTGCCGGTCAGATCATCAGGAATACCGCGCTTATAGGAGAAGCTGGTCACTCTGACCGTGAGGCCCTCAGCCCTGGGCTTTTCGGCGAATTGGGGCTGAGAAGTCATGCGCCGGAGCACTTCGGTGAGGTAGTCGGGAGCAAGAGTATTGTCGGCAATAAGTCGGCGGAGATTGGCCACAGCCTGGCTGATAGAACTGAGAAACATTGCGCGGTGCTCCACGTAACCGCGGAACCCGTAGGCTCCGAGCACCTGAAGGGTACGGAACAATGCCATCTTGAGCAGCTTTCGCTCGAAGTCGGCAATAGGTATGCCGGTAAGTTCTTCGGCCGACCGGCGGTATATCCCGGCGAACCTCATCCGTTGCTCGTCGGTAAGTCCGGCACGTGCCTGCCACAGCATCGAGGCCACATCGTAGAGGCCCTGTCCTGCCCGTGCTCCCTGAAAGTCTATTATATAAGGTGCGTCGGCGTGAATCATCACGTTGCGTGACTGCATGTCACGCAGCATCATCGTCCCATCTGGATTGGCGCTGACCTCTGAAGCAAACTGCTGCAATGCATTTTCCAGAAGATCTTCGTCAAACTCCGTACCTGAAGGTTTCAGAAAGCAATATTTGAAGTAGTTGAGGTCCCATAAGGCGGCGCGCATGTCCATAGCGGCCCGCGGGTAGCAGCGGTTGAAGTCAGTGACGGACGCCGCTGTGTAATGAAATCCGGGGAGCGCTTTCATTACTTGCCCGATATTACGCTCAACCTCCTCGCTTTGTGGTCCATGTCGCTCAATCAATGAGTACAGCGAAATGTCACCGAGGTCAGTCTGAAGATAACTGTGTCGGTCCTCGCTGACGGCTAAGACCTCAGGCACGGGAAGGCCGAGATTGGCAAACTCCTGCGAGAGATATATAAAAGCCTCATTCTCGCGAACATCCGTTCCATCGGTACCGATGACGGTAGTTGCTCCGCGAAGCCTGAAATACCTGCGGTCAGATCCTGCTGCGGGCAGTGCATCAACGCTATCCGGCTCAGCGCCGAACCGTTCACGGTAAAGTCTAATTAAATTGTCGTTCATAACAATATATTCTACCGCAAATTTACCAAAAAATTCCCAACCGCCCGCCATCATGCAAACCAATAACTGACGGGCCCCTCACAAATCCGTAAGGATTGCAAGGGGCTCGCAGTGCTCGAAGCGGGACTCGAACCCGCACAGCCGCAATGGCCAAAGGATTTTAAGTCCTTCGTGTCTACCATTCCACCATTCGAGCAGCTCTTACTGCTGTCAACAGCCGAAAAGCGCTGCAAAGTTACTATTTAACTTTTGATCCTGCAACACCTCATGCCATTTTCTGATTACAGGTAATATTGTTTTTCGACCTGCATGCGGTTGTCAAGTTCAAACACCCACGGGCGGCCGGTCGGAATCTCTACCGACACTATCTCACCGGCCCTGAGATGCTGGATCATCATCGCGAGGCCGCGGAGCGAGTTGCCGTGAGCGGCTATCAGAGCCGTGTCGTTGGCCTGCATGGCGGGCACTATCAGTTCTTCCCAGCAGCAGTTGACACGGGCGATAGTGTCCTGCAGCGATTCAGCCAAAGGAAGTTCATCGGCCGCAAGGGCGGCATAGCGGGGATCGAATCCGGGATAGCGCGGGTCATCGGGCGTGAGAAGGGGAGGGGTGACATCAAAACTGCGGCGCCACTCATGCACCTGTTCTTCGCCATAACGTTCGGCGGTGTCGGCCTTGTTGAGACCTTGCAAGGCTCCGTAATGCCGCTCGTTGAGATGCCAGTCCTTGATCATCGGAATCCAGTCGCGATCCATTTCGGCGAGTGCTGTCTGGGCGGTGTGAATAGCCCGGCGAAGATACGAAGTGAAGCAGATGTCGGGCAGCAGATTAGCGTCGAGCATGGCTTTTCCGGCCTGTCGGGCTTCATCGAGTCCTTTTTCTGACAGTTCCACGTCAGTCCATCCCGTAAAGCGGTTTTCAAGATTCCATAGGCTCTGTCCGTGACGAAGAAGTATGATGCGTTTCATTTCGGTTAAGTTGTAGTCATATTTGAAAAAAGTGCGACCCGCCTGACGGCAGGCCGCACCTCTTGGATTAACGTATCTGATCAGCGGCGGGCAAGCTGCATTGCGCCGACCATATCCTGATATGCGAATACACCGGGCTGGGAAAGTTCAACCACTGTAGTGGTGCCGTCGGGGGCGGGAAGTTCCACATGGGTGTCGTCAATGAAAGTCATCAGTTTGTAGCTCTGACCGTCGGCGTTCACGCTCCAGGTCTGCTCATCTTCATCGAAGTCGAGACGAACCACACTGCCGTCGTTTTCACTGGTGATGGTATAGCCTTTGCCGTCGCAGTTTACCATATAGCGGCCGTCCTTGCCGTCGATTACTTTGGTGCCTTTAGCCACGGGATTTGAACCGCTCCAGAACTCGATGCTGTTGATCACGAGCACATCGGCCAGACAGGATACTTCATAAACAGGGAGAATCCAGAATGCGAAGAACACGAGTTCGTTGACAAATTTGTTGCCAACCTGTTTGTTCCATGTAAGAAGTTTGTTGGTCAGACTGAAACTGCCTATACATGATGTGGTGATGAATGAGCCACATAGCAGTAATACTACACCTACAGTGAAATACTTTCTTTTCATAATAATAAATGTAAGTTGAGTAAGTTGAGAAAAAGATTTTATGTTATCCTAACGTATTTAACGCCTTTTTTGTTTTTGGTTATTTCAGAGGATTTTCCGGTGAGGCGGCATTTTCAGCGGCTGATTTGCTTCCGGGCCTTGTCATATACCGCCATTACTGACTTGACATACTCATAGGTCTGCCGGCCGCGGAAATAGCCGGCCTTGCATATCGGGTCGTTGTAATATTCGGGTTTTGACTTGAGCAGAAGTGCTTCGGCAACGCTGCCGTCCCATTTGTCGGTGGGATATCCGAGCTTGCGGGCTATGGCTATGGCATCGATGATATGGGCTATTCCGGAGTTGTAGGCGGCAAGGATGAACTTGGCGCGTTCATCGGGATCAGCCACATATTTCTTCAGCGAGCGGTCCAGTGAGGCTATCACCTTCGAGGCGGTGGCGATGCTGCGGTCGTTGAAGGTGATGCTGTCGCCGCTGAGCCCGAAGGCCCTTGCCGTGGCCGGCATAAGCTGCATCACTCCGCGGGCTCCGGCCCATGACACTTGTGTGGAATCGTAGCGGCTCTCGGCATAGCCCATGGCGGCGAGAAGTCGCCAGTCCCAGCCTATCTCACGGGCCGACTTCTTGAACAGATGATCGAAAGGCGACATCTTTCCTTTCGAGAAATCAAGAATGTAGATGCCTGACTGCAGTTTGGATTGCTCGTAATATCGTTTGAGAAGCTCGAGGCGTTCGCGGCGCGGGCTCTCTTGCGAGGCCCACACTTTGATGGTGTCACCGAGCCATTTGTTGCCGGGTGCCACGGCCCAGGCCGAGCGCTGCGGGAAGCTGACCTCCATGTTGATGTCGAGGTCACGGTAATATGTCTTGTTGATACGGGCAATGTCGCTGTCGACAATCGTCAGCGGTATCTCACCGTCGGAAACCATGGCGATGAGGTCCTCGGTTATCAGGGTATCGCGTTTGACCGGTCTGATGATAATGCCGCCGCCAAGCTCGTCGTTGAGGTTCTGGAGCCGGTGGAGATATTTGGAATTGTCCTCCACATACACTTCGCGGCCCACGAGCTGGGTAACGTCGGTAATCAGTTCCCGGTCCGATCTGCGCGGCTGCACCAGCACCTGCCGGGTGATGTTTTCCACACCGCAGGGGTACACGTGCTCGCGGTATTCGGCCGTCACCGGCACTTCGTAGGCAAGCAGGTCGATGACTCCGGAATCAAGCATTTCCACAGCCTGCTGAAGGTTATGGAACAGCACGAGGTCGAGTTCCATCCCCTTGTCGGCCGCAAACCGCTTCACGAGGTCATAGTCATAACCCATTTCGGTCTCGCGGTATATGAAGTAGGACGCGGGACTGTAGAGTGTGCCCACGCGCAATGTGTCGGGCAGGGGATGTGTCACCACAGTATCAGCCTCGGAAGCATATTCAGCCCCTGAACCCGAACCGCCGCAAGCCATTGTGGCCGCCAGAAACATGGCGGCCGGAATAGCTGATGCGGTGTGACGTAATCTCATTTTACGGCGGAGTGATCAATATTCAAAGGTGCCCATCGGCGAGATGATGGTGAGCCTGTTGTCCTCGGCATCCTCCACGCGTCCTATGATGCGGGCCTCGATGCCGAACGATTCGGAAATCTCGATGACCTTCCTGGCATACTCGGCGGGAAGATATATTTCCATGCGGTGACCCATGTTGAACACCTTGTACATCTCGGCCCAGTCGGTTCCGCTCTGCTCCTGAATAAGGCGGAAGAGCGGAGGAACGGGGAAAAGGTTGTCCTTGATCACATGCTTGTTCTCCACAAAATGCATCACCTTGGTCTGAGCGCCGCCTGAGCAGTGGACCATACCGTCGATATGTCCGCGGAGTTCATCGAGGAGTTTCTTGATCACCGGGGCGTAGGTGCGGGTGGGGGAGAGAACGAGTTTGCCGGCGTCAAGCGGAGAGCCTTCAACCGGGTCGGTGAGTTTCTTGCGTCCTGAATAAACCAGATCTTCGGGCACCGCGGCGTCGAAGCTTTCGGGATATTTCTCGGCGAGGTATTTGGCAAACACATCGTGGCGGGCCGAGGTGAGGCCGTTGCTGCCCATGCCGCCGTTGTAGGTGTCCTCGTAAGTGGCCTGGCCTGATGATGACAGACCCACAATCACATCGCCGCCCTTGATGTTGGCGTTGTTGATGACATCGGCGCGTTTCATGCGGCAGGTCACGGTGGAGTCAACGATGATGGTGCGCACAAGGTCGCCCACATCGGCAGTCTCTCCGCCGGTCGACCATGCGCTGACACCGAGTTCACGGAGCGATTTGAGGAGCTCCTCGGTGCCCTCGATGATGGCTGAGATCACCTCGCCGGGAATCAGCTGCTTGTTGCGGCCAATGGTGGAGCTTACGAGAATATTGTCAGTGGCGCCCACGCAAAGCAGGTCGTCGATGTTCATGATAAGCGCATCCTGGGCTATGCCTTTCCATACGCTCAGGTCGCCGGTCTCGCGCCAGTAAGTGTAGGCGAGCGACGATTTGGTGCCGGCGCCGTCGGCATGCATTATGTTGCAGTAATCGGGATCGCCGCCGAGTATATCGGGTATTATCTTGCAGAATGCTTTGGGGTAGAGTCCCTTGTCAATGTTCTTGATAGCGTTGTGGACATCCTCTTTTGAGGCTGAAACGCCGCGGAGATTATATCTTTGATCGCTCATTGATGTATTTATAAGTTGAGATGTGATTCCTGATTGATTTCGTAAATGTCATTCCTGTATTATTGTCCGGCTATTATTCCAATTCCGTAATATAGCAGAAAGTGGACCGAGACGAAGATAAATGTGGCGGGTGCTACGAAGAGCAGAGAGTCGATGCGGTCAAGTATTCCGCCGTGACCGGGAATAAGATTGCCGCTGTCCTTCACTCCCATCTGTCGTTTGATCATTGACTCGAAGAGATCGCCCCAGGTGGCTATGACAGATACCACGGCACCCATGAGTCCGAGGGAATTGGCCGAGTAGCCGGCGAAATGTTCGGGGAAGAATGAATGAGCCAGATAGCCTGCAATGATGCTGAAGGCAAAACCGCCGAAAAATCCTTCCCATGATTTTTTGGGTGAGAGGCGGGCGAAGAGCCGGTGGCTGCCGATGGCCGAGCCCACAAGGAAGGCGCCGGTGTCATTGAGCCATATCATCACGAACATCAGCAGTGTTATGGCCATGCCGTTGGGGCTCATGAAGTAAAGGAGCACGGCGAATGTCAGAGGCAGTGCCACGTAGATCACTGACATGATGGCAAGCGCTATGTGGTGGAGCGCGTCGGCGCGGTGAGAATAGAGCTGCATGATAAGGCGCACAAGCATCAGCGTCACAGCCAGTAGTGCCGTAAACATACCCAGGATTACGTTGCCCGAGGCAAACAGCGCTACGGTGATGGGCAGGCATAGACCGGTGAGCAGGTCTACGAATAATGTGCGGGGGGAATCATAGAAGTTGCTCTGCGTCATTTTCTGGAACTCCATGATGCCCAGAAACACGAACACACAGCACAGAAGCGGGAATCCCCACCCTTGTCCGAAAAGGATGCTGCACACAATCAGTGCCACATACACCGCGCCTGACATTGCGCGCACTACTATATTTTTCATTGCTTGATAGTTATTGCAGGATGATAAAAAGGCGAAACGCTGTCAGGATCAGATGTCGGTGACGGCAAGTGGATCCTGACAGCGTGGCTGTAGATTTTTAACGGTCAGTTAGTGAGAGTATCACAACATTAGAGCTCGTTGTATATTTTCTGAATTGTCTCGTTGGTGGGGTCGATTTCAAGGTATTTGCCGTAATATTCTTTGGCTTTGGCCTTGTCGATGGGAGCGTAGTAAGAACCGAGCATGTAGTATGCGCCGCTGTAGAAGTTCTTGTTACGGTCGGTCAGGCCGCCGGCGTTGTCAAGACATTCAAGCTCTTTCTCGTAAGCTGCGGCGGTTTCTGCGTCGGGCTTGTCATCGTTCTTGGTCAGAAGGAGTGAGGCACGGGTGTAGTGAACCTGATAGTTTGACGGAGCGCGTTCGAGTGCGATGTCAACATATTTCAGACCCTCGTCGCAGGCTGCTGCTCGTTCGGGAGTGCCTTTTTCGAGTGAGCGGGCGAGACCGAGATAGCGGCGGGCCATATTGAAGTAGTCGTTGGTAGTGGCTTTGCCAGTGTCAAGGAACTTCTTCATGGTCTCAACTGCGAGTTCGTCCTTGTCAGCGCTCTGGTAAACCTGGCTCAGTTTGGGGAGAAGGTCGTAGTTTTCGGGGTTGAGCTCGATGGCTTTTTCGTAAATTGCGATAGCTTCGTCAAATTTCTTGGCTTTTGCCAGGTTGTCACCGTAAACCACGTAGTCGTTGGCTACGAGGGTAGCGTTGGGGTAGGTGAAGAGTTTTTCACCGTAAACTACTGCGAGCGAGTCGTTGTCGAGGGCTGCGTAGTTAAGCATGAGAATACGGTTCATCTGATAGATCGAGGGATCCTCTTTGAGGATTTTGTCGGCCCACTGTATTGACTGGTCATACTCGCCGGCTGAGTAAAGCAGACCTGCGTAGCGCTGTTCGTCGCGACGGAAGTGGTTGGGGTTCTGAACGTATTTTTCATACTGTTTCCACGCGCGGCCCATCTGCTGGTTGTCGTAGTATTTTTCGGCAAGCTCACGCTGTGCGAGACCCGAGTTGGGCTCGAGCTTGTTGAGCTCTTCGAGTTTCTCGATAACAAGTTCGGGGTTGTGGCGGATATACACATTGGCGTATTTCACATAACCTTCACGGTTGACGATGCCTTTGGCTTTGTCCTGCTCGATGGCCATTTCATATTTGCCGGCTGCCTTGCCTGCGTCCTCCGCAGCGGCCATATCGCCCTGAAGCATGTACACGGCCGATTCTGTGTTTTTCGACTCTTTGAGAGCCTTGGCAATCAGTTTGTCGATATCCTTTGCGTAGGCAACGGGGTCAACCGACCAGTAAGCACGGGCTACTGCAGCCATGAGTGCGGTGTTCTTTTTGTTGGCTTTGAGCACATCGTCAAAGTATTTCTGGGCTTCTGATTTGTTGCCGGCTTTGAGCGCAAGCTGTCCGAGGCCTATATAATTGAGCGCGTTCTCGGGGTTAGCCTGTATGCCCTTGTCGAAGTTAGCTTTGGCTGCGGCAAGATCGCCGTCAGAATAAGCGATGTCACCGAGATAGTAATAAGCTACTGCTTTGTCGGTGGAAGCGTCGTTGATGGTGTTGTTAAGAATAACTTTCGCAACATCCAGACGACCTGCGTTGTAGTTGTCGACACCGTCCTGATATCCGCCCTGTGCGCTGGCGGCAAGTGTCGCTCCAAGCATGAGTGAAAACAAAAATCTCAATTTCATGATTTCGGTTTATTGGGGTTTTAAGTGATTAAGTTATTTTCTTATGTTCATTAGACTGAGTAAGTCTGAAAAGGTTTATTGCAGATCCACAAGCTGCACTTCCATTGTCTTGGGGCAGATACCGGTCATCAGGATTATCTTCTGACCTATGTAGCTGGTGACGAAAGTATAGAAGCTTGTGGTGACCGAGTGGGGTGCTCCTGTCGATACAAGGTATATCTGACGGTAATATGGGTAATCGCCGCTATAGATATTCTGCTGATAAGGCAGATATGATTCAAGTTTGCCTTCGGGCTGCACGCTGAGCACCTTGATGTCGTTTTTAAACGACATCGCCTCGGCCACGGAGTCACTCTCGGCCATGCGGTTCATGTCGGCGGCGTCGGCAGCCTTGTCGCTGAGATCGTGGGTGAGCCAGCTCACGCCTATAACACCGATGGCGTTGATATCCTTGGCCACTACATCAAACACCTCTTCGGGTTTGTTCTGAGCATAGACGTTGGGGCCGAACGATGCGCCGTCAAGAATAGAATCGGTCATATAGCGGACCATTGACGAGCGCTTGCCGTCAAACACCACTTTGATGTCGCTCAGGCTGCCGTCGTTGGGAACTATCTTGTCCCAGGTGGTGTATTTGCCCGTGAGGATATCCACCAGATCCTTATGGTCGATATATTCCATAGGGTTCTTGGGGTTGACGATAAGGGCTACGGCATCAACGGCTATTGCTTCCTGGCTGACAGTGCGTTTGTGCTGGTTTTTGAGATAGCTGATCTGCTTTTTGCTCAGCGGGCGCGAAATACAGGCGAGACGCACTTTGGCTTCCACGATTGAGTCGATGCAGTCAGCTTCGTCAAGATAGCGGGGAAGTACTTCGACAGCTGTCTTGTCAGTGTTGTATCTGAATTCAAACACCTGAATCTCCTGCTGCATGATGTTCTTGAACGATGCGTCGCAAGCTATTTCGGTAGAGCCGTTCAGGTGGCCTTTCTCGCCGGCTTTTGAGCCTCCTGATCCGCATGAACCCGCCAAAAGCCCTGATGCACATAGTGTCAGGGCCGATAATAGGATATGATTATATTTCATTATCGTAATGTCTTGGTTAGGGTTATAAGTTTAATAACGTGTGGTGACATCGGGGTCAACGCCTTTGAACTGGCGATAGCCGCGCCATACGCCATAGACGATAAATACCACGCCGCCTACCCAGCGGAGCCATTCAAACGATCCTGACAGCTGCTTGAAGAATCCAACAAGCATGAGAACACCCATTGCCAGGTATGCCAATATCATTATTATGCCCAAGATGTTGCGCATGGTCTGCGGCATCTTGCTCTGTGATTTCTCGTTTTCCATATACTACGTTGCTTTTGGTTAAGTAATTTTGTTCTTTAAGCGCCGTAGGCCTCAGGCTCGGGTGCTTTCTCTTTTAACGTTTTAGCGGCGGTTAGGTTCGCTGAACTTACAGATCGAAAAGCTTATGCACCTTTGGCTCCGGAGCGAAGCTGACAAGTAGTTTATTTCGAGTGTAAAGTTAACTAAAAATGTTAATACTGTAACAATTCTGTGGCGAAAATATTTTATGATGTCGCATAATATATGTTAATGTCGGAATATGTGTGGCAATTCGGCGGTTTTATGCCGATTTTTTTTTGTAACTTTACATCATATTAGCCTACAAAATTATCATATATGAACCAACCGCTTGCCGAACGGCTTCGCCCGAAAACCATCGATGAGTATGTGGGCCAGACCCATCTCGTGGGTCCGGGCTCGATATTGCGCCGCATGATCGAGTCAGGCAATGTATCATCATTCATCCTCTGGGGGCCTCCCGGAGTGGGCAAGACCACCTTGGCCAAAATCATAGCAAACACCATCGACGCTCCTTTCTACACTCTCAGCGCCGTAAGTTCGGGCGTCAAGGAGGTGCGCGAAGTCATTGACCGCTGCCGTGCCGATGCGCGGAGCATGTTCGTCAGCCGACGCCCCATATTGTTCATCGATGAAATCCACCGTTTCAGCAAATCGCAGCAGGACAGCCTGCTGGCAGCCGTTGAGGACGGCACGGTGACTCTCATCGGCGCCACCACCGAGAATCCATCGTTCGAGGTCATCCGCCCGCTGCTCTCGCGAGCCCAGGTCTATACTCTTTCGCCGCTAAGCGACGACGATCTTTCAGTGCTTCTGCATCGTGCCGTGGAGACCGACAGTGTGCTCTCTGCCCATGGCGTGGAGATCAGATCTACATCGGCTCTTTTCCGCTTCTCCGGAGGCGATGCCCGCAAGCTCCTCAACATCCTCGATCTTCTCGAGCAGGCCACGATGCCCGACAAGCCTATTGTGATCGACGATGAGATCGTGACGGCCGGTCTGCAGAAGAATCCCGCCTCCTACGACAAAAACGGCGAGATGCACTATGATATAATATCGGCTTTCATCAAATCGATGCGCGGCAGCGACCCTGATGCCGCGGTCTACTGGCTTGCGCGAATGATCGAGGGCGGCGAACAGCCGGAATTTATCGGCCGCCGCATGATCATATTCGCCGCCGAGGATATCGGTCTTGCCAATCCCAACGCTCTGCTGCTTGCCAACACCGCCTTCGATGTGATTCACAAGGTAGGCTGGCCCGAGGCAAGAATACCGCTCTCGCAGTGCGCTATCTATCTGGCCAACTCGCCCAAAAGCAATTCGGCATATATGGCCATTGACAGTGCTCTTGAGCTCGTCAGGTCTACAGGCAATCAGCCGGTGCCTCTGCATCTGCGTAATGCACCTACCAAGCTGATGAAAGAGATGGGTTACGGCCACAATTACCTTTACCCCCACAATTACCCGGGCAATTTTGTGCGTCAGCAGTACATGCCCGACACGCTGGGCCATCCTAAATTTTATGTTCCGGGCAACAATCCCCCTGAAGCCCGCTCGGCCGAGCTCCACCGCCAGAGATGGGGCGAGAAAGATGAGAAATAGACAAATTTTTTTCAAGGTCAGTGTCACAAATGCTGACCTTGTTTCGTCTTAGAAATAAAAGCAAACATTCTCAGAAATGACCACCGAGCAGTTCAAACAGCAGATTCTTCCCTTTCACGCCATGATGTACGGCGTGGCAAAGGCCATCCTTGAATCGGAAGATGACGCCTGCGACGCTGTTCAGGACTCGATGATGAGCTTATGGCAGAAGCGCGACTCGCTCCCGTCGGTCGCCAATCTCCGGGCCTACTGCGCGGCCGCTGTCCGCAATCAGTGCATGACCATGGTGCGGGAGCGGGCGGTTCACCGGCAGGAGAGCCTCGAAGTCGCCCCGGCTGTGGTCGACGATAGTACGGAGAAGCGCGTTGACGATGCCGACGCCATTGCAAGACTGAGCAATGTGATTGACCGGCTGCCTGCCTCACAGGCCGAGGTCATGAGGCTGAGCGCCTTCGGAGGACTGTCAAACGATGAGATTGCCCAAGCCACCGGGCTCGACAATCAGAACGTCAGGGCGCTGCTTTCCCGGGGACGCAGGAAAATTAAAGAGATGTTTATTAAACTAAATAGCTGAAATTATGAACAATATCCAGGAAATAGACCGACTTCTGACCCTGTTTTACGAGGGTGAGATTTCTCCTGACGACATGGCGAAGCTGACCGCTTTGATGCGCGAGGCCCACGCTCTGCCTGAAAGGCTCGAGGCCGACAAAGCCGTGATATTGGCTCTCGATGATATCGCTGAACAGGAAACAGACGTTCCTGAAGGGCTTGAATCCCGCATAGCCGATGCTATAGATAAGGCTGACAGCCGCCAAAAGTCGCCTAAGCGGATTCATATCATTATCCGCCGCTCTCTGGCAATAGCCGCATCATTGGCTCTGGTGGCCGTGGCTTCATGGCTGGTGCTCTCGCGTCCGGCCAACGAGATGGCGCAGGGTGCCGGGTCAGAACCGAAAGTTATGGCTTCGGCGGAAACCGGCTCACAGGTCGATACTGTAGTCCTGACAGATACCGTAAGGGCGGAACTCCCTGAGGTTAAGCCCGAAAAGCAGCAGCCTGCGCGTGTCGCTTCAGTAACGCAACCTGAAAAGAATACCTCAAATGCTCAGACTGACAGGTCAATGAATGTCGACGCCAGAGCTCTTTCGGCCCGCATTATCCGTTTTGCCGACGAGGTCAGCGCCGCCCGCTCGTCAGCCCGCATGGCCATGGAGCTGATGGCCGCAAACCTAAGGATTACAGGCGAGAAATATGAAACTGTCGGCGACGCCGTAGGTGTTGTTGGCGATGCTTTAAATTCAATTCCAAAACTAAACAATATAATTCAATGAAAAATTTACGTACTTTTATCGCCGTAGTCATGCTTTCGATAGCTTGCATGACATGGGCCAAGGATTCTTTTCTTTCTGCATTGAGCGGTCAGGACGATGTGACGACCGTAACACTTAACAAGTTTATGCTATCGGTTGCCGCCGCCTCGGGTGATGGGGACAATAGTATTCCCGGAGGGGATTTACTTAAGAACCTCGATAAGATGTCGATCTATACGTCTGAGGCTCAATCGGGCGCAGAGAAAATCAATGCTGTGGTGAAGAACGATATTCAGACACTTTCCGGTCTCGAGACTATGTTGGAGGTTGTGGATGACGATGACGTTGTAACAATGTATGGAATTCCTTCAGGCGAAAACACCTACTCTGAGGCTTTTTTGTGGGTCAAAAGCAGCGATTCCACTGTGCTGATCGTGTTCTGGGGCAAACTCACCCCTGCCGATTTCGCCAATGTCATGAATGACGGTATCCCGGGATTATGAGAAATATAAGTTAGACTTTTATAGCGGGAGCATCTGTCGTGATGGCATTGCTCCCGCTTATTTTCTTGCTTTTTCACATAATCAAATTTGCGTTATCGTTTGTTTAAAGACTATAACCCCTAAACTATGTTTGATATGAAAAAGTATTTCGCCGAGATGTTCGGCACCATGTTTCTGGTTCTGCTGGCCTGCGGTAGCGCGGTGCTCGCCGGCCCGTCGATTGGCGGACTCGGCATTGGGCTTTGCTTCGGTCTCGTGCTGGTGTGCCTGTGTTATGCCATAGGTAATATTTCGGGTTGCCACGTCAATCCCGCCGTGTCGTTCGCCATGCTGATTGCCGGCAAGATGTCAGGCAAGGATTTCATCGGCTACGTAGTGTCTCAGCTTATCGGTGCCGCTATCGGTGCCGGCCTTCTCTACTGGTTCACCAAGACCGGCGACGGCTTCGCCTTCGGCGGCGTGACCGTCAACAATGGCGTTGAGAACAATCTCGCCGCCAATGTGCTCCAGCCGGGAGCCACATCTGAAATGGCCCTCCTGGCCGAAGTGCTTCTTACGATGTTCTTCGTCTACATCATTCTTGGAGCCACTGACGAGCGCAAGGGTTTCGGCAAGTTTGCCGGTCTGGCCATAGGTCTCGGTCTCGGTCTTGTCAATATTGTCGGTATTCCCGTCGACAATTGCTCGGTAAATCCCGCCCGCAGTTTTGGTCCCGCATTGTTCTCGCCTGACGCATGGGGCGACTTCTGGATCATGGTAGTGGGTCCGCTTGTAGGTGCTGCTATCGCCGTGGCCATCTACCGCATGACCATCAATTGCGGCTGCAACAAATGCGTCGGCGACGATAACGACGGCAGTAACTGATCAATAGCCCGATAACAGACAAAAAAATCGGTGGCCTCAAATGACAGGGTCACCGATATTTTTTTACCTCGTTATCACGGCGTAAGGCGGGGTGGGGGAGCCTATCCGGATATGGTACTTCTGCAGGCCGTAGTTGAGTTTCAGGGCTTCGCCGGCCATCGGGGCGCCATAGCCGTAGAGGTTATAGGTGCTTCCGCATTTGGGGCAGCGCGCCACTCCGGCAAGTGGGTTGTCAGAGTCAATCTCTATGCGCACGTTGGCGTTGGCTTCCACCGGGCAGGCAAGATCATACACCAGATACTCGCCATTGGGATCGCAGGTCAGCAGAAGTCCGCCGAATCCGGTGTATTCCGACACTTTGTAGGCGTATCCGGCCGGAAGCCTCTGGCTGCGGATGAATTCGCGGTAATCGCCGGCTCCGGCCACTCCGTAAAGTTGCCAGTCGCCTATGGTGTTGAAAGTGATATTGACATTGACCGGCGGCAGGCGCTCATCGTCGATTGAGTGACATGACGGCGTGATGGCCGAAAGACCTGAGAGGGCGAAAGCCCCGATAATTGTGCGGAGGATTTTTTTCAATGGCTGAAGAGATTTGAAAACATTTCACTGAACTTGTCGGCGGCCTGCTGCAGTTTGCCTCCGATAAGCGGACGGAGCATGGCGGGAATCTCCACGTCGAGCGCTGTGGTTACATCGGTCACGGCTTCGGCCACTTCCTTGAAGTTCATGTTGATATAGAAAGGTATCGGTGAATTTTCGGCCTGCAGACGGAGCAGGGTAGGGCTTACGCGCTCTATTACCTTGAAGTTGAGCTCGCCCACGCCGGGAGCGTTGATGATGATGCGGTCATCGGTGAATTTCACTTCTCCGAGCTTATCCTTGGCCTCCTGGGGAAGCGAGTCGATGCGCTCCCGGAATGAGCCGAGGTTGCTGACTTTATCATAAATCTCCTGAATAGGATGGTTCACGGTTGCGGTTTTACCTGTATATTTGGCCATGATGTCAGAATTGGATTTTGTTTATAAAAGAAAGAGGGTGTTGCGTTCCCTTGACCGTAGGGACGCACGGTCCGTGCGTCCGGGGTTATATTGTTTGTTTTTAGTTAATTATAGGGACGCACGAACCGTGCGCCCCTACATTTGAGTTTTGTCGAGTTTGTAACGTCCGCCTGTAAGGTTTCGGTATTGATTATTCGTTGGATGCGTCGGGGGCCCAGTTTGCGGGATCGCGACGCCATTCTTTGAGTGTCTCGAGGTCGTTGGCATGGATATAGTCCGATTCGAGAGCGGCCTCAAGCATCGAAGTGTAATTGCTGAGGGTGTAGACATCTACGCCGGCATCCTTGAAGCGCTTGATGGCGATGGGGAACCCGTAAGTGAAGATTGCTGCCATACCCACCACTTCGCAACCGGCTGCGCGGATAGCTTCAACAGCCTTCAGGCTCGAACCGCCTGTGGAGATGAGGTCCTCGATGACCACAACCTTCTGGCCGGGCTTGAGATTGCCTTCAATCAGGTTCTCGAGGCCGTGGTCCTTGGGAGTCGAGCGTACATAAGCATAAGGAAGGCCCATGGTGTCGGCCACGAGAGCGCCCATTGCAATGGCACCGGTGGCCACGCCGGCTATGGCGTCGGGCTTCGGAAAGTTCTCCATTATCAGTCGGCACATCTCCACTTTGATGAAACTTCTTACTTCAGGATACGACAGCGTTTTGCGGTTGTCTGTGTAGATGGGTGAATTCCATCCTGACGCCCATGTGAACGGATGCTCGGGCTGGAGTTTGATTGCACTGATTTTCAAAAGTTTCTCTGCTAAAAGACGGTCTAACTGTTTCATGACTTGCTTAATGTGGTATGAATAAGGTATGGAGGGCGAAATCTTTCCGATAAAGCTATGTTACTTTAACGTTTACCCCATGCAAAGTTACTATATAATTGCTGTCAATCCAAATTATTTTACAGTCTGATTGGCGCTCATTCGGGTTAATTTGCTTGCCGCCGTACCCGATACCGCTATTAATCTGTTGTGGCTTAACATTTTTAACGGGAGGGCGTCTGATTGCTTGGAAACGGTATATATAAGAAGTCGCCGTTTATTTAACATTTATTATAGCGGACTGCATAAACTTATAGGCTCGAATGTAGTCTTATTATTATAGTGTTAGATAATAGTAATTATTCACCTCCAAAACCAAACCAAACCGTCATGAAGAAAATTTACGTAAATCTGCTTGTGGCTATGATGAGCGGCATGCTGCTCGCCCCACAGGTCGAAGCCGGAGAGAGAGTAAGCTCCTCAGAGGTACAGTCAATGCAACGCAGTTCGCATAGTCAGCGCCCCGGTCGTGGCGGTAATGGTAATGGCAACAGCCGTCCGGGCTCACGTCCCGGCTCCTCATCAGGCTCCACCCGCCCCTCGGCTCCCGGCAGCGGAGCTAACCGTCCGGGTCAAGGCAACATTGACCGTCCGCAGCGCCCTGACCGCCCCGATCACGGAAACCGTCCGGGGCATGGAAGCGTAGACCGTCCACAGCGCCCCGACCGTCCCGATCATGGACATCGCCCAGGCGGTGACTATCGCCCCCAGCGTCCCGTTCATCCCACTCCGCCTCCTCCTCCCCCCGGCCGTCCCACTCGACCCGGTTACGGCCCATCCCGTCCCCCCGTGATGGCTCCTCCCATCCGCCCCGGACGGCCTATCTACAGCGGCGGATGGCACCGCCCTCTGCCTCCTCAGGCCTGGCGACCCACCTACACCCGTCCGCTTGTAGGCAGTTTCCTCGGCTTGACCTTCGGTATAGCCTTCAACTCGGCCCTCGACTATCTCTATAACAGCAGCTACGCAGTCGACGGCTACGGACAGCAGGAAGTGTATCTGCGCAATGTCAGTGAACTCAACTTTATGTGGGACGACGCCACGCTTTATTTTCAGAACGGCGTTCTCGTGCGCTCGCAGTTCTACGACTCCTCCTACGGCTACGATTCCAGCCGCTACGGCATCCTCTATAACCGTCTTTCATCCATGTACGGAGCCCCTGCATCCTATAACAACATGGGCAACGGCATGTCGGCCACCTGGTTCGGCTACTCGGGCGATTACGTCACTCTGGAGTACACAATGATGAACACTTCTGCCGGCTACCGCTACTTCACCATCCTCACCTACGGCAACTGACCCACCGCATTTTGACATAAAAAATCCCCGGAGCATTATGGCGTTCCGGGGATTTCTCATATCTTACAGCTCGTCAAGCGCTGATTTCAGAGTGTCGGCCAGTAGTGCCTTGAAGCGGTTTCGGTAGAAGATTCCTGATTTCATTCCGTTGATGGCTTCGTTGAGCCGCCCTGCGTATGAGTCGAGCATCCCGGTGCTGTCCGCCAGTATTACGGTTTCGCGCAGAAGTTTGGCTATCGACTCCTGGAGCGATTCCTTTATCCAGAGCCCGGCCGTGACCTCGCATGCCGTCACAACGGAATAGGTCATGATCTCGCACACATGCTCGTCGCCGGGCTTGAGTGAGGAGATGCTTTTGATGGCTTGCTTTACGCGGGAAATGCGCATGTTGCTCCGGCCGTGTGTCACTCGCCGCATCTCTTTGCCGATGGCTGAGCGGGCCTTCTCGAGCCGGGCCTCGATGTCGGGGTCAACAAAGAAATCAAGATAATCCTTTGCCTCCTTGCGGGCCTCGTAAAGGTCGATGATTAGCTCCCGCATCTGCTCGGCGTCGAGCCGCGCCAGTTCCTTTTTTAGTTGTGTTTTCGACATGCTTTTATAATTACAAAGATAAGGCCAATCTCTATTTATGATTGGCCTTATCCGCTTTCGTTATCTCTTGGTCGTTTACTTTGCTTCAGGTTTCAGCCATTTGTCGAGCCAGCGGAAGAATACGCGCTGCCACATCACGGCGTTCTGAGGTTTGAGGATCCAGTGGTTCTCGTCGGGGAAGATGAGCATCTCGGCGGGAACACCGCGCAGACGGGCTGCGTTGAAGGCCATCATACCCTGCGATGCGAGGATGCGGAAGTCATATTCGCCATGGGTCACGAGGATAGGAGTGTCCCATTTGTCAACGAACTTATGGGGCGAAGTGGCGAAGGTGCGCTGAGCGGCTTCATTGGTCTTGTCCCAGTAGGGACCGCCCATATCCCAGTTGGCGAACCACATCTCCTCGGTCTCGAGATACTGGGTCTCGGTGTTGAAGATGCCGGCGTGGGCTATGAAGGCTGCGAAGCGGCCTTCATGGTGGCCTGCGAGCCAGTACACGGAGAAGCCGCCGTAGCTTGCGCCCACGGCGCCTATATGCTTGCCGTCGATATACGGCTCTTTCTTCATGTCGTCAACGGCGCTGAAGTAGTCGCGCATGTTCTGGCCGCCGTAGTCCTTGGATATCTGGGCGTTCCATTCGGTGCCGAAGCCGGGCAGACCGCGGCGGTTGGGAGCTATCACCACATAGCCTTCCGAGGCCATCAGCGCGAGGTTCCAGCGGGTGCTCCAGAACTGGCTCACGGCCTGCTGCGGACCGCCCTGGCAGTAGAGGATGGCGGGATACTTCTTGTTGGCGTCGAATTTCGGAGGATAGACCACCCAGGTGGTCATCAGCTTGCCGTCGGTTGTGGGCACCATGCGCTTCTCCACGGTTGGCATGTCGAGCTGACCGAGCAGCTCGGTATTGACATTGGAAATCTGTGTGGCCTTGTCTTTGTCCACGAGCACTATCTCGTTGGGCATCAGCATCGAGTGACGCATCGTTACGAGCTTCTTGCCTGCGGGGGCAAGGGCTGCGTAGTCACACACGCCGTCGGCCACCACCTTCACTTTCTTGTCCTTCAGCGCGATGCTGAATATCGGGGTTACGCCATCCTTCGGAGCGATGAAGTAGATTGACTTTCCGTCGGGATTCCAGGCTATGGCATCGGCGGTATAGTCCCAGTCGGTGGTCAGGTCGGTCTTTACGCCGGTGGCCATATCCATGATGAAGATGCGGTTTTTGTCTGATTCGTAACCGTCGTGCTCCATGCTGAGCCATGCCACATACTTGCCGTCGGGCGAGTAGGCGGGATTTGTATCGTAGCCCATCATGCCCTCGGTGAGATTGCGGGTGGTGCCGGAGGCGAGGTTATAGAGGTAGAGGTCGGAGTTGGTGGACAGCGAATATTCCATGCCGGTCTTTTTGCGCGATACGTAGATCAGCTCCTTGCCGTCGGGGTTCCAGGCAAACGACTCGATGCCGCCGAAAGGCTTCATGGGCGATTCGTAAGGCTCGTCCTGCATGATGTCCTTGACGTCGCTCACTTTTTCGCCGTCAAATGAGCCCAAAAGGGGATGAGGTATCTCGGTGACCCATTCATCCCAGTGCTTATACATAAGGTCGTCTATCACACGGCCGGTGGCTTTGGGAAGGTCGGGATAGATATCGGCGGCCGTGCGGCTGTATTTCACCGAGCCGATCATGATTACGTGCGATTCGTCGGGCGAGAACAGGAATCCCTGAATACCGCCTTCAACCGAGCTTACGGCCTTGCGCTCGCTGCCGTCGGCGTTCATCACCCATAGTTGCATCTTATCGTCGACAGGGTTCATGAACGCGATCTTCGAGCCGCCGGCTATCCACACATAGCCGTTTTCGCTCTCCGGAGTGCGGGTGATGCGTTTGAGGTCTGACCCGTCGAGATTCATCACATACAGGTCGAGGTTGCTCTTGTTCTGCTCTACGCTTTCGTAGCTAACGCCGTAGAGTATCTTTTTGCCGTCAGGCGAAACCACCGGAGCTGACACGCGTCCGAGTGCCTCGAGGGCGTCGATGTCATATTTACCGTCGGTGGGCTTGAAGTCGGGCTTGTCGATGAGCGGTGCCTCGGCCGCTGAAGCCGAAGCAGCTATCATCATTGCCGCTGCTGTCATAAAAAATGATTTTACGTGATTTGACATTTGCAGAAATGTTTATGATTTGGATAATCAAAGGTAATAAATAAAGAAAAAACAAGCCGATTTTGCGCTGCCAATTTAAATATTTTTCACACAGAGGCCTCTGCCATTCCTCTTATCGGTTACCTCCGCCAGCGTCCCAGCCATAGTAGTGCCAGAAATATGGCACCGCGGAAGCAGAGTTCCACACACATGGCTATCCACACACCCTTAAGTCCCGTCTGTGGAGCAAGCCACGCCGCCAGGGTCAGCCTGACACCCCAGATGCTCACAAGGTTCATGGCACTCGGAATCACCGTACGTCCCATCCCCACGAAAAAACCGTAAGTCACGATAGCCGCGGCAAACATCGGCTCGGCCCACGCCTCGATCCTCAGTATCTCGGCGCCGAGTATGCGTATCTCTTCCACCGGGCTCATCACCCCGATGATCTCCGGTGCCAGCACATACATCACAAGCCCCATGGCGCCCATAATCGCCATGGCCGACACCACTGTGATATTGCCGAACCGCTTCATCAGCCGCGGCCTGCCTGCACCCAGCGACTGTCCGGCAAGCGTCGTTGCCGCCTCCGATATGCCGTAGCCTGGCATATAGCAAAGGCTCTCGGCTATCACGCCGAAAGCATTGGCTGCAATCGCCACCACTCCGAGCGGCGCCACTATCACCGTCACCATTATCTGTGCGCTGCAGATGGCTATATGCTCCAGCCCCATCGGCATACCGATCTTAAGAGCCTTCCTGACAGTGGGTTTGTCGGGAATATAGCTTCCCTTCCCTCTGAGCCTTAGCTCGGGCGACCGCCTGAGCAGATACCACATCATGGCTGCGGCCGTAACACTCTCGGCAAGTACCGTGGCCAGCGCCGCCCCCTCTACGCCCATGCCTGCCCCCGCCACCCGCAGGCTCAGCCCGAACAGCTCCACCTCGCGCGTAGGGAATATGAAGAAGAAATTCAGCACCACGTCCATCACACACATCATCACGTTAAGCATGCTCGGCACACGCATATTGCCCGAACACCGCAGCATGGCGCCCCCTAAGAAGTTGAGCTGCAGTGCAGGCAGAAACAGTGCGAAGATAAAGAAGTAGCGCGATGATTCGCCGTGTATTGCCTCGGCTCCGCCGAGCCAGCGGGGGAGTGCCTCGCTGATTCCCATGCCCAGAGCCGCCAGCACACTGCTGAACAGCAGCATGGCCGTGATTGACTGCCGTAGCACACGCCGCGCCCCCTCGAAATCGCCCGCCCCTATCTTATGCGCCACCTGTACCGAAAAACCGGTCGCTCCGGCGCTCAGCAAGCCCCAGAACAGCCACGTGGTGGTCGACACCAGTCCGATGGCGGCCGACGAGTTGGCCCCGAGGCTCCCCACCATCGAAGCGTCGATATACTGCATCGCTATCGACGACAGCTGAGCCACGATGGCCGGAAAGCTCAATAACGCAGTGAGCCTGAGCTGCTGCTTCAGGCTCATCGGCTTGCCTTCGCGTATCAGCGTCAGCAAACCTTCGGTGTTGTTACCTTTCGGCTCCGCCATCAGTTTTTGCGGACCTCTATCATGCAGTCGGCCGGTGCCTTGATGTTCTCATCAAGGATTATGTCGCCGTAGCCGTCGGCCGTTATCCGGCCGCTCATCGGGTTCTTCACGCTGGTCACCGTGCCATTGATTTCGGCGTCGACGGTGCTGTACTCAAAAGCCAGGTCGGCATCTGCGTCCATTGTGCATCCGCGCATCACCAGCCCGTGGCAGTAGCATAGCGGCTGGGTGCCCGAGATATGGCAGTCGATAAGCGTCAGCCCGTGGGAATGCCAGCCTATGTAGGCGCCGTCGAGGCGGCAGTTGCGGAGCGTTACATTCTCTGTTTCCCAGAATGAGTCGCGGCCCTCTATCACGGCGTTCTCGATCACCACGTTCTTGCAATACTGAAAGGCATAGTTGCCCTGATGACGATAGTCGCTTATGCGTATGTCGCTGCTGTTCATTAGCATATAGTCAGCCTTCGCAACCTCCACATTCTTCAGTTCCACGTCGCGGCAATACCACATCGTCCCCTGTGCGCCGGGAATCTTCACATTGCTGAGCTTCAGGTGATCCATCTCGCGAAACATCTTCGGAGCCTCGATCAGCGTGTCGCTCATCTCAAGATTCCGCGAATACCATAGAGCTGCGCGCGCACACTCCGTAAACAGGCAGTCCTTTATACTGAACCCGTCAACATGCCAGAAGGGATATTTTCCCTCGAAGCGGCAATGTAGGGCGTGAATATCGGAGCACTCTTTCAGCGCAGACTCGCCGCTATGAATCGTCACATTCTCAATCGTCAGATGATGCGAGGCAAACAGCGGGCGCTCGCCCTCAAATTCTTGATCCTTTATCGTTTCCATAACAAATCTTTTTTTGTCATGCAAAATTAAACAATATGCCGCGCTCACCGATTATATATTTCCATGTTTTAACTACCCGAATTCCTCTTTTTCCCTCTTTTTATAGTAACTTTGCCTCAAAACAAACTGACACTTACATTATGGAATCCAGACAGTCAATTGGCACCATCTGTGTGCAGGGCGGATGGCAGCCCGAAAACGGCGGACCACGCCAGATACCTATAATCCAGAGCACTACCTTTAAATACGAGAATACTGACGAAATGGCGGCTCTCTTTGACCTCGAAAAGGAGGGCTATTTCTACACCCGGCTCCAGAATCCCACATCCGACGCCGTGGCCCGCAAGATAGCCGCGCTCGAAGGAGGCGTGGCAGCCATGCTCACCTCAAGCGGTCAGGCCGCAAGCTTCTACTCGGTGTTCAACATCTGCGAAGCCGGCTCCCACATCATTGCATCCAACGACATCTATGGCGGCACATTCAACCTCTTCGGCGTCACCCTTCCCAAGCTCGGCATCGAATGTACATTCGTGTCACCCGACGCCTCCGATGAAGAAATCCTCGCAGCCGTGCGCCCCAACACCCGCGCCTTCTTCGGCGAGACCATCTCCAACCCCGGATGTCGTGTCCTCGACATCGAGCGCTTCGCCCGCCTCGCCCACTCGGTCGGTGTTCCCCTGATCGTCGACAACACTTTCGCCACTCCGGTCAACTGCCGCCCGCTGGAATGGGGTGCCGACATCGTCACCCACTCCACCACCAAATACATGGACGGCCACGGCACTCAGGTGGGCGGCGTGATTGTCGACGGCGGTAAATTCGACTGGGACGCTCACGCAGATAAGTTCCCCGGACTCACCACTCCCGATGAGTCATACCATGGTCTCACCTACACCCGCAAGTTCGGCCGCGCCGCCTATGCCGTAAAGCTCACCGCACAGCTCATGCGCGACCTCGGCTCCACCCCCTCTCCCCAGAACGCCTTCCTCCTCAACCTCGGTCTCGAGACACTCCATCTGCGCATGCCGCGCCACTGCTCCAACGCCCTCGCCGTAGCCCGTTTCCTCAGCTCCGACCCCCGCGTGGCCTGGGTCAACTATCCTGAACTCCCCGGCAACCCCTCTTTCGGTCTCGCCGCCAAATACCTCCCCCAAGGCTCATGCGGCGTACTCTGTTTCGGCCTGAAGGGCGACCGCCGGACAGCCGTCCGATTCATGGACTCCCTGCAGATGATCTCAATAGCCACACACGTGGCCGACGCCCGTAGCTGTGTGCTCCATCCCGCCAGCCACACCCACCGCCAGCTGACCGAGCAGCAGCTCATCGAAGCCGGCATAGCCCCCGACCTCATCCGCCTCTCCGTAGGCATCGAGGACCTACCCGACATCCTCGCCGACCTCTCACAGGCCCTCGACAAAATCTGATCGGCAATAATACTCTCCGCGATCACATAAAAGCAATCAGGAGCTTACGGCTTTTTAGGTCATAAGCTCCTGATTGTTTATTTTGTCTCCCCGCCAAGCTTCAGCGATGCTCCTTTATCTATCCCCACCCCCAAAGCATTATAAGTTATCGAAGCTGCTGCTTCGATCCCTCCCCCCACCAAAAAAAATATCACGAGTGTTGACAGATTGCATCCAATCCCCCAAATCCCGCAGTATCTTTGCCAAAAATTACCGAGATTAATCCTGTTTAATCTCGCTTAATCCCGATTAATCCGAAAATTCCTATGAAAAACCGCCCCAATTATCTCTTCGCCTTTCAGAAATTCCTCCTCTTTTGTCTCTCGTGCCGAAGGCTTGCCTTCGGGCCTCCCATCAAAAGTTTGTCCTCGCGCCGGGCTTCAGCGAGGCTATCTATCCCTGCGGGAACCGTAAAGCGCTGCGTCAATTCTGCTTCTGCAAGCTCCGTAGGTGCGAGCACAGCGCAGTTCCTTATACCTGAAAATTTGACTAAAAAAATTCTGCGTTTCTTCTGCGTGGTCTTTCTGCGTCAAGAGGCCGCAGGCCCGCAGGGACAGGCCGTTTCTGCGCAAGAATAGTTCCTTCTACAAAAACATGAGATAGCATTTTACCCCTGATTTTGGTTGATCGCGAGTCCAATATTAACAAGTGGTGACAGATTGCACCAAATCCCCCGAATCCCGCAGTGTCTTTGCCCCTATAATAGTTAACCAATTTGCTTATCGCTAAATTATCCCGTCTATCAAACTATCCTGTCTACCAATCTGTTTTCAGATTATGAAAGAAACAATTATAATTGCATTTTGCTTGTCTTTGCAATATTTTAGCCTATTGCAAGCTCAAGGCCATGAATGTGACTCTATCGACTTTTGTGCTATAGTCCAACAAGTTGAAGCTAACTATGCCGGGTTTCCGACAAAAGTTAATGATGTAACGAAAAATGACTATGACAACTTTAAGTCTAAGCTTTATAATTCCGTTATAAATGATGAACGACATGGTTATGATGCTGCGGCAGAATATGTTGCATGGTTTAATGATCGGCATTTATTTGTGGGGGCATTGTCACAAAAGTATCTAAAGCCAAGTATTAATTACGATTCAATTAATTATGCGCCTAAATTCGTATCCCGTTCAATCGACAAGAACACTTTCCTTATAAGGATCCCTTCTTTTAATTATGACGAAGTTAATGTGCAATCTATTAAAGATGCTGTAAATGAATATAAGAAGTCTGGCAATGAAAATCTGATTATTGATATTCGCGGTAATAGTGGAGGATTAGACTATACTTACACACCGCTTTATGAGTTGATATATAACCGGCCATTCAATCTTAATGGCGTAGAATTTAGAGCATCTTCCGATGTCGCCAATCTCTTAAGAAAAGCTTATAAAACACAAAATGGGAATCCTATATGGGCAAATGCCCTTGCGGATTCAATTGATACGGGTCAATACGAGTTTATTCCGATACCGATGTCTAATGAGCCAATAACATTAGATTCAATTTGTCCACTGCCCAAAAAAGTTGCTGTCATAATTGATAATACTGTAGCTTCTGCCGCAGAACAATTCTTGATCTTGGCTAAAGCATGCAGTGATCGAGTTGCTATTTATGGTAAAGATAATACTATAGGAGCTGTCGATTATAGTAATCTTATGCCTTTTGATCTGCCTTGTAGTTCCATAACATGCTATATTCCAACCTCAAGAGCAATTGGCATTGGACTTACAAACTATGGAATAGATGGCGTGGGAATCGCTCCGGATATAAAGATTATATTACCTTATCCCGACGAAATAACGGATAACATTGATTCTTGGGTATTTTGGGTGAAAAATCACATGGAAAAATAAACAAATTTATCATTTCCGCCCTCAAAAGTTTGTCTCCGCGCCAAGCTTCAGCGAGGCTCCTTTATCTTTTCCAAACTCCAAGGCATTATAAGTTATCGAAGCAGCTGCTTCGATCCATTCTTTTTTTGTCTCAAGTGCCGAAGTATCGCCTTCGGTCTGCCAAAAAAATAATCACGAGTGTTGACAGATTGCACCCAATCCCCCAAATCCCGCTTAATCCTCCCAAAAGTCCATAACTTGTGGTCGTTTCCTACAAAGTTATGGACCGTATGAGGTGCGCGAAAAAACGCAGTTATTATTTAAGTGCTATTGGATTAAAAATAGCCAATATAGATATTAGGGTAACAAAGCAAGATAATATAGTTATTGTAATGTTGAACCCTATTTTAGCTTTACTTTTAGTCCAGGATAATAGCATGAAAAGATCTGCGATAAAAGTAGCGATACTCATTATAAAGACCCATTCTTCGGGTAAAAGAGTTTCTACTGAGGGCATCTGGGCAAAAAAGTCATCACTCATGTGACTCATTATTCTATTGTGCCATACCACATTCATTATAATTAAGCAAACAATAGAGATAATTCCAGCAATAAGTGAAGTCATTGCAAGCCAAATCCTTCTTGGCCCGTTCTCATCTATCCTCAGTTTTAATGTGGCATTTTGATTTTTGCCACAATGGTTACAATAGGCAGAGTTATCTTCGATTGGTTTACCACAAAATTTGCAATACATATTGATTTTATCTGATGATTAAGTATTACAAAGTTACGAAATATGTATGAGACTTTGGCTGTCAAGCTGCTATAAAAACAGTGGTTGTTGACTCGGATGATACAGCAGTTGCGTATCTTGTAGCACTCTCCGGAGGGAAATAACTTAAGGTTGTCACATCACCACATCTCACCCTGAAATTTTGTTTAAGCCACTGAGCTTCAGCGAGGCTCCTTTATCTATCCCTCTCCCCACCCAAAAAAAAATATCACGAGTGTTGACAGATTGCATCCAATCCCCGAAATCCCGCAGTATCTTTGCCAAAAAATTTCGGGATTAATCTCGATTATTCCTGCTTAATCAAAAAATCACTATGAAAACCAAGTCAATTTATCTCTTCGCCTTCCAAAAGTTCCACAAAAAGCCTCTATCTGTCTGGCAAGCCCGAATAATAGAGCCCCTCGAAATCCAGCGTCAGCGCACCGGCATGATCCGCGCCATAGTCCACGATCCCCATATCGCCAACGGCTGGCCGCCTCAATATGCCAAAGTCCGCCTCCTCCTCATCGAATATTTCCGCTTCCTCTCACACCTCGGCGACAAATGGATGACTGACCTTGTCATGGACGCCGATAAATCGATGGCCCGCAGAATCCTCCCCGGGTTCAAGCCCGGCACCATAGCAGCCTCAGGAAGATGTCCCGACTCCATCCGCGGCCTCACCTTCCACCGTGCCCTGATCCTCGACACCTGCTTCTACCCGCATCACAAAGTTGAGGAAGGTCTCGACCCCCACATTCGCGCAGTCTTTTCCGCAGTCCCGCTGATGAAAGGCACGGTAGTGATAATCCACGGCAACGCGAAGCTCGGGGGCGCCTTCGCCGAGCACTATTACACCGCTCTCTATGACCCCGACATGACCGCCCTCTGTCCCGTCTCTCCCCACCTCAAATCCCGCTTCGAAATCCCCCGAAAGCTGAATCCCCCTCTTCCCCACGACCCGCCCGCTCAACCGGATAAACCGCCAAATCGTTGGACAACTCCAAAACTCCCAATTTTCCCAATCTTCCCAATTCTCCCAAACTGTCCCATCCGGGCAGTGGCCTGAGCGGCAGATGTCCCCGCGGCCCAAAGCCGAACCGACATCAAGAGCACATTGACATTCTTACCATAAAAACTAATCGGCCTGAAAGTCTGCAAAGCAGGCAATCAGGCCGATAATCTGACGATGTAAGTGCTATATTATTTGAGCCATCTATTGATATCGTCATCGCTCAGATCGTTGATCAGCAGGCCTTCCTTCCAGTTGATGGCGGGATAGGCGGCTTTGAGATCCTCGGCTGATTTGTCGATGGTTGAACCGCCTGAAGTTGCAAACGGCTTGACGGTCTTGCCGTCGAACTTATAGGTGTCGATAAAGGTGTTGACAATCGTCGGAGCGGTGTACCACCATATAGGATAGCCTATATAGATGGTCTGATAGCGGTCGGCGTTCTCAAGGTCGGCAATGATGGCCGGACGTGAGGAGAGGTCAGCCATCTCGATGGTCGAGCGCGAGTTCTTGTCGTGCCAGTCGAGGTCGGCATCGGTGTAAGGTGTCTCGGGCTTGATTTCGTAGAGCACACCGCCGGTCAGCGCGGCAATGCGTTCAGCCACGGCTTTTGTGGTGCCTGTAGCTGAGAAATAAGCCACGAGCACGGTAGAGTCGGTCATCACTGCAGCGTCGCTCTGATTGTTGGCGCTCTCGGTTGATGTTGTTGAGGCGGAATTGCCGCCTGAGCATGCAGCAGCGCTCATTATCATGCCGGCAGCAAAGGTTGTGAATATGCGTTTCATTTTATTCAAGTTCTATGATTTTATATTTCTGACTGCCGATGCCGAGTTTTTCGGCGGCGTCAAGAATGTGGGTGCCGTGGCGTGAATTGATGCGCTCTATAAGGTCGGCTTTGCCGGGATCGTCGGAGTTGAACACGGCGTCTACGCAGGCGCGGTCAAGAGCCACTGGATCAAGCGATGCGTAGATGCCGAGGTCTCCCATCTTGGGTGCGGCAGGATTGCCGTTGCAGTCACAGTCAACTGACAGTTTGTTGGCCACGTTGATATAGAGCACACGGTCGCCTATATGATGTGTGATTGCCTGGCATGCGTCGGCCATTGATTCCAGAAAGTCATCCTGCTCGGCGATATTGTCCCAGATCTTTGTGTGATCGGATGTCTTGCCGGCGGTGTGGATCCAGGTCTTGCCGTCGGAGGATCCTATACCTATCGAGATATTCTTGAGCGCTCCGCCGAAACCACCCATTGCATGACCTTTGAAGTGTGACAGCACAACCATGAAGTCATAGTTTAAGAAGTTCTTGCCAACTATGTCGTAGGGCAGGTGATAGCCTCCTTCAACCACAAGCGTGGTATCACCGTCAGCGTCCATGATGTCAACATCGGCTATCGATGTGAAGCCGTGTTCGGCAGCCGTGCGCAGATGTTCGGCGGTTGTGATGCGGTTGCCTTGATAAGCTGTGTTACATTCAATGAATGTGCCGTCGATCATTTTCACGAAATCTTTGATGAGGGCGGTGTCGAGGTGATTCGATTTGTTTGACTCGCCGGTCGAGATCTTGACACCCACATTTTTGCCTTCGGCTTTGCGGCCCAAGGCTTCGTAAATCTTTATGAGATTTTCAGGGGTGATATCCTTGATGTGGTAAACCACCGACACGCGGTCGGTATTTGCTGCGGCGGGTTCGGCCGTGTTCTGAGCCTCGGTCTTGCCGGTGCAGGCGATGCTGCCGGTCAGCACTAATGCAGCCGCAGCGGTGAATAATAATGATTTTTTCATTTTGCTATGATTTGTGATTGTTAATTTACGTCTGTAAGTAGTGTCATATCTTGAGTTTGAAGCCGCCCATAGCTGTGAATCCGGGCATGTCGTATCCTCGGTTTATCACATACTGCGCATCGGTGATATTCTCGAGGCGGGTGAAGATAGTCAGGCATTTCAGCACATCATAGCTTAACTTTAAGTTTACTATGGCATAGTTCTGCCGGTCAATGCCTTCGGATACGAATAATCCACCTGTCCCGTTCAAGTCGGCACACACATTGAGTTTTTTCAGAGCCTGCCAGTCGATGCCGAGATAATACTGGTTCATCGGAGCTCCGGTGAGGTTGGTGAGGGAGGTGCGCAGGTAGCTGTAGGAGCCTGTGATGCGGAGGTTGTCGATAGGCCGCGACGTTGCGCTGAGTTCAATGCCTTTATTGATGAAACGGCCGGTATTGACGTTCTTGTTGTCGAGCACCTGGATCATGTCTGTACCCTTGGCGTAGTAAGCCGTGGCGCTGATTGATAATATGTTGCTGAATGATTTTGAAAGCGTCACTTCATAGTTCGTCATATTCTCGGGCTGCAGGTCTGGATTGGCCATGCGGTAGAGGTAAAGCTCGCGGAACGAGGGGTTGCGGTAGCCCATCGCCACGGAGCCTTTGACAGTGATGCCGTACCCGGGATTCATTGCGAAACCGGCCTGTGGTATCCATCGCGAGTGGAATCTGTCGGAAGCGGTATAACGGACGCCGCCGTTGATCGTGAGCAGGTTGTTGACCAGACCTTGCGAGACGGTGAGGTAGGGAGAATATTCCACTATGCGTTTGCGGGCCATAGTGGTCATCGATCCCTCGGTGTGATCCTTGCCTCCCGAGGTGGGGATAGCACCGGAATAGGTGTCGAAGTCAAATCCGACGGTGACATGGCTCATCTCCCACGGACGGAAGTTCTGGTAGGCAATTATGCCGAAGCGGTCGTCGGTGCTGTGAAAATGGCGCGGATCGTCTATGAAATGGTTACCGTAGCTGTAATACATGCGGATGTCACCGGAGGTCGATTCGTAGCGGTTCGACACCGATGCCGAGCCTTCCCCGCGGGTGATGTTCTGACGGTACACGTCGGTAGATTCGGGATTGTTCAGCTTAGGGTACACAGGGTCTCGGTCCTTGAAGTTGGTCAGCGTGTAGTCGGCGGTCAGGTTCCATTGGTTGCTCAGCCGGTAGCCTATCTTGGCGTAGCCGCTCCATTGGCGGAAGGTCATGCCGTCGATATTACCGTCGGTGCGGTCGTATGATGCTGTCACAAGAGCCGAAAGCCTGTTCTTACGGGCAGTGGCCGTAAGTGTGGTCTGCCAGGTGTTGTAGGAGCCGTATTGCGATGAAAGCATGGCATGGAAGCCGTCGGCTTTCGCCTGACGGGTGATGATGTTGATGACACCGGCCATGGCGTTGGAGCCGTAGAGCACCGACCCCGGGCCGCGCAACACCTCTACGTGCTCCACATACTCTTTATCGTAAAAGTCGGCCACGTGATGGGAATAGATCCCTGCAAACTGTGGCTGGCCGTCGACCATCATCAGCACGGCGCTGGCACGGTCGCCGCCCACGCCACGCATCTTTATATGGCCTGAGCCTCCGTTGCTGACTCCGAATCCGAGGATACCGCGCTGAGTCACAAAGAGGCTCGGTACCTGGCCCGAGATGGCGGCCAGCAGCTGAGTCTGACCGGTGGCTTCGAGCTGATGCTCGTCGATGACGCTGACAGTGTAGGGGAGCAGATCGCGGCTCACGGCCGAATTGCTGCCCGTCACAACCACCTCATCTACTTTTATCGCCGGAATAGTGTCGGTGGAAATCTCGGCGGCGCTTGCCGCCATTGCTGTTCCGGCGGCCATCATTGCAGTGATAAATCTTACTCGGTTATTCATTGGCGTAATTTATTACGCAAAAGTATATATTTAATAAATGTGGCGTATGACCTTATTCTCGGTTTTAATTACCAAAATTACGCAAAGGTTATGACAATCATCTCATTTTGCTTAATTTTGCGTCATGGAAAAGGAAATACAATCGTTTGACACAATTGCAAACTACTGCTCGTTTTTCGGCTTTACGCCGCAGCATCCGCTTGTGGCCGTTGTGAGATTTGACTCGCTGACCGACCGCCGTTCGGAATATTATGCCAAATGGGGCCTCTACGCACTGTTCCTGAAAAAAACAGCCGGATGCACCATCAATTACGGCAAGACCCGCTATGACTACGACAATCAGTCTGTGGTCTGCTTATCGCCGGGACAGCTAACCCACACCATTGTCCATAATTCCGACATAACGCCCGAAGCCCTTGGACTGATTTTCCATCCTGACCTGCTTTTCCGCACATCGCTTGCAAAATCCATCCGTCAGTATTCCTTCTTCGGCTACGATTCACGCGAGGCCTTACATCTCTCGCCCGAAGAGTGCGAGAACATCGAGGAATGTTTCCGTCGCATTGCAAAGGAGCTTTCGCATCCCATTGACAAATTCTCAAAGAACCTTATAGTGTCAGGCATAGCCCTTCTGCTTGATTACTGCATGCGCTATTATTCGCGCCAGTTCGAGGTCCGCGAAGTGCTTAACGCCGGCATCATGACCAAATTTGACGACCTGCTTCACGATTATCTGCACGACCCGGCGGCATGTGCCGACGGCCTTCCCAACGTCAAATATTTTGCTGACCGTCTTGCTCTCAGTCCGAACTATTTCGGCGATATAGTGAAGCGAGCGACCGGCATGACCGCCCAGGACTACATCCAGAACGGCCTCCTCTCCCGCGCCAAAATCCTATTGCTCGAACAGGACTCGAATGTAAGCCAGACCGCCTACCACCTCGGATTCCAGTATCCCCAGCACTTTATCCGCTTCTTCAAACGCAAAACCGGCATAACCCCCAAGGAATTCATCAACATGAACTGATCTGTTGTCCGGTAATCTGTCGACCAAAATAAAGGGAAAGGCAAACAAAAGCTGAAGTCCCGAATTCATCTAAAATCCAGACAAATAACAAAACGGATCAAAAAAACATAGTCAAAAATTTGCAAACCTCGCCAAAACCGACTACCTTTGTCCTCGCTAATCCAAAATAGCAGGTCCCATAGCTCAGTTGGTTAGAGCACCTGACTCATAATCAGGGAGTCCTTGGTTCAAGC
>ERZ836877.702-NODE-702-length-55854-cov-5.353519_pt1 | contig 55854 bp, 76 predicted proteins | sample MGYA00519469_ERZ836877 | MGnify/ENA primary metagenome ERZ836877 (study PRJEB31850, sample SAMEA3708809) | human gut metagenome | biome: human gut; feature: human-associated habitat; material: faeces | place: China | collected 2014 ...
GTCAACATCATCATCTTTGGCCTGATTTTTCTGGATGCTTTTGTCAAGCTGTGCGGCTATCACTAAGGAGGTAACCCATGATTAAATCCCGCTATACCATCACCCAATTTCCTGATGGAACCCATCTCATCCAGTTCGATAAACACAATAAAAATCATATCTCCCCCGATACGATCATCTGGCTATATGAATCTATGTCTGAATTTGCAGACGTTGCCATGATTGCAGCTCATATTCACGAAAAGACGTCAATGCAGCCAACTCTTATCATGCCGTATATCCCCAACGCCCGTATGGATCGCACCAAAAACGGCGAGGTTTTCACTCTCAAATATTTTTGCCAGATGATCAACGCCATGAATTTTGAAGAGGTCCGCGTCTTTGATCCTCATTCGGATGTCTCGGTTGCCCTGCTGGACCGTGTCTATATCATGCGTCAGACCCTCAAGCAGAATATCCTTGCCGCCATCAAAAAGTCTAGCCCGGACACACTTTACTTCCCGGACGCTGGGGCACTCAAACGCTATTCCGATTATGTCCCCACTGGTGCTCCTGTCCTTTACGGCAACAAACACCGCGATTGGTCTACCGGCAAGATCCTTGGCCTTGATGTTGTCGGTCAAGTCACGCCCGGCATGAAGATTCTTATGATCGATGATATCTGTTCCTACGGCGGCACTATGTACTATTCCGCCCAAAAACTTAAAGAACTTGGTGCCGGCGATATCAGCATGTATATCTCCCACTGCGAAAATTCTATCCTCGATCCTGAGCGTGGCCATCTGTTTGATGCTCCCAACATGATCCATAAGGTCTACACTACAAACAGCATCTTTACCGGCCACCACGATAAGATCGAGATCATTCATACTTTTTAAGGAGAACACAATATGGATATCAATATGAATATCAACCCCATGCTTCTCTGCGATTTTTATAAAACCACCCACGCCCGTCAGTTCCCGGCAGGCACTACCGAGCTCACCAGCTACTTCACCCCGCGCATGTCCCGTCTGACCGGTGTAGATGAAGTTGTCGTCTTCGGTATCCAGGCATTTTGTCAGGAATATCTGATCGAGTATTTCAACGAGAATTTCTTCCGCCAGTCCCGTGCCGCCGCCTGTGACCCCATCTTCCATGTGCTGGATAACACTCTCGGCGCAAAAAATTACGATAAAGAAAAGTTCTATGCCCTGCACGCTCTCGGTTATCTCCCTGTCCAGATCAACGCCATGCCGGAGGGTACTCGCTGCCCCATTCATGTCCCCTTCCTTGAAATGAAAAACACCCATCCTGATTTTGCCTGGGTCCCGCAGTTTCTTGAGTCCTTTATCAGTGCCGAGCTTTGGCATCCGATGATTTCCGCTACCGTAGGTTTTCTCTATCGTCAGATCGTAGATAAATATTACGGCCTTACCTGTGATGATACCGTTCCCCACGCCAAGGCCCTCGGTGATTTTTCTTTCCGCGGTCAGGAAAGCCTGCAATCCGCCATCAAGTCCAGTTCCGGCTGGTGCCTGTCCTTTTTGAACACCGCCACCGTCCCGGCTATCCCTTATCTCGAAAGAGAATATTACTGTGATGCCGCGCATGAGCCAGTTGCTTACGGTTCCGTTTCTACCGAGCATAGCGTCATGTGTTCCAACTTCGCCGTAGATGGAGATGAAATCACGATGCTCCGCCGTCTGCTGACCGAGCTCTACCCAGATTCCAGCTTCTCCGTTGTTTCCGATTCCTACGACTATTGGAATCTGGTCGATAACATCCTGCCTAAGCTGCACGATGAGATCCTCAATCATAACGGCACCTTGCTTATTCGTGGTGATTCCGGTAATCCAATCGAAATCGTCACCCAGACAGTCTATCACCTATGGGACCAGTTCGGTGGCACCATCAACTCCAAAGGTTATAAAGTGCTCGATCCGCACATCAAGGCAATCTACGGCGATTCCATCACTGTCCAGCGGTGCGAGGCCATCTATAAGGAACTCATGGACCATGGTTTCGCCTGCAACAATGTCGCCCTCGGTGTTGGCAGCTTCTCCATGCAGTGCATCGAACAGGACGGCATTTTGAAACCGTTCACCCGTGATACGTTCGGCATGGCTGTCAAGGCTACCCACGGCGTTATCAATGGCAAGGAAGTTCCCATCTTCAAAGATCCCAAGACTGATACCAATCACTTCAAAAAGAGCCTCAAAGGTTTGTGTACTGTCTATCGCGATGTCAACGATGATGGCGCGATCCATTATAAGGATGAACTTTCTCAGGCCCAGAAAAATCATTTCCAGTCCGAGGATCTGCTTCAGCCTGTTTTTCGCAATGGTATCATGATGCGCCGCCAGACACTTTCCGATATCCGCAACATTCTCGCCGTGGAGGAATTCTGATATGTCTGTCAAAATTATCGATGGTGATCTGTTCGATTCCAAGGCCAGGATCATCGCCCACCAGGTCAATTGTCAGGGTGTCATGGGGTCGGGTGTTGCCAAACAAATCCGTCAGCGCAACCCGCAAATGTTCCTCAATTACGCACGTACCTGTGCTGCCGCAAAGCATGAGGGTTGGTCTCCCTTGGGCATGAATTTGATCTTACATACCGATGCAGATAAAGATTCCTTTGTCCCCGGCACTATGATTTATACCGGCCAGTACATTTGCAATATGTTCGCACAAAACATGTATGGGTACGACGGCAGATGTTATACCGATATAGACGCACTTAAAAGCTGCTTTACACGCCTCGCCCAGTATGCCAAAGAGAACAACCTTACGATAGCTATGCCTTATAAGGTGGGTTGTGTCCGCGGTGGTGCTAACTGGGAGGTCGTCTATAAAATGATCGAAGATATCTTCCAGGGCGTCAATGTAGAACTATGGCGTCTTGATAAAGGCTAAGGAGAACGAATATGAAAACCAAAAATTTCGCAGCCGCCAAGGCCGAACCTTATACTTTTCCCGTCGAATCTGTCCAGCAGGAGCTTATCGGCTGGATTCGTGAATACTTCCGCCAGAATGGTCCCGGCTGTAATGCCATTGTAGGCATCTCCGGCGGTAAAGATTCCAGCGTCGTGGCCGCTCTTTGTGTCAAAGCCCTCGGCAAAGACCGCGTTATTGGTGTTCTCATGCCGGATGGTGAACAGAACGATATCGCCGACGCTCGCCAACTGGTCGAGTTCCTCGGCATCAAAAGTTACGAGATCAACATCTGTGGTGCCACTTCCGCCATCCAGCGCGGCCTGTATGTCGCCGGTATCGATCCCACTGCCCAGACCAAAACGAACCTGCCCGCCCGTATCCGTATGAGTACCTTGTATGCAGTCGCACAGAGCTGCAATGGCCGTGTAGCGAATACCTGTAACCTATCGGAAAACCATCTTGGATGGGCCAGTCGATATGGCGATGAAGCAGGCGACTACTCCCCGCTTGCCAAACTCACCGCAACTGAAGTAATTCGGCTTGCCGAGTATCTCGGTCTGCCGGAGAACCTGGTCCACAAAGCCCCTGCCGATGGTCTCACCGCCAAAACGGACGAGGATAACTTCGGCTTCACCTATGAATTCCTTGACCGCTATATTCGTACCGGCTACTACGGCGATGACACTGCCACCGCCGCTAAAATCGACGCCATGCACGGGCGTAACAAATTCAAGTTGGAACCCATGCCTAAGTTTGAATATTACCCCGAGGACCCGTATCGTTGGTAAGGAGAATTTATGAGAACAATCACTCAAACCCATACTGGCAAAATCATTTCGGATACAGACCTGTGTCTTGAATATCTTTACGTCGGTGACTACGGAAAAGAAAACAACATCAAAGCTGACTTCCTTGGTTATACTAAACGTATCGAAAAAGTTGAGCATAAGCCTGTTGATATCAAGGACAAACTGGTTGTTACCGTGTCCAGCCAAAAAGGCTGTCCCATGGCCTGCAATTTCTGCGATTGTCCTAAACTTGGTTTCCATGGCAACGCTACCACAGCTGAACTTATGTCCGAGATCACAACCGCCATCTCCCTGTCCGGTATTCATGACGGCGCCAGATTGAATGTTCACTACGCCCGTATGGGTGAACCGACTTTCAATCCCAACGTCATCACGTCCGCCAGGCTCATTGCACGGATGCTGCAAGACCGTAATTCCGACATCAAATTTGATACCTATCATCCTGTTGTTTCTACCATGATGCCAAAGGCAAATAAAAACCTTAAAGAGTTCCTGCACCAATGGGTCAGTACCGGCGCTGTTTATGGCGGCGAGGATGGCTTCGGCCTGCAGTTCTCCATCAATACATTGGATGAAGCCGCCCGCAATGAAATGTTCCGCGGCCATTCTCTTTCTTTGCAGGAGATCAGCAACATTATCAAAGAATTGCCCGCCCCTAAAAAACGTAAATACACCCTTAACTTCGCCGTCACGTCCCAGAACAATCTCGATGTGGAGCTAATGAATAAATACTTCGATAAAGAAAAGTGTATTGTCAAGATCACCCCCATCCACGAAACGGTCGAGGCCGTCAGTGAAGGCTATGAAATCGTTACCGATTTTGATGTTTACGAAAAGTTCGAGCAGCCACTCGTCAAAGACGGTTGGGACGTCATCGTGTTTGTTCCCAGTAAAGAAGAGGACGCCGACCGCATCACCTGCGGCAACTCCCTGATCGCTCTCGCCAATCAGTAAGGAGGCCCACAATGAAAAAGACAATACACCATATCACATCGCTTGCACTCGTCATCGTCCTGGCGGCATCACTTTCTTCCTGCGCCAACGTAGAAAGCGGCGTTCACGATATGAATGGCAGCATCACAGGCCATACATATAATTGCCAGTTCTATACCAATGACGGCGAAGAATTCATGGATGTCGCTGGCTCAAAAATTGATATGAACGCCAACGTCGTTAAGGAATACACCTACACCAGTGATGGCGGCTGGGGCGTTACAAAAACGATGTCGTCCGTCGTTACCATTACGGTAGATGGTAAACAGATCAATAACTGCGGCTCCACCGTTATTTTTGCCGAGGAAGGCTTGGAGCCTGATGTTGACTTTCAGGTTCAGGATATTCACAGCACGACCGATGGCAGTCTGGGTGAGAACCCTATTATTGCCAAAACCGTCAATTCTTATAAAAACGCTTTCGGTAAGCCCGTTGTTGTCGTTATCCAAAGCCAGCTCGGTGATCCCATCTGCGCTTACAGCGGCGAGAATGTCTATTGGGAAGTCTGTCAAAATCTGCCCAAGACAACCAAACTCATGATCGACGGCCGTGCGCTCTATATCCACCGCGCCAATTTCCAAACCATCGACAAAGCATTACTCGATTGATAAGGAGGTTCTATGACCCAAGACGAATTTTATGACCTTATCCTATCCCCTGCTTATGATTTCTTGCGCACCGATCCACACCTGGGCGAAAACATTATGTTCCTAACGCTCGGCGGCAGCCACGCCTATGGCACCAATGTCGAGGGTTCGGATGTAGATGTCCGCGGATGCACCATGAACTCCCCGCAGGATATTCTCGGTTTCTCTAATTTCGAGCAGCGTGTTGATACTGTCACCGACACTACGATCTTCGGTTTCAATAAGCTCGTCAGTCTACTGCTCTCTTGTAATCCCAACACGATCGAACTTCTCGGCAATAAACCGGACCAGTATTTTTACATCACTCCGGCGGGCCAGATGCTTATTGAAAATAAAAAACTATTTCTCTCTCAAACGGCCGTCCACGCTTTTGGCGGTTATGCCAATCAGCAGCTGCGCCGCCTGCAAAATGCCCTGGCACATGACCACTATCACCAGGATGAAAAAGAGCGCCATATTCTAGGCACCTGCAAATCTGTTTTTGAAAACTTCCGTTTGCAGCACGCCGATATCCCTGGTGATTCCGTTCACCTATATATTGACAAAGGCGTAACAGAGGGCATGGAGACAGAAATCTTCATTGACTGCGACCTTAAACATTATCCACTCCGCAGCTTTAAGGAAATGAATTCTGATCTCGGCACGGTCATCGGCCAGTACGCCAAGCTCGGAAAGCGCAACAGCAAAAAGGATGATCTGCATCTGAATAAGCACGCCATGCACCTGGTCCGGCTTTATCTCATGTGCTTTGATATTCTTGAAAAAGGCGAGATCAACACCTACCGCGAAAACGACCGCGATTTCCTCTTGGAGATCCGCGCCGGTAAGTTCCAAAAGCCGGACGGCACTTACTACCAGGAGTTTTTCGATCTCATCGATCAGTATGAAAAGCGCCTGCAATATGACAAAGCCAACACCATGCTCCCCAAAACCCCGGATTATAAACGGGTAGAAGAACTCGTTATGGAGGTAAACTACCATGCCTGTACTACAAGGTATCCCCCTGCCGCATGATCTTGTTACCCTTGTCCTCCAGTTAGAAGGTGCCGGTTATAAAACCTACCTTGTTGGTGGCTGTATGCGGGACATTCTATTCGATAAAACACCGCACGATTATGATGTTGTCACCCAGGCCGACCCAACCACGGTAAAATCTCTCTTCTCTCCTACCATTGATACCGGCATCAAGCATGGCACTGTTACAGTTATCATGCCGGACGGCCAGTACGAAGTCACAACCATGCGTAAAGACGGCGTTTACAAAGACCACCGCCATCCGGATACGGTCGAGTTTGTCGATGATATCACAGAAGATCTTGCCCGCCGTGATTTCACCATGAATGCCATCGCTGGCAGAATTTTACCGAATGATGATGCATCCCAAGAAGGCACTTACACGATTGGGATCGTCGACCCCTTTAAAGGCTATGCGGATATGTGCAGCAATTTCATCAAATGCGTTGGCGACCCTAACAAACGCTTCCAGGAGGACCCTCTGCGTATCTTACGTGCCCTGCGCTTTGCCGTCAGCTATGATTTGACGATCGATGTACAAACCGAAGCAGCAATTCATGCGAATGTTCAGATGCTTGTCGGTCTTTCCGCCGAACGTGTACAGTCCGAACTCCGCAAAATCTTCACCTCCAGCTATGAGCACGATGATTTCGGTTTGCTTCTTTTCGATTATATCGACGTACTGGAAGAGATCATTCCTGAGCTTCATCTCGGCCGTAATTTCGAGCAGCACAGTCCCTATCATATCTACACTGTGCAAAACCATATTCTAAAGTCTGTCGTGGAGCTGAACAGTACCGTCAAAAAACTCCCCGAGTTCACCGTCACTATCCGCGACCACTGGTTTGAACTCTGTATGACGATGCTCCTGCACGATATTGCCAAGCCTGTGTGTTATACGGTCGATGAATCCGGCACTGGTCACTTCTACGGCCACGCCGAAAAAAGCGCCGAACTTGCCGATAGCATCCTTCGCCGCCTCAAATTCTCTAACGAGGAACGGGAACGAATCGTCTTGCTCATCAAAAATCATGACCGACAGTTTGAACCCACTGTCCGCTGTGCCAACCGTCTGCTGGCCGATCTTGGCTTCATCAACGCCCAGCTTCTCATGGCCGTCCGCTTTGCTGATCTCTATGCCCATGGTGTTGACTACACCCAGTTTGGCAAAATGAACGCCCTGCGCAAAGCCGAAATCACTTACCTGTATCTGGCAGTGGCTCTGCTTGAAAAACGAAAGTTCTCCGTACATGACTTGCTGGTCAATGGCCGCGACTTGATTGAGATGGGCTACACTCCCGGACCGTTATTCAGCAGTTGCCTGAACTACCTATTTAATAAGGTGGTGGATGGAGAGCTGCCAAACCAAAACAAGATCCTTTTGCAGAACGCAAAGATTTATATGGAGGAACATACAACATGAATAAAGTTCTCGTTGTCGTTGACATGCAAAACGACTTTATTACCGGAACACTTGGCACGCCGGAAGCCCAGGCCATTGTGCCCAATGTCGTCGCCAAAATTCAGCAAGAAGCCGCTGCCGGTACTCTTCTTGCGCTCACCCAAGATACGCATACAGAAGATTACCTCGAAACCAATGAGGGTAAACATCTTCCGGTCACTCATTGCATCAAGAACAGCGTCGGCTGGAAGCTCGAAAGTTCTGTTATAGACTCATTCAAAAAAGTATGGGATACGTATGAGATCCCTAAGATGATTCGTATTACAAAGCCATCCTTTGGCAGCGAAACGCTTATGGAAACTCTCGCAGAAGACATTTGTGATTTTACGGAAAGTGAACGCGACTTTGGCAAAGGCATCGAAATCGAATTTGTCGGCCTTTGCACCGGTATCTGCGTCCTGTCCAACGCAATCCTTGCCAAAGCATGGTTTCCCGAAGCCACCATCTCGGTCGATGCCTCCTGCTGCGCCTGTGTTACTCCGCAGTCCCACGATACCGCCCTTGCCGCCATGCAGCTCTGCCAGATCGAGATCAAGAACCAGGGCAAAGAACCCTGGCGCAAATAATCCCCTATTATAAAAGGAAGGTGCAACAGTGAATAACGAACGCCGCAAACAACTCAAGGCTATCGCCAAACAGCTCGGCACTATCGCCGATAACCTCGAAGAACAGCAGATCCTTCTCGAACAAATTTACGATGATAAATCCGAAGCCTTTGATAACATGCCGGAATCTCTGCAGGAATCTGACCGCGGCATCGAAATGGAAGAAGGAATCGCTGTGCTTGAAGAGCAAAAAGACGCCGTTGCCACCATGGTCGACGATATTCGTGATATAATCGAGACCCTTCAGGACTTCTGATCTTCGTCCAACCCAAGCAGCCAATCCGCTGTAACGTTCATAGCCAGTGCCAGTGCTACTACGGCATCCAGGCTGGGGGATGTCTCCCCTCTTTCCCATCCTTGCAGCGCCCGCAAACTAAACCCTGTCAAGGCAGCCATCTGTTTCTGGTTGATTCCGCGGTTTGTCCGCCATAATTTGATTTTGCTTCCAACATTTACCATACTACATGCCTCCGTTCAAATCGCAGTAGGAGCAACCAATTGCTATCGGTTTCCTATTGCAATCTGGAAATGATTGGTGTATACTAGATTCAAAACACAACAGGCGGTTGTATTGTTGTTGTCGGTTGTTGCCAGGATGAGGGGCCTGGCAGTGGGCGCTTTCTTTACATAACAGTATTATACAATATAGTGTGTCCTATAATTCGGACATCCATGCAAAGAGGAGGAGAAATTTCATGCCGCAATCCAAAACCATCACGCTTCAGGAGCTTGCCAGTATCTTTCGCCAGTACAATGCGATCAGCGTACATCATTATAGCCCTGATGGACGAACTGGCCTGACGATCCGCTTTAACAGTGCTTCTCTTTCCCTTTATAAATCAGGCGGAACCGTAAAACAGTTGAATCTTGTAAGCGATACCGCTTCCTTTTGTATCGAGGGCCCTGCTGTTAAGGTTGAATATGAGCTTGGCTCCACTCCCTCTTGCGTGGCACTTCAAGTGCTGTCCCATGGCATGGCGTTCCGTATTACCATGGCATAAATTTTTTTCAAAAAGCTATTGACGTGCCGTTAAAACTATGCTATACTATAGCTACAGTAAGAAAAAACAAAGCAAGCACCCAAAATCCTACTGAATATCCTTTAAGGAGGAATTTAAACCTATGTTTACACCCGGCACTTCGATCCCTAAATTGGGAGAGATCCGGCTGGGGTACGTCGAACAGGGCACCCCCAGCCCGACTCACAAGTATGTTGGTCTTCACCCCTATCTGGTCATCAGCAACAATCGCTACAACCGCTTCTCCGGCCAGTGCGAGGTGATTCCTTTCACAACAAAGCGCTTTGGCCGCCGCAATCCTGCTCACGTAGATTTTGCCGCGGCAGAAGTAGATGGCCTTATCTATGATTCCACCCTGGTCGTGGAAAGCCGCGATGTGCTGCTGCATTCTCAATTGTCTGAGCCGATTGGCTATTTCACAAACGAAAATTGGCAGCGTGTCATCCCGGCTATCCTCGCACAAAATCCTTTCATGATCATTTCTAATATGCCGGCTCCACAGTCTGAGCAAGTAGCGATTCCCTGCTAAGGGCTTGAAAAGCCCACCTACATAGTGTAAAATAATACTATAGAAAGGTGGGCCTACTATGGCAACTCAAAACGATTCCGCGCATATTTCCTATATCGATCAATATAATAAGACCACCACCATCGCAACTAAAAAATATATCAATAAAGTAATTGCTCTTTTTGAAAAGCAGGTCCAGTGCCCATTTCAAGATCTCACACCTTCACAGGTCGAGCAATGTCTGGAACAATATTTTTCCTATTCTGCTATTGTAAAAGAAACAAATTCAGAGAAATACCGTTCCTTGATTTATTATATGAACTCCATGCGTCAGTATCTTGATTGGCTCTCTTCTTCCGGTTATGTGCCTAACGCTGTCTGCAATCAGCATCCACTACAAGATATCTATTTCAGAACAAAAATGCTCCGCGATGGCAATGCTACCAAAAAGCCAGTAATCGGCAATAAGTTGGTTTTCCAATCAGATGAAGATTATCGTCATTCCATGTTCTTTTCTGAGCAGGAATTTAAAGATTTCTGTTTCGCGGTATTCCCCAATGATACGTATATTCACCTGGCGGCAAGCCTTGTCTTACTGTGGATCGGTTTCTCACGTAATGAAATCGAGAATATGACTCATAAGGATTTTCACGATAAGACAGAAAACAGCCCCGCGTATATCCAGTATAATGGTCATAGCATCAGTATCACGGATGCAGATTTCTTACGCACAATAAAACTGGCCATTGTGTCAGATACTTGTAACGGTCTCTATAAATCTCCGCGTAACGATGGCACTTATACTCCCACTGTGTTAAGATATTGCGACGATGAAACCGACTACATTCTTCGCCGTGTCGTAAAAGCAAGAAGTAATATCAAGTCGGATCGTGCAGAGAACAAAGCTAAAAATGGCACACGTCTTGAATATCTGCATACGTTTAGCCGCAATATGAAACCCCATCAGGAAAGATTGCCGTCGGATTCTCCGTTCCGCAGCAAAACACTTACCCCTGAAACCATCATGTTAAGCGGGATATTCTATCGTTTAAAAAAAGAGAATCTTCCGCCTGAAGAGGCAAAAGCAATTGCAGATTCCTACGTTTCCACTTGCAATAAACGCCTTTGCACTATCAATTATTATCGTTGGTGTGAAATCAGCGACCAATAAAAAATACCCCGGTCATACAGGCCGGGATATTTAAACCGCCTAGAATTAACGGCACATAAACATAAACCATAAAATTTCAAACTTCAAGGAGGTCCTTCCCATGTCCACTACCGAAACCATGACCATCCACCGCGCCCTTGTCGAACTCAAAACCATTGATAAGCGCATCGGCAAGGCCATTGGTGAAGCCAACTTCTGTATGAGCGCCAAGATGAATGCCAAAAAGCTGCTCGGTCAGCCCACAGAAGAGTTCACCGCAAAGGCAGTCTCCGCCTACGATAAAATCAGTGAGCTGATCCATCGCCGCAACGCCATCAAAATGGCCATTCCCGTATCCAACGCCACCACTAAGATCCAGGTCGGCGATAAAACCATGACTGTGGCCGAGGCTATCGTTATGAAACAGGTTGGCTACCAGCCGTATAAAGACCTGCTCAACCAGCTGCGCTACCAGTACAGCAACGCCGTATCGGAAGTCGAGGATGAAAACGCCACGCTGGATAAGCGCACGGATTCCTATATCGCATCTCTGTACGGCGGCGATAAGGCGGCCAAGGCGGCCGACCCCAAAGAGGTCGAAACTGCCCGCGAAGCCTACGTCAAGGCCAATACCTACGAGGTTTTCGATGGCCTGAAGCAGAACAAACAGACGATCTCGTCCCGCATCGAGGAGCTGGAGACTATGGTAACCACCTTCCAGAACGATCTGGATGCTGCCCTCTCGGTCTCCAACGCCACCACAACCATCACCATCGAATACTGATATCCTTCCGAGCTTAACACTCGTTATTAAATAGATCTTGCCTGTATATCGAAAGCGATAAATCACAGCCGCTCCGTCCCCTTGGGGTTCAGGACTGAGTTGAAACTGAAATCTGGAACTCTGCCATATCATTAAAATTATGATTGCTGAAAAGACGGTCTTCGTTGTCATTATTGATCGTGCTGCGGATACTTGTGAAGCCCGCAGCCCAACGAAGACAATTGATGGGAAAGCTAACAGCTCAACGCTAACAGCTTAACGCTCAAGATTCAAAGTTTATTTTTCGTCAACGCTTAATGATTACGGTTCACACGCTCAACGTTTCTTAAAAATCCTTGGTACAAGGTCATATGTCCGGCTGTGCGACAGTTCGCTGTCCTCAAGGCTGGTATATGGGCAACATGCGAAGGCGGTAGCATGTAAAAATAATCCGCCCTATTATGCGGCTGTCGTACAACGGCCAGTATACCAGCCTTCCAAGCCGGGGACGGGGGTTCGACGCCCCTCAGCCGCTCCAACGGAATGAATCTTACCAACAGCGCACAGCAGCGCCACAGGATTCTCGCGAAAGTAATACCTGGTTTCTGCCAAGGGTTAATGACAGTCACGGCCCAGGTTGTCCAGTGGATTATGCCACTACTTTGTCAGTATAATCGAAATGTGCAGCTGCCTCCAGGCACGAGAATTCCCTTGCAACACGCGCCACACTCAGGTCATATCCGAGTGTTCAAATTTGTCACCCAGACCATGCGCCACACCCATTGCATTATACATACCAATCGCGGGCTGTCTGGTCAAGATTCATTCCGCACCATTGCCCTGGTTCTATAGCAGGCCGATCACCTGCCGAAAGCCGGAATCAGGGCAAAACGGAATCCAGCTGCTTCGGATGATGAACGGTTTCGGTGTCTATTTATTAGATATCGCCCAGTGAAATCCGCATGAATTCAGGTTCCGTTACCGCGAGATGCCAAACGGCAAAGGCAGGATTCGCCTCGCTCAGATCTAGGTCTCGCACAACTCGGGGGCTGGCCGCAAGGTCCAGGTCCCACCAACAGGCTGGGGATAGTGCCCCGCCAAGATTGAAAGCGTGTGCCTGCAGATAACCGGCAGGTGCCAAAGGTTTCACCACTCGCATGTGGTCTGCTATAGAGTCTGTAAACATTAGCAGATAAACCAACACCTAGGATAGTTCGCCACTATCGGAATCCTGGCTATAGAAATGGGAGCCAAGAAGAAAACACTTTCAATCCAATTCAGAGAGAGCTTGCCGCTTCGTCTAATAGGCAAGGACAGCAGCGCAGGCTGAAAACGGACGTTCGAGTCATCCAGGGGTAGGTTCTCTCTTATTATCGAGTAGTAGTTCAGCTGGTAGAACGCTTGCCCTGGGAGCAAGAGGCCGCGAATTCGAGTTTCGCCTATTCGACCATGGGGGCTGGTATCCCCCTCCTTCTATATTTGTTTCATTCTTACTTATCTGTTACGGAAACCGTTAAGGATAAAAACGGAACCATTTTATAAGGAACTGTAGCACAAATGGTTAGTGCGTCCAGCTCATAACTGGGATTATGATTTTGGGTTCGAGGCCCTCCAGTTCCATCCGGGTTTCCGAAACGGCACATCGTCGTAGCAGACAATTCCTTACCAAGGGCGGCCTTTATGGCGTAAGACACAAAACGAGCAAACGATTTTGCGGCACAGGAAACCCATTTTTATAATGAACCATAGCTTAACCGGTAAGAGCAACGGGCTTTGACCCCGTTTGTGGCTGTTCGAGCCAGCCTGGTTCATCCAGAGGTCGGGTAGCGCCCGAACGATGTGAGAGCGCATGGGATAGCCTCACCCAGAATGACAATGTCCGCTGAAAACAAATCACTTCCTACATGCTTAGTGCCAATGCTAGTTGTCGGTGCAAAGATGGCATGGTGAAGGTCATGACGGTGACGATAGTGATTCGATAATCTAAGCGGGAAGCCTACCATGTTCCCGTGGCGCAATTGGCAAACGCGGCAGATTTAGGTTCTGTTATTTGTGGATTCGATTTCCACCGGGAACACTTAAAATGCTATTCGGTCTTCTTTTCAAAGAGGTGATTTCCAATAAAAACAAATCATATTGGCGAGCGCTGTGGTCCTTACAAAATCATAGATAAATCTGTGCAAAACAATCGGACACTTTATGTTGGCGAGTGCGTCTATTGCGGCACAAAAACAATTCGGTCTATTGGTGATTTTCATTATCTAAAAAATGATACATGCCCGCATTATGATCGTTTTGGATTTCCTACGATTCATACTGCCAAAGCATCTGTTTCAAATTCTCATCTTGCCAGAACTTTCTTAAAAATGAAAGACCGATGTTACGATACTTCTGCATCTGATTATAAATTCTATGGTGCAAAAGGCATCCGAATTTGTGATGAATGGCTCTATCACCCGGATGAATTTATTTTTTGGTCTTTACAAAACGGGTATAAATCCGGTCTGTCCATTGACCGTATTGATTCTTCTAAGGATTACTGCCCAGAGAATTGCCGTTGGATTCCAACGCGGCTCAACTCAAAGCATAAATCCACCACACATTATTACAGGATTCCTGTCACTGGGCGCGAGGCTGCCAGGATCATGGGTGTCGGCATCAACTACGTAAACCGTTACGCTCGTGAGCACACTTATGAAGAAACACAACGAATGATCGATGCTTACATGGACGAGAAAGTTCTCGATAAACGCTCTTAATTTACATACCGGCTCCTCAGCGGCAAATCTGAGGTTTATATGCTGGATTAGTTCATTTGGTAGAACCCCGGTTTTGTACTCCGGCAAGGCGGGATCGTAGCCTGCATCCAGCACCAGGATGATTCGTCATCCATACTTCTCCGTCTGCTTTGGCAGACAGCAAATGGCGTAGTACATAGTGGTCGGCAGCCACGATGTGTCACCCTTTGTGGGGAACCATCTAAGCCCGGCAAAACGAACTCAGGTCATATCCGAGTTAATGAATTTGTTACTCAAATGCAAACAATAAAAGCTCGCTCATGGATGGGCAGCTCGCTTTTGTACGCCAATCAAAAAAAATAATTTTAAAGGAGTGATTTATCTTGGACTCGTCCGCAGCAGATTCCCTGTCAAAAACCGTTCAGCTGTTTCAAAATCTTGATATGCGCTATCAGGTCAATATTGCCGGTGTCAAAGAGCAAGACTTGATCACGCAAGACCTATTACATAAATTGGAGCTTGAATCTCTGGACGCTGTCGAAATGGTCAAGCTGGCCAAGCAGCTCAAGGAGTGCCGCGCCACCCGCCGTATAATGAAAGATGAAATCGAGCGGATGCAGCCCATCAAGGATTATCTGCAGGATGTCGATAATGTCAAGGCTGTCCGCGAACTGTCCGAGCTGATAGGCAAGCTCCGCAAGATCGACAAAGTTCAGCATAACCGTCGCTATTATCCCCGTGTTCTGTGAGGTGCCCAAAGGTAATCCACCAACTGTCTGCCGCCCTCGGCCGTATACGTATCGTATCAGACATGCAATCCAAGCGCATTTACCACCCAAGAGTTTTAACAGGAGACACAAGATAATTTAGTCCTCGCATAAAACAATCGTTACATTAAACATTTTTAAAAGGAGACCGCTTATGGCTATCATGTCATTCCACTCATTTCACAACAAATTCATGGCTCATTTTGATTCCATGACCAAGGACGCCGCCGCCCTTTACCGTGTCGATTTCGACCCGGATGAACTTTGGAACCTTTATCTCGATTCCTTCCCCGCCGGTACAAACCCCGTCTATCGTGTCCGGCGCGAATTTGACTGCTCCTACTGCCGTCATTTCATTAAAACGATGGGCGGTGTGGTCGCTATTCGTGATAACCGAATCGAAACCATCTGGGACTTTGACACCACCTCGCCGGAATGTTATCAGCCCGTTGTCGATGCCCTCTCCGTCTATGTCAAGTCTAAGCCTATCAAGGATGTTTTTCTGACTCATGAACCTACCGTCGGCACCGCCAGCAGCTATGAGCGGGATGAAAACGGCAACAAGGTTATGACATGGAATCATTTCTTCGTCAACACGCCGCGTTGCGCTTACACCACCCGCGACATCAACTCAGAGACCGCCCGTATCCGGGATGACCGCAATGTATTCCTGCGCTCCATGAGTGAACTGACGCTCGACGCTACGCAGACCGTACTGGAACTCATTGCACAGAACAGCCTCTACCGTGGTGCCGAGTGGAAGTCCCAGCTGGAACAGCTTGCTTCCTATCAGGAAAAGTACAACGCTATGACCGCAGGGCAGAAAGAGCTGCAATCTTGGGTCGATGTCATCAAAATGAACCCCGCTCTCGCACGCATCCGCAATACCAGCATCGGCACACTGCTTATTGACTTGTCAGACGGCAAGGATCTCAACGCTGCTGTAACTGCTTATGAGCGCGTGGTCGCCCCTGCCAACTATAAGCGTCCCAAGGCTATCTTCACAAAACGAATGCTTGAGGATGCCAAGAAAACCGTCACGGAACTCGGTTATATGGATTCCCTGCCCCGCCGCTTTGCCCGTCTCGATGATATCAGCGTCAACAATATTCTCTTTGCCAACCGCGATGCCGTCATGCGTATGAACGGTGCAGCCGCAGACCCATTTGCCGCTATGGAACAGCAGGTTGCCATTGATCCAAAACGATTCTCCCATGTAGAGGAGATTGGTATTGATAAATTCATCTCGGATGTCCTGCCCATCGCCAGGGAGCTGGAGTTGTTCATGGAAAACCGCTTTTCCAAGAACATGGTCTCGCTGACCGCCCCTGTCAATCACGGCGCCAAAACGATGTTCAAATGGGATAACGCTTTCGCATGGGCCTACACGGGCAATTTGGCTGATTCCGATATCCGCGAGAATGTCAAGCGTGCAGGCGGCAAGGTCGATGGCGTTCTCCGCTTCTCTATCCAGTGGAACGATGAACCTGATAACTGGGACCGTTCGGATGAAGATGCACACTGCAGTACCCCTGTTGATCATATCTGGTATGGCAATCACTTCAGTTCTACCGGCGGCAATCTGGATGTTGATATTACGCACCCCAACAAGAATGTTCCTGCCGTTGAAAATATCACCTGGCCCATGCTGCAGAAGATGGCCGATGGTGAGTATAAATTCTATGTCCATTGCTTTGCCAGCCGCACAGGAAACAACGGCTTTATCGCTGAGATCGAAGCCAATGGTGAGGTCCATCAGTATGAATACCGCCACCCGATTTCTACCGGCACGAATGTCCCTGTGGCCACCGTCACTCTCAAGGACGGCAAGTTCACCATCAAGGATGAACTCAAATCCGCCATCTCCAGCCGCAATATTTGGAACATCAGCACGAATCAGTTTGTACCTGTCAGCGTTGCCATGTACTCCCCCAACTATTGGGACGAACAGACCGGTATCGGCAATCGCCACTATTTCTTCATGCTCAAGGACTGTCAGAACCCGGACAAGCTCAACGGCTTCTACAATGAATTTATCAAGCAGGAGCTGCTGACTCACAAGCGCGTCTTTGAAGCCCTCGGCTCTCAGATGTCCGTGCAGCCTGTCGACGACCAGCTCTCCGGCGTTGGCTTCTCCGCCACCCGCCACGATTCCTTTGTCATCAAAGTAAAAGGTCAGACCGAGCGCGTGCTCAAGGTCGTAATTTGAATCACAGAAAGAGGTAAACACTATGGAACTGTTTGAAATCGCAACCCGCAATAAGTACCGTTTCCCTTTCAAGGGCTGGATCAGCACTGAGGATCTGTGGGATCTGAACGTTCAGAACCTTGACAGTATCTTCAAGACCCTTAATAAAGAATTCAAGACCACCGGCGAGGAATCCCTGCTGGGCACCAAGACCACCGAGCAGAATGAACTTTCCAACAAGATCGAGATCGTCAAGCATATTGTCTCCGTAAAACTGGCGGATAAGGCCAAGGCACAGACCGCCCGCGAGAATGCCGAACGCCGCCAGCAGTTGCTCGAAGTCCTCGCCAAGAAACAGAATCAGGCACTCTATGATATGTCGGAGGCAGAGATTCAGGCGCAGCTGGCCGCTCTGGACGCAGAATGAGCCGTCTGCACGCCAACTATTACTCCTGCGGTAAGTATAGTCTTGCAACACCAGCACCAGCGGACGAATCCGTTTTGTACAGCCAAGGCCGCTACAAGACCAAGCTGACAGCCCATGATATGCCGCCCTGGTATCTGAGAGGATCATATTACGGCTATAAGGACGGCTTTCTCAGCGCTAAAGGGATCGAGGAACTATGTTATCGTCCCAACCTGTTTACCAATCACATGTTCAAGGATGATTTTCTGTTCATTCGCTACAAGGGCGTAAAGCCGTCTCCAGCCTCTGGCGATGATAGCTTCTACCCTATCCCCTGCAACGAGTATATCTGGGGCTGGAATATCCCGCGTTTCCTGATCATGGCTGAGAAATATTCCGGCTATGATACGTCCGAGATCAAGCAGCAGATCCGGGCTAAGCAGGATTGGTTTCGCCTTACCTATCCTGATGATTATGCTCGCGAGGTATTCAACCGCGATATCGTCACCTGGATGGATGAATGTCTCGCCCTGGATATAGATTTGAACAGGTGATACACATGGATGATTTTCTAAACACCGGCAAGTCCGCAACCGAAATCGCTATCGAGGTTTGTAATAAGCTGCATATTGATTACGAGCTGAAAGGCGGCACGGCTACCATTCGTGGTGTCCCCATTCGTCCGGCTGAGTTGATGCAGCTATTCCCGCCGCAACAAGATAACGAATAACTCATAACGTATACACCCTATCACACTGCCGAAACCCGGTTTTTCGGTAGGGTGTATTTCTTATACCCATTTTTCAGCCAATCCCAGGGCACTGTGCGCAAATGTCCTGTTTTTAATAGATTTTATGAGGTAAGTCGCAATGAAAAAATCCGCACATAAAAAATGTAGAGATGGTAAAGCATGGGATTTCGAGTGGCAGTTGGCAGAGTGTCGGTGGTATGGTCTTATTGCAAATTCAAAGCGTAAGAAATGGATAAAAGACTCGCTCACCCGCAATTATCGCAGAAAGCAAAAGCGAGAGAAATTCGATACCGAGGTGGACGATGAAACCTAAAATCAAGACCGTTCTGCCGCTTGCCCTGGTTCTTATTCTCTGGCAGCTCGCTTCCATGGCCGTCTCTCCGCTGTTTGTCCCCAGCCCCGCCAGCGTTCTGGATGAATTTGTTTCCCTTCTTACAAACGGCCAGCTCGTTTACGGTCTTGTCTATTCTTTTTGGCGCATTACAGCCGCCAGCCTGCTTGCCGCTGCAGTCAGTCTGCCCCTCGGTATGCTGGTCTTTTACTCGTCTACGGCTAAGGCAATAATCTTACCCATTACCAACCTCATGCGTTTTCTGCCCATCACAGCCTTTTACCCGCTATTGATTTTGTGGTTCGGTATCGGCGAACAGATGAAGATCAGTTTCCTGTTTCTGGCAACATTCGTCTACATGCTGCCCAGTGTTGTTCTAGCCTTTCAAGAGGTCAGCCCGGATTTGATGCTTACTGCCCGCACTCTCAGCATGAATCGCTTCCAGATTCTTACTATGGTTCTGCTGCCCAGCACCTTGCCCAGTATCCTGCAAACCTTCACCATGATGTATGGTATCGGCTGGACTTACATCGCCGTCTGCGAACAGATCAATGCCAAATACGGTATCGGCTATATCATCTATACCAGTACCGCTCGCGGCCGCACCGCCATTTCCTTTGCCGGTATTCTCACTATTATCCTTGTCAGCATGGCCTTTGACTGGCTGGCCAATAAACTGATCCGTCATTTTTTCTCCTGGAGGTTCCAAGATGCTCACACTGCATGAACTCACTGTCGGCTATGATACCCCTCTGCTCGGCCCTGTATCCGGCAGCTTCGATGGTTCTATTACCGGCATCTTGGCCCCCTCCGGCAAAGGCAAGACTACATTGTTCAAAACCTTGTGCGGCGTTATCCAACCATTCTCTGGCAGTTTCCAGGCAAGCGCCCCGGTCACTATGATGTGCCAGCACAACACAAATTTCGATTGGCTCACTTGTCTCGATAACGTTCTCATCTGCGATAAGATCCAGCACAAACCGCAAAAGCCAACCCTTGCCCGTGAAATGCTTGCCACCGTTGGTCTTCTTTCTCATCAAAATGATTACCCCCGCCAGCTTTCCGGCGGCGAACAGCAGCGTCTCAGCCTTGCCCGCGTCCTTTACCTAAAGCCGCAAATCTTACTTATGGACGAACCACTCTCCGCTCTCGATGAATCCACCCGCGCCGCCATGCAGGCACTCGTGCTTCGGCAGCATAAGGCGCTGCAAAACACAATTCTCTTAGTAACACACAGCCAGGTCGAAGCCAAGCTGATGTGCGATACAATTCTTACATTTTAAGGAGGAACTATGAATTTCTTTGAAAAAATAGGTCTCGTCGAATCTGTCCCTACCCAGCCGGAAGAAGAACCCAATCTCAATTTCTCGTTTGATGTCGCCCCGTCTGCAGAACCGGCCACTGTTTCGCCGGATGCTGCAGCAAACGATATTATTCCACAGATTTACGCGGCTAACGACCTGACCGATGCTTCTACCTCGGTCTATAAAGTCAACGAACTGCTGGCTACCATCCCGCCGGAAACTCCGGAAAAGACTTCCAAGACCATCATCGTCAATCTGCTGGGCACTCTTGGCATCTCTATTCAGAGTATCCAGGACGATTCTGACCGCCGTAAAGCTTTGCTTTCTGATACGTTCAACGCCACCATGCAGGATTACGAGAATAAGCGCACTGCTCTGCTGGAGGAAATCAAAGATTACGAAGCCAAGATCCAGGCCAATAAAGAGGCCATCCAGCAGCTCGTGCAGAACGGCGATATGCTCTCCACCGCGGTTCAGGATGAAATCGCCAAGATCAATTCCACCCTTGCATTTATCGGTGCCACGGAGGTGACTCCTGATGCCGCTCAGTAATCTGCTGATCCTCTGTGGTGTCGGCGGCGCGGCGGCTGTCCTGCTCCTCTTCCCGGAGTTTCGCAAAAAACTCGGTGTTCTGCTGGGCGGCTTTCTCAACCTCTTTGTCGAAGATACAGCCAAAACGCCCGAGGGCGCCGCGGCTATCTATTCCAAAGCCATCGAGGAAGCAGAGGATAAATACAATAAAGCCTCCGATGCCCTCAAGCGTATGACAGGCCGTCTGGAAACCGCTATCAAAGCACGGGATAAAGCCAATCGCGAGGTGCAGGAGTATGAATCCAAAGCCCGCACAGCTATGTCTCGCGGCGATGAATCCACCGCCCGTGTCTACGCCGAGAAACGTCAGGATTCCATTCTCGTCGCCAAACAGTATGCCGACACCGTCAACCAGCTCACTCCCGCTGTGGCCCAGGCGCGGGACATCTTCACCCAGCGGGAGAAAGAACTCAAAGACATCCGTGCCAAAAAGAATCTGGTTGTCGAACAGCTCAAAACCAACCGTGATGTTGAGGCTGCCTATGATGATCTCGATGAACTTCGCCGCGATTCAGCTTCCAAGCGCCTGCTCGGTGCCATCGATGAAGAAGTCAAGGCCGGTTCTGAGCGTGCTGCCGGCTCCCGCATTGTGCATGAGGCCAAGCTCAATACTCGTATCGCCCGTGCCGATGAAAAGAGCGATGACTACGCTGTTAATGATTTCCTCGATTCCCTGCGCAGTCCGGTTTCGCTCCCCAGTAGCACTAAACGTCCCACTATTGAATTTGTCACCCCTAAACAGAAAGAAAAACACTAAGGAGATACATAATGAAACGCTTTCGTTTGACCCCTGCAGCTAAGATCCTTTGCCTGGTTCTGGTCCTGGCAATTGCCGTTTTCGCCGTTTTCAAATCTGGCATTATCGAAAATGATCTTGCCCCTAACCACGCCGTCAGCACCAATGCTGTCAGCACCACTACCAAAAATGACTCCAAGCCTGCCGCTGCTAAGACCGATGACGATACCATCAATCTGTCTTTGGATGAGTGGGTAGGCTGGAAGAGTCTGGTAGACGCATGTGGTGGCCTGACAACTCAGCCCGGCTCTATCTTCGACCAGCTTGGCATCAAGGTCAACATCAATATCATCAATGATGCCACCCAGTCCTCCAACGCCCTGATCTCCGGCGACTTGCAGGCCGCAGGTTACACCACCAACCGTGTTGCTTTCCTCAGCCAGAAATTCAAGGAAGCCGGTAAGAATGTCATTATGCCGTTCTATACCAACTATTCCTACGGTGGTGACGGTATCATTGCCAGCACGAATTTTGCTGATATTTCCACCTGGCCTAATGCCCGCATCGGAGTACCCTCTTTCTCCGAGGCCGAAACCCTGGTTACCTGGTTTGTCCAGAAATCCGACCTCAGCGCCGCCGACCAGCAGAAGATCCTCGATAACCTGATTATGTTCGATACCCCGGATGATGCCGCCAAGGCTTTCTTTGCCGGTCAGATCGATGTCGCCGCTACCTGGGAACCGTACCTCTCCCAGGCCGAGGAATCCACCAATTCTGTCATCGTCTTTGATACCACCGCATCCTCTACTCTGATCATGGACGGCATTGTCTTTGATGCCGATTGGGCTGCCGCTCACCCCGATACCGTCTCCAAGTTCATCGATGGTGTCCTGCAGGCTGAGAGCCTTTATAAAACCGATTTTGACTCTATTCGCAAGGTCATGCCCATGTACTCTACCGCGGATGATACCTCTATCGCTGCCGACTGTGACCATGCCAAGCTCGCCAACTGGGCCGATAACATGGATATCCTGACTGATACCGCCCCTCAGACCTACAACGATATGTGTACCATCTGGGAGTCTCTGGGCGAAACCGTGGATCGTGATGCTGTCAATACGATTTTCGATACCACCTATCTGGAAGCTCTGGCCGATAAGTACAAGTCCAATACCGCTGTCACGAACAAGGTCGAAGTCACCCAGGAACAGAAAACCGCCGCTGTGGACTACTCTTCTATGCTGACAAAATCCTGTACTGTCAACTTCGTACCAGATACCGCTAAGTTCCTGGATCAGGCCGAAGCCGCCTCTACCCTCAATGAATTTGTTGAAATCGCCAAGACTCTGGACGGCGCTATTATCCAGATTGAGGGCAACATCAACCAGGTCGGCGAGGAAAGCGAAGCCGGCAAGCAGCTCTCCTACTCCCGCGCTCAGACCGTGTCCAACTACCTGACCAGCCAGGGCATTGATGGCAGCCGCATCGTTGTCATCGGCAATGGCAATACCAAGATGATCGGTGACCCCAATACCGAGGAAGGTAAGATTGCCAACCGCCGCACCGACGTCATGTTCAAAATGATCGAGAATTGAGGCATGAAATGATTATCCTCTCCATTCCTGTTTTCGCAGCGCTGCTCGTAGGCTGTTTTATCGCGGGACTTGTCACCGATGCCGCTATCGGCATTAAAGCGCATCTTCATAAAAAGGATGATTGAACTATGAAACGAATCTGGAAGTCTGCTTTTGTGGCGATTGCTATGGTCTGTACCCTGCTTCTGTCTGCCTGCGCAGAGCCTATTACCGAAGGGACGATTTACGATAAAGAGTTTACACCGGCTCATACAAGTACCTATATCATTCCGCAGAGTATGTATATCAACGGCCGTGTAACCATTATAAACATCCCTCATACCTCTTACGAGGATGATAAATATGTTCTCTATATCAGCTGCATGGTCGATGATGAGCGCAGAACAAATTCTTTTGAGGTCTCTAAGGATGTATATGATTCCTATGAAATCGGCGACTGGTTCACTTATTACCCAGATGCAGACTCCGGCTCTGTTACACAAGGCAATTGATTCATATAACAATTGAGGTGACGCTATCAGATGAAAACGCTTAATACTCCCTACACCATGCATGAAAACACTGTCATGGAATCCGAGTTCGACGAAGTGCAAATCAAAGCCACCCGCAAGCGCAAGCCCCATCGCAGTAAGACTGACCATAAGCATACCTACGAGATCGCCTATGCTGAGGATCATTATAAAAGTCCCGTCAGCGGCAAAGAGTTTCTCTGGTTCGCCAAAATCAACTACTGCACCATCTGTGGCCGTATAGATAATGTCTGGTGGCTCTCTCATGAACCTGATATTCCCAAAGGGGCTAAGATATTCCGTTCTTCCCCGGGTCGCGGCTGCGGCTACCTCGCCAAATTTGTCGATGATTTAACTGATTTTTATTTGAAGGAGTGATGTTTATTGGTAACCCCCAGATTCAAAAAAGGCGACAAAGTTCGTCTTATCAAAAAGAAACGCTATAGAGATGTCTGCGAGGTGGAATGAATGAGAACGCTTCTTCTCTTCCGCGGCGCTCCCGGCTGCGGTAAGTCCACTTACATAAAAAATTATGGGCTGGAGCAGTACGCCCTCAGTGCCGATGAAATCCGCATGCAGTGTTCCTCTCCTATCCAGGCAACAAACGGCAGCCTAACGATCAGCCAAAAGCAGGATAAACTCGTCTGGGAAACGCTGTTCAAGATGCTCGAAACCCGTATGCAGAACGGCTGCTTCACGGTCATTGACGCCACCAATTCCAAAACATCTGAGATGAATCGCTACAAGGCACTCGCCAAACAGTACCGCTACCGCATCTACGTGGTGGATATGACGAATCTGCCTATTGCGGAATGTAAGCGCCGCAATGCAAGCCGTTTGCCCATGAAACAGGTGCCGGAATTCGTCATTGATAAAATGTACGCCCGTTTTGCCACACAGAAGATTCCGTCGGGCATCAAGGTCCTTACACGGGATAACGCCATTGCGGAAATTTCCTATAAGAAATCGAACCTTGACCAATACAAAGCAGTTCATGTAATCGGCGATATTCACGGCTGCAATACATGTCTGCAACAGTATCTGTCCGATATCGGCGGTATCCAGGACGATCAAATGTACATCTTCTGCGGCGATTATATTGACCGCGGCCTTGAAAATGTTCAGGTCATTCAGTTTCTTCTCTCCATCATGGACAAACCCAATGTGATCCTGCTGGAAGGCAACCACGAGCGTTGGCTCTATAAATGGTCACATGACCAAAACGCCAACAGCCGCGATTTTGAGCAGTTCACCCGCAAAGAACTGGACGCAGCCGGTATTGATAAAAAGGCCGTCAGCCGTCTGTATCAGCGCCTTCATCAGTGTGCCTATTTCAGTTTCCAAGGTCAGGACTATTTCGTTTGCCATGGCGGTATTGCCAAGTTTGATACAAAAGACCCGCTGGCCCTTATCAAAATTCCTACGCATCAGATGGTCCACGGTGTCGGCAAATACGAGGACCTGCCGGGCATTATCGATTCCTGGCATGATTCCGATACCATCCATATCTTCGGCCACCGCAACATTCAGGATTACCCCATCCTACCGGATAATTCCAAGTGTTATCTGCTGGAGGGACATATTGAATTTGACGGCTGCCTGCGCGGTGTGGAACTTGTTTTTGGCAACACCATCCAGCACGAAACGCCCAATACTGTATTCCGCCAGCCGGAGGAAAAGCCGCTGGAGATCAAACACGATACGCCGGTCGCTGATCTGGTCGAGGCTCTTCGCAAAGACCCGGACGTGCGGGAATCCAAATTCGGCAATATCTCCGCCTTCAACTTCACCAGTCAGGCGTTCAAACATGCGCACTGGAACGAGCGCACAACTCTTGCCCGCGGCCTGTTTATCGATACAGCCAAGGATAAGATCGTAGCTCGCGGCTATGAAAAGTTCTTCCGCATTGATGAACTGCGGCGCATCCACGCTACAACGAGCCTGGATTACCTCAAGGCCAATTTGAAATTCCCGGTGGAAGTTTACCGTAAAGAGAACGGCTATCTGGGTCTGCTCAGCTACGATGCTGACAATGATGACCTGCGTTTCTGCTCCAAGGGTTCCATCGGCGGCGACTATGCCGAGAATTTCCGCCGCATCTTTACCGATACCTGGTATGAAAAGGATTCCTATAACTGGAATCGCGTCAAAGAGACCCTGCGTGACTCTGACAGCACCTATCTGTACGAGGTCATTGACCCGGTAAAAGATCCGCATATTATCGAGTACAGTTCGCAGCATCTGGTTCTTTTGGATAAGGTCAAGAATCAGATCCCATTCAGTAAAACGCCCTATAAGGAACTGGTCGAGAATGATGCAGATTTCTTCCTGGCCGTCAAGGAGCATGCAGCTACCCTCAATACCTGGCAGGAATTCCTGGATTTCTACACGAAAGCCAGCATGCCCGGCTATAAATATGGGAATGAATATATCGAGGGCTTCGTGTTCGAGGATGCAGCAGGTTTCATGACCAAGCTCAAAACGGATTACTACTCCAAATGGAAGCATATGCGCAGTGTGGCAGATTCTGTCCGCCGCTGGGGCTATATCCAAAATACCGCCCAGCTTACAGATGCAGTCGAGAATGCTTTCTATGGCTTCCTGCGCGAAAAATATAACCAGGATGAAAACTTCCGCAACTACAAACAGCAGCGCGGCTATGATATCATCACACTGCGCAAGCAGTTCTTTGCAGAGAGGGGCGAACCTGTATGAGCGGCCAGTATGATTTTATTACCAAGGTCGATTGCTTCGCCCAGTGTCAGCGCCTGCAGGCTGTCGCCCAGGAATGTATCGACGTTCAGGTCATAGATTCCAACGGCAGTCAGGCCAATGCCAAAAGTCTGCTCAGCCTGATGAGCCTCGACTACAATCGTAAAATCCGTATCATCACAACTACGCCAGAAGAACTTTTCGCGGTGCAAAATGCGCTGCGCTTAAAATAGGAGGTTGTTCATGTTTATCTGCAACAAATGCAAACGTGTATTTCCTGATCTCGAAGGTTATGGCCTGCGCACTCAATTCCGCTTCGGCTATGGTTCCAAGCATGATGGCGATCTGTTCGATATGACCATCTGCAACGATTGTGTCGATACGATTGCCGAGACCATGGCCAACTTGTGTGAGGTCTCCCCCATCGTCCAGTTTAATGAAGACCTGCTTTATGGCGATGATGACTGCGACGATGATGATTTTACTGATGATTGCGATGGCAATTCGCCGTTGTATTCATAAATTTTTCGCCCTACAATTAACGGCACGTAAATTATATTTAAAGGAGTTTTTACATGGCAAAACAGAATACGAACATCCGTTTTACATTTACCGGCACTCCGTCTGTCGGCAAGAATTTCCTGACCGAAAGCACCACTCAGTACGGCGCCAAGGCTGTCCGCCTCAATTTCGGCGTCAAGGTCGGCACGAATATGGAGTTCTGCGGCCTTTACGGTTCTATCCGCGACACGATCCATACCTATAATTCTGACAATCAGGCTATGGATGTTGACTGGGCTGACCGCAAAGATCCCGATGTGGTCGCAAAGGTCGCCCGTTACCGCAAGTTCCGCACCAATGTCGGCACCGAGGATGACGAGATCAAGGAGTTCATTACCGAGTACGATTTTATTCAGTACCTGGCCGATGAACTGCGCGATTATAAGCAGGATATCCGCGTCACCGGCAATATGAGTATCCGCTATGACAATAAGGGCGTCCTGCGTCGTAATTTCAATATTGATGGTGTCTGGATGCGCCGCGATAAGGATAAAAAGAAGCTGTCCATCATGGTCCCGCTCACCTACTGGAAGGATTGTGTGGATAAGTCCGATCTTAAAGAGACCGGCAAGATCTACGTCAACGGCTATGTTCCCCAGTATATTGACAAGGAGAATCCCTGCAAGTACCTGCCGCTGACCGTTGTGTTCAATACGAATGCTTTTAACATGGACGATGCCAAGCAGAAGGGCCAGTTCGAGTGCCGTAATGAACTGATCGACACCAAGGCCAAGACGCCTGAAACCATGATGTGGGATGTCCGCATTGTCAATGGCGCTCAAGAGGTCGAATTTGACGAGTCTCAGTTGACGAAGCTCCAAAAGAAGCTGATCGAGCTGGGCGAAAAGACTCTCGATGATTTTCGTCCCCGCGGCCAGATCTTTGGCGACCGCATTTCCGAGCTGCGCTTCAATGAGCCTTACGCCAAGGAAGCCTATGCCAATGGCCCTGTTGATACCGGCTATAAGATCTCCGAGTTTGAGGACGAGATTTATGTCCCCACCAAGGATGAATCCATCGACGATATGGAAAAGAACGCTGCCAAGCCCAAGGCCAAAGCAAAGGACGACCTGCCCTTCGAGGTCACCGAAACAAAAGCAGCTGCCGATGAAGAGGAATATTTCTAATAAAGGAGTTTTTACATGGCAAGAAAATACGGAAAGAAAAACGAAATCAAGCTTGATCCTCTCAAGTATAATCTTTGCCTGATCGGCGAGGGCGGCATCGGCAAGACCACCCTTATCAAGCAGTATTGCGAGAAGCTGGCCGGTCAGGATGGCTATATCTTCCTGGACGTAGGTAAAGAGGATGGTTCGGACGCTATCTCTGGTATCGTGTCCGAACCTGTCTGGGACTGGGAAAAATTCGATGATGTCACTACGGATATTATCGAGAACCGCTATACAGATTATGCCGATTTGAAAGTTGTCGTCATTGATACTTTTGACGAACTGATGAATCTGGCCGAGGGTGAGGTTCTTCGCCTGTGGAACCGCGACAACCCTGACAAGAAGACAAAATTCTTCAAAGCCACCTACGCTGGATTTAACGGTCCTACGGATAAAGCCATTGAAATCGTCTTTAATCGTCTATGGGAACTCAAGCGTGTTGGCGTATCTTTCATCACCATTGGCCATACCAAAAAGAGCGACGTTGCCGACCCGGTCACTGGCGAGACCTACTCTATCCTGACCACGAACATGGATAAGCGCTACTTCAACGCTATGAAGAATAAGGTTCATTTCCTGGGTGTCTGCTATATCGACCGCGATATTGTCAAGCAGAAGACCGGCCGCAAAAACATTGTCACCGGTAAGGAAGAAATCAAGGGTAAAATCACCAGCGAAAAGCGCGTTATCTGCTTCCGTGATGACAACTTCTCGGTGGATTCCAAGAGCCGCTTTGCCGATATTATCGACCGTGTGCCCCTGGATGTTGATGAGTTTATTAAGGCCATTACTGATGCCATCCAGAAAGAGCACGATAAGTCTGGCGAATCTATGGAAGTCACCGCCAAAAAGCAGGCTGCCGAAGCTAAGGCCGAGGAAGCTGTACATAAGGCACGTATCGAGAAATTCACTGCCGAAAAGCAGGATGAAGCAGATGAGCCTCGCCGCGACGAATTCATCTCCACCATCCAGGCTGGTTTCTCCACTGCGGACGCAGATCTCAAATCCCAGGCCAAAACGATGCTGAACGGCGCAGGCTACGCCAAGTTCTCTGATCCTGACCTGCCTATCCAGACCCTTAAGCAGATCGCTTCCCTGTTCACGGCGTAAAGTGTGGTGCGCATGGCAGAACAAACTTCTACGCCAAAACCGCGGCTTAAAGGCCACCGCGTAAGGTGCTTTGTCACCGGTGAATACGGTACAAGCCTTACCTTCTTCAAAGCTCCCGACGGTCATTACTATAAGTCCGAGGCGCTCTATAAACAGCGCACCCATGATGCCGAGGTTTACAAAAGCATTATGGATATTATTCACGACATTCTGGCGTTCGATCCGTCAATGGTATTCCCCACCAGTATTACCCGCTCCATCAAACAGCTTTCGTTTTATGGCAATGAAACCATCCTCGAAACGCTGGAGCAGTGTAAACCACAGTTGGAGAATGCCATGCGCACCAAATCTTTTTCCAGTGAATATCATCGGGCTTCTTACATTATGGCTGTCGTCAAAAACCATATCAACGATGTCTATAAAGCCAAAAAGCGCCGCGAAAGTGCCGAGGCTTCTATCCAACGGCAAGAAATGCAGTTCCAAACGGAAGATGCCACAAATTTTGCCGATATCGGCTACGCTGCCAAACCCAGCCGCGATCTGTCTTTCTTCCAAGACGACGATGATGAATAAGGGGTGATGTGCTATCGAGTTAGAAAAATGCCTATCCAAGATCAATGCCGGTCGTGAGCAAGTCGAGATGCCCTTTGTCATGTGTCTCTGGATCGAGCCGCTTCTCTATGATGATTACGCCCGCCTGAATACCGGCAAGGATGAAACCATCAAAACCAAGGACGCCAAGTTCTACTTCAATCTCGGCCGCGCCATGTACGATGCCGGTTATAAGTCCTTCGATCATGTCACGGTCAACGAGTATACCAACGATAAGCCGGAGCTTCGCACAAAATTCCTGGAGCTGAAAGGCTATAAAAACGTCGAGGATATGCGCAAGCTCGTCAACCCCGATAATGTCGAGGGCTATTTCGATAAGATCGTCAAGCTGAATCTGCTTTCTGATCTCTGCGGCAGCTTCTTTGATTCGTTCAGCGATGTCTCCAAGTTCGACGACCGCTCCAGCGCTGATGTTTATGATTACTTTGATCTGGAACTCAATAAAATCAGTATCAGCACTGCCAAGGATATGAAAGTCGAGGATGTCTACTGCGATAACTCGTTCATTGCCGAGCTGAACAAGGGCACATCCCAGGGGCTTCCCTACGGCAAAAACTGCCCGCGCATGAATTATGCTACCCTGGGCATCCCCAAAGGCGATTTGACTATGTTCGGCGGCTTCTCCGGCACCGGCAAAACCAGCTTCGTGTTCGAGAATCTTATCCTTCCTATGGCCGAGTCCGGCATCAAGTGCTGCATCATCTCCAACGAGATGCAGATCCAAGCCTATAAGCAGCTTCAGCTTGTCCATGTACTCACGCATGATCTCAATTACTGGAAGCTGACCCGCAAGCGCCTTAAAACCGGCAACTTCAGCCAAGAGCAAAATGAAATTCTTGCCAAGGCTGCTGAGATCACGCAGCAGAAATATAAGGGCAATATCAAGTTCGTTAAAATGTTTGATAACGATACCGCCCGCGTCTGCAAAACCATTCGCAAATATTCCAAGCTCGATTTTCAGCTGTTCCTCTGGGACACAATGAAATCGGATGATGATTCCAATATGGAGATGTACCGCCAGCTATTGCAGGCCAGCCGCAAAGTCTTCCAGACTGCCAGCCGGGAGAACGTGGCCGTTGTCTGTACCTACCAGTTGGCCCTGTATGCCAAGGATAAACGCTTCCTGGATGCTACCTGCCTCTCCAACTCCAAACAGATCAAAGAGGTCTTTTCCGAGATGCTCTATATGCGTCCTCTCTGGGAGGATGAATATACCGGCGAGCGTTACGACTGCCGCGCCTATACCCGCGGTAAAAACGCCGATGGCAGCTGGGAAAAGTTCACCACTCCGATTACTCTCGATAAAACCAAAAAGTACATAGTCGCCTTTCTGGATAAAACCCGTAACGACGAGGATAATCAGCAGTTCCTCTATGAAGTTGATTTCACCTGGAACCGCTGGCGCGAAATCGGTTACTGCAAAATCCGGGACGACCACATTGCCCTGGCGCGTTAAAGGAGGTGCTGCCACATGAACGCGGCACTTCTCCATCAGGAAATCGCAGGCGACGAGGATAAGGTCTTTACCATTCTAGAAACGCTTGAATACTTTCCCATATCCTACAATCCTACCAAGCGCCAGTTCCGTTTCTCCCGTTCCGAGGGCCAAAATCCTACCTCTATGGTCCTGGATGTGGAGACCCTGCGCTTCTACTGCTTCTCTACCAATGACCGGGGCGATATTTTTACCCTAATCATGAAACGGTTAAACTGCACTTTTCCAGATAGCCTCAAGCTCGCTGCCACGGTCTTAGGGCTGGATGAAGGTGCTCTCTCTATCAAAACAAGATATCCGTTTCACGGTTTTTATCTGGCTCTGATGCCGGATGATGAGAACGATTTTGACGTTCCTTCTATCCCGGAGGAGGCGTTAGAACCTTATCTCGGCAAGCTGAACACCCAGTTTTTCCGCAGCGGTATTGATTATAAGACTCAGGAGCTGTTCCAGGTCGGCTATGATGATACATCCAATCGTATTACCGTGCCGGAACGAAACTTTAACGGCGAACTCTGCGGCATTATGGGGCGCAGTAATGACCCTGACTGCCCGCACGAGGATCGCTGGCTCCCTATCGTTGCATGCTCCCGCAGTAAGACACTCTTCGGCTTGCAGCATAACTACCAGCACATTGTCGAGCGCCGAAGCGTGTTCTTGTATGAGAGTGAAAAGGCTCCCATGCAGATGCACTCCATAGGCTGCGGCCTTGCACTTGGCCTGTGCGGCTGCCATGTCTCCAAAGCCCAGGCGGCCATGATCAATTCCATGCAGCCAAAGCGGGTCATTCTTGCCCTGGACGAAGGTCTTGAGGAAGAAGCCGTCCGCGAGGAAGCCAAAAAGCTCATCCAGAATAACCAGATCCTTAAAAACAAGGTCGGCTATGTATGGGACGCTGATGGCGAGATCATCCCCAAGGGCAGTAAGGCAAACCCGGCAGACCTCGGCCGTGAAGCCTATATTGAAATAATGAAAACGAAAGTGAGGTGGTTAGATGGCTGAAAGAGCCAAAGATCCAAGACTTCAGGAACTCTATGATCAGGGTGTCCAAATATATTCCATATCCAAGCTCAATTGCATTAACCAATGCCTATATCAGTCCTGGCGAACTTACATACTGCACGACCGCGGCATCAATGGTTGCTACGGTGTTTTGGGCGGCAAAATCCATGACTGCCTTCAAAATATTATTGATGGCACAGGCACTACAGCTGACCTTTTGCCTTCGCTTAATTCTGAGCTGGACAACCTTGAAATGCTCGGCCTCGACTTCCCGCATGATTTTCGCGGCGGTACAAGCATCCGCGATAAATGGGTTGCCGATATGACCAACTTCTGCAAAACATTCTATCCGCCAAACGGCAAATTTGAAACCGAGCAGCTGCTTATTCTTCGTGTAAACGAGAATCGCGCTCTACAAGGTTATATTGATCTTCTCAGACATAACGATGACGGTACGGTCAGTGTTTTAGATTGGAAAACTTCAAGCCAATTCACACAGGAAAACTTACTTGAACATGGTCGTCAGCTAATCGTCTACGGCATGGCTCTCGAACAGGCCGGCTACAAAGTCAAGTCCACTGCATGGATCATGCTCAAATATGTGGTCATCAACTTCAACTGGTACGCTACCAAGCGCAGCAAAACAAAAACTCCGCTCACCCGTATCGTCAACCGCTCCAAGATCTATGCCACTATCAAGGATGCTGTCGAGTCCGCCTGCCGCGAATCCGGCATGGATGAAGCCGATATCGAGATGGCCATGATGGAGTTTTCCAAAACGAATATTCTCGGCGACCAGTTCCCATCCGCCGTTCGTGAGCAGTTTTCCATCAAGCCCTATGTACGCAATTATCCATACACCGAGGAGCTTAAACAGGAAGCACTCGATTACATCAACAAAACGGCTGACCTGTACGAAAGCCTGCCGCACGACAAAGAGCATCCGTGGGAGCCGTGCGAGATCGGCAAAAACACGAGTTTTTTCTGCAATAACTTGTGCGGCCACCGCAAAACCTGCCCTTACATCCAAGACTATAACGACCGCCTGGCTGCAAACACATCCAAGCCGGACGATGACGAGGAGCTGTTCTAATGGAATGGAATGATATAGCCGAAACCAAATATGAAAGCATTATCAAGGCTCTTGATAAGGCTTACCCAGGATACGATCGATGGTTTGCTGATGCTGGTCGCCATTGGCCGCGTGACTATTACTTTAAAAATGGAAGTCATATTTCTGTAGTTGATGACACGGAACTTAAATATACCAAAATGATTAACGGCGGCAGAGCATGCGGAAAATCTTTGGCAGCAATGATGGGAATGTTTGCAGCGCATATGGATGAAAAGCCTGGCCAGTCTACGGTGAGTATCGAGCCAACAGCTCCAACCGTTAGTTTCGAGGAACTCTATGAGCATGAATAACTGCACCAAAAAGCAAGATGAAAACGTATTAAGAGGAAAAATTATTATTGACACAACGGAGCGTTTTATCCAAGTAAAACATTATCTTGATTGGTATTGTAATCAATGCGGCGGTTACTACGACCTACCATTGTATGGCCCCGTTGTTATCCAAGACAGGTTTGGGAATCGATGCGAGACAGCTTGGTTCGTGCAGCCTGATATAAGCGACTATGCGCAGTCAGAAACTTCGCAATCCCCAACTATCGATTTCGAGGAATTGTATGACACTTTCAAAAGCTGAAAAGGACGTCATTGATAAACTGCAAGGCTTCTGCAGAGAGTACGGCTATATGGCTGCTGGTACGCTGGATCATGAATATATCTACTTGTATCCAAAATTTAATGGCGGAGATCCTTATATCGTGCCGCTAAACGCTGTCGATTACTTCCTTGCACGGAACATGCCAGTAACTACAGTAGAGCCGACTGTTAGTTTCGAGGAACTCTATGGACAAGCATAAAATATTGAATCCACGTGATATTCTTACCGGAAAAGTTACTGTCGATGAATTTGCCAAACAGTTCTCTGACAAAATTGCAGAGGAGGTAACTGATGCAATGAACTTCAAGAAAAACGATGCAGAAAAAATCAACGATTTCACAAAATGGAAAACCGGGTTTGAAAATTTTTGCTGGCGGCACAATATGATTCCCTGTGTCGGCAATGACGGAAATATTGGCCTGAAAGATTCCAGCGGATACACTGTTCGGACAAACTGGTTTGTATCGGCAGAACAACGGGATGTTCTATTACGAAAGATCAACTGCAAACCAAGTGTCAGCTTCGAGGAACTCTATAAAAAGGATGTGACCACCATTGGCCCGCAATAAATTCCCCGGTTACTGCTACTGCTGCGGTAAATTTGTCCCCGTTGGTTACGGCCATTTCGAGCGCCACTATACCGGTCAAAGCAACTGGCGTATCAAATGCGTCAAATGTGCTTCCGGCCGCGATGTCAAAGAGACAGATAAAATCGTCCAGCGCACAAGGACTGAGGCCGCCAAATATTACGAAAAGCGAAGGTGATACTATTCAGAATTACCATAAGCACACCTGTTGCTCCAACATCTATACCCCTGATTCCCCCGCCACTTACGAGCAATATGCCAAACGCGCCGTCGAACTTAATCAGAAGATCCTCTGTTCTCTTGAACATGGCTGGCAAGGCAAATATCACGAATGCCGCGAAATCGCTATCAAATACGGTCTTAAATTCATCTTTGGCACCGAAGCATACTGGGTCAAAGACCGGCACGAAAAAGATAAGCAGAACTGCCATATCGTATTACTTGCCAAAAATGAAAATGGCCGCGAAAGTATCAATGACGTTCTGTCTACAGCCAATGAGGATGGCTACTACTATCGCCCCCGTCTGGATGAAGAACTTTTGTTTTCTCTGCCACCGGATGATGTGTTTGTAACTTCCGCCTGTGTTGCATTCTGGCAATACGAGCCTGAATATGTCGATGATCTGGTGCTCAAATTACATAACCATTTCAAAAACAATTTTATGCTGGAGATCCAGGCACACAATACAGATAAGCAAAAGCGGCTAAATGCCAGAATCCTGGAGCTGTCTAAAAAATACGGTATCCAGATGATTGTCGGACTCGATAGTCATTACATCTATCCTGAACAGGCGATTGAACGTGACGAGCTGCTTGCCGCCAGCAATACTCATTACGATGATGAGGACGGCTGGTATATGGACTACCCAGATGAAGTTACAGTCCGCAAACGCTTTGCCGAACAGGGTATCATTTCTGCTGATGATGTAGATAAGGCAATCAAAAATACTGATTTGATCTGTGATTTCGAGGATTACCAAAGCGAGGTTTTTGAGACCAACCGTAAACTTCCCAGCATCTACCCGGACAAAACACCAGACGAAAAATTCCATATCTACAATAAACTCATCAGCAAAAAATTCCGCGAGTATATGCAGCATGTTCCGCCGGAAGATTATCAGCGCTATTATGACGGCGTCAAAATGGAAGTCTACACTTACAAAGATACCGGCATGGTTGATTATCCTTTGATGGACTATGAAATCGTTAAGCGCAGTATCGAGTATGGCGGCATTATTACCAACACTGGCCGTGGTTCTGCCGTGAGTTATTTTACCAATACGCTCTGCGGATTCAGTAAGGTCGATCGTTTTAAAAGTCCAATCAAACTATATCCAGAACGATTCTTGTCTACAACTCGAATTATTCAAACGAATAGCCTTCCAGATATCGACCAGAACATCAATGCTCAGGAACCATTTGAGCGTGCCCAGCGTGAAATTCTAGGTGCAGACCACGCTTATCCCATGATCGCCTTTGGCACCATGAAAAAGAAGGCAGCATTTAAAATGTATGCCCGTGCCAAAAAGCTGGATTTTGAAATTGCAAATAAAATCAGTGACCAGATTGATAAATATGACTTGGCCATGAAATACGCTGACGATGACGAAAAAGATGAAATTAACATCTATGATTATGTTGATCCTGAATACCAAGATCTCGTCAAAAAAAGCGAAGTTTATTGGGGATTGATCGTTTCCAAATCCAAAGCCCCCTGTGCCTATATGCTCTATGCGGGATCTATTCGGCGGCAAATTGGCCTCATTAAATGTAAGAGCGAAACGACCAAGAAGGAATATATCACCACTGTTGTTGATGGTGCTGTTGCAGAAAAATACAAGTTCCTTAAAAATGACTGGCTGATCGTTGATACTGTTGCCCTCACAGATGCAGTTTTTAAACGTATCGGAATGAAACCTTTGACGGTAGATGAGCTTTCAGATGCGGTCAAGGATAATCCAGACGTCTGGAATATTTATTCTAAAGGTTTAACTTGCGGCGTCAATCAATGTGAGAGAGCTTCCACAACGCAAAAACTCTTGCGCTATAAACCAAAAAATGTTTCCGAGCTTGCTAATTTTATCGCGGCTATTCGTCCTGGCTTCAAGTCTATGTACTCAAAATTTGAAAGTCGTGAGCCATTTTCTTACGGAATACCGGCTTTGGATACCATTTTGCAAACGGAAGAGTTCCCCTATAGTTTCATTTTAACCCAAGAACAACTTATGTCTGTTCTTAATTTTGCAGGATTCCCGATGGACCGCTGCTATGGAATTATAAAAGACATTGCGAAAAAACATCCAGAAAAAGTACGCCCGCTAAAAAGTCAGTTTGTCACAGGAATGTGCGAAAAGCTTAAAGGTCAATGCACGTCCGGTAAAACTCCCGAAGAAGTCTCTGGTGAAATTTGGCAAATCATAAGTGATGCCACGGCCTATTCCTTCAATGCCAGCCATAGCTGCTGTATGGCCTATGATTCCCTTTACAATGCCTGGCAAAAGGCTACTTATCCCTATGAATTTTATGAGGTCTGTCTCCAGCATTTCTCTAACAAGGGCAAAAAGGATAAAGTCTCTTCCCTAAAATCCGAAATGCTTCGCGGCTTTGGTATCCATGAGGGACCAATCCAATGGGGGCATGATAATCGTAAATTCACTGCCGATAAAGCCAATCACGCTATTGATCCTTCCCTGCTGTCCATCAAGGGGCTAAGTCAGGGCTGCGCCAATGATCTGTACAAGCTATATCAAACCGGCAAGTATAACGATTTTTATTCTCTTTGGAAAGAAATGTCGCACACTCGCAGTCTGAATTCCGCCAAAATCGAAACGCTTGTTCTGCTGGATTACTTCTCGCCATTTGCTGGCGGCAACAAAATTCTTAAATTTATTGATGCCTGCAATCAGCTGTATGGGCGTACACAGTTTCCAAAGGATACTGATTCTCCCTATATCGAATACATAAAGAAATATTCAGAGACAACAGACAAGCTTAAAACTTATAAGAATTTCGATTGCGATGCGGCATTGCAAGAAATCTGGAACGACATGCCGGACGAAAAGCTTCGCGTCACGCAGATTCTAAAAGCGCAAAGTGACTACCTCGGCTACCTTCAATACACCAACCCCCGCCTCGCCACCACCTACCACTACGTCACCGCTATCGAGGGCAAGTACAAAAACAAGAACATCACCCTCTATCAGCTTTGCTCCGGCGAAACCATCACTTATAAGATCCGTCCATGCACCCTCGACGATAACCCTGTCGAACCAGGCGAGATCATCAAGGTGCTCGACACTCATACTGAGGGTAAATGGAGTAAGGACGGCGACCAGTGGGTGCAGTCCACAACAGACTTCAACGAGTTTCTTACAAGATATTCCCATGTGAGGTGATCCAGATTTTCAACATCATCCTATTTTTCGCAGAGCTGCTCTCCATTCCCATCGCCATGCTGATCAGCTTCCGGACTGACAATAAATATGTAGAGATCGGCATACTCAGCTACCTGCTGTTCTTGTCGTCCATCATGACCTACCAGCTGGAGAACTTCCAGTCCCTCATCTGACGGAGGTGATTCTATTTTTAGTAATCTATGCGTCATTATTGGCCTGGCCATGATCATTGGCAGCTTCATCTGGCAGCATCATACTGAGCGCAACGCAGTCATCATCATTGCATCGCTCGTTCAGATCGCCGCCCTTGGCGTGCTGACCTATACACTATACCAGGTTGGATAGGAGGTGATTTTATCGATTCACAATCCGTAAAAGACTGTCTCAAAAGCTTCACCATCCTGGTAGACAGCCGTGAGCATGATACCGAGAAATACCGTGCTCGTATCTGTAAGTTTGGCTGCCCGGTTATTAAGACGAAACTGGATTTTGGTGATTATTCCGCCCAGTGCGAGCTACCAAGCGGTGTCACGTTCAGCCTGGCCGATAAAGCAGCGATTGAAAGAAAAATGTCCCTGGATGAGACCGCCAATTGTTACACCACCAGCCGTGACCGCTTCAAGCGCGAATTTGAACGTGCCCAAGCCAAAGATGCCAAGCTTTATCTGCTGGTAGAACAGGCCACCTGGGAAAAGGCATATGGCGGTATGTATCGCAGCAAAATGAAACCAAATGCTCTTGTGGCCAGCATGACCACCTGGATGGCCCGCTATGACAGTCAAATCCTCATGTGTCATCCAGATACCACGGCCAGGCTCATCTATGATGTTCTCTACCGCGAGATGATCGAGGCTCTCAAGGAGATCTGACCATGAAAGAGTTTAAGCCGCCCAAAGGCCAGCGGGTCTGCCTGCAATATTTCCGCACTAAGTCAAACGGCACCAAGGAGATCTTGGCTATCGTAACAGAAACCAACCCGCCGGGTTCATTTTCGTTATTCATGCCGGATGGCACAGCCTGGAAAAAGACCAAGACCAGTAAAGACCCAAATTTTGATAAGGAGGTTTTCGCCCCGGATGTTTCCAAGAAAACCTAAGCCCATTGATATGGTACATATGAACGAGGACTACCCCGATACCGGCATCGCCCTCCTGTGCGGTCATGATTACGAGGTCTGTACCAGTCTTCAAATCGGCTACTTCGTCCTGTTGGCTGGCCGCCTTATTTTTCTACCTATCGATTTAAAAGGCCACGCCTATACTGTCTACCAAAAGATAAAGGAGTGATTCCTCACTTGGCATTTCTAAACCACCGCGAACTGAATCGTAAGGAGCGCTCTCGCGAAGAACTTAACGTGATGTGCCGTGCCTACGATGCCAACTGTAAGCCGGTTCGCACTTTTAATTATAATGACCTATCCCCTGCCCAGCGCCAAGCTTTCGCCCGCCGGGAACCATGTAAGAACTATATCAAGGAGAAGTGAGCATGGAACTGATTCTAAGTTTGACTCTATGCTTTTCTGGCGCTGTTATAGGCCGTCTCCTGTTCGAGATGCTTACCTATAAAAAGGGAGATAAAACCGGAACGGACATGTGTACTACATGCGAACACTGTATTGCCATTGACGGTAATGGCCTCCGCGTAGCGACTAAGTCTTGCCCATTAGAATACGACCAGTATAGCTACCCAGTGACATGTACCTGTTATAAACCCAGAAAAGAGGAGATCGAAGATTGAAAATCGTACAGCAATCCCATGAGTGGATCACACCGCTCAACCGTGATGTAACGCTCCCGCGTATCGAGCAGATCGCCCGTACCTGTTATAAAAGCGAGGGTGCCATCAAGCCGGGCAGTGATGCAAAAATGGTCGCAATGCTCTGTAAGAACCACCACTATGCCATGATCGAACATATCAGCCTGTCTATCAAATTCATCACAGACCGCGGTGTCGCCAATGAGATCGTCCGTCATCGCATCGGTTCCTACGCGCAGGAGTCCACCCGCTACTGCAATTACAGCAAGGATAAATTCGATAACGGAATTACAATCATCAACCACGGTTATACAGGAATCGTGATGAAAGATGTGGTAGATGCTTGTTGGCAAGCGGAACAGTGTTATTTGGACATGCTGAAAAATGGTGCCACCCCGGAGCAAGCCCGTGATGTCCTGCCCTTGTGCCTAAAAACCGAGATCGTCTGTACCTGGAACCTGCGCGAGTGGCATGAGGTCCTGCGCCTGCGCACCGCCAAGGATGCCCACCCTGCTATCCGAGAACTGATGATCCCCGTCCTGCACGAGCTGCAGGACGTCTATCCTGAAATCTTTAACGATATCGAGGTGATTGAATGACCCCGGAAGAACAATCTTACATTGACAATGTTGCCGATACCATGGACCCGGAAACCGCAAAACTCTACTTAGAGTATGAAGCCCTCAAGGTCAAACTGCGGGATGATGTAAAAGTAATCGGCCACCGGGCTAAGTATAAGGCTATCTGGCTCGGCATTATGATTCTGTCCATCCCACTGTGGGGCTATGTCATTGCCCAGTATTGGAACTGGTTTGTCTCGCTGGCCGGGTTTCATACCATCACCTGGCTGCAGGGCTATTGCCTGGTATTCGCGTTCCAGATGCTGCGCACGAATTTTGGCCGCATCGAGTTAAATGACCCATGCGCTAATTATCTGCACAAGATGGTAGACGGCGATTTTACGGATGCCGATAAATACAACATGCCGGATTCCGTGTACTTCGCCATTATGGCAGCTGCCAGCGAGTTTATCCCACCCCTGTTCGGACTCTTCTTCGGTTGGGTCCTCAGTTGTTTCCTATACGCATAAAGGAGGTCTTTATGGCAAAAACACTTTCTAATGCAGTTGACCACCCGGATTACTACGGTGGCGCTGATGATACATACGAAACCATCAAGGTGATTGAGGCATGGGGTCTTGGCTTCCACCTCGGCAACACCGTCAAGTATATCTGCCGTGCCGGTCTTAAGGCCGGTAACTCCGCCCTGCAGGACCTCGAAAAGGCCGCATGGTATCTCAACCGCAAAATTGAGCGTATCAAGCAGGATCAGAAGGCCGAGGAGATTACGGTCAGCACATACGATGTGAATTACACCATCAGCGACGACAAAGTCAAGGCAGCCACGCTTAAAAAGCAGGAGAAGTAATAGCTTATGGAAAATGTAATTCTCTACACAACGCATTGTCCGCGCTGTACCATCCTTGCCGATAAGCTCAAGGAAAAGAACGTCCAATATACGGAGTTTACGGACAAAAACAAAATGCTGGAGATGGGCATGGATATGATGCCGGTACTCCAGATTGGCAACAAACAGTATGGATTCAAGGAAGCAATGAAGATCGTAGGAGGTATGTAATGGCTATCGAGCAGTACGAGAAATATCAGCCCTATCTGGACTATATCAAAGAATATGCAGAGTCTACCAACGCAGCAACCGGCAGCAAGGTGGATGCCAACGCCAATGTCGAGAGCAAGAATGTAACCACGCTCACCGGCGAGCTGTACAAAAAGGACGGCATCGGTGTCAACCGCCTGCGCATGTGGAAGAAGATTAAGGAGATGGCTGGGCAGGAATACGCCGACAAGTACATCTACCAGCTCGACCACCACTTCATCTACCGCCATGACGAAACTAATCCGCTGCTCCCCTACTGCACCAGCATCACCATGTACCCGTTCCTATACAACGGTCTGGAGAGCATCGGCGGCGGCTCCTGTGCCCCGCATAATCTCGATTCCTTCTGCGGGGAGTTCATCAACCTCTGCTTTGCCATTGCATCCCAGTTTGCTGGCGCTGTTTCTACGCCGGAATTTATCGCTTACATGGACTATTTCATCCGTAAGGACTACGGCAATGACTACTACCAGCATGCCGATGATGTCGTGGATATGTCCACACGCAAGCGCACCATTGACAAGGTAATTACCGACCATTTTGAGCAGGTCGTCTATTCGCTCAACCAGCCTGCAGCAGCCCGCAATTTCCAGTCCATCTTCTGGAACTGTGCATACTTTGACGCACCTTATTTCAATGGCATGTTTGAGGATTTTGTATTCCCTGACGGCACCGAAATGCAGTGGGAGTCTGTCTCTTGGCTCCAGAAACGTTTTATGAACTGGCTCAATCAGGAGCGCCTGAAGAAGATTCTTACCTTCCCTGTCGAGACTTTGAACCTGCTGGATGACGGTACGGATTATGTCGATAAGGAATGGGCAGATTTCGCCGCTGAGATGCTTGCCAAAGGTCACAGCTTCTTTATCTACCGCTCGGGCAGTGTCGATTCTCTGGCTTCCTGCTGCCGCCTGCGTAACGAGCTGCAGGATAACACCTTCAGCTATACTCTGGGCGCTGGCGGCGTGTCTACTGGCTCCAAGGGCGTTATCACCATCAATATGAACCGCCTGATTCAGACCGCCGTAAAGGAAAACCGTGACATCTGCGAGGTTGTCCGTGAACAGGTACGCGATATCCACGTCTACCTCAAAGCATGGAACGAAATCCTCAAAGAGGAACTCAAGGCCGGTCTGCTGCCAATCTATAATGCTGGCTATATCTCGCTGGAAAAACAGTTCCTTACCATCGGCATCAATGGCTATGTCGAGGGCTGCGAGTTCCTGGGCTACACCATCTCGCCGGACGATGAGAATTATGTAAACTTCACCAACTCCGTGCTTAAGGTCATCTACGACGAAAACAAGGCCGCAAAGACCGATGATTTGATGTTCAATACCGAGTACGTCCCCGCTGAAAATCTCGGCGTAAAGAATGCCAAGTGGGATAAGCAGGATGGCTTTGTCGTCCCGCGTGACTGCTACAACAGCTACTTCTATGTGGTCGAGGATACTACCAAGCCACTGGATAAGTTTATGCTCCATGGCTCTAAAATGACCCAGTATCTCGATGGCGGCAGTGCTCTGCACCTGAATCTGGAGGAGCACCTCACCAAGGAACAGTACCACAACCTGCTCAACGTGGCGATCAAGACCGGCTGCCCCTATTGGACGGTAAATGTGCCTAACACCATCTGCAATGACTGCGGCCATATCTCCAAGCATCATCTGCGCAAGTGCCAAAAGTGCGGCAGCGAGAATTTAGACTATGCTACCCGTGTCATCGGTTACCTTAAGCGTGTCTCCAGCTTCTCCGAGGCACGTCAGAAGGAGGCTGCGAAGCGCTATTATGCAAAATAAACCGCTTTTGTACAGCCACTATGATGTTACATTTCAGGAGGTCCCCGGCGAGACAAGCCTTGTGCTGGAAATCACCGGCTGCCAGCATCACTGTCCAGACTGCCATTCCAAGTTTCTGTGGGAGTACAGCGGCAGTCCAGCAGCGCAAGACCTGCCAAAGCTAATTCAAAAGTATGACGGTCTTATCACCTGCGTCTGCTTTATGGGCGGCGACCAGAACATTTTGGAGCTTATGCAACTGGCACAGTTTTGCCACGAGAATCACCTCAAAACCTGTGTTTATTCCGGCTGTATACTGGACGAGTTCGTAGCGCTGATTCCAGAAAGAAACTTTGCCGCCAACATGTCCCTGTTCGATTATGTCAAGGTTGGCCCATACATCAAAGAATGTGGCGGACTGGATAGTCCCACCACCAATCAGGTGTTCTATAAAAAGGTACAAGGCGGCTATCACAACGCGCAGTACGAGCCTGCCAATTACCTGTTCAAGAAGGAGTATAAATGAGAATCAAAACCAACCCGTCGTGGACGGATGATGAGGTAAAAGAGTTCCGTGATTCTATCAAGACCAATGATGGCTACTGCCCCTGCCGTCTCACCCATACGCCGGAAACTAAGTGTATGTGTAAAGAGTTTCGTGAGCAGAAATCCGGCGTCTGCCACTGCGGACTGTATTATAAGGAGCAGTAAATGAAGAAAACCATCATCGAGGAGTACGACACCAACGGAAAGCTCATCAAGAAAACTACCATTGAGGAAGATCCTGTCAACCATAATGGGATGTATAACCCTTACAACCCGGTTGGCAGACCCACCATAACGAACGTTCCAACTGTCGGCGTCGTAGATTGCCTTGATAAATCCATCATCTACTCCGCATCCGACACCACCAAAGCCACTCTTAAAGGAGAATAAAATGGAAGTTTTGAAAATCAAAAAGCTCCACCCCGATGCTCATGTTCCTACCCGCGCTCACGACACTGACGCCGGTATGGATCTGTACGCGCTGCCTGTCGAGTATACGGACGAGGAAAAGAAAGCGTACAAATCTGTTGTTGATCAGAATGTTACATATGCGAAATTCTTTGACCTTTTCGGCGGCACTGGCATTTTTGGCGACACGTTTCTTAGTGAAGAGCAAAAAGCCGCAATCGACATTGCTGGCAAATTAACTGACTCCGAATGGGATGATTATTTCAAATCTAAAATTGTAATCATGCCTCATGAAACAAAAATGATTTCCACCGGTATTGCAATTGCAGTCCCTACTGGTTATATGGGTTGCATTTATGCACGCAGCGGCTTGGCCTCCAAGAAGAGCCTTGCTCCCGCCAACTGCGTAGGCATTGTGGACTCTGACTATCGCGGAGAGGTCAAGGTGGCTCTTCATAACTATAGCGACAAGAATCAGGTCATCGATGTCGGTGAGCGCATCGCCCAGCTCGTCATCCAGCCCATTTCTCTGTGTACGCCTGTGGAGGTAGAAGAACTTGATGAAACCGAGCGTGGATCGGCTGGCTTTGGATCTACGGGGAAATAACAATGCACAAGATTTACAGTATATCTTATACGCTAAACGACGGAGATCGGGTCGATGGTTTTTGGCAGAATTTCTTATTTACAGAAGAAGAACTTCCACCTGTTAAAGATTATACTTATCATTCTTTTGATGATTTTTATGATGCTGCGGTGTCAAATAAACTGCCAGTTATGATTGACTACGGCAAAACTGTAATTAGGCATGAGCCATATATCCGCATTGACGGTTACCGCCTTTCCCACATAATCACTAAGCGCAATTTTACAGATCCGACATCAATTCGCGTCGAGTGTTATGAATGTTCGCCAAAATATTATGGCTTTGACTTCTATAAGCAAAAGCTTTCTTCGGATGATTTTATGTGTTTTATGCAGGAGCGTTACGGGAGCGAGGCGCTTGCCATGGCGATGGATAATACAGGGAGATCATAATGCACAAACTTTACTATGTCAAGTACACGCTTATTTACGGCAAAGAACAAGAAGATATCGCAGATAGGTACTTGTTTACAGAAAATGACGTACATCCAGGCACTTATAACTGCGAAACATTTTGGGACCTTTTTGGCGTTATAAGAGAACTCAAAGACCTGTACAGTTATACGTCTTGCTTTTTCAGCTACACAAGAACAACACACACATTTTTTGGCAAAGTTAAAGGTCCACACGTCTTAATCTATGGGCTACATGCCAGCTGGGATTTTGACGAAAAAAACTTCAAAACGCCTGTTCAAATAAAAGTCTCTTACACTGAATGTTCTCCCAGTAAATATGGATTCGATTTTTACAAGGAGAATCTATCCTACGACAATCTCGTCATCTTCTTGCGAGAGACTATTGGCGTCGCTATGGACGAAGATGTTTTACGACTATTTTTAAAAAAGTGAGGCTTTATTTACTTCATGACTGATTGTACAAAGATTATCAATGATATTTCCCGCAACTGGAAACTGACCAACGCCCAGTACGCCAATGATGGTCCTGACTATAAGGCTGGCGAGACCCGCACCGATGGCCGCTATCCTATCCGTATCGGCAGTACATACACGTGCTTGTCCTTCGTAGGCATTGGCCGCAGCGTCATCATGCCTTATCTTAAAGACTTCATGGGCCGCAATAAAACTGGTTATGTCACCACCAGTCCGCTGGTCGAGATCGAGCTTCCCGAGGTCGTAGAAGATGGCAAAACCCAGTTCCGTTTTAAAACCCTGAACACGATCTATACGATGGTGGCAGTAGACTAAACTACATAAGGTCAGCGCAGCAGCGCGGGTGGGTATGGGGTTGTTAAACATATGAATATAGATAAAATCCGTAATGCAGAAGATTACGTTCTGGCTAATAAACACTTAATGGAGCTGCTTACTTACAGCCAACGTGTTGAGCAAAAAATCTTCGAGAAAATCCTGCATAAAAACATCAAAGACAAAAAGTCTTGTATTTATTGTATGCCAAATACGCTATTTGGCGGCCGAGGTTTTGGCAAAAGTTATCTGGTCCTGAAACTGGCCAGTGAGTACAATTTGCCTGTTGTTGTAAATATCGAAAGCCGTGCCGAACAACTAAGACAGGACAGTAAAAGATACGGCTTTAGCGAAGTCGATGTCGTTACAATGAGAGCTATTCAATTTCTGCGTGGACGTAAGGAATTTACACCATCAAAAGTCGTCCTTGTTGATGAGCCTCTTAGATTAGAAGATGCCGCTATCTTATGTGAATACGGCTATATTCCGATTGGATTTGCTGTAAACACTAACACACTAAAGTCTTGTTCATTTATCCAGCACTATGAAATGAGGGGCCATAATCAGTTATGACAATACGCGAATTAATCCATGAACTGCTCGATAAGGGCGAACTGGATACGCATGTCGTTATCGAGACAAACAGCGGCGATTACAATATTGCCGCTGTGGATTCTCAATATGTCGGCGACAACACCGTTTACCTTTGCATCGACGAATAAAAAGGCCGCGCAAGTCACCCTGCACGGCCCATAAGTTACTTCAATTTTTCAAGGATCTCGTCAACGCTCATGCCTTCAGCCAGCAGCTTACTCACCATTTCCTGGGCTTCGGTTTTCTTAGCTTCTGCCTCGGCGGCAGCATCTGCTTTAGCTTTTTTGGCTTCCAGCTTTGCAATAGCCTTATCAATGATTTTGATATCTGCCTTTTTGGCTTTTACTGCCTCTTTCAAATCAGCCAATTGTGCCATCAAATCTTCTACGGCAGTTTCGGCATCGGCTAATTCAGCAATCGCTGCGTCTTTAGCGGCCTGTTCTTCGGCAATCTGTGCTGCGTAATCAACAGCGGCGGTCTTAGGTTTGTTCTTGCTACCTTTAGTTCTCGGCATGGGTGTTCCTCCTTCAATAATTTTGATTTAACTATATCACACCGTTAAATAAACTGCAATATGAAATTCAAATGAGGTGATCTATTCTCTTGTACTTTTATGATACTTGCGCCCTGCTCAATATGGGCGAATCGGCCTTTGATGAAGATTTCTTTATCTCAGCATACACCCTCAGCGAGCTGGAATCAATCAAAACCAGTCGCACCAAAGATGAAAGTATTCGCTATCGTGCCCGTCGTATGACCAAACTGCTGGACGAATACCGTGAGTCTGGCATCTACTCGGTCGAGTATGAGCGCGATGAAGTCCATGTAGGACCAGCATGGCCTGTTGATCCTGCCATTACAGTCAGCGGACCCATTGCACCGGATACTACCGACTCCAAGATTTGCGCCGCAGCAAAGCATGTGGCCGATACGTTTAATGGCACAACAACCATCACATTCTGCACGGATGATATCTGCTGCAAACTCATCGCCCACGATATTTTTCACCTGGATGTGTGCAGCACTTCCGACATCCTGCCAACAGATACATATACCGGCTACAAAGAGGTCGTGCCTACTGAGCAAGAACATGCAGAACTGTATAATGACCCAACCTCGGATATCTTCTGCCTGCTGACAAACCAGTATCTGATCCTGCGTGATAAGGATGGCAATGTGACCGATATATTCTGTTGGGATGGCGATAAGCATGTCCCGGTCGAGTATAAGTCTTTCAAAACGCTCATGTTCGATACCGTCAAGGCCAAGAATGGCGATGCCTATCAGAAACTGGCCCTTGATAGTCTCTCCCGCAATAAGATCACCATGCTCCATGGCCCCGCCGGGACAGGCAAAAGTTATCTGGCACTGGCCTATATGTTCAAGCTGCTGGAATCTCATAAGATCGACAAAATCATTGTATTCACTAACCCATGCGCCACCACAGGCGCTGCCAAGCTTGGCTTCTACCCAGGCACCCGTGATGAAAAGCTGCTGGACAGCCAAATCGGCAATATGCTCGGCGCCAAACTCGGTGATAAGCTGATGTTGGAACGCCTGCTCAACGAAAATAAGATTCAGCTTCTCCCATTCTCTGACCTACGCGGCTTTGATACCACCGGCATGAACTGCGCTGTCTATATTACCGAGGCTCAGAACCTTGATATCGAGATGATGCGCCTGGCCCTGCAGCGTATTGGCGAGGACTGTATCGCTATCATTGACGGCGACTATGAAGCCCAGGTCGATATGGATGCTTATGCCGGGGAGAACAATGGTATGCGCCGCCTCAGCGAAGTATTCCGCGGCAACGACTTTTACGGCGAGGTCAAGCTGCAAAATATCTACCGTTCCCGTATCGCCGCACTTGCACAAGAGATGTAAACAAGGAGAATATTCATGAAAAAATACACCGCAAAAGAACTCGTCAACGAAGGTTATACGCTTGAGAATGCGCTTATCACAAGTGTTTCTCTGTCGTCAGCAGATTATTGCTCCCTTTGTCTTAATATTGGACTCAAGGGTGACGCCTGGGGCTGCGTATACGGTGGATATAGCCTTGGTAAAATTTATCCCAACAGCTATGAGAAAGACACCTACGAAGGCTCTGCCGCCGGTATGGAGGCCATCATGCGCATCATGGATGTAGTTGGCGTGTCGCGTCTGGAGGACATGCAGGGCAAATATATTCGCGTCGCCAGTAAGGGCTGGGGCAGCACGATTAAAATCATCGGCAATATTGTCAGCGACCGCTGGTTTGATTATAAAACTTTCTTTGCAGATAAAAAGGAGGAATCCAAGTGAACTACTACATCGCAGACCTGCATTTCTCTCATCGGAACATTATCCAGTTCGATAAGCGTCCATATCAGACCATTGAACAGATGAATAATGACCTCATCAAGCGTTGGAACGATGTCGTTACCGACCGTGATGATGTTTATGTCCTCGGCGATATGTTTTGGAATACGGACGAGGCTCCCATGATCCTCGAACAGCTCCATGGCAAGATCCATCTTATCAAGGGCAATCACGACAAAATCACCTCAGACATGATGCACTACTTCGCATCCATCAGCGGCTATGCCGAGATCAATGATGACGGCAACCATCTGATCCTGTGCCACTACCCTATCATGTTCTACAACCACAGCTACAGCCCCAATTGCTGGATGCTCTGCGGCCACGTACATAACACACGCGAAAACACATGGCTGAATGAGTGGAAGGGCGAACTGCGCGATAACGCTCTCAGCCTGGCGAATAACCGCGGCAACATTATCAATGCAGGCTGTATGCTGCATGATTACACGCCAAAAACCATCAACCAGCTGATTGAATGGGATAAAAGTGAAGTTTGGAGAGTGACCGAAGTATGAAGACTACCGTAATTGAAAAATACAACGCCGAAGGCAAGCTGGTCGAAAAGACCACGATTACAGAAACGAACGATGCCGGTAAGATCTCCTGGACAGGACCCGGCTCCGATTCTGACTGGTGGAAAAAAATTAGCGTTAATACAGCCGATGCAAGTCAGTCGCTAAAGACATTTCTGAACCCCGATCCTTTTGGAAATAAAGTGGCGGAGGCATCTACGAATGATTGAAATTATAACAAGCTGGGGATTTACAGCCGTTGTCAATGCACTTGGCCTTAACTATGCCCGCTGTACTTATATCTATACACCATCTAAGGATAGCTATTGGCCAGACCCGTTTGCTGTATGGGAATTCACTGAATCTGAATTCAACAAACTGAACGACGCTTTTACCGAGGATGAGTGGCAGGAGAAATTTCCAGGCCAGTGGTGGCGCTATTCTGAGGACACCAACATCAAGGACGACCCGGATTATTTCGAGCATGAGTTCAAGTTTCATGGCAAACCACTACGCGCCTGGGCTAATTCCAATATCGAGCCTTTCTATATCGAGGAAGACGATGACGGTCAGCAATTCATGGAAGAGCGCGACTATAACTACCTGAACCCGCTGGAATACTGCGTGCGAGAAATCGGCACATCAACTCCTAAGAATGTAGACGCTGTGTGCCATGGCCTTGCCCGGCTGAACAATATGACACTGGCCGATTTCTTTGAGATTTATATGGAGGCCCCGAATGAGTAAGAAATTCCCCGATGATTTTGACTATTATGGCGGACCAGATTCTAAGGTCCGTGATGAGGCCGATATTAACAGCGATGTCCAGCGCGTCAAGAAGTGGCTTAAAAAGCAAGAGCGCGAAACCCCTGACGACTACACGGCGTTTATTCTTGCCTCTGGCAACACTATTGTGTTCGGCTACCGCACCGATGAATGCAAAGTGATCAATGTCTGCCAGGGCTACCACGAGCTGGACTATGCCTACAAGGAGTGATTCTGTTTGAAAGAAGTCCCAATTTGGGAAAAGCAAAACCTAACCATCGAAGAGGCCGCCGCCTACTCGAACATAGGCAAAAACAAACTTAGACAGTTGACAGATGCTAGAGACTGTAAATTTGTACTATGGGTTGGCAGCAGACGTCTTATTAAAAGGCAAAAATTTGATAAATACATAGACGAATGTTATTCAATTTAAACATTTGTTAATAGGGAGTTCGTGAAGAAGAGGGCTTAGATATGATATAATATAAGTGTCATATTTTAGGCTCTCTTCTTTTTAACTGACAGAAAGGAGAGTTATCATGGCAAACCGTAAGGACTCGAAAGGCCGCGTCCTTAAAGTGGGAGAGAGCCAACGCAAAGACGGAACCTACATGTATCGGTACACCGATACTCGTGGAAAACGTCAAAGTGTATATGCAAGCGATTTAAAAGAACTGAGAGAAAAAGAAAAGGTTATTCATAAAAATTTGGATGACGGAATCGACTATGCGGCGGGCAAAATCACCGTGTTGGAGCTTGTTTATAGATACCTTAGTTTAAAGAAAAATATACAGGAAAGCACAGCTGAAACATATAAGGTGAGCACAAATAGGTTGTCTAAATTTGATTTTGCGTATATGAAAATAGTCGATGTAAAAGCATCAGATGCTCAAAAATGGATTAGTGAACTTTGTAACAGTGGTTTAAAGTATGGTAGCATACAATCTGTTTTAACAATTGTAAAGCCCGCATTTATGATGGCCTATAATGAAGACATTATCCGTAGGTATCCATTTTCTTTTAGAATATCAGACTTTTTGCAAAATGATTCCACAGTACGAGAACCATTAACGCTTGTGCAACAAAATGGACTTCTGGCTTTTATAAGAAACACCGCACCATGGTATAAACATTATGATCTTATCAATGTTTTACTTGGAACAGGCATGCGAATAAGTGAATTTTTGGGTCTTACAATCAACGACATAGACTTCAATAATAATCGTATTTTTATAAATAAGCAACTGGTACGTGGCTCGGATAAGAAGCCGCATATTAAGACTACAAAAACAGCATATGGTGTACGATATATTCCAATGACAACACAAGTGTCGAATAGCCTGAAAAAGCTTATTGAAAAAAGTCAGAAAAGCAATATTGTTAATATTGTTGATGGCTGTCACGGCTTTATTGCTTTAAAGTCAAACGGCAGAATTATGGAGCGCTGTGAAATTGACCACATATTTACACGGCTGAAAAAAGCGTATAACGACACAAACCCAGCTGTGCCAATAAAGATGTTGACTCCACATGTGTTACGGCACACATTCTGTACCAACATGGTAAATGCAGGTATGGATATAAAGAGTCTACAGTATTTGATGGGACATGCTTCAGTGAAAATGACGCTAAACGTATACGCACATGCTTCTTACGAAAATGTCGCGGCTAATATGCGGGCTATTGCGACATAATAAACAAGCCTGTTTTACACCATTTTTTACACCATTTATCCGGTAAACTATAAGAAATTTTGAGAACTTACAAAAAGAAGTTGTTGAAATTAAAACCACTGATCAAATCTGTGTGAATAGAAAATAAACGATACAACATCATATAGTTCGCACGGCACTCGATTTTTCTGGCCAAAATACAACTTTCGTCACAAACCGCGCAGCTTCTTGACTTTTCCCGGCCCGGGCACTACACTGGATTTAACCGGGACGTCCTATATAAATAAGGAAAGCGTAAAAAAATCCGCCCTGTGCAGTGGGTACTGCCAGGGCGGGGGCGGCGTTATTCTTCCATCCACTTGGCCAAAAAGGCAGCCGCCGTGGCCACAGCGTGTACGGCTTCTTCCTCCGGCAGGGCGTCCCGCCCGGTGCCGGGCAGCAGCACGCCGCCCTCGATGTCGCCATGTGCTAAGATCGGTGCGGCGCATAAAATCGGCCGCTCGCTGCGTTCCAGCATCGGCAGGCGGCGGGTGCGGTCGGCGGGGGCTGTGTAGATGCTGCGCGCCGCCAGCAGTTGTTCCAGCTCCGGCGAGATGGCGCGGCCCAGCAGCTCTCCCCGGCCCGGCCCGGCAGCCGCTACGATCTGGTGGGTGTCGCACACCACCACCGGCCGCCCCAGGCTTTTGGCCAGCACCTCGGCATACACCTTGGAGAGCGACCCCAGCCCCGACAGCGGCGAATACTTTTTAAAAACGACCTCGCCGTCCGCTGCCGTAAAGATCTCAAGGGAATCACCCTGGCGTATCCTCTGCGTCCGCCTGATCTCTTTTGGAATGACGATGCGGCCCAATTCATCGATGCGGCGCACAATTCCGGTTGCTTTCATAAAACGTCCCTCCGTTGCGGTTTTGTTGCGATTTGTGGTAGTATTTGCTAAAACCGCTGGATTATGCGGTATTGCCGAAAGGAGTTCTCCATATGGATTTTTTGCAGACGACCCTGTGTTACCTGGAAAAAGACGGCTGCTATTTGATGCTGCACCGTGTAAAAAAGGAAAACGACGCCAACCACGATAAGTGGGTCGGCGTCGGCGGAAAATTTGAACCGGGCGAGGATGCCCTTGCCTGCGTAATGCGGGAAGTGACCGAGGAGACCGGCCTGACGATGCAGGCCCCGGCCTACCGCGGCATAGTGGATTTTTATTGTACCCCTTGGCCAGCCGAGCGGATGCACCTGTACACCTGCACCCAGTTTGCCGGCACCATGACCGATTGCAGCGAGGGCACGCTGGAATGGGTGCCCAAGCAGGCCGTACAGGCTCTTCCCATCTGGCAGGGCGATAAGATTTTCTTCGACCTGCTGGCGAAGGATGCTCCGTTTTTCCATCTGGAGCTGCATTATGAGGGGGATACGCTGGCCAAAGCGGTGCTGGATGGGGAAAAATTGGCATTACTGTAAATCTGTAACGACAACTGAACCAACCTTGACCACCAAAGTGTCACCGATAAAGGCGCAGCAGCCATCTGCCGGGAAGGTCGGCATGGCGTCCACGGCAGCCTGGTCATCTTTGGTCAGATAGGAGCGTTTGACGGGATAATTTAAAACATTTTCCATATAGAGGTAGTAGGTGTTTTCCCAGCTGACAGTATAGGCATCCGCAGTGCGGCCGCGAACATCCTCAAAACCATCCATTGTTTTGTAAAGCGGAGAAGTCGGCAAGAGGCCAACAACAGCAATCGGTGTTTCGCCGGGCACATATCCTTCCGTCTGTTCCAGACGGCCAACCACGCGGACCATCAAGGCATCCGTTGCTTTTTCTTCCAAAGCAACTTTCAGATAACTTTGGTTGGCATAGATGACATTACACCAGATGCCAAGTCCCATAGCGGCATAAGCGGCATAGCGCAGATACTTTTGTGCCTTGTTGTGGGGGAGCTCCTGCAGAAACAGCACCGCCAGCAGATAAAGCAGGCCAAAGGAGAAGGTCATCAGGGTATGTTCCATGCCTTTGGAGATAAAGTAGACGACATTGATGCCAAAGGGAAACAGCAAAAACAGCACAAGCAGCAGCGCCCGCTTCTTTCCTGAAAGTCTTCTGTGTCTCCATTTCGGCACAGAGCCTCACCCCGATTCCAGTGAAGCCTATGCCGCGCGGGCTTTTCCCTATTCGCCCAGCCCCATGACGAGCTTTTTGAACGCCTTGCCGCGCTCCATGAAGTTCGCGAACTGGTCGAACGCCGCGCATGCGGGCGAAAGCGTCACGATGTCGCCGCGCACCGCGCGCTTATAGGCGGTCTTTACGCAATCCTCCAGACTCTCGCAGCGCACGATCTCGGGGCTGCCGTGATAGCCTGTGCACTCGCGCACGGCCTTTTCGATGGCGTCCGCTGTCGCGCCGCACAAAATAAGCAGCTTGACGTGCTTTACCACCTCGGGTGCAAGGGGTGCAAAGGGAATATGCTTGTCATATCCGCCCGCGAGCAGAATGACCTTTTCGTTGAACGCGTTGAGCCCCGCGATGGTGCGCGTCGGGCTCGACGCGATGGAATCGTTGTACCACTGCACGCCACGGATCGTCCGCACCGGCTCGATGCGGTGCTCGACGCCGACAAAGGTACGCGCAGTCTCGCGCATGACCTCGTAGGGCACCAAACCGTCGAGCGCCGTCACGGCGGCGAGGTAGTTTTCGACATTATGCATCCCCGGCAGACGGATGTCAGAGATCTGCATGACCGTTTCCTCGCGCCCGCCGCGGCGCAGGACGATACTATCGCCGCGCAGGAACGCGCCGTCCGTGACTTCCTCGCGGCGGCTGAAGAACCGCGTCCACGCTGCCGCCTTTTCCGAAAGAGAGCGCGTGATGTCGTTGTCTTCGTTGAAAATGGCGATGTCGTCCTCGCGCTGGTGGAGATAGATATTCTCCTTCGCCGCGATGTACTCGTCCATATCCTTGTGCACATCCAGATGGTTCGGCGCAAGGTTCGTCATCACCGCGATGTGCGGCGAGCGCTTCATATCAAGCAGCTGGAACGACGAGAGCTCGACGACCGCGAAGTCTTCAGGCTGCATCTTCTCCGCGTCGCACAGCAGCGGGTGGCCGATGTTGCCGCCGAGATACACGGTCTTCCCCGCCGCGCGCAGCATTTCGGCGATGATGCTCGTGGTGGTGGTCTTGCCGTCGCTGCCCGTCACGCCGATGATCGTACATGGGCAGACCTCGAAAAAGATCTCCATTTCCGACGTCACGATGCTGCCGCGCGCTTTCGCCCCGAGCAGCGCCGGAACGTCCGGCCGCATGCCCGGCGTGCGGAAAACGACGTCCGCGCGCAGATCATCGAGGTAGCCTTCGCCAAGCTGCAAGTGCGCGCCCAGCGCTTCGAGCTGCTTCGCGCGCTCGCCGAGGTCTTCGCGGCTCTTTTTGTCGCAGGCGATGACCTGCACACCGTTTCGGCACAAAAGCTCGATGAGCGGCGTGTTGCTCACGCCGATGCCGAGCACTGCCGCTGTTTTTCCCCGCAGGGAGGATAGATATTCCTCTATCGTCATAGACGTTCATCCTTTCGTCTGCACATACAAATTCAATATATAGTATAGCGCAGGAACGGCAAAATAGCAATGCATTTTCCGTTGACAAGCCCCGCGCCATGGGCTAAAATAGTTGTGCGAGTATGACAGACAGTCGCGCGGCGAGGCCGAAAGGCCCGCTGTGAGGAAAGTCCGGGCTCCACAGGGCAAGGATAACGGGTAACGCCCGCCCA